>Ga0180432_10008405_pt1 | contig 12862 bp, 7 predicted proteins | sample SS_ome_10_FD_132414 | JGI IMG/M metagenome (GOLD analysis project Ga0180432, IMG submission 132414) | Hypersaline lake sediment archaeal communities from the Salton Sea, California, USA - SS_1_MS_2 metaG | ecosystem: Environmental > Aquatic > Non-marine Saline and Alkaline > Hypersaline >...
CTGCTTGTACTCCGGCGACAGGGTGTAGTTGTGTTCGGCTTCCTCGCGTGTCGGGAAGACGGTCTCCTCGTCGAGGAAGTGGCGGATGTCGGCACGCCGGCGTTGCACAAATTGCTGGGCGAGGCGGCGGCGGATAGGTCGGTTCGCATCACCGGACAGATCGGCCGGAAGCTCACTCAATTCGGGATTGAGAAAGCCAAGCAGCGATCGGAACGCCTCTTCCTTCCCGCTGTGTGGTGTAGCAGTGACGAGGATCAGATGGCGTGTCTCGTCCTCCGACAATCGTCGGACCAATTCGTTTCGCTGATGGCGGCCACGTGATTCGCCGTGGGCACAGGTGTGCGCCTCGTCGACGATGATCAGCTCGGGACAGCGTCGGAGGAAGTCATCCCGTCGCCGATCGGCCTTGATGAAGTCGAGTGAGACGACGGTGTGAGGGAAGACATCGAACAGGGATTGGTCCATGCGACACTGACGTTCCAGTCGGCGAACGGTCCCGGCGAGCACGAGCGCTGCATCGATGTGGAACTTCTCCTTCAGCTCGGCTTGCCATTGCTCGGCCAGATGCGGTGGGCAGAGGACGGTCAACCGCTGGCATTCGCCACGGTCAAGCAGCTCTCGTGCCATAAGCAGTGCCTCGATCGTCTTTCCGATCCCGACGTCGTCGGCAATCAGGAGTCGGACCGGATCGAGCTTCAGACCCATCAGCAGCGGGACGAGTTGATAAGGGCGCGGCTCCACGGCAATGCGTCCGAACGATCGAAACGGACCCGCACTGGAGCGGAATCCGAGCCTCAGAGCGTCACGGAGCAGCCGACATGAGCGATGGTCGCCGGCAAGAGTCGGATCCGGGAGGCTGAATGTCGCCGGCTCGACGGCTTCCAGCGCTGTGCAGATGCCGGTGATCTCTGCCTCGCCACCTCCCAGGGGTCGCAACAGCAGCAGGTCGTCGGTCGATTCGGGCAGCACAACCCACTCTCGTCCTCGTGCCTTGACGAGGGCTCCGACAGCATAGCTCATCCATGACCTCCAAAGATGCCCTTGTAGCGTTCGAGAATGGCATCCCAGTCATCCCGATGCGTGAATCGGATGACCGTCCAGCCAAGATCCTCCATGCACTCGGCTTGCTCTCTGTCGCGCTCCGCTCGCTCGGGGTAGTCGTGCGGCGGACCGTCGACGTAGATGACGGTCTTCTGTCGCTCGTAAACGAAGTCGGGCCTCGTCTTGCAGGCTTCGAAGAGTCTCTGGGCGTGCGAGGGCAGATTGCAGTCCGCGGCTTCGAGATGTTTCAGCCACGCTCGTTCGAGATCGGAGCCGACCACGCGAAGAAGCCGTTCCAGATGATCGCCCCTTGAGAGAGGCGATGGGCTCGCCTCGACGTGACATCTGGAGAGCTGCAGCAAGATGTCCCGAATCTCCTGGCGGTCGAGGATGTCGTGATCACGCTGATTGGTATAGCTGAGAAGGCAGTCGTAGCAGGCGGCTTCACACTCCTCGGTTGCATGCTCGGCCTTTCGCAGATCCTCGCCGGTATCGGGATCGAAGTGACAGAGCTTCAGCGCAATTCGCGCGATGCGGCCTAACTCGCCGGGGCTTCCGAGGACGCGCCCGAGGGCACCAAGCCCGCCTTCCGCTGCTTCGTAGATGAGAATCGCGCGGCGCTGATTCCGACCGGGCAGCGCTTCGACGGACAGCTCACGATCCTCCAGTTCGTACGCCAGCTGCAGTGCTGACTTCAACGCGGCCTGGAGCGACGCCATCACGTGAAGATCGAGGGATTCGGTCGGGCGCAGGATGAGGCAGTTCTTGGAGTCCTGGACGAACGGAACGACGCGCTTGATCCGATCGCTCATTGGATTGTCGTCGTCCTCGCCCTCGCGCTTCGCCCAGAAGCCACGCTCGATGTCGAGATCAAAGCCGGCCTGAGCCGTTGCCCCGCGTCGCCGCCAGCCCAGATTCACTCGCCACAGATCAGCCGACTGGCCGTACTGGAGCGTCGCGATGCCCTGCCCTTCATGCAGTGCCGTCCCGGTGCGATACGACGGCTGGCCGTATCGTTCCGCGAAGCGAACGACGGTATGAACGTCGTAGCCCATCCGTAGGCGCTCTTCCTCGTCGCACGTGATGCGTTCACGTCTCTTGGCCACGACGTTCTGGAGCCGGAAGAGCCTCCGCCACGGCGCTGGCAGTTCCGTATCACACAGCTCACATCGCTCGGGGCCGTCCCCGCTCGCACACGGATGGAGGTAGCCGCAGTTCTGGCATACCTTGGCCTCGATCGTCTCGATGTCCTCGGCAATCTGTGCCGGGAGCATGACTTGGTTGATTACGTACTGAGAACCCTCGTGATAGATCACGGCTCGCGGACCGAACTCGGTAATGGCCAGGAATCGCGGGCGAGACAGGTACTCCTCCTCTCCCGACTTCATGACGCGCCCAGGCACGAAGGCCGAGAGCGGCAGTCGCGGGAAGTTGTAGCCCGGCAAAAAGCCTTCACTGGCGAAGTAGCGGTAGCTATAGAAGTCCGACTGCGCGATGTTGGCGGCTTCAGTGAGAAGCGACAGCTGTTTCTCCGCCTCCTGCCGGAGGCGTTGTGCCCGTTTCTTCTCCTGTGGGCTTCGCGATGCGTCGAGAACGATCTCGCCCTGTTTCCGCGACTGCTCGTGTGCGGAGCGGTACAGGTCACGCCACCGATTGCACGCCTGGTCGAAGCTTACCGGAATGGCGTCGAGAACCCTGTCCAACCAGTCTTCGCGGAACCAGTCGGTTCCGTCCAGATCCTTACGTAGGGTCTCGATAATGTGCTCTGCCCTCTCCTTCGCTTGGCGCTTGGCGGTGGCGTTCGCCAGTGCGTCTTCGACGTGCGGCTGGAAGCGAGCGGCCGGGGGCGTTGTACTGAGGTCGAGAAGCTCGGCCAACGTCTTCCCAAGCCTGAGACCGCTTTCGGCGAGCCACAAGGCATGGATGTGAGCCCGCAACAGGTCCTCGTTTGTCAGGTCGATCGGCGGGGGACTGACAACGCCGGCCACCATCTGCTCGGGATGACGGAAGTAGTACTGATCATGCGGGCTGCCCCCGGAGCAGTACGTGAAGACCATCGCCGCCTGGCCGCTTCGACCTGCACGCCCGCTACGCTGGGCGTAGTTGGCCGGCGTGGGAGGGACGTTCCGAAGGTTGACCGCGTTCAGCTCAGCGATGTCGATCCCAAGCTCCATTGTCGGAGAGCAGAAGAGAATCGGAAGCTCACCCGAGCGGAACTGCTGCTCGCGCTCTTCGCGAACCTCGTTCGGTACAGCCGCCGTATGCTCGTGCGCGTTGATTCCCGTCGTCTGAGGTGCAACCTCGCGGTAGTAGTCCACGAAGAAGCGGTTGGGTGGTGCGGCCTCCGAGGACTCCGATGGTTGCCGTATCGGATCGCGGAAACCGGTCGTGCCGTCTCCGGCGTACCATCGAATCGCTGACGCATCGAGCTGGTAGCCGGGATCTTCGTCCGGGTTGCGACCCCCCTTCGAGACGATGCCGTAGGTCTTCAGTCCCTCCAGGATCTGAAGGATGATCTCGCCCGTCTCCTCAAGGGAAAGCTTCGAGTTGTAGTCCGGGAAGGTCGTCGTCCGGCGAAGGTACCTGCCGAATCCGCCTCGCGCCGAGACGTAGACATGCTCTCTGGTGTCGAAGGGTTTCCGTGACCGCGGATACGCTATGGCACTGTGGGCAAGGCTCTTGATGGTCTCGTTCTCGTCGAATCCCCATGGGGGCGCCAGCCGCTGGTGGCTGCGTTGGAGCATTCCTTCTTGATACGGGGTGTCGAGGTAGTCGACTCGAATGGCAAGCTGCCGTCGCAGGTCATCGAGAAGGACCTTCGAGATCTTGATGCGTGTCTCTGGTTTGGCTTCGGCCAGGGCAGGATGAGCGGCAGACCAGATCTCGGCATCCTCGCAAGCTTGTGGCAGATGCGGGAAGTCGATCCGGAGGAGTCCCGTTTGCTCCAGATTCGGCGCGAGAATGCGCCAGCCGCGCCGCAGATCACGATACAGTCGATACGCAACGACCTCGCGCATCGCTGCGTTTGTTTGGTCACGCGCGTTTCCCTTGATGCCGGGATCGTAGGCGTAATCGCGAAGTGGGAATCCCAGTTGCTCGAAGACTCGCTTCGGGAGTTCGTCGTGGTCGATGCCCTCTTCGCCTGCTCCCGCCACAGCTCTCTGGAGAGCCGAGCGAAGAAGACCCACCTCGATGAAATCGTTGAAGTGTCCCGCTTGCAGGGAGGCGTCTTGGCGATTGTCTGTGAAGCTTAGGAGCTTGCGCGACGCAGTGTCGAACATCGAAGCACCCATGTTCCGAATCGTCGAAAGCGACAGGATCGTTGTCGCAGTACTCCGGCCTTCTGTGCCCACAGGCGACAGCTTGGGGAAGTCGGACTTCTGATAGAAGTCGTAGGAGACTCCGCAGAAGAGGCAGAATCGAAACGGAGCGGTCACGAACGTGCACGACTCACCCGTCTCCGCCTCGGACCCATCAGGACCCACATGCACATTGGTGGGAAGATGCTTGCGGCGATCTCGTCGGAGCTTGCCGTCCTCTTGCAGCCAATCCTCGGGTAGCCGGTCGAGCATGTCACCCAGCTCGTCCGGCCACGGATGGGATTCGGAGATGTATAGGAATCCGGCATCAACCTCTCCCTCTCCCGACGTATTGAGAAGCTCGCGGGGCTTGTAGAACGCGTGAGCCGGATCGGTCACATCACGCCAGACTGCGTAGTACGCTTGGCCGCAGTGCCGACAGAAGACGAGAGGAAGGAGGATCCTGTCCCGATCTCCGGGGACGTACTTCTGGCCGCGTAGCGTGAGGTAGCGATCTTTCGCAGTCTCGCTGTCAATTGATGCATAGACGGTGTCGCCGCGGCTGATGAACTGGTGAATCCGATAGGCAAACGCCGAATCGCCAGTCTCGGGATCTTCGATCCGGTTCCCCACTAGAAGAAGATCCAAGATCGCTCTCTCGCAATCGGGCTGCGTGCATCCCGTCAGCTGACTGAGCTCGTTTGCCAATCCGCGTTCTCCGCTGACGCTTCGGGGAGAGCCCCGCTTGAGCGTTTCGCTTGTCTTCGCGCGGGTGACACCGACCGCACTCTCAAGCCAGCATGCCAGTGGATGGTTTTGTAGCTGTTCGAAGGACTGAATGGCCGGCTGCTCACCACTGATGGAACTTCTCAAGCGCTCCGTGAACAGAGCATCTGACCCCGCCGGCTCCTCGGTCATGCGGCGAAGCGCCTCGCCAATGACGTGCTCTTCCTCCAACTGCGTGCCGAAGATCCGCGTGGCAACCTCGGCGACAGATCCGCCTGCCGCATGATCGCTGGCCATCGTAGCGGAGGTCCCTACACATTGGAGATTCGTCGCTCGGAACGCCTCGCGTGCACGCCGTACCAGCATGGCCACATCTGCTCCCTGCCGCCCGCGATACGTGTGCAGTTCGTCGAGCACGAGGAACTCAAGCCCATTTGCCGCACGCACAATCGGGGCATCGTCCGGGCGAGTCAGGATGAGCTCCAGCATGACGTAGTTCGTCAGGATGATATCGGGCGGGTTCTGCTGGATCTCCTGGCGGCGTTCGTCGGATTCCTGGCCGGTGTAGCGTGCGAACGTCGCCGGGCCCTTGCCATCAGGAAAGCCGAAATGGAGGAACTTCTCGAGCTCAAGACATTGGCTGTTCGCCAGTGCGTTCATGGGATAGACGATGATCGCCTGCACGCCCTTGCCGGAGCTGTGACGAAGCACTCGATCGACGATCGGGATGATGTACGCAAGGCTCTTCCCAGAGCCCGTTCCCGTCGTCAGGATGTAGCTCTTGCCGGCGGCGGCGAGCTTCACCGCCTCAGTCTGATGCCTGTAGAGGCGAATTTCCTTGCCACGGTCATGAACGTCCGTCTTCCTCCGGAACACGCTGGAACAGCCCCGGTGGAGCGTGCCACTCTCGACCAGCTCGTCGATCGATTCGCCTCGCTCAAATGACGGATTGAGCTGGAGGAGTGGTTGCGGCCACAGCGTTCCGGAAGCGAACTCGCTCTCCACGTAGTCACGTATACTGGCATCGCGGATGTTGACGAAACTGGAGACGAAAGATGCGTAGTCGTCAATCAGCTGATCGCGAAGCTCAAAGGCATTGATCCGACGCCCTCCCTCCCCCCGAGAGACGCAATCCTTGGTACGGACTAGCTGTCTCCGAGTCTTTCCTTCATCCTACGAGAGAGACCTAGGGATGGCAAATCAGGGCGGGGGGGGGGACTGCCTAGGTTGAGATTGGCATTGGGTGCGATCCGTAGATGTGCAGGTCGATCATCCATCGCCTCCCGGAGGCTCCTGGGGAAGTCCCCGATAGAACTGAGCAGCTTTGTGCTGGTCGTCCCTCGTGTACTTCGGCTTCATCATCGATATCCTTCGTTCACTGACGCAGGATCCATCATAGGAAGTACCGAGAGTGACCAGCGCGATGCCCAGGCGATCCCGCAGGCGCTCTGTGTCTTCTCCGCCAAGATCTTGGCAGTCGCTTCCTTCTTACCGCTTCCCCCCACGCGGGACCGTCTCCGTGTGTCGAAAGGACTTCAGAGCTTCCTCTAACTCCTCGTCGACGATGTGGGTGTAGATCTGCGTTGTGGATAGGTTCGCGTGCCCGAGCGCCTTCTGCGTCAGCCGGATGTTCGTCGTCTCCCGGTACAGGTCGGTGGCGAACGTGTGGCGGAGCATGTGCGGGTGGACGTCTTTGTCGATCCCGGCTTTCGTGGCGTACCGGTTGACCATTTCCTGCACGTAGCGGTTGGAAACGGGGCTGCCATCAAGCGTGGTGAAGATGTGCGCCGGCGCGTTGGGGACCACCTCCGCTTGCCGCTCTCGCCAATGTCGGAGGAAACCGAGGTCATGCTCGCCCGCCCACAGCGTTCGGTCCTTGCCGCCCTTTCCCTGTCTGACCATTACCTTGCCGCTGTTGAGATCGATCTCGCTCCACCGAAGGCCGGTCGTCTCAGAAAGACGAAGGCCGGTGTTGAGCATCAAGGTGAGCATCAATCGGTTCCTCTCGCCGGTCGGATAGCGGGGATTTGGCTGCCGGAGGAGCGCTGCCTGTTCCTCAGTAGTCAGCACATCGGGGATCTTTCGCCCTTGCCGTCTACGTTTCTCGCTCATTTCGCCTCCAATTACAGTTCGTCTATTCTAACTTCTGCGAAGCCTATCGCGCAGCTTAGGGAGTCTGAACCACGATGGCAAGCGAAAGCGAAGTCATGCGCAGGCAGAGGTCCATCGGAGCGGGGGTCGCCGAGTGGACCGATGGCGAACGGCGACGGGCCAAGCGGCACGCCGGTTGGCCGCGGGACTTCTTGCCGCGGAGGAGGGCTTCCATCGTATCCCGAACGACCGGGATCTGACTGCCGGGCTGGCTCATGGAAGCGGTACCGTCGGAGGAAACCGATGGGGACGAACCAACGCCCCCGGACACACCGGTTGACACCGCGGACAAGGTCACCATAGGATTTAGAGGGTAAGCGTGCGAGGCCCTCGCAAGGTCAGGTCCAACAACGCACGGGAGATCCCCGGGGGCAGATCATGGGCAGTCGAAGACAGAACCGCGATCACGATGCGTTGCGATTGCTGCGCGAGAGAGTCGATCAGCTGGAGCAGTTGAACGCGAAACTCACGGAGTCCGAGGAGGAGCTTCAGATCCTCTTCGAGCACGCACCCGACGCCTATTACCTCAATGACTTCAAGGGAACGTTCGTCGACGGCAATCGGGCCGCCGAACAAATCACCGGCTACAAGCGGGATGAGCTCATCGGTAGCAGCTTCCTCAAGCTAAAACTGCTCACGGCGAAAGACTTGTTGAGGGCCGCCTCCCTGCTGGCAAGAAACGCGCGCGGTCATGCCACCGGACCGGACGAATTCACCCTGACCCGCAAGGACAAGACGCAGGTTCCGGTCGAAATACGGACCCATCCGGTGCGAATCGGCCATCGGCGCTTGGTCTTGGGCATCGCACGGGACATCTCAGCGCGGAAGAAGACAGAGCACGCGCTCGAGGAACGCGCAAGAGAACTGCGGACACTCTACAGCCTGTCTGAGATTGCCGAGAGGGAAGACATCTCACTCGACGAGCTGTGTCAGGAGCTCACGAACATCCTTCCGAGGGGCTGGCAGCATGAGGAGATCGCCTGCGCAAGGATTGTGATGGGGGGGCGCGAGTTCCGCACAGCGAATTTCGCTGAGTCCCCATGGCAGCAATCCGCCCCAGTCAGGGTTCATGGAGCTGTCATAGGGGCGATCGAAGTTGCCTATCTCAATGAGAGATCAGAAGAGGACGAAGGCCCGTTTCTGAAGGGGGAGAGGTCGCTCATAGATGCCCTCGCGGAGCGTGTCGGACGCATTGCCGAGCGCATGAAGGCAGAAGAGGCATTGGAAGAGAGCGAAGACCGTTTCCGAGACCTGATCGAACATGCCCACGACCTCATCCAGAGCGTCGACCCGGAAGGCCGCTTCCTGTACGTGAACAAGGCCTGGTTGGAAACACTGGAGTACGAGAGGACCGACGTCGCTCACCTCACCCTTCTTGATGTTGTACACCCCGATAGCCACGACCACTGTATGCGAGTCTTCCGATCCGTATTGGAGGGTAAGCCGGCCGACAATGTGGAAGCGCAGTTCGTGTCAAAGGCGGGGGAGACCATCGTCGTCGAAGGGAACGTGAGCTGCCGATTCATGGACGGGAAACCGATTGCCACCCGCGGCATCTTCCGCGACATCACAGAACGCAAGCACCATGAGGAGGAACTGGCTCGCATGGCACGGCACGACCCCCTCACAGGGGTATTCAACCGTTACGCCCTTGAGGAGCTGCTTTCGCGAGAGGTCGCTCGATCGAAGCGATCCGGCCATCCGATCGGCTTTCTGATGATCGACGTCAACCGGTTCAAAGAGGTCAACGACCGGTTCGGCCACGCGATGGGCGACAAGGTCCTTCAGGGCGCAGCCGAGGTCTTGCAGCATAGCGTTCGCGCATCGGACATGGTGGTTCGCTATGGGGGAGACGAGTTCCTTGTCGTCTTGCCGGAGACCGATGGCGAGACCGAGGCTGTCAAGGACCGGATTCTAGCGGAGATCCGCAAGAGAAACGAGACGAATCCGCTGCTCGAGTTCCCCGTCACCCTCGGCATCGGAACCGCACACTGGACCCCAGGAAGCGACGGTACAATCGATCAGGTGCTGGAGGAGGCGGATCGCAGGATGTACGAGAACAAGAGGGCATTGCAGGAAGCTGACGCTTAGCCGCCTCATGCCGCATCTTGCCCCTCCGGCTCATCCGAGAAGCGGAATCGCCCTTCCCGAAACAGCCGGACACACGCGCCGGTGACATCCGCATCGTAGAGCGTGCCCGCTCCTGTCTCGATCTCTGTCAGCGCCTCCTCAAGTGTGTGAGCGGCGCGGTACGGTCGGTGAGACGCTATCGCCTCCACCACATCGGCCACGGCGAGGATCCGCGCCTCCAGGAGAATCGCTTCGCCGGACAATCCATCTGGATACCCAGAACCGTCCATCCGTTCGTGGTGATGCAGGACCGCGTCCGCGACCTCCTTTGGCAGCGCTGTCCCTCTCACGATCTCATAGCCGGCGCGTGCGTGGCCCTTCACTAGAGCCATCTCCAAGCTACTGAGTCCACTTGGTTTGCTGAGGATCTCCGCGGGAACGGACATCTTCCCAATATCGTGCAACAGCCCCGCCACTCGCAGGATCTCCCGTCGCTCGCTGTCGAGCCCCAATTCTGCGGCGATGTCGCAGGCGAGCTCCGTGACGCGGCGCTGGTGCCCCGCTGTGTACGGGTCACGCATCTCCGTAGACGCGGCCAGAGCATGCACAACGCCCTCGAAGGCGGCCCGCACCTGACCGTGCAGTTGGGCTCTCTCGATGCCCGCCGCGGCGACACTGGCCATCCCTTCAAGAACCACGACATCGTCCGCATCGAAGTCGTCCAATCGGCGGCTCTGGACTTGCATGACACCAATCGGTGTGCCCGAGATCATCAGCGGAACGAAGACGGCCGACTGCGTCCATGATGTTCGATCGCTCTTGTCGGGCATCTGGGATGTTACGACCTTCTGGTCGGTGACAGCGTACTGGGTGTGCAGAGTAGCCTCTCTTGCCGCCCAATCTGGGACACAGAGTGGTTTTCCGGTGCGCAGCACCTGGCTCTGCATGCCTTCGCCCTCGGGCGCCAGCGGAAGGGGCGGCAGTTCGGTCACATCCATCTCCGTTCCCTCCATCATCACGTAGAGCGGTGTGATGACGTTGGTGCTCTTGTCGAACCGCGACAGGATAAGCGTGTCCGTTCCCTGAAGCCTTCCTACCTCGTCGGCAAGCACGCGGCAGATACCTTGCAGATCGAGGAGAGCGCCGAGAGCCAACGCGAAGCGGTTGATGGCCATTTGCTGTGAGAGGAGCTTCTTCGTACGCACCTCCGCGCGCTTGCTCTCCTCTCCCACCTCCATGGTATGCAGCGCGTAGGCCACGTCGTCGACCAGGTCACGGAGCAGCGACCGCTCTTCCGGGTCGTCGGCCAGCCCCACCGGCAGGGAGACGACGAGCACACCGAAGTCTCGCCCGCCGTGGCGCAAGACCCCGGCCAGGGCGGCGGTGTCGCGGTAGACATGAGCGAGGTCGCAGCCCTTGCAGTTGCGGTCGGGGCTGTGGATCGGGGTGATGTTGTCCGGGCTCGCCCAGGCCTGTCGACAGCAGTCAGGCCAGTCGCCGCGCTCTAGGGCCTGGCGCAAGGGCGCAAAATCTTCGCCGATTCCGCATTCCGCCACCGTATACGCCGCGCCGTCCTCGCCGCGCAGGGCCACCCAAGCGCTGCGGTAGCCGCGGGTGGAGATGAGGACCTCGCACGAGCGTTGCAGCAGCGCGTCGCGGTCCTTTTCGTGGATGATGAGTTGGCTCACGTTCCGCACGGCGCGTAGCACCTGCAAAAGGTGGCGAATCTTTGCCTCGTTGCGTTTGCGCTCCGATATCTCACGGATGTTGCACTGGATGACCTCATGGGTGCCTTCCAGATAGACGTTGCTGACGAACTCCACGTCATGTCGCCTGCCATCGCGGCCTTCAAGCGCCAAGTCCTCGTAACGGACGTACTTCTCCCGTTTCAATTCCTCGAAGCGGCCTTTGTTGGCGACGACATCCGCGAAGAAGCTCAGTTCCCATACCTTCTTCTTGAGGACCTCGATATAGGAGTAACCGAGCAGATCCAGCAGATACGGATTCACATCTGTGACCATGCCGGTCTCGGCTTCCAGGATCAGAATGCCGTCCTTGGCGGACTCGAAAAGCCGGCGATAGCGGGTTTCCGAAGTTCGCAAATGCTCCATTGCGGGTGCTTCACTCAGCGTCGAGCCGTCCCTGTGCTCCGCGTCGCTATCCGGCGGTTGGTTCGTACCCATATCGCTCGCCTTCCGCCCCATCGGCAGGGTCGGGGCATGAATCACTGTTCGACGGTGATCATGCAGGGGATGTCCCGTACGTTGTTGAAACTGACCTCGCGACACCCTCGCATCTTCACCCTCTCGATCCTACAGTGACCGTGTCTGCGGTGTCAACGTCGATGTCCGCAGACGCCCGTTCGTCCCCATCGGCTTCCTTCTGGTGATTCCGCGTCGATGAGCCAGTTCGGCAGGCTCTGCCACAGTGTCGTCAAGTTCTCCGCGCGGGGATCTTCTGCCCTTGCTGTCTGCGATCTGCGCCCATCTTTCCTACCGTGAAGTACATGTATTGTACCTTCTGTGAAGCCTATCGCACCCTTTCCGCGAATCCTGGTGACTCTCGCCATGAAGCGAAGCCATCCGCAGCCTGGCCAGTTACGATTCTCGCTTCGATGACGCGCACGGTTGCCCATCAACAGACCGCAGGACTCAGTACGACGTCAACTCATACCTTGTGACGGTCACGGAAACTGCTTGTTTCTTCGCGGTGTTGATCATCGTGTAGTCGGTGACGTAGGAGCCACGGGGAACGTTCAGGCCGTTTGTCCAGTCCTGGTACTTGCTTCCGTCTGCGCACGTGACCTCAATCCAGACTTCGTAGTAGTCGATGTCCACGGTTCCCGTGTTTGTGACTTTGTAGTAGACATACACGTAGGACGAGTACTCCTGGAAGTACTCGTAGTAGTCCTGCGTCCAGTTAGTGACCTCGAAGGACGCTGTCGGTTTAGGGTCGACAAGCGCATAGCATCCGGAAAGAGCCACAACCAGCGTCACGGCGAACGAAGCCACCAGAGCCTTCGCGGTTTTCGAGAAGCGCACACAACCACCTCCTTTCAGAAAGGCCGGTTCCAGTATTGCGTCCAGCCATTACGCTACTGCCGCTGTTCCACACTGATCTCCCAGCATCCGCTGCTACGGATCTTCAAGACATACTCTCCGCCCGAGACGTCTACCTCGTGAGATAGTGGAACCTCAATATCCCTCCGGAGGTCGAGAAGAATGTAGGTGTCAACGTGCTCGGGCTCGTCATAGTAGAACGCTGCCTTGCCTGGATTGAGTGCGAAGAGAGAGGAGTACTGGGCAAGCCTGCCAAGAGGATCCCATCCTCCGCACCCCTCAAAGGTCTGGGGGAGATCCTGCACTGGCCCTACGATGGTGATTGCCCAAGGGCCAAGAGCCACAACGTCTAGGAAGAATGGCGCCTGGTAGCTACCGCTCCATGACAAGAACACCTGAACATCCCTCTTGGATTGTCAAGCTGTGGGGTGGTGGTCCTCCCGGATCTCGTAGTCTCGTCCGTCTCGCAGCATCGCCCAGATGACGCGCACCAAGTGGCGTCCCAACGATCGAATC
>Ga0180432_10008407_pt1 | contig 12861 bp, 11 predicted proteins | sample SS_ome_10_FD_132414 | JGI IMG/M metagenome (GOLD analysis project Ga0180432, IMG submission 132414) | Hypersaline lake sediment archaeal communities from the Salton Sea, California, USA - SS_1_MS_2 metaG | ecosystem: Environmental > Aquatic > Non-marine Saline and Alkaline > Hypersaline >...
GGAGCGATTGCGAAGAGCGGAACACGCCCTCTTGCTGACGTCATTCTCTGGGGCGACAGGCTTCCCGGCAGCGGGCTGTACTTCATGGACGGTTCCGCCAACACGCCGCAGATGGCTCTTGGCCTGGCTGCCGCTGGTGCTCAGTTGATGACATTCGGCTTCGGAGGGGGACTACCGTCCAGGTTCCGAGGGATGCCGGCGTCGGCACTTGGCCACCTGCCAATACTACCCGTCGTCAAGATAGTGAGCAGTCCGCAGGTGAAGAGCGAACTGGACCACTTCGACGTCTATGCCGGGACTATCATCGAAGGGCTTGAGGCCGTGCCGGACGTAGGCAAGAGACTGCTGGAGACGATCCTGGCAACCGCTTCCGGGAAGCCGAGCAAAGTTGAGATGGCCCCACGGTACAGGGAGGTAATGGAGATGTGGCGTGTGGGACCCGTTTTCTAGCAATCCTTGAACATGACCGATTTGGACACTGTACAGAAGGAGCTGGCCCAGATATGAGTTTTCTAGGATACGTGAGGCCTGACGGTTCGGTCGGGACTCGAAACTACGTCGGTATCATCTCGACGGTAGTGTGCGCCAACGACATAGCCCAGTGGATATCGACGCAGGTACCCGGATGCGCGCATTTCACCCATCAGCAGGGCTGCGGCAACTCCACCTACGACACGATGGTCGTGCACCGCACCCTCGCCGCGCTCGGAAGCAACCCGAATCTTGGTGCCGTCCTGCTGGTGAGCCTTGGAGGAGAGGGAAGCGTGGAGGATATCGAGGAGGAGATTGCGAAGACTGGCAAGCGGGTAGAGAAGATCGTCGTTCACAAGATGGGCGGCGTCACCAACGCGTTCTCCGAGGGGCTTCGGCTGGCAAGGAGCATGGCAACGGACATCTCGAGAGTCAAGAGAGAGGCGGTTGACGACTCTCGTCTCGTGCTGGGAGCCAAGTGCGGCTGCTCAGACACCACGTCAGGGCTTGCCTCCAATCCCACGCTGGGAGCCGCCGTCGACATGGTGGTCGATGCAGGGGGTACTGCCATATTCGGAGAGACGACCGAGATGACCGGTGCCGAGCATGTGCTCGCCCGCAGGGCCGTCACGTCTGAGGTCGGCGAACAGGTTCTGAACATGGTAGGCAGGCTCGAGGAGCGCCTTACCGACAAAGTCCCGGGCGCGAATATCGCGGAGGCAAACATTGCAGGGGGCCTGACCACGCTGGAGGAGAAATCGCTCGGCGCGATAATCAAGGGCGGCACACGCCCCGTCCAGGGCGTCCTCGAGCTAGGCGAACGACCAGGAGGCAAGGGCCTCTACCTCGTGGACACTGCAGGCCAGGCTCCAAAGGCAATCACAGGGCTTGCGGCCGCAGGAGCGACCGTCATGATGTTCTCCACTGGCAAGGGGGCACCGTGGGGCTTCCCGTTTGTGCCGATGATCAAGGTAACGGCAAATCCAACCACGTGTGACTGCCTCTCGGACCTCATGGACTTCTGCGTCGACCCCGCAGGCGACGAGACCCGTGAAGAACGAGGCACGCGTCTTTACAGCGAGATACTCGAGGTAGCCTCGGGCAAAGTCACAAAAGCCGAGGCACTCAAGATTGGAATGTACGTCGACATCTGGACGCGTGACATCACGCACTAGCGATCGGCGACAAGTCTACTGTACGAAGTGAGAAGGAGGACCGAAGAGCGATGGTGGACGAAAAAGTCAGAGAGAAACTGCTACAAACGGCGTACGACAAGGGCTACCTGTACGAGAACATCTACAGGGGCTGCGGGCAGGTAGTGGTTGCCGCACTCCAGGAGACTTTCGACATGCCGAACCCCGAGGTGTTCAAGGCGCTTACCGGCTGGGCGGGCGGCGGCTCGACCGTAGGCGACTCCGGCTGTGGCGCGTACGTCGCTGGAGTCATGTTCCTCAGTGGCCTCAAAGGACGCGAGTACGACAACTTCGCCGATCCGGAGAGGATCCGATTCGAGAGCTTCGCCATCGCCCGGAAGCTCCATGAGAAGTACATCAAGGAGTGGGGCTGCGTCAATTGTCATGACATACATAGAGTCATCTATGGCAGGCCATACTATCTTCCGGACCCCGATGAGATGAGGAAGTTCGATGAGGTGGGCGGTCACACAACCATGTGCACCATGGTCTGCGGCAAGGGAGCTCGTTTTGCGGCCGAGATTGCAATCGACGAGGGCTTGATCCCCGATGAGAAGCTCGTCGCGGCAGCCTCCAAACTCTAGCAATCGAACCCGTACCCGGTAACACCTGGCATCAACCCGGGGTCGAGCCAATGACTCGAGCCCGGGTTTGTGTTAGACATCAATCGGGCGGTCTGCATGCCGGGCGGAACGGCGCACTGCCCGTGAAGGAGAGAGGAGGCTTCGAGCCAATGAAGAAAGCAATCACTATGGACTCCCGGGACAATGTCGCGACTGCGCTGACTGGACTGCAGCCGGGGGATGAGGTCGAAGTGATCTCCACTGCCCGCGAAGTGACACAGACAGTGAAGGTGAACGACCCACTGCCCCTGGGTCACAAGATTGCGCTGGCTGACATCAGGTCCGGTGCGGACGTCGTGAAGTATGGGGCCAAGATAGGCCGCGCATCCAAAGACATCTGCACCGGCGATTACGTCCACATTCACAACGTGACGAGCGACCGCATGCCACTAACCGAAAACATGCTGGGTCATTCCTAGCGGCTCGCCATCGAATCGACAAGGAGGTCTTCAATGGAGTTCATGGGATATGAGCGGCCCGACGGCAAGGTCGGCGTCCGCAACACCGTCCTCGTCATAGCGGTGTGCGACTGCGGGGAACCGGCAGCACAGCAGATGGTCAAGGGGATCGAAGGAGCAGTCGCGGTGACCCAGTACCACGGGTGCATCGCTATCGAGACCGTGCCGACACTTGTAGGGGTCGCCGTCAACCCCAATATCTACGGCACAGTTCTTGTTCCGATGGGGTGCGAAGGACTCAGGGCTCAGCCTATCGCCGATGCGATAGCCGAATCCGGGAAGCCGGTCGAGATTGTCGACATCCAGGCTATTGGCAGCACTCGAGGCGCCATCGCAAAGGGTCGCGAGATTGTGCAGAGAATGGTGTCTGAAGCGGCCAAGCAGCAGCGCAAGCCATTCGACATCGGCAAGCTGGCCGTTGCGGTCAAGTGCGGCGGTTCAGACACTACGAGCGGCATCGCTGCCAACCCCGCTATTGGCATTATGTCCGATATGATGGTCGATGCTGGCGCACGTGTAGTGATGATTGAGCCCATCGAGGCCATCGGTGCGGAGGAAGAACTGGCCAACCGCGCTGTCAACGACAAGGTTCGGGAAGACATACTACACTGGGTTGGTGACGAAGAGAAACGCTGGACGGTACCGGGAGCAGGGGTCGACTTCATGTGTGGAGGCAACGTCAAAGGCGGCCTCACCACTCTCGAAGAGAAGTCGCTGGGCGCGGTCCACAAGAGCGGACATAGACCCATCAGCGGTGTGCTCCAGGCAACAACCGACCGCGTTGACCGCCTCCCCGAACAGGGAGGTTTCTACCTGATGGGTGGCATCCACATCGAGTTGCAGGCCATGACATACCAGGCTGCAGCAGGCGCCAACATCATCGTCTTCGCAACAGGCCGGGGCGGCAGCTTCGGGCACGCAATCGCCCCTATCGTCAAGGTCACGGGACACCCCGAGACATGGGCGAGGATGGGTGAGGATATGGACGTCAATGCTTCGACCATCATGGAGGGCACGGAGTCCATCGAATCCGTGGGCAAGCGCATATTTGACGAAGTGCTTGCTGTCGCGTCCGGCAAGATAACCAAGGGAGAAGAACTCGGCTTCTACAATTTCAACGTGTGGCGGCACGACCCCCGGCTTGAGGTGCTGCTGGGAATGGAAGGAGGCGACAAGAAGTGACGAAGAACCTGATAACCGGAGGACTGGGATTCATCGGCTTCCACCTCACCAATCTGCTCCTCGAGAAGGGTGAAGAAGTGGCCATCTTCGACCTTGCTCCGGGTTCAAAGCTATTCCGCAACATGATGGACAAAGTGACGCTCATTCGCGGAGACATCAGCAACTGGTCGCACGTACTCGACGCGGTGCGCACAAGTGAAGCAGACTGTATCTACCACATGGGCGCGATGCTGCCTCCCGGCAGCGAGCAGAACCCACAGGGCGCATTCAGTGTGAACGTGAACGGCACTTACAACGTGCTGGAGGCGGCACGGATGTTCGGCGTCAAGTCAACGATGTTCATCAGCACACTGGCAACCTACGGCCGCGACGTCCCCTCGGTTGTGCCAAACGACGCTGCACAGCATCCCGTCAACATGTATGGTGTCACCAAGGTCTGTTGCGAGCGGCTTGGCGAGTACTACCACAAGAGGTTCGGGCTGAACTTCCGCGCAGTGCGGCTGACGCCGATACTGGGAATGGGCCGGGTCGACAGCGCTCAGAGCGCCTATCTGTACAAGTCGGTCCAGGAGTCGGCTATGGGTCGCCCCTACTCTATCTACGTCAACCCTGACACATCTATCGCCGTCCTCTACGTCAAGGATGCCGCCTGGGGGCTGTACGATCTGAAGAACGCCCGTGAAGAGAATCTCACGACACGTGTCTACAATCTGTACGGACTAACGGTCACCGGCAAGGAGCTATTCGACGCCATCCAGGAGGTGGTTCCCGGAGCCAACGTCGACTTCAAGCCGGACGACAAACAGATTCAGCTCGTAGGCAACCTGCCCGAGAGACTCGATGACAGTATGGCGAGGACCGACTGGAACTGGTCGCCACGCTACACGCTGGTTGACGCGGTTGCCGACTTCGTGAGGGACGTGCGAGAGAACGCAGACATGTATTCATAGGACAACCAGCAGCGTACAAGGAGGTGCGTCATGGGAAGAAGCCTGATAACCGGAGGGGCAGGAATGGTAGGCAAGGAGCTTGCCAGGCTCCTTGTCGCCGATGGTGAGGATGTGACAATAGTCGACATGGCGCCGAGTTCCCGTATTCCCGAAGACATCAAGGGGAGCGCCGCGCATGTCCGTGCCGACATCACCAACCTGGCGCAGATCATGGATGCCGTCAAGGCCAGCCGTCCGGACGTCATCTACCACATAGCAGCGCTCATGCCACCAGCGTGTGAAATCGACCACGCAGCGGGCTATGCCGTCAATGTGCTCGGCACCTACAACGTACTCGAGGCCGCGCGTCTCTTCGAAGCAGGGAAGGTGGTCTACTCCAGCACAACAGCCACATTCGGTTCCGGCCTACCTGACCCGGTGCCGAACGACTACGTTCAGACGCCCCCAACGATGTACGGCACCTCAAAGATATGCAGCGAGCAAGTGGGCCTGCAGTACCACAGACACTACGGACTGGATTTCAGGGCGGTGCGCTTCCTCTCAATCATCGGCCCGGGAAGGGTGCGTGGTTCGGGATGGAGCGCCTACACCTCGCTGGTCATAGAAGACAGCGCCAAAGGTCTTCCCTTCACGATACAGGTGGACAAGGACTTGCGACTTCGATTCATCTACGTGAAGGACGCCGCGCGCAGCCTCTTGCAGCTTGCGAGGGCGGCGGCCGAATCGCTGTCATGTCGAGTGTACAACCTCGATGGGTTCTCGGCTTCGACCAAGGAGCTTGTCGAGGCAACTGAGCGATATGTACCGGAAGCCAGAATCTCGTGGGAGTTTGACCCGGAGTACCAGCATGTCATGGAGACTCAGTACGAGTGCATCCAGAAGCGCCCTGACGACAGCGCTGCACGCAAGGACTGGCACTGGCAGCCGCTCTACAATGCTGACGAGGCCGTCAAGGACCTCGTGCAGGACATCCGGTCAGGACGAGGATGAGTACCGACGCTACACGCAGGAGGCATGCTATGCGATTCAAGGACAGGACCGTGCTGGTGACCGGGGGAGGAAGGGGCATCGGTCGAGCCATTGCTGTGGGTTTCGCGGCCGAAGGCGCGTCGGTAGCCATCAACGCGGCGCACCTGGAATCTGCTGAGGAGGCCGCAGTCGAGGCACGAGCCTTCGGAGGTAGAGTGCTCCCCATCGAGGGAGATGTTTCGATAGAGGCTGACGTCCAAGCCATGGTAGACCGAGTCCTGGTTGAGTTCGGCCACATTGACGTCCTCATCAACAACGCCGGAATCAGCCAGCCGCTGGTACCGCTGATCGAGCAGGATACGGCCGACTTCGACAGGGTAATCGCGATCAATCTACGTGGCACATACCTGTGCTGCAAGGCTGTTGCACGAGGGATGATAGAGCGCCGATACGGCAAGATCGTCAACATCGGATCCATCACTGCCCACACGGGGCCTCCGATGCGAACGGCCTACGCCCCGTCAAAGGCTGCTGTGGTGAACCTGACCATGGCACTTGGTGTCGAGATGGCGAAGCACGATATCAACGTGAACTCGATATCGCCAGGATACGTGCTCACCGATCTGGTGCGGAACTTCGTGAGCCAGGGCAAGGTAAACGAGGACGCGGTGCTCCGCCGCACGCCATTGGGACGGATGAGTTCTACAGAGGACATCGCCAAAGCAGCGTTGTTCCTGGCCTCGGATGACGCGCGCAACATTACCGGTACCGACCTGCTCGTCGATGCCGGTTGGACGGCAAACGGGTACTATATGTAGCCGGTTGCCGTTTCATACATCGTCGATCGGGAAGCGGGTTCTCCAACTCGCAGGCGAAGGCATGACTGTTCGGGTCGAGCAGCCAGTGATCGGCACACGGGAGGCACAATGAGATTCAAGGACAAGAGCGTATTGGTTACGGGCGGCGGCCGCGGCATAGGCCGTGCTATCGCCGTGGCATTTGCACATGAGGGAGCGTCCGTTGCCATCAACGCAGCCCATCAGGCTTCGGCCGAGGAGGCCGCACAGGTCGCGCGCGAGTGCGGCGGGCGCGCAATCGCCATAGGGGCAGATGTGTCGAACGAGAGCGAGGTCAATGCGATGATTGACCGCGTGGTTGCTGAGTTTGGCCGCCTCGACATCCTCGTGAACAACGCGGGCGTCAGCCAGCCGATTCTCCCCACCGTCGAACAGGACACAGCCGACTGGGACAGGGTGATGGCGACGAACATCCGCAGTGCGTATCTCTGCACGAAGGCGGCCGGCAGGCACATGCTCCCGAGAAAGAGCGGCAAGGTTGTCAACGTCGCATCGATCGTCGGCCTCACCGGACAGCCGATGAGAACCGCCTATGCCCCGTCCAAGGCAGCCATGCTCAATCTCACAAAGGCCATGGCAGTGGAATGGGGCCCTTACGGCATCACCGTCAACGCCGTGTCGCCCGGCTACGTGCTTACGGACCTCGTGAAGGACTTCATCGGCCAGGGGAAAGTGAACGAAGAGGCAGTTCTGAAGCGCACGCCGACGGGCAGGATGAGCACCCCGGAAGACATAGCCGAAGCGGTCCTATTTGTAGCTTCGAATGCGGCCTCAAACATCACGGGTATCAACATACCCGTCGATGGTGGCTGGTCGGTGAACGGCTGGTACATGTAGCAGGGAATCGAGCGTTCACAACTGCGAACGTGCAGAAGCGTCACAAAGGAGATACAAGCATGGAATTCATGGGATTTCCGAGGCCCGACGGCAGCGCGGGTGCGCGCAACCATATCGCCGTCATTCCGGCGGTCCAGTGTGGGAACGAACTCGCCGATCGCATCGCGAATGAAGTTGGGGGCGGTGTGGTTGCGCTTCCGCACAACGGCGCATGCGTCAACATCAAGCCAGACAAAGACATGATTTCCCGCACACTGGTGGGACTGGGCTGCAACCCCAACGTCGCAGGAGCGATAGTCGTGGGAGTCGGATGTGATGGGATACCGGCAGACCCGATAGCGGAAGGAATCGCCGCATCGAAGAAGCCCGTTGAGTTGGTCACCATCGAGAACGAGGGCAGCTACGAGAACGCCCTGGCGAAGGGCATACGTGCAGCGAAGCAGATGCTGTCCGACGCGTCCCTCCTCAAGCGTGAGGCCTTCGACATCAGCTATCTCACCTTTGCGTCGAAATGCACCGGCTCTACTCCCGCCTCCATCATGGCGTGCAATCCGGCCGTCGGATGGGCCGCCGACTCGCTCGTGAACGGTGGCGGCACATTCATTTTCTCAGAGACCGCGGAAATCATCGGGGCTGAGCACCTGCTGGCACGGCGTGGCGCCACCCAGGAAGTATCCGATCGAATTGTGGAAGTCGCTCTCAGAATGGAACAGCGCATGAAGGACTCGGGCGTGGACATTCGGGGTTCACAGCCCGTGCCGGGCAACATCCGCGGAGGAATGACTACCCTGGAGGAGAAGTCGCTCGGCGCAATCGCCAAGAGCGGCAAGAGTCCCATCAAGGGTGTGCTCGAGTGGAGCGAGAGGCCGCAAGGGAAAGGCATGTTCTTCATGGACGGGTCTGCCAACACGCCTCAGATATTCCTGGGGTTTGCTGCAGGTGGAGCGCAGGTCATGAGCCTGAACTACGGGGCCGGTCTTCCGACGATGCTGCACAACTACACCGTGGCGGTCGGCGGTCTGCCAATCGTGCCCTGCATCAAGGTCTTCAGCAGTCCGCAGGATATCGCACAGAAGGAGTATTTCGACGTGTACGCTGGCTCCATCATCGAAGGCAAGGAGACCATCGCCGATGTGGGTCAGCGAATACTGGAGGAAGTCGTCGCTGTGGCCTCCGGCAAGCCGGCCCGCCAGGAGATGAACTCCAGGTACAAGGAAATGCTGGCGATGTACTACACGGGGCCTTTGCTGTAGTAATGCTGGACAGAACCGGGAGAGGAGCGAAGATGGAATTCATGGGGTATCCAAGGCCTGACGGCAGAGCCGGCGCACGCAACTTCGTGGCCGTCATTCCCGCCGTGCAATGCGGGAACGAGATGGCAGACCATATCGCCTCGGATGCCGGCGATGGCGTGGTCGCACTCACACACAACGCAGCCTGTGTAAACATCCCCTCCGACAAAGTGATGGTTCACCGCACGCTTGTCGGCCTCGGACTCAATCCGAATGTCGCGGGCGTCGTAGTAGTAGGTATCGGATGTGATGGACCCCCGGCAGGCCCCATCGCGGAGGAAATCTCTGCCTCGGGCAAGCCGGTCGAGCTTTTCACCATAGAGAGTGAAGACACCTACGAGAATGTCATCGAGCGCGGAACGCGCGTCGCCAGACAGATGGCAACGGATGCTTCGGGGATTCGAAGAGAGGCATTCCCTCTCAGCTACCTGACATACGCTTCGAAGTGCACAGGTTCCACCCCAGCCTCAATCATGGCCTGCAACCCGGCCGTCGGCTATGCGGCGGACAAGCTGGTGTCCGAGGGAGGCACTTTCATCTTCTCAGAGACGACGGAGATTATCGGAGCCGAGCATCTGCTGGCCAGGAGGGCTGTAGACGAGCGTGTCGCCAGCGGCATCGTCGAGATGGCCAGGCGACTCGAGGAGCGCATACTCGCCACGGGCGAGGACATACGCGGGTCGCAACCGAATCCCGGCAATATCAGGGGCGGTATGACCACGCTCGAAGAGAAGTCGCTTGGTGCTATATCAAAGAGCGGCAAGAGCCCTATCGCCGGCGCCCTCGAATGGGGAGCGCGCCCCCAGGGCAAGGGAATGTACTTCATGGACGGGGCAGCGAATACGCCCCAGACTTTCCTTGGGTTTGCTGCCGGCGGAGCGCAGGTCATGAGCCTCAACTATGGCGCCGGTCTGCCCACCAGGTTCCACAACTACACGTGTGCGGTCGGGGGCATCGCAACGGTCCCAGTCATGAAACTCTACAGCAGCCCGCAAGACAAGAGCCAGGATACGTACTTCGACCTCTACGCGGGCACGATAATCGAGGGTAGCGAGACCGTGGAACAGGTTGGAGAACGACTCCTGGAACAGATCGTCGCTGTTGCCTCAGGCCAGCCCGCAAGGCAGGAACTTCAATCCCGCTACCACGAGCCTTTGATCATGTACTACACTGGGCCGATACTGTAGCTGCGGGAATCATGTTGACACCGGTGTACGCCGCGACTACCATGGGCCAGCGGACAGGCAAGTGTTCGCGCGCAGGCGCGGCACAGTCCATGGGGATTGAGCGGTCAATCCCCTCAGTTTTGTGAAGTAGGAGGGAGACGACTATGTCCACCGATTGCAGGATTTCGGGAATCAAGGCGAGAGAGATTATCGACTGCAGGGGCACTCCCACGGTCCAGGTCGATGTACACATAGACGGCAGGCTTATGGGCCGGGCAGACGTTCCGAGTGGCCGTTCGACAGGCAGCCACGAGGCTTACGAGATGCGCGACGGCGGCAGCAGGTACGGTGGTTTCGGCGTATTGAAGGCGGTCGAGAACGTCAACAAGACGATTGGGCCGGCGCTCAATGGCAGGGACGCTACCCAGCAAAGGGCCATCGACATGGACCTCATTACGCTGGATGGCACCCGCAACAAGGAGAGGTTGGGTGCTAACGCGATACTCGGGGTGTCCCTTGCTGTCGCGCGTGCGGCTGCGGCAGCGCTTGGCCTCCCTCTGTATCGATACCTGAACTCGGAGGCCCACGTCCTGCCAGTGCCCATGATGAATCTCGTAAACGGTGGCAAGCTCTCATCGAACGACCTGTGCTTCCAGGAATTCATCATGATGCCGGTGGGAGCCAGCAGCTTCTCAGAGGCGCTCAGGATTACGGCAGAGATTAACGCAATTCTGAGGCCGATGACCGCCGAGAGGTACGGCAAGCTGGCCATCAATGTGGGAGACGAGGGCGGTGTTGTTCCACCCATCGTGAGTGTCAGGGAGGCCATGGACCTGCTGGTCGAGGCGGTGCACCGCTCGGGGTACGAAGAGAAGATAGTATACGCGCTCGACTGCGCCGCAACCCACCTGTATGACAGCAAGAGCGGCACGTATATGCTCGAGGGGAAAGAGCTTACTCGAGACCAGACGATACAGTTCTTCAAAGACCTGGTTTCGGACTACCCGATAGTATCCATCGAAGACCCTCTGCAGGAGGACGACTTCGAGGGTTTCGCAGAACTGACTGAGGCACTGGGAATACAGATAGTTGGGGACGACCTGTTCGTGACCAACAAGGAACGTCTTGCCCAGGGCGTTGCACAGAGCTCGGCAAACGCCGTGCTTTGGAAGGTCAACCAGATAGGCACTCTCACTGAGGCCATGGAAACCGCTACGATGGCGTTCCGCAACGGGTACGGTGTCTGCGTATCGGAAAGGTCGGGAGAGACCGAAGACCCGATGATTGCGGACCTTGTGGTGGCGCTCAACGGTGGACAGATCAAGACCGGCGCGCCAGTGCGTAGTGAACGTACGGCGAAGTACAACCGACTTCTCCAGATCGAAGAGGAATTGGGGAATGGCGCGACGTACGCCGGTCGGTCTTTCAGGCGGCCCGTCTAGAGAGAGGTTCAGCGGAACCTGAGCCGACCTATCCGGACGATGTACATCCAGAACAGGGATGCGTTGCTGGGGCACGGGAACGATGTCCTCAGGTGTGCTGCACTGGACATTGCTGAGCATGTGCTCGAGGTCGTGAATCCGTATAGGCTCACGAGGGAGTTGGTGAGGCTGCGCGGCGACGAACTGCTGGTAGGCAGCCTGCGTTTCGATCTCTCCACACGCGGCGATGTCTATGTGGTTGGAGCCGGAAAGGCAAGCCTTCCCATAGTGCAGGCTCTCGAGGATGTGCTCGAAGACCGCATCAAGTACGGTCTTCTGACAGTGAAGGCGGGCCAGACCAGCCACACACGCATCGTCGAGACTCGCGAGGCCAGTCACCCTCTACCCGACAGTCGGGGTATGGAGGCCGCAGAAGACACTCTCAGGCTTGCCAGTCAGGCAAGGGAGGGTGATATCGTCTTCTGTGCCATCACAGGGGGGAGCTCAGCCTTATGGCCCTGCCCCATCAAGGGCATGGACATTGCAGACAAGCGCGAGGTGCACCGGCTGCTGCTCGAGAGCGGCGCAAGCATACGGGAGATAAACGCCGTGCGGAAGCATCTCTCTCGCATCAAAGGTGGCAGGTTGGCTTCAGCCCTGCTGCCGGCGGAGATAGTGAACCTGACTGTGTCCGACGTGACCGGAGACCCGTACGACTACATCACCTGCCCAACTGTCCCGGACACGTCCACCTTCGAGGACGCGCGCAAGGTGCTGGACAAATACTCTCTCTGGGAGACCGTCCCTTCCAACGCGGCCAGCTACCTGCGAGCGGCCACGCCTGACCAAGAGAATCCGAAGTCATTCCCCGACGGTGCCATCCATAACTTCTTGCTTGTACCGAGCGACATGGTCTGCACGGCTGCCGCTGAGAAGGCACTGATTCTGGGACTCACACCTCTCATACTCACGTGCGAGATGGAGGGTGACAGCCAGCGGGAAGGATACATTTTCGCAGAGACGCTGAATACCCATCGGCGAGAGCACCCGGATTCGCCAATCGCTCTCATAGCGGGCGGCGAAACCACGGTGAGCCTGCACCAGCGGGGAGGTACTGGAGGCCCCAATCAGGAGTTCGGCCTTGCTGCTGCCCTCGCACTAAACGAACCGGGTATTGTTGTGCTATCCCTGGACACGGATGGCACAGATGGCCCGACGGATCTGGCCGGCGCACTGGTCGACAGTACAACGGTCGCCAGGGCAGCGGAGCGCGGCTTCGATGTAGTGTATGCACTGGAGACTCACAATGTGAGCCCACTATTGCTTGCCAGCGACGACGCGGTTGTGACTGGCCATACCGGGACCAACGTGAATGACCTCAAGCTTGGCGTCGGCGCACCAGAGGGATGGAATCCGACATCTTCGTCCGACCGAGGGGCGCA
>Ga0180432_10008408_pt1 | contig 12860 bp, 7 predicted proteins | sample SS_ome_10_FD_132414 | JGI IMG/M metagenome (GOLD analysis project Ga0180432, IMG submission 132414) | Hypersaline lake sediment archaeal communities from the Salton Sea, California, USA - SS_1_MS_2 metaG | ecosystem: Environmental > Aquatic > Non-marine Saline and Alkaline > Hypersaline >...
CGGCAGGCGGCCGTATGGCGCCTCACGATCCGCGAGTTCTTCCACCGCAGGGAGGTCCTCGACAAGATCGATCTGGAGGCGATGCCGTTTTCTCCCCAGGTGGGGATTCGCCTGATCGGCGACCTGGACGGGCTGGATCTCCGGCCTCGGCTGGCTCACCTCAGAATCCCGACGCTCATCGTCGCCGGCAGACACGACCGCCGGCTTCCGCTCTCATATCACGAGAATCTCGCGGCCCTTCTTCCCGATGCTTCTCTCGAAGTCTTCGAGAACAGCGGGCATTTTCCGTTTCTGGAGGAGCCCGAGCGCTTCGCTTGCGTCGTCGACGAGTTCCTGCGCTAGCTATCGAATGACGACGATCTTCCTCGTGAGCGTGTTCTTTCCCGTTTCCAAACAGCAGAAGTAGAGGCCGGAGGCCACGGCGGCGCCGGAAGCATCCTTCCCATCCCAGACCCGGCGGTATGCACCGGCAGGCATGGGACCCTTCTCAAGTTCGGTCACTAACCGACCTGAGACATCGTAGATCGAGAGACTCATTCTCCCGGCCGCGGCAACACGAAACTCAATCTGGCAAGCGGGATTCGCAGGATTCGGCGAGATCGTGAGCCCTACCACAGAGCGAAAGACTCCCTCATCCTCCTCCACCCCTCCGCTCAGCGCATCACACACCATGGCGGAGTCCACGTAGACAATGTGGCCGGCACCCGGAAGAAGCTCCACCGAAACCAAATCCACTCCCTGTCCCGGGTACCACGGGTCCGTGAACACCCCCGCGCAGAGCTTCCAATCCCGGTTGATCGGTCGCTTCGTGTCCAGAAGCGTATCGCCCGTATCCATCCGCCACACGACGAAGCGAATCTCACTGTCCAGGTTCGCCTTCGCGATCGCACTCACCCGGCACCACTCCGCGTCATGATCCAGATGCACAATCTGTTTCGCCCCGGCATCCCCCGCAATCCGCATCGAATACTCACCGGCGTAGGGCCGGAAGTCCCACAGGCTTACCCCATCCCCGTACTCACCGTCCAGATTCGTCCAGAAGTCGGGCCGACCGTCCTCGTCCAGGTCCTCCTCGAAATCGGCATTGAGAAGCTCCTGCTCCTCACAGTACGGGTCCACGGGACGAATCTGAATGTCGTCCACGTACACCAGAAGGTCGCCCGTCTCCCCCATAGGTGCCTCGCAACGCAACGTCACCGTTTTCAGCCAATTGCTGTAGTCGAGGGAACTCAAGTCGAAGTACAGGAGGTTCCACCCTTCCGGCAGAGGACTCCTCACTTCCGGATCCAGTCCCATCCCATGCTGATCGAACACAACATCGCTGAAGTAGCTGAGGCGATCCGAATCGTTCGCGAAGATCCCGTCCAGACACACATGGCCCGCCTGGCCGGGCGATGCGTCGATCCTCATCCTGCAGATCAGCATCTCCTTCTGAGGAAGCCAGACTCCCCAATCGCGGGTTTCGCCCAGGATCCACTCGACGCGATCCCCCGTCTCCGGGCTCCCAATTGTCGCAGCCGCCTTCACCATCCGCTCCCCGCAAGCCGGACCCACGGCCCCATCGGAGCTCACAACGCGCAGGTTCGAGCTCGTGACACCCGCTGTACACTCCCTGTAGACCTCCTGCGAGATGGGCTCATCTTCGATCTCGGCCCCGCTCTTCCAGATCCGGGGATCTGGATCCTGCCGCCACATCCGGATCTCCAGAGTAGGGTCCCCCAGGAGACAGAACTCCCACGCCCCCCAATCCAACCCGATGCCCTCCCGCAGGTATTCCACTTCAGCGGCCGTGCAGAGCCTCCCCAGGTCCCGAATGTTCTCCAGGAACAAGGCCTCCAGAAACACCCGATTCATCTGGGCGTTCTCGAAGACCGGGGTGACATGGTCCGAGGCGAAACTGGCGATGGCTCCCCGATCCGGGCACGAGAGCAGAAGATCCTCCGCCACGCAGTGCGCCGGGTACCCGCATCCGCCGGGCCCAAGGCCGTAGAAGAAATTGATGAGACAGGAACCCCCGAAGAGAATCGGCAGTGTGTCGCACGGACTCAGGCTCTGCGTGAAGGTCGGCTGATCGCAGCAGAACCCGTACGCCATGAGAACCAGATCACACTCGCTCATGTCGTTCCCGAAGGCATTGACCAGAGGATGCCCCGAGTCCCATTCCTCCCGCGTGTCCTCGGTCGCCGAGGCCGGGTAGCCCGCTCCGTAGTCCGCGGCGTAGAGTGCCGTCGCCGTACAGTACCACGGAAGGTAACCCTCCATGAGGTTATCTGCGATCGTTCGCATCATGCCGTTATCCACCTCGTTTGTGTCCCGGTCGCCCACAACGAAGAGAATGTCGCTCCCGGAAGACGCCTGCGGTTCCGGCTGGCTCCGGTAGACGGCCCGCTTCGCCAGGTAATTCGCCAGCTGCGTCGAGTTTCTCACCGGGACGCGACCCACGTGCATGATGGGCTTCTCGTCTCCACCGACCCCTCGGACAATCCATCCGTCGTCCGCATACTCCCAGCAATAGGTCGTGCACGGCCAACCCACCTCGTACCACCAGTCGTTGAACTGCATGTAGGACGGGACGAGATCATGCGCGGGATCCTGATAGGCAGCGTCTCCCACGAGCAGGAGGTAGCTCGGCGCAATCTTCCAGTGCTCGTACGCGTATTCGATGAACCCCCGCACGTGCTCGACGGTGAGCGTATCGGCCCCTCCGCCAAACGCACTCAGGACCTCGGAGGTCGTGACGACGCATCCACGAAGATCCGGATTGTCGAGAAAGGCCTGCGCGTCCACGGCGAACTCATCATAGGCCAGAACGATGAAATCGATCAGGTGGTTTGTGTCCAGAGGATCGAAGGCGCCCGCGGGAGGCGAGAGAGCAAGAGCCAGGGCCCAGGTTGAGAGTGTGACAACGCCGACCAGCCTCTTCACAGCCCACCTCCTCACTCAACAAGCACCAGCTTCTCCGTCGTCTGCGAATGCGGGCTTCGGACCGTGAGAAAGTACACCCCCGGGGAGGCCCGGCCCTCCTTGTCCGTCCTGCCATCCCAACTGAACCGCGCCGGACCTCTCGGAAGCTCCCTCGCCAGGACCTCCTTGACCCTACGCCCTTGAACGTCGTAGAGCCCCACCTCCACCCATCCCTCCTTCGGGTTGTACAGCTCGATCTGGACTACCGGGTTGAAAGGATTCGGCCAGGCGCGGACCAGCAGCTCCCCGGCCCGAGGGTTCATCACCCATGTCCGCCCGATCACGCGTTCCTCCCCGGACACCACTGCTGTCAGCGTGTACCACAGCGTATCCCAGTACGTCGGCACCTGATCTACGAAGACGAAGTCCTCGATCGGGACACCGTTCTCATCCTCACCGGGGACGGGATGGGGACTCAGCCGGAGCCCTGCCGTGTGTGCATCCTCGGACCTGAATACACTCACGTCGCGGAGCGAAGAGTCCTTCGGAATCCGCCAAGTCACGCGGACTCGCTCTCCGTCAATCTCGGAGGCTACCCGCACCTGGGGTACGACGGTCCCGATGTGGTCATACTCTGCGCGGTTCCCTGCTGCATCATACACCACCACACTGAAATCGTGGTCCTCCAGGTCATAGTGGTCCCACTCGAGGAAGTAGTAGAGCCCGTTAGATTCATTGCAGTTGTCAGTAGGTGGCAGGTCCGGGTTGAGGTAGATATCCGAGGCATCGCCGTGCCAGTCTTCGAATCCCAGATCATCCACCAATGCTCCGTCCGCGTAGAGCTCGATCCGGTAGACACCCGGCTTGCAGTCCGAGCCAACAGCCTCCAGCTCGTCATTCGTGTCATACGCCCGCACCACGATCCTGTAGCAGTCTGTCCAAGGCCACCAGTGACAGTTGCTCACACGATAGGCAGTGCAGGATGTGATCGTAGGCTTCTTGCCATCCGGGATCCACGGCGCCTCCTCGAAGGCGTTGGTCGCAGGATTCACAAGATAGGCCCTGAGGGCACCTGAGTCGACATCAATGCCGTAGTCCCTGGGAACGAGGCCGTCCCACACCCAATCGACGGGGAGTCCTTTGTACAGCTCGGCGTGGACGTGGTTCTTTCCTCCCTGAACACGCGCAATGAGCTCGGAACTATCGAGGAAGGGAAAGTCCTCGGGCAGGATGCCCAGAAGATCCTCGCAGGGTTCAACGTGCCCGAACAGCAGCGCTTCCTGTTCTTCGCCGCCACACTTCGCTACCATGAGTCGATGCTCGTCGGCTCCCACGTGCACCACCTGCGCGCTTGGTACAGACGCTTCGGCGTCGACGTTTGCCGAGAACACCGCGGACGGCGGATCTGCAGCGACATCTATGCCCTTGTGGAGGTATCCCGACGAATGCGAAGTCTCCACATGCTGCATGAACACCCCGTAGAGATACGCATCGTCATAGTAGGGCACAGGGTCCTCGGCGACGAACTGCGAGCCCTGCGCGGAAACCTGGGCTGTGAACCCCGGCAGCAGAAGCACCACGCACACGCACCATCGCCCGGCCATCCTATTCACTCTCCGTCGCCCCCTTCCCCGAGGTTCCACGGAACCCTCATGTCGTGGACGTAGAGATTCCGGTACCCCCTCCCTCGCGTCCCGTCGTAGCCCACGAGCAGGTACGACCCGTAGAACACAAGCCGGCCGAGACCCATCTTCTCCGAGGGAACGGTGTAGCTCCCCAACTCTCCGCCATCCCTCGCTCTCAGCCGCAGAGTCTTTCGCCAATCATCATAGCCCGGTCCGTCAGGTCCCTCCGGATACCGAGCGACTGATAGGATCTCCGCAACGTAGTCCCCGTTGGCGGACACGGCCGAGCACTGAAGCGACCAACCTTCCCACTTCTCCCACAAGAGAACGGGATTGACCGGGTCGCTCACATCGTAGTAGGCGACCAAGTACCGCTTGGGCAGAGGCTTGAGCTTGACTCTGTATCTACCGTCGAGGGAATACGGTTGCCTTCGGTCGGGGAGCTCACCTTCCGGAAACCCCGGCAGCGGGACATCGGGCACTTTGGTCACTCGGCCGGTCCGGAGCGACACCCGATACGCCCCTAGGCTGGACTGGTCTCTGGGGTTGACGGGCTCAAGCAGACTGCCCCCGGGAAGGGGATGCACCTGCGGCCGAGAGGGAGCCGTCTCTTCATCTTCCCAGACCGCATAGAGAAGTGAGCTTCCGCCTTCCAGAGAATGGAAGTGAGTAGTGGGACGTACCTCCCACGGATCCTCGAAGACCACCCGCCCCCTCTCGTCCAACACCACCAGGTGCCATCGAGAGGTCGCCTCTTCCCAGCCCGCAACCGCCAGCCTACGGCTCGTTCGGTCGAAGGCGGCCACGTATCCTTCTCTGAACCCGAGGTTCACGGATTCGTCTCTGCCTTCGCGTTCCTGGAAGTCCAGGTGCCCCGACGCAAAGGACACAGCGATCCCCGCAGTCGGGTCACTCCACTCGAAACTCGGGTGTACCCACTTCTCCGGTTCCAACGGTCTCCCGTATTCCCACGACCACCAGTCGATGCCTTCGTCCGGGAAGGTCCCGTCTTGGTTGACGGGCAGGAAACCGACGTAGTGCTCCGCATTCGGCCTCCCGCGCAACTCATCCCCCCCGACCCAGGTCGGCTCACCCCTGATCTCAAACCGAATGAAGGGAAGCGGGAACTTCCTTCCCGCCTCTGCTTCCACTCCACCCTCCGCGAACTCGTTCACAAGAACCTCAGCCGTCCTGGACAGGGGGAATTCCTTTCCGGGAAGCATGTACCCGTCTTCCCCCAAGAACTGCTCGATGAAACGGTAGCGGTGGATAATGTCCAAGTGCATCCTCCACACCAACCCTCCCCCGCCCTCCCCTCCCATCTCCTCCCCACCGCCGCAAGGCGGTTCGTCGAGAGCCTCGCCTTTGATCACACACCCGGTCTCGTAGGTCACGTCGTCTTCTTCGTAGTCGGCCGTGCAGTCCAGGAAGAAGTTCCCCGGATCCAAGGGATGGCTGAACGTGCTCTGCCCGTACTCGATGTAGAGAGGATCCTCGCCGGTGTAGTGGAAGGAGAGGTAGCTCAGGAGACAGAGTCCCGAGACGGGATCCGGCTCCAGGCAATCGCCACTCACGATCCCGCCCCCGTCCATGACATCGCCCATGGAGAGGGCACCCGAGGAGCACCAGTGGGGACCTTGCACCACCGGACCTCCCCGGCCTGTGGGGAGACCGTCGACTGCGAATTCCACGCCCTTGACCGATGTGACGTCGTAGGCGATGAAGGCGAGATACCCGTACCCGTTCGCAGCTTCGAGCTCTGCCGCACTGAGATCGCAGTTGATCGCCTCACAGCTCTCGGGCAGAAGATCCGAGCAATCGAGATACTCTTCCGACGCCACCAGATGCATCGCCAGCTTCCCGGCCGAGTTCTCACCGGCAGAGGCACTCACTCCCCACAGGAGAAGGAGACTACCCAAGAGCAAAACTTTGCTTCGCATGAACGTACCTCCGTGGCGCCGCCGTGGGTCTATCTTCAGAACTCCCTCACGTTCCATTATCCCAACAGAGTCCCCAGCTTGCCAGAGCTCTTGCCGTTCCACACGATCCTCAATCTCGGCGATGCCGGTCGCAAGATGATGCTGTTCTGCAAGCATCCCACTCCCACCCAGCACAGCAGCCATTACATAGTTTACCCCCTCCATATGCAGTGGTCAAGCTCAAAATGAGGTTTGGCAAGATGGGCCGGATACGGCGGCAGGGCTATCCCGGCGAGGAATACTCACGGAAGAACAGTCGGAAGATCAGCTCCAGCAATCGTACTTCACAATCTCTTCAAGACGCCGTCGGCTCTTCGTCTTCCTCAGTGTTTTCGGATAGCCGAGTGCCAGTAGTTGCACCACGCGGATATGTTCGGGGATCCCCAGAATGTCCTTCACCTGATCCGAATAAAAGGAACCGATCCAGCACGTCCCCAACCCCTCCGCCACGGCCGCAAGCGTCATGTGGTCGATGGAAATGGCTACGTTGATCGGATAGGCCGTCTGCCCGCAGGCCATGACGCGCCCATCGGTCTCCGCGCAACAGGCGATCACGACCGGCGCCTCACCGACAAACGGCTGTCCCCTGGCGGCCGCCATGAGCTTTTGCCTCAGGTCCCGATCGCGCACAACCACGTACCGCCACTCCTGGGCATTGATGGCCGACGGCGCCAACCGTCCGGCCTCCAGGACCTTGAGCAGCTTTTCTTCCTCCACGGGCCGGTCCAAGTACTCCCGAACGCTCTCCCGCGTTCGGATGGCCTCCATTACGTCCATCGCGCGTGTCCCCCGGGGGCTAGAGCCATTTCCTGGATTTGAACACCGCCAGCATCGTGGCGCCCAGAGCCACCATCACACCCAACACCACGAAGTACCCGTACTTGGTTCGGAGTTCGGGCATGAAGTCGAAGTTCATCCCGTAGATGGCGGCGATGAGCGAGAGGGGCATCATGATGGTGGCGATGATCGTGAGCACCTTGAGGACGTTGTTCTGCTGCTGAGCGAGGACCGAATTGTAGCCCGCCAGAGCCGAATGCACTCGATCCTGCAGAGAATCGATCGTCTGGGACAGCCGGTCCATGTGATCGAACAGCTGGCGCAGGTAGGCCCGCGCCTCGTCGCTGACCAGCTCCAGTTTGGCTCCTCCCAAGTGGCGCATCACACGCTGCATGGGAGAGAGGCTCCGTTTGAGGGCCCGCACCATATGCTTGCACTTGGCGATCCGGTCCAGCACCTCGGCCCCCGCCTTGCCTTCCATGTACTCCTCTTCGATTTCCTCCAGCTGGCCGTCCACGAAGAAAATCATCGGGAGAAACCCGTCCACGATGGCGTCCCAGAGGAGGAAGTAGATGAAGGCCGGGCTTTTCCCCACCGTCTCAAAGGACTCCCGGTATGCCGAGTACACTCGATCGATGGCATCCAAGGGACCCCCTCGGGCCGTGATGATCACCGACGGCGTCATCACCACGACGAGGGGAACATGAACAAAGGAGTTCTCCTGCAGGCTGCAGACGGGGATCCTGGAAAGGACGTATTCCTGATGGTGACGCGACCAGTAGAGACTGTCCGGACGGAGAAGCTCCTCGACCTCCACCTCGGGAAGATTCAATCGCAGCAGCAGTGGCCGGAGCTTCTCCGCATCGATTTCGTCCATGTCCAACCAGGCAAAACGCCCGGGACCGAGCCCTCCCGGATCGATCTCGTCGATCGTCGTTCGGACGATCCCCTTGGTCGGTCCTTCGAAGATGATGCCGCAGTCCACCGGAACTCCCCCTCGCGTCTTAAGACCTGTGCATTCCTCCGCACCCGATGTCGGCCGCCTGTCGGTCCTTCGGGTTGCATGAAAACACTCTCCTCAGGACCCCTGCTCATGGACCGCCCACGCACCGTCCATCCAGCGGCGGTCTCCCCCACGCAATCTCCAGTATAATCGTTTTGAGATAGGGATGACAACTCAAACGAGGATCGCTTCGTGAATTCCGGATCTCGGTCCGCCGGCCGCACTCAACCCCCGGTTCCGACGGCAAGCAGCCCGCGCTCGACTTCGTCCCACCAGGCGGGTTCCTCCCCACTGCCGTCGTAGTACCCGGCGAACTCCGGCCCGTCCTCGCTTACCCGGAAGAACCAATACTCCCTCTCCGCACACAGACCGATGCAGTTGCGAAAGAGGTAGATACGGCGGCCGCCCGCACGCAGGGGAAACACGGTCGAATAGACCCCCGTGGGCATATAGCTGACCCAGCTGACTCCCCTCAGCTCCAGGTAGTGTTGGGTCAGCGTTAACGGGTGGAGCCTCTTGGTGAAGGAGAACGTCATGCAGAAAGATCCGGGCACTCGCGAAACGGAATCGATCTCGGCAAGTTGGAATCTGCTGTTAAGAACATCCCAATCCCGGTAGACGCCGCGTTCAATCTCTTCACGAACGGCGGGGAGAAACTCGATCCGAATGTCGGGTGACCAGGTCGGGTGAAAATGCAGCGAGTCGACGAGCGGAAGGGTCTCCCGGAACGCCGTCCGGATCGCAGCAAGATCGCGTTGAATCTCCCGGTACAGATCGTCGGGCGCGGCCAACGCGCCCGAGAGCCAGACGGCGGCCCATTCGGCTTCTTCATCGGGCCGAGGCGAGAGATCCAGGTCCGAGGGAGACCCTAGAACCGGCCCCGCCGTTTCCGAGCCGCCACACCCGGGCAACAAAACGAGCAACATGAGACTGGAGACAAGAAACCGGTGGCCAGGCGCCACGGAGAACCTCCACGGATGCCGGTGCCCTTCACTCTACCCACACAACGGTGGACCGTCAAGAGACGCTCGGAGCACCGCCCGACGCACCGGACTACTTGAGCAACAACAGCTTCTTGGTCTGCGTTCGGTTGCCTGCCTTCATCCTGCAGAGATAGACGCCGGTGGCCACGGGGCGACCGTGCTCGTCTTCTCCCTCCCAAGTCACCGTGTGGCGTCCCGCCCGAGCCGTGGTGTTCATGAGCGTCGTGATCTTCCTTCCCTGGACGTCGTAGATGTCCAGGCGCACCCATTCGCTGGACGGCACGTCAAAGCAGATTCGGGTGGTCGGGTTGAAGGGATTGGGGTAGTTCTGGTGAAGTAAGAAACCGGAGGATTCGGAGGTTTCGTCTTCCAGTCCGCTCGTCGTCGCCTGGACCCCGACGGTGATTCCGAACGTCTTCGTTTCACCTGCCCCCAGGGTAAATTCGAACGACGGGTTGAAGAGGATTCCGTGAATCGTTTCTCCTCCGGCGACGGAGGACGGAGGTTCGGAAAACTCGAACGTCACGGCCCGATCCGTCAGCACGTTCACGACACCGACCGCCGACGGCGTCAGAACCGAACTCGTGTCCGAACCGTCCCAGTAGACAAGAGTCCCTCGCCCTCCGTTCATTACGTCGAGGAGCGACGGGTTTAGTTCGTTCTCCACGGTCAACACGTAGTCGTGAGGTTGGCCGCTCGTGTTGGTCAACTCGTAGGCGGCGCAGAGCACGGCGTCTTCCGAGGACCATCTCTTGCTCACGTCCAACCCCGGCGTGGAAACCGTCAGGCAGAGGGTATCCCCGGTCACCTGTGCCGCGTATTCCGCGTCCAGGATCAGCCCATCGTCCCCCCCGTCAACGGAGAGTCGGTCGTTGAAGGCGTGTTTTCGAATTCCGTACGTCCGGTGGAACGGCTCTGCCGCCGGCACCAGCGTCGGCGCATCCCAGACCGCGTCTTCCATGAAGTGCTCGTCGTCGTTGTATTCGGCGCCCGAGTACCAGTGCCGCCATCCCCGGTAGTAGAGACCCCACATGAAGAACTCGTTGCCGAGGATCTCTTCGCCGTGCGCAAGGTCAAACCAGCGGAGGAGTCTTCCACCGATGTCCGAAACGACGTAGAAGTCGCTGGGCGTGCGAATCACCCAGTCGGCAAGGCTGTCGCCGTTTGCATCCTCATGCGTGATATCCGTGCCCACCGGCGGCGAGAGGCAGGTCTCGGCGGCCAGAAGCGCCCCCTCAAGGGTCTCCGCCTTCTGGTAGTCCTGGCATCCGGGACTGCCGCAGCCGATGCAGCCGAACTCGAACTGGTGTGCGGCGAGATTCCAAATCGCGTGCTTGACGAGATTCGCCGCAGGCGTCTCCGGAGTCACCTGCGCTTCGACTCCCTGAATGCGCGCCCGTAGAGCCGAGTAGAAGTCCCGGTAGGCCGCCAGGAGCGGAGATCGCTCGTTGTAGTCGAACCAGTCGGCGTATCCGGCCGACTGCGAGGGACCGACCATCCAGTTCGCCTGGCCGTCGACGATGGGTGTCACTTCCTCGGTGGGATAGTGGTCCGCAAGATATTCGTTGAACGTGGTCAGCGTGATCCACCCGGTGTTCTCCATGTCGGTGAGGAGCTGATCCAGATGGTCCCAGTTCGACTGGGGATCGTTGCCCCCCTCGTAGTCCCAGAGACCGGTGGCCTCGGCATCGTCCGCATAGCAAACCACCCAGTTTCGATAGGTATCCTCCGATCGAAGCCAGTCCAGGTAGCTGATCACATCCCCCGTGTTGCCGGAGTCGACGGCCCAGTTGACACTCCCGATGAAGTCCCCATCGTCATTGAACACAACGACGTCGTCCGACCCGAGACGGGTCTTCCGGACGGAGTGCTCGGGCCAGGTGGCCCCGCTGTCCCAGAGGATATGGCTCTCGACCCATGTGGCCCTGTAATCATTCGTCGTGAGAAGAGGCACGAGTCCCTGCGTCCAGCAGCGCTCGGCGTTCCAGAAGCTCACCGGATCGGCCCCCAGCATGGTTTCGATCACTTCACGCTGCACCTCGACCTGCCGGTCATTGTCCCACATGTGTGTTGAATAGGGAACGTTCTGCGCGTACGTGCTTCCCACGATTTCAAATTGCCCGTCGGCCACGCCCGCTCGGAGCATCTCGATCGTCGATGGGCTATGGCGAAAGTTGAACCAGCCGAGGTCATGGAGGAGCGTCCCGGAAAAGTGAAGCATGAACTTGGACTGCGGGTGGCGGCGGAGTACGTCCAGAAGGCCCCAGAAACAAACGTCGTTGGCCGTGTCGCCCTGGTAGTTGAGGGTCTGGTTGGCGTGGAACAGGAGGACGACTTGAATCGAGCCGGGGTCCGAGCTTCGGTCGACCTCGACCGGGAGCTGCGCCTCCGGCGCCGAGAGACCCGCTCCGTCCACCCCGTTCACGTGGAAGCGATACTCCGCATCCGATACTGCGGATCCGCCGCCGTCGGTGCCGTCCCAGATCACCTGATGGTACCCGGCGCCAAGCGCCGCAGAAGACATCAGAGTCTTCACCGGCGCCCCACCCGTGGTCCGAACGTCCACCGTCACCGTCGCCGGTTCCGAAAGCCGGAAGGACAGCCTGGCCTCATCGTCCGTTCCCACAGGCGAGAAGATGGCCGGTGAGACAAACGCTTCCGAGATCACCGGCGGATTCTGGTCCGAGGACATCGGCACCGAATAGACTCCGGCCGAAGGAGACCGGGCCGTGTGAGCCCGGTCCTGTGCCTCGATATAGTATTCGAGAGCCACTCCAGCGGTGGTGAAACCCGAGGGGACCGTTCCCACCTACAGATCGTCCAGGCCTCCAAACATCCCGGTGCTTTCGTAGGCCGGATCTCCGGCGTTCCGGTAGTACAGGGTCGCCTCCTCCACGCCCTCGTTGTCTGTGATGTTGCACTCCACCAGGACCTCGGCGTTCGCCGAAGCTCCGGTCGGAGGAACGTGGACGATGACCGGAGGAAACAGGTCCGCGTCCAGCTCAAACGCCGAGGTGTCGGAATCCGAGGCTCCTGTCGTCAGTGCAATACGGATCTTCACACCGTGTGGACCGCTGTCCAGGGTATCGGCGGGCGTGAAACTCACCCGTTGGATGACCGGATCGAAGTAAGACGCTCCCTGGGCGACGACGGTTCCGTCCAGGAAGATCTTGAGTTCGTCGAGATCGAAAGATCGGTTATCGGACTTGGCGAGATTCGCCCGGATCTCCGGAAGCGGTGTGGCGATCTCGGTCCCGTCCATCGGAAAGAGGTAATAGACCAGCGGGTCAGTCACCTCCAGCATCGAGTTCCCGTAGTTGGAGTAGTTGATCCTGGGATTCAACGGATCGGCGAACCACTGACCGCCGTCGACGACGAACTTGTACTCATAATCACCCGGGTCAAGCAGCATCTCGAGCGTCCACCAGTCGTCCGGGTCAGGACCACTCATGGGATCACTGCTCGTATTCCAGCCGTTGAACGTGCCGGCGAGATTCACGGTGGTGGCCGTCTCATGCCGGAAGCGGAACTCGACCCGCACGGGCGCGGCGAATGCAACCGGGGTCAAACAACAGACGGTTCCCAGGGC
>Ga0180432_10008409_pt1 | contig 12859 bp, 8 predicted proteins | sample SS_ome_10_FD_132414 | JGI IMG/M metagenome (GOLD analysis project Ga0180432, IMG submission 132414) | Hypersaline lake sediment archaeal communities from the Salton Sea, California, USA - SS_1_MS_2 metaG | ecosystem: Environmental > Aquatic > Non-marine Saline and Alkaline > Hypersaline >...
GCCCTCCCGTAACCGTTATCGATCTTTTGCCATCGTCCGTAGAGAACGTTGTTGAATGCCTGAAGCCAGTACTGCTGGCTTCCCGGAGTCACACTTGTCCAGGCACCGCCCGCCTTGACAACCACAGGAAATTCCGCCAAAACATCACTGTATTTATCCAAAATGCCCGCTGTGACCATCATGTGGACGTTGGGTCCTATAGCCCCTCCCGGCATCGGAAAATCGATAACGCGTGCATCGGGGATGGTGGTGGCCGGATTGAAGGCGTAATCCTTCAGCTGCTGGACCAGCAGATTTTCGATGTCATTCATTTTGGCGGGATCGACATCCAGTGAATACCCGGTGCCCTTCAATGTGTGGGCCATTGATCGCACATCGGGTTGAACGGTGCCGCTGGCCATAGGCCTTACCGACAGGTCTATCCCGTCAACACCGCCCTCGATACCCGCCATGTAGCAGGCCACTGCCATGCTGGCCGTGTCATGGGTGTGCTGCCATAACGGCATTTCGGACGGCATAATTTTTTTCAAGCCGACAGCCGTGTCGTAAACCGTCTTCGGATCCGTGGTCCCGCTGGCATCCTTGAGGCAGATGCTGTCGATACGTATGTCGCTGTCGAGGAGGCGTTTGCCGACATCGATATAAAAATCCGGAGTATGCACTTTCCCGGAGCGGAAAGGAAGTCCCATAAGCGCAATGCATGCCTGGTGATGCATTCCCGACTCAACGATCGGCCGCCCGGTATTGATCAGATTCCGAACATCATTCATATAATCAAAATTTCTGTCCCAGGTCGTCCCGGACTCTTTCATCAGCTTTGCTTGAAGCTCCAGACCCTCAACCGACTGCATGGTCAAAGTGACGCCGCTCACAGAGCGGGTCAAGATCTGCAGGTCCGCCTCAGGGCCTGCGGCTTCTCTCATCGCCTTCATATCCTCGAAAGGATCCTCTCCCAAAAAAAAATACGGGGCTTGAAACCTGGCGCCCCCGCCGAACTCGAAATGACGGATACCGGCTTCGGCGGAAGCTTTCATGGCCGGAAGGATATCTTTGAGACGCACCTTTCCGCCAAGTGAACTCTGCAATCCATCCCGGAAAGGCATAAACATGACCCGCACCGTTTTCTTTTTTTCTGTGAAAATCATTTCCTCTCCTCGATATGCGTGATGATAGTTCCGGGAAAAGCCGCTCGGGAGGCTGCCGCAATGGCGGAAATCAAGGCCGTATCCGTTTCGGCCTTTCTTGAAGGAAAGACAAACATGATGATCCTCATCGTCAAAGCCAATAGAGCCAAGATGGCGAAAACGACGAGAAAGGCCAGGCCGCAAATGAACGCTAAACTGACGGATTGCACGCGTTACTCCTTCTTTGAGGTTAGGTAGTATAGAATGCAGGACCAAGGCTGTCAAGAAAGATTAGTCATCCAGCATCAAACGTCCTTTTGTTACGGGCTCTCTGCGGCCTGAAAGCCACAGATCCAGGTATTCACCGATCCGGAGAACTTTTCCTGCAGCGATTTCCGTGCTTTTCCCCTCCTCCGGATCAGTCCGTATGCGGACCCGGCGGCCTAAAACCATAGAACGCTTTCTATAGAGATCCAGGAGTTCGGAATAGCGCCCTTCCAGAAGAAGTCCGTAATTCATGCCGATACGCTCGAGAAGCCTGGAAAGAACTCCTTTGCAGTCGATGGCGGAAGGTCTGGAATGGAAATCGCGCAGCGACGCCGTTTCGGTGACGAAGCGGTCCCGCGAAAGGCGCGGCGCTCTGGTCACGTTCAGACCGATTCCCAAAACGACCGCCGATACCGTTTTTTCTACAGTAAACGTATGCACCAGGAAACCGGCGACTTTGGCTCCGCCGATCAGAATATCGTTCACCCATTTGATCTCAGGGGGGGTTCTGAATCCTCCCACAGCATCGATGGTCTCAACAAGAGAGACGGCTGCCAGAACCGGGAAAGCCGTCCCTCCCCCGGCAATTTCTTTTTGAGGGCTCAGAAAAGCCGTCAAATGGAGGTTGCCCTCCAAAGCCACCCACGGCCTTTTCCGTTGGCCATGGAAATCGATTCCGGATGCGGCGAGGCAAACAAGGCCGGAGGCCGGCATCCCCTTCTCCCGGTAAAGTTCAATAAGCAAATCAAAATGGGAAGAAGGCGCTTCCTTCCTTATGAAGCCGCAGCGCCATGGACGGACCGATCGGCATGTGTTCCGGAATACAGGCCCATCGGTAAATATTTTTCCAGCGGGCTCGCACAACTCCTGTTCGCGGCCATAAAAAGCGGCAGATCCCCAGTCTTCTTCGGGCTCGATAAAGCTTTCCGCACAGGCGACATTATCCGTAAATACAATCATTGCCGATGAACAGCGAAATCTTGATACCGGTCATGTTTCACGTTCATAATGTACAGCTTCCCGCTCTCTTCTGCAAGGTCATCATGCACCGGACCCGTCTGTGGATTTTCAATAGCGGATGGCAAAATTTCCAGGGAGTTGCAAAGAAAAGGAAATCCGTCTAGAATTCCCACCTATATGAAAAACCCATGAAAGACTTCAAACTTCCTAAAAAAACGACGGAAGAAATCTTCCGGTTCTATTTGCAATCGAGCACTCACTTCAGATTTCCTTACTTCGATCCTGAAAACCCTTACAGAAAAAACGGGCTGTTCACCCACCTTGAAGACACCCTGATGGAAGCGGGAGAGAAGCTGCATGAATGTTATGGCAAAAACTTCATCTCGATTAACTTAAGAGGGAGCTGGCTCCGGGGGATTCCCTTGGAGGACGACGATATCGATCTGCTCTTCATTGTCCGCGGTCTGCCGCAGGAAGTCCGGAAACACATTCTGGAATACTGCCGGACGATTTTAAGAAAGAAACACCAGATCTACAAGGTATGCGAGGGGAAGATTGAGGGGGGAGTCAAAGTCGAACCGATCAACTTTTTCGATCTGGAAAAAACCGCCTTCATACTCAAATCATTCATGTACGGACTCGATCATTTTCTCAGAGATGAGGCGCGAAAGGATCGAAACGGTTTTCAGGATTCTTTTTTCGGTTCGAAAATGAAGGAAAAGCTTTTAGACTTTCTGAAAAGCGGCATCCTTATCCCCTACGTCGGGTGGATTTACGGAAAATGGAAGAAGAAAGAAGTTTTCGGTGAATTAGCCAGGCTGCTTCCCGTGCCCACGAAACCCGTGGGCATCTATTCCGAACATGAAATCAGCGCGACAAAGGAAATCCTGCGCAAAGTCTTCATAGCCCGGAATCTTATATATCCCTCACAAAAAATCCAGCACTTCGTCGATCTCTCCATTACAGATGCCCGAATATTCATGAATGAAGCCCTCGAGCTTTACCGATCTTTGGAGCCGCTGGAAAGCATCCATTCACGAGCGGTATTGAACTATATTTACACCGCTGAGATCGAGCTGAAGTTATTCGGAAAGCGGCTGATCAAAGACCGGGTGGAAAGATTCGCAGGCAATTACAACAACCTCGTTCATTATATTCTCAACCTGCCATTCTGAAAATGAGCATTCAGACATCAATGGAGGTCGCTTATGAAAGCACTGTATTTTGAAGAACACGGCGGCTTGGAGGTCATTCAATTCGGAGATGTTCCGGATCCGGTTCCGGGCAGGGACCAGGTGCTGGTAAAGGTCCGTGCCTGTGCCATCAACTATCTGGATATTTGGGTGCGCCGGGGATGGCCTGGACTGAAACTGGATAAGCCCCATTGGTGCGGAGCCGATATCGCGGGAGAAATCGCCGGACTCGGGGAAGGCGTCTCCTCGTGGGACATGGGGCAGCCGGTGGTGATCGATCCGGGAGTGAGCACGCTCTCGGACGAATTCACGAGACGGGGCCAGGATTCCCTCAGTCCCGGCTACCGTATCCTCGGAGAGGATATCAAAGGAGGGGCGGCTCAATTCATCGCCGTTCCCGCGAGAAACCTGTCAGCCATGCCGCCCCAACTGGGCTACGCAGCCGCGGCCGCCCCTTTGCTGGTCAGCCTCACGGCATGGCGTATGCTGATCCACCGGGCCGGGCTTCGCGCAGGCGAATCCGTCCTCATCATAGGGGCGGGTGGAGGAGTGAACACAATGGCCCTCCAGATCGCAAAGCTTTCGGGGGCCGATGCTTATGTGGTTGCAAGCAACAAGGAAAAAGCGCAGCGGGCTCTTGAACTGGGTGCCGATCTGGCGTTCACAAGGGATGAAAAGAATTGGGTCAAAGAAGTTTACAGGCATACGGGCAGGCGCGGCGTGGACGTGATCGTCGACAATGTCGGCCGGGACACTCTCGCCCAGAGCATGAAAATCGCTGCCCGGGAAGGAAGGATCGTCATGGTCGGCAACACGAGCGGACCCGAGGCATGCATCGACACCCGGTTCGTTTTCGGCAAACAGATCAGCCTTATTGGAAGCACCATGGGCTCGCATCAGGATTTTCTTGAGGTCACCTCCCTGCTATGGTCGGGAAAACTGAAGCCGGTGATCGACAGGGTTGTGCCTCTTTCCGAAGGCAAAGAGGCCTATGCCGTTATGGAACGCGGGGAGCATTTCGGAAAGATCGTGCTCGAGCCTTGAGCCGCACAACCGAATTCCCCGTAAAGAACATCCCGAACTGACGCCGGGGGAATCGATGCTTTTTTCCATCGAGCCCGGATAATAAGCGGCTCAAGACCGCCATAATGATTTGGCCGCTCCCAGAGGGGTGTTGTGACACCGGCTCACCCCGAGGCTAAAAATGCCGATGGCAAACAAGCAAAACGGCCGATCATAAAAGTCTCTGCAAAATCGTGTAACCGGTCCGGCGCCCTGATCACCGCCTTCAAGGCACTGATCGACAGCAATGTTTCTCTCAGGGGGGATCTCATCTTCACGGCCGTTGCCGAGGCTGCCGCGATTTACGTCCGAACGGCCGCCCGCTTCTGCCGATAGAGAATTCCTGTGCGCCGGAAAATCCCCCTCTTACCGGTGGCGTCTCCAATCGGAATCCGCGGTGAAGTGTTCAAGCTCTCTCCAGAAATCGGTCATATCGGCCGTCATAATCACCATGTCATGGGTTTTGCCTTTTTGATCCTTGACATAATCGGGAACGACGACCTCTTCATGGAATCCGAGTTTCCGGCAGATATTCCGGGCTGCCGCCTGCGGCCTCATGAAGCGCACCACTATCTTTTCTACCTTTTCAGCGGCGGCACGATAATAGAGCTCCCGGAGCATTATGGTTCCCAGGCCTTTGTGCTTGAAAGGTTTGGCCACATTGACCCTCAGTTCCGCCTGATGTTTTTTCCACTCCTCGCCCGGAAACTCGAGCGTTCCGTCTGCCACGATCCTGTCTTCATGCAAGGCTACCAGACGGATGAACTGCCCTGACTTCGTCAGTTTGATCCGGTTCTCTACCACATCCCTGTTCAATACATCGACTCTAAGATACCGGCGATCCCTCTCAGGAATCGTCTGATAGAAATCCATGAGCTTGTCCAAATCTTCCAGGGCAAGCGACCGGATGACGACCGGCGTGCCGTCTTTGAGGATTTCCTGCTTTTTCATATCTTGCCTCCTTCATTCAAGGAAGAAAGGGTTCATTATACAATATGATTTCTTTTCAAGCAGCTTCCGGGCCTCATACAACTCATCTCTGAGTAATTGGTGGAAAGCCCGTCTGAATAGAGTCGCGATACCGCCGTCGAAAAACAAGCGCAGCAATCCTTGTTTTTTTGGGTAGTGAACAAGCGAAACGCCTTCCTGCGTGGGAATTCCGGCCAGTTCTTTGGCGATGGCTGCGGCCTCGTACAAACCGCCCAGCTCATCCACCAGTCCGTTTGCCACGGCCTGTCTCCCGGTCCATACACGACCGTAGGCCAGTTTTTCCGCTTCAGAAAAAGGCAACCCCCTGTGCTCGGCGATGTCACGGAGCCAGTCGTTGAAACCCGCCCAGTGGTTCTCTTCAAAACGCCGCTTTTCTTCAGGAGTGAAGCTTCGGTAATCGGAATACATGAGAGCCATGGGTCCCTTGGTGATAAAATCCCATGTCACGCCGAGCTTGTTATAGAGGCCCTTCATATTGGCTTTGCCGCTTATCGACCCGATAGAACCCGTCAGGGTCAAGGGATCGGCGACGATCTTATCCGCCCTGTAAGAAATATGATAGCCGCCCGAAGCAGCCACATCCACCATCGAGACGACGACGGGCTTGATCCCCGCCGTCCGCTCCACTTCATGACCGATCAGATCGCTGGCGAGGGCCTCCCCGCCTCCACTGTTCACACGGAAGACAACGGCGTGAATCCGGTCATCTTCCGCAGCCCGCCTGAGTTCCGCCACGACGGACTTGTGTCCCATCATCAGACCTAAAAACGGACTGACGCCGCTTTTTCTCCCTCCGATTGTACCCTGAGCATGGATGACGGCGATTTTTTTACTTCCCCCGAGGCCCAGCTTTCGCGGATTCTCCAGGCAGTACCGGGACAGGGAAACCACCCTCAAGCCCGGATCCTCCTCGCGCTTCAGCAGGTCCTCCAATTCATCCCAGTAAAAAATTTCATCGATAAGCCGGTTTTGCCGGGCCTCTTCGGCCGTAAAAACCGCATGCCTCATAAGCCTCAGAATCTCTTCTTCGGAAAATCCTCTGTCTTTTTCCAGAGCCTGAAGAAACATTTCCCACCGTTCTTCCAGGATCCAGGCTCCGTTTTCCTTCGCTTCGGGAGACATTTCACGCCGGGTCACCATCTCGGCGGCGCTCTTGTAATCCTCGATCCTGTGAATGTCCGGCTTTATTCCCAGTTTTTCAAGTGTTCCCTTGATATGTTCCGACGCGGCGGAAAATCCAAGAAAGGTGAAAGGGGCTGTGGGCGGCATGAAAACCGAGTCGCAACAGGAGGCCAAAAAATAGGTTTTTCTATCAATGGAGTCGGCATAGGCATAAACTTTTTTTCCGGCTTTCCGGATTCGCTTCACGCCCTGCCGGATTTCTTGCATCATCGCCTCCCCGGCCGTATTGCTGGAAGACAGTTTGAATATCACCCCTGATATCCGCTCATCCGCCCCGGCTTTTTCCAGGGCGCTGAGAATGGCCTGTAACGTCAGGGGATCTCTACCCATGAGCTTGTTTAAAATATCCGGCGCCGGATCGTACTCCAGCACTTTTCCATAGATGTCGATCACAAGATAGGAATGCCCGGCGATTCTGTCTTTTTTTCCCGACTGCCAGAAAAAAAATCCCGAGATCAAAAACAGAAAGCCGAACAAAACAAAAAGGGCAAGCAAAGACGCAAAAAAAGACCGAAGAAAACTTTTCATATCGCCATCTCCTAGAAAAAGCGTAAACGGAATATCCCCGGGGACTCAGTCCGGATTTATTGTAATAAGAACGGGGAAAAGAGGCAACTCAAAAATTCTCCTTTCAACGGATCTTTCTCAGTGGCATCTCCTTGAAGACCGGCCGGAAGTGAAAACCGGGGACCGGCCGAGCCCCGAGCCGACGGGCAGGCAGGCGGAGAACAATGGGCCTCGATCTCTTCCAAAAAATGATTATCGCTGAAGGTTTTTCAGACTTCCGGGCTTAAGGCGCTGCATGAATCGTGTTTTTGAAACGGAATAGATGAGAAGAGCGATCCAAATCAGAGTAAAACTGACCGCGTGCGTCGCCGTGAACGGTTCGTGGTAAAGGAAAACGCCCAAAATAAGGTGGCAGGTAGGCGCCAAATACTGGATAAATCCCACTGTGGATAGAGGAATCCTTCTCGCCCCCCGGGCAAACCAGACCAGAGGAGTGGCCGTGACGATGCCGGCTCCGAAAAGGAGCAGGTGTACGGAAGCCGAGGCATTCCCAAGGGAACTGCCTCCCTGGATGCCGAGTATGACCAGAAAAACAAGTGAGGCGGGTGAAAGAACCGCCGTTTCAGCAGTCAATCCGGTGACAGCCCCTACACGAGCGGTTTTTCGAAGCAGGCCGTATATCCCGAAAGTGAAGGCCAGAGAAAGCGCGATCCAGGGGATGCGGCCGTGCCGGATCGTCATGAACAATACGCTGGCCACGGCCAGCAGCAAAGCAAATGTCTGCCAAAAGCTCAGCCGCTCTTTCAAAAAGACGATGCCCAGGAACACGCTCAAAAGCGGGTTGATATAGTAACCCAGACTGATCTCAACAATATACCCGGCGTTGACCGCCCAAATGAAGATGAACCAGTTGGTTCCGATAATCACGGCGGTGATAAGACTCGAAAGCCTGTTCAGCGGAGAAGAATAGGCTTCCCTCAGGGCCGGCCCGCGTTTCTTTACCCAGTTGAATACGGCGAGAAAAAGGAACGAACCGATGATCCGGTAAGGAAGGATTTCACTTGCAGGGACCTCTTGCAGCCCCTTCCAGTAAACGGGAAGCACCCCCCACAAGAGAAAAGCCGCTACGGCATACCAAGTCCCGATGATCCGGTCTTTTCGATCCGGCGGAAGGGGAATCAATCCATTCTTCTTCAAATTCATGGCATGGAGTTTCATAAAATATCGGTAATCCCGAATCTTTTCAAGCTTTTTTCGCGGGCGATGAAAAGCCTTTTTTGTGATGCCGCTCTTTAGAGCGGGAAGTGGCGAGGGCTGTAGACACAGAGCAACTCGCGGCGGCGCAGGGGCGGATTTCAGATCCCGGAAAAAAACGGAAAACGGCGAGTCCGCCCTTCTACCGCAGAATTCGGGACCTTACAAAAAACGAGGCCCCATCCCCGCAGACACGCAAGCGTTTCCGTTTTCAATCTCAATCCTGCCGAAACCGGCGGCGGTCCGGATGAAATCTGATCTGCCGTCAATACGCTGAGAGGCAACGATTTCGGGGATACGGCCGTTTTTAGGCTTAGCAGGGAATATTTCTCTTGGACAATTGTATAGACACATGAGGACGATGGACAGAGATTGGGGCAACTTCAAGAAGAAAAGGAGAAACAATGTCGAAAAACACAAGGTTTGGAATCACGATGACTTGTGTGCTGGCCGCTTTTGTGCTCTTCATGAGCGCCGCTGCAGCCAGGAGCACGGGCGTCATCCAGGGACATGTGTACGATGCCAAGGGCATCCCCATTCCGGGCATAACCGTCAAAGCCAGGAACACCGAAACGGGATTCGTTTCAAGGACCGTTACGGATCGGAACGGCCGCTTCCACTTCGCGGGCATGCCTTTCGGCCCTTATACGGTCAAAGCGGAGATACCCGGCTTCCTGAGTGAGCGGCTTGAAGGCGAGATCACCGGTTCCAGCCCAACGTTGACGCTGGTGTTCAAACTCGAAACATCAGCCCTCCGGGAGATGGAAGAAAAAGCCAAGGACAAAACCGTAGCCGGGAGCGTCACCGGCGGCGTGAAAAAACACCAAAGCTATAGAACCCATCCCTCCGAGCCCCTTTTTCCGGCTTCCTTCCATCAACGCTTCAACACCGAAGAATACGACCGGATCTACGAAATTGGATTCCGTGACACATTGACCAATCCCCTTTCCACATTTTCCATCGACGTCGACACCGCATCGTATGCGAATATGCGCCGTTTCATCCAGAACAATCAGCTCCCTTACAAAGATGCCGTCCGCATCGAAGAGATGATCAATTATTTCAGCTATGACTACCCTTTGCCGGACAAGAAACATCCGTTTGCCGTTTATACGGAAATCTCAACCTGTCCCTGGCACGAAGGACATAGACTGATCCATATCGGCCTCCAGGGAAAGAAACTCGAAACAAAAGATCTTCCCCGGAGCAATCTGGTGTTCCTTCTGGATGTATCCGGGTCCATGCAGCCTGAGAACAAGCTGCCGCTGCTTAAATCCGCGTTCAAGCTGTTGCTGAAAGAACTGGACGAAAAAGACCGGGTGGCGATCGTCGTCTATGCCGGCGCAGCGGGACTCGTTCTCCCTTCGACCCCTGCGGACCAAAAGGATGCGATCATCGATGCCATAGAAAGGCTGGAAGCCGGCGGTTCCACCGCGGGCGGAGCCGGTATTAAGCTGGCCTATAAAATCGCCCAAGAAAACTTCATCAGCGGGGGTAACAACCGCATCATCCTGGCAACCGACGGTGATTTCAACGTGGGGACCTCGAGCTCTTCCGAGCTGGTAAGGATGATTGAAGAGAAACGAAAAAAGGGCGTTTTCCTCACCGTGCTGGGATTCGGTATGGGGAACTATAAAGACGGCCGGATGGAGCAGATTGCCGATAAAGGAAACGGCAATTATCACTATATCGACAATCTTCTGGAAGCCAAGAAGGTCTTCATCGACGACATGAGGGGAACTCTTTTCACTATAGCCAAGGATGTTAAGATACAAATCGAGTTCAATCCGGCTAAAGTCAAAGCCTACAGGCTTATCGGTTACGAAAACAGGATGCTCAACAAGGAAGACTTCGACGACGACACCAAAGACGCGGGAGAGCTGGGCGCCGGGCACACCGTCACGGCCCTCTACGAAATCGTCCCATATGGAAGCAGCGAAGAGATCCAGGAGCTTACAGGACTCAAATACCAGACAGCCAAGATCGATCCCCGGGCTTTCAAGAGCAAAGAACTCCTGACGATACGGCTCCGCTACAAGAAACCAGACCAGGATAAAAGCGCGCTGATCGAGGCGGCCGCATTGAATAAATCCCTTGAAATAGCCGAATCATCCGCGGATTTCAAAATGGCTGCAGCTGTGGCCGCCTTTGGGATGCTCCTGCGCGATTCGGATTTCAAGGGAAACGCGACATATGAAAGCATTCTCGAACTCGCACGCGAGGGCAAGAGCACAGACCGGAACGGCTACAGGGCCGAGTTCATCAAGCTGGTGGAAATGTGCCGTCTGCTCGATCAAGCGGGAACACGGTAAAGGTTGATGGCAGGCTCCGGAACCATGATTCCGGAGCCTGCAAGCTCATTGCTTTTCAGGATTAATTTTCCTCCAAATACTCAAAGTGACCACAATCACGACGATAACGATCAAGACCGCGATAAAAACGACCAGCAACAGCGGCAGCCCTTCATACTCCTCGGCCTGCCCGGCTCCCGCCACGGGCAGAGAAATAAAAGATGCCCGGTCTTTGTTGCGGTGGACACTTACGGTGGGCGGCGGTGAGAGCTCAGGCGTGGAGGCATTGTCTCTGTCCGCGCAAACCAGCGCGATGCGGATGCGGTGCCCTGCATCGAAAATGTTCGAAGTGGGATGGAGGTCGAAGGCAAGCTCGACGGGTTCTCCCGGAATCAAATCCTTCACATCTTCCTCATAGCTCCGGTGATAGGGATTTCCCAAATTATCGTAAGGGGGGTCGTGCAGGGCCCTGTGTGACGCCCGGGCGGCTCCTTCGGTGATGTAATGGGATCGGCCTTTGCCGTCCACCTCTTCAAGATACACAAAAAAGTCCCCGTCTGCGGCTGTCGAGCTTACCCAAAGACGGGCAGCGATATGTCCCGTTACCTCCACGTCCTCCTGGAGCGGAGGCGTGGAGTATGTCAGCCCTTTCCCGTCGTTGGCGGTCATATCGGGATAACCGAAATCACCGCCCACGGCATTATCCCAGCGGGTACTTGTTCCCGTCGTCGTGGAGTAGTCCACGGTATATTCGTCTTTTCCGGAAGAACCCCCGGGTTTTCCGGGACTTAAAATCCCGTCGTTGACGGAAGCTGCGCTTCCGGATGGTCCTGCATGGAAATAGTATGGAACCGGCTGGACACCGGTGACGGGCCATTCCCGGGCCGTCTTCCACGAGTTGTCTTTGGGCCCCTTCATCACGTGATAGCAAATCGGATCCTCGTCCATAATGCCATTGTCGACGGCCTTCAGCCAGTAGTCAAACCAGCGCAGCGACTCGACAGCGACCAGGCCGTATTCTTCCTGCGCGATTTCGGGATCCCTGGGCGAATGGGACCAGGCTCCCATGGTGATCCGCCTGGGTGCAGTGAAATTACGGAACATCTGAAATCCGCTGCGGGTAAACGAATCAAACCAGCCGCACCAGAGATACACGGGGATTCCCGATTCGTTTATCTTTCGGGTGACACCGGCCGGACACCAGTCCTGATAAGGCAGGGCTCCGGTGACATCATCCCTGCTGTCGCGAAACTTCAGGCTTGTGAAAATATCGATCAAAGGACGGCTTTCTTTATGCTCCTCTACCGCCGCTTCGAGCATCTTCTCGTCTTCGTCGCCGATGACCGGTGCCGCAACGATCTCCGTATCCATTTGACGGGTAAGCTCGCTCCACGTGCGCAGAAAATCATCGTAGAACACACCGTTGGGACGGGCTACATAATACATATCATACAGGGCGACTATGGGAAAGAGGGCTTTCAGGTGGGGTGGATGCGTGCTGGCCGCCATAAGCTGAGTAATGCCCAGATAGGAGCCGCCCAGCATACCGACATTCCCGTCGCACCAGGGCTGAGAGGCCAGCCACTCGGTTATCTCATATGCATCCTGTGTTTCCTCCTCGGTGAATATCCCGTTCCAGCTGCCGAAAGAGGCACCGGATCCCCTGACATCAGCGGAGGCCATGACATAGCCGTGACTGATCAGGGGCTTGTTGAGTGCCGACTCGCCAAGATGGCGCACTTTTCCGCCGTCGATAACGGCCCGCCGGTAGCGTGTGTGCTGCCAGATGACGGGGAGAGGTTCTTCATGAACTTTTCCCGACTTCGCCGGACGCACGACATCCACGGCGATTTCGGTTCCGTCTCTCATGGTTAAATACCGCGAAAAACGTACCGATGAGTCATATTTTGCGGCGGAGTATCCCCGGTACTTCCCGAACGCCGAAATTTTTTCCTCAATCTGCTCCTGCGCCGGCAAATAAGGCCGAAAAAAAAGGACGGCCGAAAAAAGGAAAACCGCGGCAAAGGGC
>Ga0180432_10008410_pt1 | contig 12857 bp, 19 predicted proteins | sample SS_ome_10_FD_132414 | JGI IMG/M metagenome (GOLD analysis project Ga0180432, IMG submission 132414) | Hypersaline lake sediment archaeal communities from the Salton Sea, California, USA - SS_1_MS_2 metaG | ecosystem: Environmental > Aquatic > Non-marine Saline and Alkaline > Hypersaline >...
CAAAGACAATTGTCCTTTTTGCGAAAAAGCAAAACAGCTTCTTGCCAGTCACAATATAGAATATGCAGAAAATCGTGTGGGTGTAGACGTTACCAGAGAAGAACTGTTGGAGCTTGTACCGCATGCAAAAACAGTGCCGCAAGTATTTTTGTATGGTAATTATATTGGTACCTACGAACAACTCGTAGAATATTTTGAAAACAACACAACTGGTTCAACAGAAGGCAAACTATGAACTTTGAAGCAAACACTATCTACTCCTTGAAACTTAACAGTGGCGAAGAGCTGATTGCACGGGTAACCAAAGCAGAATTTGGCACAATCACAGTAACTCATCCTGTAAGCATGGCACCCAGTCAACAAGGCTTACAGATGATTCCCAGCATGTTCAGTGCCGATCTTGAAAAAACCGTGGATATAAATACTGCTAGTATTGCAATGAGTGCTGTTGCTCGCGAGGATGTGGTTAAAGCATACACAGAGAGCACAACTGGCATTGATCTCAGTGCCACAAAGCAGATGCTAGCAGGATAAAACATGCCGGGTGCAGTAAGAAGAGGTGATCCAAACAGTGCTGGCGGTATTGTTACTGGACCTTCTGCTCCTAGCGTCAGAGTTAACGGTAGACCAGTGAGTGTTCCAGGTGACAGAGTTACTCCGCATCCTTGTTGCGGACTTCCTGGCTGTGCAAAACACTGCGTTGCTCGAACCACAATTGGTAGTACCAGAGTGCGTGCAGAAGGCAAGCCTGTGATTTATGTGGGCAGTCCAGACAGTTGTGGACACTCTCGCGCACTAGGAAGCAGAAACGTAAATGTTGGAATATAGATGAGTTGCAGCGGTGGATTAACAGGATTGGTTTTAACTGCTGCCGGTGGCATGGTTACCAACGGATCTTTATCAAGCACATTTGGATCGGCTCCATTAAGCAGTCTGGCTGGCGCACCACTGAGTTTAAGCGATAGTCTTACAGGCTTGACAGATTTTGCACCAACATTGAACACCATGGTAACAGGACTTGCGGCAATTTCTGGCATCGGTGCTCCACTTGCTGGACTTGGCACTGCAATCAGTGCAATTAACAGTGCTGGCTTTACTTCCAATATGCTCGGAGCATTCAATGCTATACCTAGCGATTTGGGCACTAACGGAGGCCTATTTGATGCAGTTGCTGGATTTGCTCCTAGCGTCAATGATTTACTTACAGATGTCACCGGCGGATCAAGTGTACTAAACGATGCACTAAAATATGCTGGAGATTGGAGTGCACAAACACTGGGCGGTACCTTTGAGGGTATCGGCGGAAATGTTATAGGAGATCCAAAAAAATTCGGCACTATCCTAAACACTGCCAGCAGTTATACTACAAGTGCTAACCAAATGATTAATGCAGCCACAAACAGCACCACACTGGGCACCACATTTACTTCAATGGATAACATAGTAAGTGGAAGCGTAGCAGGCGTAAACCTAGACTTTGGCGGGTTTGGCGACGAAATACAAAAGTTAGGTGCTACTGTGGATTTTGGTAATCTAGAAAACCTAGGCAGTCCTGGACAACTGTTGTCTAACATGAGCAATCAAGGCTCTTTGGGTCCAATGTACCAAAAAGTTGCTGATATTGCAGTCGATCCTAGAACTGCACAACTGCTAGGAGCACCAACTGCACCAAGTTCTGTTACCTCTATAGGCAATTTAGGCATAGATATTAACGCTGTCGCTAAACAAGGTGCAAACTTGCCGCCTGCTGTGCAAAAATCGATTTATAGTGCACTGGACGAGTTAGATGAGACCGAAATCAATCAGGTAAAAGGCATATTGCAAAACAGCGTACCTGGTATACAGAAAGGCACTGATTTGGTTGATCCTAAAAAACTATTGCCAAACAGTTATCAAACATTAACTGCACCATTGAGAACTGCCAGTGTGGGCTTTAGATCAATCTATCAAAATGACAGTGGCAGTGTAAATTCACAGTTTGAAAACCTAGCAGGTAATCGTAAAGGCATACTTCCAGATGATGTTGCTGTGGCCAACGGAGCACTGGCAAGAAGTTTACAGCAGATAAAAAATATCAGCCAAACCAACTCAGAAGAATTTGGTGCCAGTGTGGCGCAACTGGAATCCTTAAAAGATTTGGATCTAATAGAAGATCAGTCACAGTATGTGTCAGAAGATGTTCGGCTTTACTGGATAGAGCAATACGGACTAGACAGTGCAAACAATGTTAATCTTGCCACTGGCAATGCTGGACAATTAAAAGTCAGTGATGTAATAGGGTTTGCTGCTGGATTTAACAGTGCTGCCCCAATTACAAAAAATGCACAATTGCTTGCAGAAATGCAAGCAGATGGCGAGCTTGATGAAATAACTGCCGAAAAAGGCGTGTACGATACCATTGAAAAATTCTGCAATGGTGATTTTGGGCCTACAGAAATCACTCCTACATCTTGGCGAGTGATCATTCCTGCCGGTTTTGTGGGCGAAGGAACCTATTCTGGATCATCCAGCGAAGCGGCTTTTGAAAATGCCTGGATTGATGGTGTGGTTCCTGCTATAGAAATCATCCTTGCAAGTTATAAAAACAATCCGCGTGTGATAGAAATCATGTCTAACAGTGAACGCTGGAATCAACAACTGGCCAGGGAGTATTTGAATCAGCAAAGAGTGGACAACGAAGATCTCACTGCGGTAAGAGCCAGCGATGACGTTGCTATCAATCTAGCACTGAATTTGCCATCATTGGGCACTGATACCTCAGAAGGAGGCATTGCTGAAATAATTGAGCGCACAGTTGATTTTTCCAGTCTAGGCGGACAGTGCGCCATAGCTGCCATGCGCGAAGGCCGTAATCTACAGAGGCTTGCGGATGCAAACATTCAACAAGACGCTCCTATTAACACCACAGGCGTAGAAGATCCGGGTACGCTGGTTTCCAGCACCTATACTGCACAAGAAGCAAAAGATCGTCTGATTCGCAGTTGACACAACCACGTTTTCATTGTACAATTACAGTATAGTTTCACTCAGGAGAACCCTATGCCAGATAAAATCATGCCCAGTGACATCATGAGAAGCCTGGATAAAACCATTGATACCATGATGACATACTATGAACTCAACGATCAAAGAACCAGTGCATATGCCAGAGTAGTCGGTCATTTGACAGGAGTGGTTTTAGATCTTGCTTGGGATTTGCCACAGGAAAAACGTCAACAGTTGTTTGACAAATTTGAGACAGAAACACAGGATTATCTGCATAAACTCACATTGGATAGCCTGCGTGCAAAAGAAACAGCATAAACGTATTCCTGGAATGAAAGGTCCATTTGTTTATCCAAACGGGCGTGTTCTATACCAAGACCGTAAAACTCAAGAGTATTATGATCCTAGCACAGACTTTTATGTGCCCACTGATGAAGTTGAGTATCTAAAAAGTCAGATATTTGATCTGGTAAGATAACATCTTAAAGACTGTGCCTAAATAATAGTGTAAAGTTTTTACACCGGGCACAAAATATGGTATATGATTGGGTAATTGACCTCTGCTCCAGCCGCAGTAGAAAGCACAAGGAGCAGGTGATTGAAAAAGCGTTAATTGCCAGCAGATTGGGCAGTACCAGTGCTGAGTATTTCTTATACAACTGTTATTTGTGTTACAATCCAAACTTCAAGTACGGCATAAGGAAAATACCCACCACTGAGAATTTAGTTCTAAAAGAAAATCCTTGGATTGATTTTTGGGGCCTGTGTGAAAATTTGAGATTTGCAGTGTTAGATCGTGCACACATGTGTTCTGCTATTCAATCTATGAGTCAGAGATTTGACAGCAACCAATGGAACTATGTGTGTGCTCGAGTTCTTGTTAAGGACCTACAGTGTGGTGTAAATAGAACAACATTCAATAAAGTGTTGGAAAATACAGAATGGCGTATACCAGGAGTAGGCGAACTATGAGTGACAGCGATACAACCAGAGTGTATGTGAACATTCACAGTCAGGACCAATGGTATCAAATTATTCGCGAAGCCAATCAGTGGTTCGGCAGAGGCAACTGGCGTGGACAAAAACACATTCGTCGTAAATTTTTGCGATCAACAACACCTATGACTGTTTGGTTTGAAGTACCTGATGCAAAATTTGCCAGTTACCTTCAATTAAAATACGCTAGCAATTCACCTGAGATTTAGTTAAATACACTATGTTTTTAAGTTACTTGATATTACTCACAGCACTGTGTCTTAGTGCTGTTGCGGCCTTTTACAGTATTGTTGGACTTACAGCCATCTTTGCCGCTGCAGTGATTCCTATTATTATTATGGGCGGCATATTGGAAGTGGCAAAACTGGTTGTCACAGTGTGGCTACACGAGTACTGGCCTCGTGTGAAAACTTCCATGAAAATCTATCTTACCAGTGCTGTGGTAATCCTTATGTTTATTACCAGCATGGGTATTTTTGGATTTTTATCAAAAGCACATATCCAACAAACTGCACAAACCAGCGAAAATCAGGCACTAATTGAGCAGATTGAAAGTGAGATTGCTCGCGAACAGGCTCGCATTGCTCGTGCAGAAGAAAAAATCACTGCAATTCAGGTAAGTGGCACTGGTGCTGATCAAAACATTCAAGCCCAAATTGATCGCGAACAACAGCGCATTAACAGTGCGTACGATCGGATTCAACCAGCCATCGATGATGTAAATCGCCAACTTGAACGCAACATAGAATTTTTCTCCAAGCAAGTAGACGACATTGATCAGCAGTTGGATCAACTCAGTAGACTGAGTGCAATCAACACGGCAGACGAAGAAAGTGTAAAAAGATTACAAGCACTGGTAGGGAGCACACCAGATGGTGCATACGGTCCTGGCACTGCCCGATCTGTGAGAGCGTACAAAGAAAATCTAGAAACCGATAAAGCAAATGCGTTAAGCAAAATAGAGCAACTGAAGTCTGATGCTAATCAAGAAATATCTCGACTGAGAACTAGAGCAGAAGGTGAAATCGACAACAGCAATGAATTGATCTCGAGACTGCGAGGTCAACTTGGACAGGACACTGGAACAGACATTGAAACAGAAATTGCCAAACAAACACAAATTATTCAACAATCTAACACTACCCTTGATAGCCTCACAGAAGAAAAGTTTGCATTAGAAGCAGAATATCGTGTGCTAGAAGCAGAAGTTGGTCCGGTTAAATACATTGCTGAAGTCATCTACGGCGAAGCTGATAAAAATCTCTTAGAAGAAGCAGTACGCTGGGTAATCATAATCATAGTGTTTGTGTTTGACCCTCTTGCCGTGATGATGCTATTGGCAGCAACAGAAAGTATTGGGTGGAAAAGAAGTGACAGAGCTAGACAAATTACACAACCAAATCAAGAACCGGAGCAACCAGATACATCCACAGTTGACAGATCAACAATTACAGATACTGGAGCGGAGCCGTCCTCAACGAGCCCACGAGATCAGAACCAATCAGTTGTTGAACCACATACAACAGTTGAAGAGTCGTTTGAAGAGATAGACAACTACGCACCTGAGTTTGCAAAACCAAAGCCACAGTGGTATGAAGAGAATGATGATAGAATGGACATCATCGGACAGAATGGCAATGACGGCTTGCACTATGCCGAATTAGACAGTGATTATCCCGGTCGCGAGCACGAGCTAGAATTATATGAAGAAATCTATCAAGAAACTACAGAGCCTCAAGAAGAAACTGTTACAAATGCGCAGGAGAAGTATACTGAATATGCTTCGCAGGAAATCCTAGAACAGGACGAGCCAGAGGAAGAGCCACCAGTTGATCCTGAAAAAGTGGCCAGAAGAGTGTGGAAGACACAAAACCCGGATCAGACCATTAAAGAACAAGAGTCACTGTATGAACGCGGGGTCATTGAAGAATTGCCCTGGGATGATCTAGCCGCTAAAATAGACAGTGAAGAATTTGCACACGTAGACTTTGGCACACAGTTCCCCAGCAATCCTAGCAGAGGCGACACCTACATCCGTGTGGATTACTTGCCCACAAAACTGTTCAAATACAACGGTGCAAAATGGATTGAGATTGACAAAAATGTCAGTGACAGTTTCACATACAACGACGACTATATAGAACATCTTATACAAAAAGTTGGCTCTGGAGAGTATGATCCAGATCTTTTGAATGACAACGAAAGGGATCAAATCGAACAAAGACTGCGCAACGATGATATATAACAACACGCTACAGATAACCAGGAGGAGGTGAAAATTTGTCAGGAAGAACAGTGCGTGTCCAAGATGGAAACGTAGACAAGGCTATTCGCAAACTAAAAAAGAAAGTCAACAACAGCGGCATTCTACAGGAAGTTAGACGACGTCAAGAGTATGTAAAACCCAGTACCAAAAGAAAACTGGCAAAAGGCGCAGCCAAAAGCCGTTGGCGTAAAAAAGTTGCACAAGACCGACTCCCACCTAAATTTTATTAAAACATGCACAGACTGCTATTTTTCGGAGACAGCTGGCCACACGGAGACGAACTCAAACCCGGCGAGCAACCATTTCCTGATCTCGTAGCAAAAACACTGGGTTGCTGGCGACATAATTATTCACAGAGCAGCACCAGTATTGCACATCTTGTGCCTCAATTGAGGTATGCAATCATTCACAGCGCAGTAAGCGATCAACCCTATTCCATCAGTGATGGCACATGTTCTGCTGTGTTTTTTCTCACTTCCCCAATTCGAGATATGCGTGTGTACTCAGTGGACAATGTCACACACTATGAAGAAATCAACGCAGAATCGCCGAGATACACCTGGTACTACAAAAACTGGCAAAATTCAAACCACGACGCACATAAAACAAATGTGATAATTCTTGCACTGTTGCAACTGTGTTCGTTGCACAACATACAACCTTATTTTGTTTGGGGATGGGATTCAGTTGACCTATGGCCCGAAATTGACAGTGAAATTTTCTATCCTAAAACCTGTTTACACATGTTTGATCCACTTGCAATCAACCTATATGAACTGAAGTGCAAACAGGATCCGCATATATGGCCAAACGCAGGACACCCAAATCAACTGGGGCACCAAGTGATTGCTCGTCATTTGGCTGATTGGTTAAACACAAAGTTGACATAGGTCTTGTTCTAGTGTATAAATAATATTGTGATGCCGAGAAGGGTCACATTTATTTCTTGCTAAATTAAAAGGAGAAAAGCAATGACAAAACTCACAGCTCTGGATTTACATCCATTATATCGCAACGCTATCGGCGTAGATCGGTTGTTCGATCGTCTAATCAACAACATTGAATCAACTTCGCAAACCAACTATCCTCCGTACAACATTGTACAGGTCGATGAAAACGAATATTTTATCGAAATGGCAGTTGCTGGACTCGACGAAGAAGATTTGGAAATTACACAAGACCAAAGCACTCTTACGATCACAGGAAAGATTGAAGTAAGTGAAACACTTAACTATCTACACAAAGGAATTGCAGGACGCAGTTTCCGTAGAGAATTTACACTTGCTGATCACGTAGAAGTCACAGAAGCAAACCTCAATAAAGGCATTCTGTTTATTAGACTAAAGCGTGAGATTCCAGAAGCAATGAAGCCAAAGACCATTGCAATTGGTCAAGTTTCAGAGTAAACTAGTGTAAATAACACAAAGGAGGGTCATCCGGCCCTCCACTATCACAAGGAAACTCTATGACTAATTCAGTAACAGAAACAACAACAAAAATTGCTGTGCGTGAAGATATCAAAGAACCGCCTATGTTCAAGTTGATCTATCTCAATGACAACTCGACTAGCATGGATTTTGTAGTAGACAGTTTGGTTGAAATATTTGAGTATTCGCCCATAACCGCAGAAAAAATCACATATGATATACACGAAGCTGGATCAGCTGTTGTAGCAGTATTACCTTATGAAATAGCAGAACAAAAAGGGGTTGAAGTCACAGTCAGTGCTAGATCTCAAGGATATCCTTTGCAGGTTAAACTGGAACCAGACGAAGCCTAAAGTTCTACTGTGATTTTTTTAGGCTGGTATACGCTTTTGCTCCACGGCGTGTTTGCTCTGCCTCTGCAATTGTTAACGTATCTCACGCCATGAATAACTGTGTCAACGTCGTTGTGATAGTGCCCAAAACACCAGGTGTGAATTTTTTCTTCTGTGTCTTCGATGAATGCTTTGAGAATGTGACTGTTGCCTGAGCAATTTAGTCTATGCGAACCTTCCAAGTCTGGATCGTGTTCAAGCAGTTCTACATTAGGAGGAGTGTGCGTGATTACAACCAGTTGTTTGACATCACGGTGTGTTTGTAGCCTTTTTATGCTTTTGGTAAGATATCTACAGTCCTGCAATGCCATTGCTTCCACCGCATTTGCTGTCATGAGATCAATGTTGTATCTTTCGGCAAACCACTGCTTTGAACTATCGTAGCTGTCTGTATTGTCAAAGTCGTAGGTCCACCAAGCATTGGTCCCTATAAAGCCTACACCGTCAATGACAACCACGTTGTCCTGGAGGAATACTACATTTTCGATTTGTGCAATTTCATCAGCAAGATTTTGATAACTTTCGCTGAGATGGTCAAGATGCCATCGATGTTCGTCGTTGCCGTCGATGTAAATTACCGCACGGTAACATTGGCCAAGATGGCGCAGTGTTTCTACCACAGTGTCTCTATCACGAGACACATCGCCTGCTACCACTGCTATCATACTGGTAGGCATGCCTGTCCAGTCAAAGGGATCCGGCCAGGTTTCTACGTGTAAGTCAGAAATAAGATCAAATGATACTTGCATGATACATATTTACGAGAGGAAAAAACTATGCATATTATTCTCGGAGACGATCAAAAAAGTCAACTTGAAGACAAATATACACTCTTAGAATTGGATCAGATACGTTTTGCTCCAGACGATGACAGTGTACAAGCATACTGTGTACTGGAAAATATTCCAGTGGACGAACTGCCAAAATTGCACGAACTGTCGCATCTACACAGCAAATTGATGGAAAATTACTGCAAACAGAATTGGAATTTTTGTGAGCAGGCTCTCGAACATCTACAAGGAAGATGGGGAGGCCAATTGGACACGTTTTACACCGAAATTGCAGAAAGAATTGCTAAGTACAAGTCACAGGATATGTCAAACGAATGGGATCCTGCATTGCAAAAATATTAAGGAACAAAAGTGACTGAAATGATCGATCGCATGTTCAGCGACACACTATGGATTTGGACTGCGATTGGCGGTTCTTTGGCAGGTGCTATTGCACTGGCTTACTTGAAAGATACTCGTGCAGGTATCTGGACCTACAACAAAATTGATAGCATCCTTGACTATTTGGTTGATCGTTATGGGTGGACTTGGTTAGAGCCGCCCGCGGATGCTTGGCGTAAGAAGTCTCCCCATGTTACTAAAAAAATCGATGAACTAGAAGCCAGAATTGCTGAATTAGAAAAACAGAAAAAGTAACACTACCGTAATAATACAAAAATGCAAAATCTGTAAATAACAGCATGCACTACAAAAGCATATTCATCAGCGATATACATCTTGGCACCCGTGGGTGTCAAGCTGATGCTCTCTGTAATTTTCTCAAAAACAACACCTGTGACAACCTATTTCTAGTTGGTGATATCTTGGACGGATGGCGACTCAAAAAGAAATGGTACTTTCCGCAAAGCCATGCAAATGTGATCCGGCGCATACTTACTGCCGCCAAACGTGGTACCAAAGTTTACTATATTCTAGGCAATCACGACGAAGGTTTGCGGGCATTTTTACGCTATGATATTTCATTTGGACGAATCAAAATACTGAACAGGTATGATTATGTGGCAGTAGATGGTAAGAAATACCTGGTGACACACGGTGATGCCTTTGATAATCTCATGGCCAAAGACAAAAAGTGGCTAATGCACCTCGGAGATACAGTGTATGACTTCTTTATTTGGTTCAATAGACATTTCAACACAGTAAGAGGATGGCTGGGGTTGCCATACTGGAGCCTAAGCAAATGGCTTAAAGACAATGCAAAACACGCTGTCAAGTTTATCAACCGATTTGAAGAATATGTTGCTGCATACTGTGAATCAAAAGGCTATGACGGTGTAATATGTGGGCACATTCACAAAGCAGAAATCAAACAGATAGGCAATGTGGTCTATATGAACGACGGTGACTGGGTGGAAAGTGCCACAGCCCTATTAGAACACACAGATGGCACCTGGGAGATATATCATCATGCCGAGCATAGTTGAGGAAATCTCAATCCAAAAATTGTTACAATATGCCGCCATGCCTCCTACACCTGTAGATGCTCTTGACATGGTGGAACTGGGCAGAGATGTAGATCGCAATGGAGTGAAAGATCCTGTTGTTATTTGGGTAAACATCGTAGAAAGAACCATACGATTAGACTCGGGCAATCATAGAGTTTATATGATGCCACTTATGGGATGGACACACTTGCCTTGTGTATGCAGGATCAGCAACCGGAGCGTAGGCGATCCTGCCAATGGCCATCACTTTTACTATAGCACTGATATAAAGATTCCACCCTATTTCAGAGTGGAATATGACGAACGCCCCAGTCTGGTGATTGCCGGAATACTAGACTGAAATATCATATTTTTTCATTTTAGCAAGCAAACAAGTTCTTTTCAACCCTAGCATTTCTGCAGCGCGAGTTTTGTTGTTTTGATTAACTTGCAATGCAAAATGTATTCTATCTATTTCTAGAGTCTCGACCAATCGATTTAAATCATACATCTGTGACATTGAGTACAATTGCATCTCGTGTGAAATCTGCATCAGTTCGTTTGCTTCTGCTTTTGTAACACCGTGGTTCATAAAGTTACTTATGTGTATCTTGCGGTGTTAAAATTTTAACATCTGCCATAAATATCTATGCATACAAAAGTTGAATGATTATACAGTAAATAAAAATGTCGTTCAGGAGCTAGAATGATGATGAAAAGAATTTTTGCAGTGCTATTCGTAGTGCTGTGCATTAACGCAGTGCCTGCCCAGGCAAATGATCCGATTGTTACTGAAAGTACCAGTAACAGTACTGTGACTACCAATGGTACCAACGAAACCACAGTAAAATCACCACCGCCAAGTGCTATTAGTCCGAGTATTAATAGCAGTAACAGTGACCTATGTACCGTGGGTGTAAGTGGTGCTGTGCAAACACAGATACTTGGCATCTCAAGCGGAGCAACTGTTCGTGACATGAATTGCGAGCGACTCAAGAACGCCAAAGTGTTATATGACATGGGTATGAAAGTTGCCGCAGTAAGTGTTATGTGTCAAGATCCAAGAGTATTCAATGCCATGATGTACGCTGGCACACCCTGTCCATTTGATGGCAAGATTGGGGCAGAGGCGGCAGAACTTTGGGCACAGAATTTAGACAAGTGGCCCACTGGACAAGAACAGGAGACTCGCAGAAATGACACGCTCTCTGGCGCATTGGGCGGGATTGCCCTTTCTGCTCTTATTTTTGCTCTTACTGGCGGCTTCTAGATCAACAGCCTCTACATATATGGAAGATCCGGTTCTTGCGCCAGCACCGGTGGTAACTCCTAGTTATATCAATCCCGAATACGAAGACATCGAGTATTGGGGCCAGTGGGCGATTCAAAATGGATATAATCTCGACGACTACGTCTACAGCGAAGGCAACAGCACTGGCATAGACGGCGAGATTGGTAACGAGTTTGTTTGTATCCGCGACGATACCAATCAAGTTATTATTGGTCGTCCTGACGTTTGCGGCACCTATTATAACGGACTGGGATATGACTTTGCTAACATAACCACCGATCCCACAAACTTAACCAGTGCTCCTGATATTATTGATGCAGTTACTGGTAATCTTGTTGATCCTAACCTTGCCAATTGGGGCGGCTGTAATTACACAGGACAAAACCTTGGCGGCACACATCACATCAATCGCGGACCGGTTCCTAACTGTGGCCAAGACATAATCAACTGGAGTTATCAGCAATACTGGGTTTATCGTAGACATGCTATTGAGCAAGCACTACAACAAGCAGGCGTTAATGTTGATGGTTATCAGTGGGAATTCACAATCAAAAACAACAATGCCGATTCCAGCCAAGGCGGTGTGGATAACATGCAGATAGTGATGAGAATATGGGATAAAAGCGGCAACGAAGTGCACACAAAAAACTGGTATTACAATACCAGATTCAATTGGACTACATTCTCAGGAACTGAATTGTTTGCTAATCCTTTAGTCGGCGAAAATTTACAAAGTTGGCAACTGCAAATGAAAGGACACGACACAGGATATTGGGCAGGATTTTACGGTCCAGAAATGCTTACCCCAGAGATCCGTATGATCTACAGTTCAAATCCTTGTGCTATAGATCCACTTCTTCATCCAGACTGCGATGGATACGTCCAAGCGTACACAGAATATGTGTATGATCAAAACTGTACGGCTAATCCACTGTATGATAGTGGTTGTCCGGGATACCAACAAGCATATTTCAATCAACAGTGTAATGCCAATGCATTATACGATCCAAGTTGCCCAGGTTACCAGGAGGCCTATTATGATCAACAGTGCAGTTACGATCCTCTCTATGATAGCGGATGCCCAGGATATCAACAAGCGTATTATGACCAACAGTGTTCACTTGACCCGTTCTATGACACAGGTTGCCCTGGATATGCCCAAGCGTATTATGACCAGCAATGTTCGATTGACGCCTTGTACGATTCAGGATGCCCTGGATATACAGAAGCTTACTATGATCAACAATGCTCCGTTGATCCGCTTTACGACACGGGCTGTCCAGGA
>Ga0180432_10008411_pt1 | contig 12856 bp, 8 predicted proteins | sample SS_ome_10_FD_132414 | JGI IMG/M metagenome (GOLD analysis project Ga0180432, IMG submission 132414) | Hypersaline lake sediment archaeal communities from the Salton Sea, California, USA - SS_1_MS_2 metaG | ecosystem: Environmental > Aquatic > Non-marine Saline and Alkaline > Hypersaline >...
CGTTCCGTCCGCCGGGGGCGAACACCCGCCGCCCTTTCGTCCAGTGCACCAGGTCGCTCGACGTGTACACGTGGTAGCTGCGGTTATCCCCCGTGGGGTAGAGGTAGTACGTCCCCTTGTAGAAGATCACACACGGATCCGCCGGCCCGATCTCATCGATCACCGGATTGATGTACGTGCGCTTGGCCGCCGCGCCGTGCAGTCCCGGCGTCCCGGTCAACACAACAAGTGTCGCCAGAGCGAGTCCTGTGCCTTTCGTCATACGACTCCCCAGTCTCCGGCCGCAGGCTCAACAGGTACCTATGGGCCTTTCATGTCGATCTTGCTGAAGCCCGTCGTGGTTCGGACGGTGCAGTAGCCTACGTGGGTGATGGCCTTGATCTTCCGGGCGAGCTTGAGGGTGAGCTTCCGGTCGTCTGCGGACATCGTGACGGTACCGGCGGCGAGGTCGACTTCGACGGTCAGGTCAAACTCCCTCAGCGGGTCGCCGGGCAGGGGGCGGTCGGCCTGGCGGCCCTGGCCGAGGGGGCCGTCGGCGATGACGACCTTGCGCTGGCCGCCGAGGTACAGGCCGCACTTGACCAGGCTCGCGTCGTCGGCGCCGTCACCGAAGGCGACGAAGCCGTTGCGGTAGGTTCTCGGCGAGTCGCCTTTCATCAGGGATTTCAGCTTGAGCCTGAACGTGGCCCGGGTTGTGAGGGGCGTTTTCAGTTTCTTGAGCGCGTGGCCGACGTCGGACGCCGTGACGGCGTAGCCGAGGTCGGACGCGTTGACGGCGGCGGCTGCCAGGACGTCGAAGTCGGCGTCCTTCGTGCCCTTTTTGAGCTTGGCCGGTGCGGGTGCGGCGGCCCGCCGCCTGCGGCGAGGCGGGGCCTTGGCGTTGTAGTTCGGATTAGGCTTGGGGAACTTCGCGCCGACGTCCTTCAGCCACGCGTCGAGCATCTTCTTCAGTTCAGCCGTCTTTTCAGGCATCTTCTCGGCGAGGTTGGTGGTCTCGGCGATGTCGGCTTCGAGGTCGTACAGTTCGATCGCGTCGCCCTCGTAGAGCCTGATGAGCTTGTACTTGCCGGCGCGGACGGCCGAGGCGGGCCGGCCGCCCTGCGGGCTGTAGTGCGGGTAGTGCCAGAAGATCGCCTTGCGGTCCAGGGCCTTGGCGCCCTTGAGCAACGGCACAAGACTCACGCCGTCGACTTTGTGCGTCTGCTTCACACCGGCCAGGTCCAGCATCGTCGGGAAGAAGTCCACGCTCGAGACCGGCACCGAGCAGGTCGTGGCGGGCTTGACCATCGGCGGATACCGCACGATCATCGGCTCGCGGATGCCGCCCTCGTAGATATGGCCCTTTCCTGCCCGCAGGGGCGCCACGCGCGTCACCGGGCGCAGGCCGCCGTTGTCGCTCATGAAGAACACCACCGTCCGTCGGGCCAGGTCCAGGCTGTCCAGCGTTTTCATGATCCGCCCAACGCCCTCGTCGAGGCTCTGGACCATGCCCGCGTACGTTGCGTGGTACGTCTTGCCGTCGGGCGAGCGTTTGGCCTTGTACTTGGCCACGTAGGCGGCCTTGGCCTGGATCGGCGTGTGCACCGAGTGGTACGACTGGTACAGGAAGAACGGGCGGGCTTGCCCTGAGCCTGTCGAACGGGCCTTGTTCGCCTCGATGAACGAGATGCCCTCGCTCGTCAGCCGGTCGGTCAGGTACTGGCCCTTCTTCATGTTCTTGAGGCTCATCCGGTTCGGCAGGAAGTACCCTCCCGCGGGCGTGCCGGTGTGGTTGCCCGCGACGTTCACGTCGAAGCCCTGGTCCTGAGGCCAGAAGCCCTTGGGGCCCAGGTGCCACTTGCCGACGGCCCCGGTGACGTACCCGGCGGCCTTGAGGGCCTCGGCGACGGTCGTTTCATCGAGGCCCAGCCGCTTCGTGAAGCCGGGCATCAGCAGCTTTCGCCGGTTGCTGTTGCCCATGCCGGGAATCCAGTCGGTCAGGCCGAGCCTCGCCGGGTATTTGCCCGTCATCACGCTGGCCCGCGTGGGCGAGCAGACCGGGCACGCGGCGTACGCGTCGGTGAACCGCATGCCCCCGGCCGCCAGCCGGTCGATGTTAGGCGTCTCGTGGAACCGGTGCCCGTAGCAGGTGACGTCCCACCAGCCCAGGTCGTCGGCGAGGATAAAGATGATGTTGGGCCTGCCCGCAGCCGCTTGCGGTTTCGCGCTCTTTCCCACCCGGCCCGTCGCCAGCGCCGCGGCTCCCGCGCCCAGCGCCTTGAGAAACTCACGTCGCTTCATCACGCGTTCCTTTCACGGTATCGCTTCACGGGCACAATCCTATAACCGCCGGGCCCGATGCCCGGGCCTCGCGTACCAAGGCGTTGGCTCTTTACATACAACGTCACGTCGGTAAGATCACGTCTTTATGCGATTGCCGGAGCGGGATCGCCGGTGCCGACGGCGGATCGCCGACTACGAACCCACGGAGCAGGCCATGGCCAAGATTACGTTTCTCGGAGCGGGGAGCACCATTTTTGCCAAGAGCATCCTTGGCGACAGCATGCTGACGCCTGTCCTGTCCGACGCGCACATCGCCCTGTACGACATCGATCCCAAGCGGCTCAAGGAGTCGCGGATGATGCTCGACAACCTGAACGCCAACATCAACGCCGGCCGCGCGAAGATCACCTCGCACTGCGGCCTCGCCCGCCGCCGGGCGGCGCTGAAGAACGCCGACTTCGTCGTCAACGCCGTCCAGATCGGCGGGTACGAGCCGTCGACGGTGATCGATTTCGAGGTGCCCAAGACCTACGGCCTGCGCCAGACGATAGCCGACACGCTGGGCATCGGCGGGCTGTTCCGGTCGCTGCGGACCATTCCCTTCATGCTGGACGTGGCCCGGGAAATGGAGGACGTCTGCCCCGAGGCGTGGCTGCTGAACTACTCCAACCCGCAGGCCACCCTCGTCGGCGCCGTCCTCCAGGCCACCGGCATCCGCGCCGTCGGACTGTGCCACTCCGTCCAAGGGTGTGCGACATGGCTGCTGAAACGGCTCGGCATGCTCGAGGGCGTGACGGACCTGCGATGGGAGATCGCCGGCATCAACCACATGGCCTGGCTGCTGAGCATCCGGGACGGCACCAAGGACCTGTACCCCGAGATCAAGCGCCGGGCGGCGAAGAAGGTCCGAGCCGCTCGGAAGAAAGGGGCCGAGAAGTTCGGCGACATGGTGCGGCTGGAGATCATGAGGCACTTCGGCCACTACGTCACCGAGTCGTCCGAGCACAACGCAGAGTACATGCCCTACTGGATCAAGAGCCAGTACCCCGAACTGATCGAGGAGTTCAACATCCCGCTGGACGAGTACCCGCGCCGCTGCATCAGCCAGATCGAGCACTGGAAGGCCCGCAGCGCCGAATTGGTCAACAACGCCGCGCTCGACCACAGGCGCACGGCCGAATACGGGTCGTGGATCATGGAGGCCATCGTGACCGACCGGCCGTGCCGCGTCCACGGCAACGTGCTGAACACCGGGCTGATAACCAACCTACCGGGCAAGGCCGTCGTGGAGGTCGCCTGCCTGGTCGACAAGAACGGCGTGCAGGGCACGGTGGTGGGCGACCTGCCGGAGCAACTGGCCGCCCTGAACCGCACGAACATCAACACGCAGTTGCTGACGATCGAGGCGGCCCTGACGCGGCGGAAGGACACGATATACCAGGCCGCCATGCTCGACCCCCACACCGCCGCCGAGCTGCCGCTGGACCGGATCCGCGCCCTGTGCGACGACCTGATCGCCGCCCACGGCGACTACCTCCCCCGCTACACCTAGCGGCCGGCGGCGACATTCTTACATTCTTGAGAATATGAGAATGTCGCAACCGCTGGGCGAACACATTGAGTTGATCGGTCGCCACATTCTTACATTCTTAAGAATACTGGAATATCTGTCCGGCTGCGTGTATGCTCTCGCTCGACATGCAGGGTCGTTACAGACCGGGGAGACGTCACATGAAGAACGAGCGACACCTCGAGCGGATTATGAAGGGCGTGGCCAACCATCGACGCATTGCCATCCTCCGGATGCTGGAAAGAGAACCCGAACTCTCGGTCGAGGACATCTCCGCGCGCTTTGACATCAGCATGAAAACCGTCTCCGAGCACGTTCGCAGGCTGGCGATCGCGGGGCTCGTGATGAAGAGAAACGCCGGTCGATGGGTCCGCCACAAGCTCACGGACCGCGGGCAGGACATTCTGACATTCTTAAGAACGTTGGAATGAACCCGGCCGGCGTGGCAGAGGGGTGTGATATGGCGTGTCGGACATTCTCACATTCTTAAGAACGTAAGAATGAAAGAAGAGGTTCCCGACCCGTTTTTCCTCTCTCTTCTTCTACTTGGGCGTCTGCCCGGCCGGGCCTGCGGTGGCGGCCTTTTCGGCGCGCCGGCGCTGCGCCTTGTTCAGGCCCTGCGTGAAGTAGACCTCCGGCGTGAACCAGATCTCGGTCTTCTTCATCCAGGGGTCGTGCAGGTCTCGGCTCAGGTCGCAGTCGAATCGCGCCAGGATGCTGTGCCGCGTGGTGCGGTCGCCGGCGTTGGTGAAGTGACACAGTCCCCAGGTGATCCCGCGGCCGTCGCCGCTGTCGGTGAAGGCGTCGGGCACGTACGGTCCGGCGGCAATCGGCATCAGGCTCGTGGTGGTCGCGACGGTGAAGTTGACGCCGTCCGGGGCGTACTGGATGGTGTTATGCTCGAGCCCGTGGCGAATGGCCATCGCCGCGATGCCTGCCCGGAACGGAAACAGTGCCGTCTCGTGCCCGGAGTTCAACACCGGATTGAGCCGGTGCTTTTCGAACGGCCCGAACGGGTGGTCGGCGATGGCCAGGCCCTGCATGCGCACCGGGTGGGGTCGCCCGGCCATGTCCGACTTGTAGTACAGGTAGATCCTGCCCTTGTAGACCAGCGGATACGGGTCGTGGATGGCGTACTGGTCCCAGGCGCCTGCCGGGCCGTTGGGTATGATGATCTTTCCGGCCGGACGCCAGGGGCCGTCGGGCGAGTCCGCCACCGAGGCCGTCACCGGGCAGTCGTCGCCCCGCAGGCCGGACATCTCCAGGAAGCCCTGGTAATAGAGGTAATACCGCCCTTTCCAGACCAGCACGTCCGGCGTGCTCACGGAGCGCCACCCGGGCCGGGGCTTGGGGGGCCTCGGCACGGCGCAACCCTGCTCGGCCCAGATGAAGCCGTCGCGGCTTGTGGCGTACCAGATCTCGGCCAGGTCCCAATCGGTCGACGGTCTGGTGTCGGTGCCTTTGCCGGAGCCCATCGGCGGCGTGGGCGTGCTGCGCCGGGTATACCAGACGTAGTACTTCCCGTTGGCGCGGACGACCTTCGAGGGGTCCCGCCGAGAGACCGTGCCGTCGTGCCGGTGGTAGTCGAAGCCTTCCAGGCGCGTGTACTTGAAGTTCGAGAACAGCTCGTTCTTCTCGGGGGTCGTCGCCGGATACCGGTCATACAGGCGGGCCACCGCCGCGCTCAACTCGCCCGTCGGCTTCACGTCCGGCGCGCGATAGGGAAAGGTCGACGGCCCGTCGCACGCCGCCCCGCCGAGCAGGCAGGCGTGCAGCAGCAGGACGGGTAGAACGGCGGAGGGCACTCTCGGATCAGGCGTGCAGGGCCTCATCTGGTGTCTCCTTTGGTCTGCGGATCCGGGGCCTTCAGGACCCGTCGGACTGCGTCCAGCCGCGACGTGTCCGGCTTTCCGTCCGGCCTTCGGGTCGGGGCGAGCCAGCCGCCTTCATCGTACTCGTTCCAGGCGTAGATGATGACCGTTCCGGCCTGGCAGACTCTCGGATGCTCCCGAACGAACGCCAGCCCGCGACGGAGATGCAAGGCGATCTCCGCCGGCGTGGCCCGGGAGGGGAACACGTCCTGGCGATGGTAGGCGTGGCCGGTCTCCCAGGAGACCGGGTTGTCCTTGCGCGGGCGCTTGTCCCAGCCCGTCGTGACCAGGGGCACGTACGGGACGGCCGAGGCGGCCGCGTTGGCCCAGTAGTCCTTCTCGACCGCGGCCGCGAGGTCCGAGAACCTCCGCTGATTCCCGGCCTTGGCGTAAGCGGAGACCGCATCGAATCCCTGCTTCGAGACGCGCTTGAAGTCCCCGGCGGGGTTCCAGCCCATGTACACGCAGTACGGGTTGAGCTTCCGCTTTTTGGCGGCCGAGAGGAACTCGCCAAACCGCTCGAACGGGAAGTCCCGGCCGACAAAGGCGTAGACCAGCGGGCGTCCGCCGGCGACGGTCTGGTACCCGCGCTCGGTCAACAGGGCGACGGCGCGGTCGCGCTCTGCGGGCCAGGCCCGGCCCCTGGCCTTGAGCGTGCTGTGGAGGATGAGGCTGAAGCGAATCCTCTCGCGCCTGTCGCTCTTGAGGTACTGCGTCAGGGCCACGCTCATCTCACTGGCCTGCGGGTAGACCACGAAGGCCCAGTAGTCCAGCCCCGCTCCGGCCGCGAACGCGATCTCCCGATCCATGACCGCCTGCCGGCCGCCGGCGATCTTCACGCGTCGATCGTCCACGACTTCGGCGAACCACGGCAGGCGGTCGTGGTACTTCCGCGGGCCGAGCGTCCGGGCCACCTGGGCGGTTACCGCCCCTCCCGTCCACGCGTCCCACCGGATGGCGCCGACCAGCGGCCGCCCCGGCCGGCCGGCGGCGGCGGGCCCGGCCGCAAGGGCAACTCCCAGCACGATGGCCGTCATCAGTTTCATCTCACTCGGCGCCCAGCGTAAAGCTTAGCGGACACGGAGAAAAGGGGCCAGGGCGAGAACCGAGACGACATGAACCAGCTCGTGACTACCGGCTAACTGGCTACCTACTCACACGTCGGTTCGATTGTGGCGGGAATCGAGCCCTTGCATCGGCTGATGCGCGAGTCCTTGCCATAGGCGTGAATCTGGTCTCGCTTCAGCTCGGCGTGCTCGAACGTGGTGGTCAGCACGATCACCCGCCCGGTCGTGTCGACCTCCCCTTTTCTTCAGCCAAAATGGAACATTATGAAACATGTAACACTCATGTGACGGAGGAACGTCGGGGGGGCGTGTCTCAACAGCTCTGGATCAGGCGGATGATGTGGGGGCCGAAGACCAGCAGGCCGACGACGGTGGAGCCTATAGCGCAGATCAGGACGGCGCCGGCGGCGGCGTCCTTGGCCTTCTTGACCAGCGGGTGGTACTGCGGGGAGGCCACGTCGCACAGCAGCTCGAAGGCGGTGTTCAGCGCCTCGGCGGTCCATACCACCATGACCGCGGGGATCAGCCAGCACCACTCGGCGGACGAGATCCCGAACGCGAGGCCCGTGGCGCAGACCAGGACGGTGCCGAGGCAGTGCAGCCAGGCGTTGTGCTGTGTCTTGAGGATGATGCCGACGCCCTGGATGGCGTACGTGAAGCTCTTGAGCCGCCCGCGCAGGGAGAAGGGTTTGTCGACCATGACGAAGTTGACTTCCCCGGCTCGGCGTCCGTAGCGTGGTTTGGCTGCGCCGCGGGGCGCGGCAGGAGAGGTGTCTGGCACAAACGAGGGGGTGGCAAGGGGTTCGGCGGCGGTGGGGGGCTCGGCCGCTTGGGTATTCGGCTCGCAAAGGGTCTGTTGCTGGCCCATGACGCAACGCCCGGTTCGTTCTGGTGGTTATCCGTCGGCGGACCGCACCGCCGCAGGCGTGCCCTTCAGGACACAATTGAAGCGTAGGATGTAGCTTACGGCGGTGCAAACGTGGACGGGGCGACGGGGCGTGAGCACGGGTGACGGTGGGGGAGCGTTTGGGGTGTCACTGCGGTAGTGAGGGAGACCGCGCGAACGACACGCGTACTTCCTTACGCGGCGCAGAGGGAATGTCCTTGTGAGGACCGGGCGCCTGTGGCACAGTACGCACGGTGCAGACCATGGGCGAGTTGAGCGACGAGACAACCCGCGAGGTCAGGACGCAGTACGAGAACTACCCCTATCCGGAGCGAAAGCCCGCCGACGAGGCCCGGCGGCTATGCAAGCCGGTCCTGGCCAGCCTGGAGGTTATGAACCACTACTGCTTCAAGGGCCGGCGCGACTTTCGCGAGGGGTTCAGCGCCCTGGTGGCGGGGGGCGGCACGGGGGATGCGACGATCTGGCTCGCCGAGCAGCTCAAGGGCACCGACGCGAGGATCGTTCACCTGGACATCAGCGCCGCCTCGACGGACATCGCCAAGGCGCGGGCCGAAGTCCGCGGGCTGGCGAACATCACGTGGGTTCACGGCTCGCTGCTCGAGGCACCTCAGATGGACCTCGGCACGTTCGACTACGTCAACTGCAACGGGGTGCTGCATCACCTGGTGGACCCGCCGGCGGGCCTGGCGGCGCTGCGGGCGGTCCTGGCAGACGACGGCTGCATGGGCATCATGGTCTACGGGCAGTACGGGCGGACGGGGGTCTACCAGATGCAGCGGCTGATGCGGCTGATCAACGCCGCCGGGGACGATCGGCAGCAGATGGTGGACAACACCCGAGCGGTGCTGAAGGACCTTCCCGCTGCGAACTGGTTCAAACGCGGCGAGGACCTGTTCGACGATCACATCGAGCCGAGCGGGATCGGGCTGTACGACCTGCTTCTGCACTCGCAGGACCGGGCGTACACGGTCGAGCAGTTATACGAGCTTCTTGGGTCGTCAGGGCTGCACGTGGTGAAGTTCATCGCCCTGTCGCGGGTGCACTACAAGCCGGAGTACTTCCTGACAGACACGGCGCTGCTGGAGCGGATCGCGGCGATGGGCTTGCCTCGGCAGCAGGCCGTCGGGGAGCTGCTCTCGGGGCAGATCATAAAGCATTCATGTTTCGTCTCGCCGCTGACCGATACGGTTGCGGACATCGACGACGACGAGAACATACCGCTGTTCACACCCGAGGTGCGCGAAGGCTTCCGGGGCATCCTGGACAGGCCGACCTGGTCGATACAGGCCCCGCCCCTGCCGCCCCTGTCGATCAAGCCGGGCAAGTTCGCGCGGGCCGCGTTCACGCTGATGGACGGGACCCGCTCGATCGGGCGGATCGTGGCGCAGGTGCGGGAGCAGTTCTCCAACGGCCCGACGGTCGAGGAGATCCTCGTGCAGTTCACGACGGTTTTCGAGGCGCTTCGGGAGTGGGGCGACGTGGTCGTGCTGCGTCACCCGGACAGCGGGCAACTGCTGCGACCTGAGATTCGATGAGCAAGAAGAAGCGTAAGTCGCGTGTCCGCCAGGGTTCGAGGCGTCGGTCCGGGCCCGGCGGGGCGCAGGTCAAGGGGGTGCTCGAAGCGGCGGTCTCGCTTCACCAGGCCGGTCGACTTGGTGAGGCGGCGGGTCTTTACCGGCAGGTCCTCGCCGTGGCGCCGCAGGAACCGAATGCCCTGCACTTGCTGGGCGTCCTGGCGATGCAGAGCGGGGATCCCGAGGCCGCTACGGAACTTATCTGCGGCGCCATCGCCGCCAGGCCGGACTTCATCGAGGCGCACTACAATCTCGGCAACGTCCTGCGGGACCGTGGGCTGCTTCAGGAGGCTATCGGCGCCTACACCAAGACCATCGCCCTGAAGAGTGACTATGCCGAGGCGCACTGCAACCTCGGTGTGGTGCTTCAGCGGCAGGGCCGATCGGCCGACGCCGTGGAGGCCTGGCGCAGGGCGATAGCGATAAAGCCTGACTATGCGGACGTCTATAACTACATGGGCAATGCGCTCCAGGAGCAGGGGGCCCTGGGGCAGGCCGTCACCGCATACCGCCGGGCCATTGAACTGCACGGGGAGTATCCCGAGGCGCATTACAACCTGGGCAACGCGCTGCGGGAACAGGGCCAAACCGACGGGGCCGTCGAGGCTTACCGCGAGGCCATCGCGCTGCGACCCCAGTATGCCCAAGCGTGGAACAACCTCGGCAACGTCCTGGCCGATGCCGAACGCCTCGACGAGGCGGTCGAGGCCTATCAGCAGGCCCTGGCAGTGCGGGCCGACTATGCCGAGGCCGCCTGCAACCTGGGCAGCGCCCGGCAGAAGCAGGAGCGAACTGATGAGGCCATAGCGGCTTACCGGCAGGCGGTCGCGCTGCGGGCCGACTACGCCGAGGCCTGGTACAATCTGGGCATCGCGTTGGAGGACCAGGAGCAGATCGATGCGGCGATCGAGGCCTACGAGCGTGCTGTCGCGATCGACGGCGACTATGCCGAGGCGCACAACAACCTCGGTCTGCTGTACGCCGGGCAGGAGCGCGCGGACGCGGGGCGGTCGGCGTTCGAGGCGGCCATCGCCGCCCGCGACGACTACGCCGAGCCGCACAACAACCTCGGGACCCTCCTGCAGGTCCAGGGCGACCTGGACGGGGCGGTGGCGGCGTTCAAGCGGGCCGTGACGATCAGGGCCGACTACGCCGAGGCGTTCTACAACCTCGGCAACGCGCTGAAGGAGCAGGACGAGCTTGACGCGGCCCTGGGGGCCTACGACAACTGCGTCATCCTCGGCGCCGAGCCGCCGGAGGTCTACCTCAACGCCGGCAACGTCTTCCACCTTCGCGGGCGGGACGTCGAGGCCGTCGAGGCCTTCCGAAAGTACCTGGCCATCACGCCCGACAGTGTCGTGGGGCACTTCAACCTGGCCGGGGCGCTGGAGACCGACCGGCGGTTCACCGAGGCGGTCGAGGCATGTGAGGCCACCTTGGCGCTGGACCCGAATCACGTCGAGGCCATGAGCCACCTCGGACGCGTGCTCACCGAATCCGGTCGCCACGAACGGGCCGTGGAGGTGCTGCTCCGAGCGGCGGAGATGGACGAGACGGCATCGAGTCCGCACATGAACCTCGGCGTGGTCTACGACCAGACCGGTGACTTCACCAAGGCGGAAGCCGCGTTCAGGGAGGCGCTGAAGCGAGAGCCGAAACGCGCCGACGCGCTGGCGCAGTTGGCTCGCGGGCTTCGTGCGAAGCTCCCGGGCGAGGACGAGGCCCTGATCGAGCAGATGCTCGCGGATCCGACCTCGCACGGCCTGACGGACGAGACTGTCTCGATGCTGTCCTCGGCGCTGGCGCACGTGTTCGACGCGCGGAGGCAGTACGACAAGGCCGTGGCGTACGTCCGCCGGGCCAACGCCACCGGCAAGGCCTCCAATGCAAGGCGAGGCAAGGTGTACGACCCCGACAAGTTCACCGAGGCCGTCGACGGCATCATCCGGACGTACACGCCGGAGCATTTCCGCCGGGTGGGAGGATTCGGCTCCGACAGCGAGCGCCCGGTCTTCATCGTCGGCATGCCGCGGTCCGGCACGACGATGACCGAGCAGGTGCTGGCGTCGCATCCGCGGGTCTTCGGCGCCGGGGAGCTGATCTTCATCTCGGATGCCAACCTGAAGCTGCCTCGGCTGACCGGGCGGAGCGACGAGCCGGCGTTGTGCGCCGCCGACCTGACGCGCGAGATGGTGGGGCAGTTGGGCGGGGAGTACCTCGACGAGATTGCGGCCCTCGACAGTCAGGCCGCCCGCGTCGTCGACAAGATGCCCGACAACTACATCATGCTCGGGCTGATCGTCACGCTGTTCCCGAGCGCGAAGATCATCCACACGCGGCGGGAGGTGCGCGACACCGCCGTCTCCTGCTGGATGACCCGCTTTCAGGCGATGTACTGGTCGTGCGACGAGGTGCATATCGCCCGGCGGGTGCAGGAGTACAAACGGCTGATGGATCACTGGCGCGGGGTGCTGCCGGTGGAGATGCTCGAGGTGGACTACGAGGAGACGGTGGGGGACCTGGAAGCCCAGGCGCGGCGGCTGGTGGACTGGATAGGGCTGGAGTGGGACCCGGCGTGCATCGAGTTCCACAAGCGCCGCTCCGCCGTGCAGACGGCCAGTTCGCGCCAGGTCCGCCAGCCGGTGCATACGAAATCCGTAGCCCGGTGGAGGCACTACGAAGGGGCGCTGTCGGAGATGTTCGCGTTGTGCACGTCGTAGGCCGCGGGGGCAGGGGGGGCAGATCGCCGGGTCCATTCGCCTTGGTGGAGGTGTCCGATCTTTCACAGAAAAAGTGTCCGACGTACTCAAGTCGGGCATCAGGGGGTCGATGTATAGCCAAGTGACGATGTGAAGAAGCTTGGCCCGAGGTGGGCCGTCACGGGCTTCCGACCCAGCGGAGGGCCGGGAGGAGATACCGAAAGGTACCACGTAGAGGAGAGATCAGATGCTAGGTATCAAGAACAATCTTATGGCAGACGCCGCGGCACGGCATCTGGGGCAGAGCTATGACGCCCTGGCCACGTCCGTCGAGCGTCTGTCGAGCGGCCTTCGCATTAACGGGGCGAAGGACGACGCAGCCGGCCTGGCCGTCCGCGAACTGATTCGCGCCGACGTCGCCGCGCTGCAGCAGGGCAGCCGAAACGCTGCCGACGCGGTCAGCATGCTGCAGGCCGCCGAAGGTGGACTCGGCGTGATGGACGATATCCTCGTCCGCATGCGCGAGTTGGCCGAGCAGGCCTCCACCGGGTCGTACTCCAGCGACCAGCGCACGATCATGCAGGCTGAGTTCGACGAGCTGGCCGCCGAGGTCACGCGTATCGCCAACAGCACGGAGTTCAACGGGAACAACCTGCTGACGGCCGACACCGCCGATGCGGTGGAAATCTCGCTGGGCGACGGTCTTGCCTCCGGGCGGACCATCAAGATCGACAAGCACAACGTCACGGCCGCCGGCTTGGGCGTCGGCGGGCTGAAGGAGGCCTTCACCGGCCGCCAGGTCGACGCCACCGGCGACAGCTACATCTCCAACGCCGCCAACGCCAGCCGGACGCTCGTCTTCACGTTCGACCCCGGCGGGGCCAACGGCGGGGCCCAGGCCATCTC
>Ga0180432_10008413_pt1 | contig 12855 bp, 3 predicted proteins | sample SS_ome_10_FD_132414 | JGI IMG/M metagenome (GOLD analysis project Ga0180432, IMG submission 132414) | Hypersaline lake sediment archaeal communities from the Salton Sea, California, USA - SS_1_MS_2 metaG | ecosystem: Environmental > Aquatic > Non-marine Saline and Alkaline > Hypersaline >...
CGAGAGCCTCTTCGCTCTGCGGGTCCTGCAGAGTAGAGAGCCCGTGAGTGGTCGCTTCCGGTGGAAAGAGAACACCATGGGGTTCACGCCGGACCAGGAGCTGGACCTGAACACTGAGTACTCCTGGCAGCTTGAGCAGGGAGCTCGTGCCCTCTCCGGGACGGGAGAGACGCCCCGGAGTTATGAAGGAACCTTCACCACGATCTCACCTCCCGCCGTCACTCGCACTCGTCCTCTCGACGGGGAAACCGATGCCGACCCCCAGGACGGGATCCGAATACAGTTCAGCAGTCCGATCGACAGGGACTCAGTCCCGGGTAGCCTCTCGATCATCCCTGAGCCCACCCGCGTCTACAGCTACTGGGTCGAGTCGGACACCGAGCTGATCCTCAACTACAACCTAGACCCCTCCACCCCGCACACCGTGAACGTGGGCGCCGGCGTTCGAGGGCGCTACGGCCATCCCCTCACCAATCCTATGACGATTTCGTTCACCACCGCGGCTCTGACCCCCATGGCCTACTTGCGGGCACCGGGTCGCATCGGGAGCTACAACGCCTACACCCAGACCGTGGCCCACGTGGTGCATCGCAACGTGACCGCCCTCGACTACTCCCTCTACGAGGTGGACAGGGACACGCTCATGGATCTCACCGGCGAGGATTCCTGGCAGGTCTGGGACAAGTACTGGCCATCCAATGACGCCCTCTTGCGCCACTGGACCCAGCCGGTATCCTCGACTCTGAACGCCGACATCGTCACCTCCAGTCTGATCTCTTTGGAGGACGACAAACCACTCGAGCCCGGTGTCTACTGCCTGAACGTATCGGCACCGGAGATCCAAGACGGGAACGGGCCATCCGATGGCGATCTGCACCTGATGGTGGTGTCCAAGACCAATCTGATGCTCAAATGCACCTCCACAGACGCGCTGGTCTGGGCAACGGACCTTTCGTCCGGGGAGGTTCTGGACGGCGTCCCCGTTCAGATACACGACGAGACCGGAAGGCTGGTCGCGGAGGGCACAACCGACCGCGACGGCGTCTACTCGGCCGCCTACCCATCACGCGATCCTTGGAGTCCACTCACCGTCATCGGCCTCCGGCCCCATGACCTGGCGGTGGTATCCAGTCAGTGGTCGTCCGGCATCAGCCCCTGGGAGTTCGGTCTGCCCAGTGCCCTGTACCAGGAAGACGTTCGTGGGTACCTGTACACCGATCGCCCGATCTACCGCCCCGGCCAGACCGTACACTTCAAGGGTATCCTTCGTCGAGACGACGATGCCAACTACACCATCCCCACCGAACTGGCCGCGGTCACGGTCAGGATCTGGGATGCCCAGAATCAAACGGTCTACGAGGAGGTTCTGCCTCTCAGCACAATGGGGACCTTCTACGGCGACTTCCTGCTGGGGGAAGAGGCATCTTTGGGCTACTACAACCTTGAGGCGATGCTGCAGCGCGATCGCACCATCTCTTGCGGATTCCAGGTGGCCGAGTATCGTAAGCCCGAGTTCCTGGTCGATCTTCGGACGACCCAGCAGGACTACATCCAGGGTGACGAGATCGGAGTCGACCTCGACGCTTCCTACTACTTCGGAGGCGCTGTCGCCGATGCAGAAGTCCGGTGGCAGGTCCTCAGCCAGCCCTACTTCTTCGACGGTTGGGAAGGCGAGGGGTACTTCAGCTTCGTAGACTATGACTGGGAGGAGCGTTCGAACCGCCCATCCTTTGGCAGGCTGATCCACGAGGGGGTCGGGAAGACGGATGAGGCGGGTCGACTCAGCTTCCAGGTTCCGGCGGAGATCCGCGAGGACAAGCTCAGCCAGGTCTTCGTCCTGGAGGCCTCGGTGACCGACGTGAACAACCAGCACGTGAGCAATCGTGTCTCCGTTGTCGTGCACAAGGGCACGTTCTACGTCGGACTCTCGCCGCGTGACTACGTCGGCAAGAGCGGTGAGAGCCAGACCGTGGACATCCTGACCGTGGACACGAAGGGGATACCCTTGCCCGGCCAGGACGTCCAACTGGTCTACTACGAGCACAAGTGGTACAGCGTTCGGCAGCAGCACGACGATGGCCGTTTCTACTGGACCACAGAAGTGGAAGACACGCCCGTGTTCACCGATAGCGTCCGCACCGGCGACGATGGTCTGGCAACCAGTCGCTTCACACCCGAGAAAGGCGGCACCTTCAAGGTAGCAGCGACCGGCCGCGACGAGCTGGGGAACGACATCCACAGCGCCACGTACATCTGGGTAAGCGATCGCAGATACGTCAGTTGGCGCATGGAGAACAACGATCGCATCGAACTGGTGGCAGACAAGCCGTCGTACGAGCCCGGAGAGACGGCGACGATTCTCATTCCCTCGCCCTACCAGGGCGTGACCGAGGCGCTTCTGACGATCGAGAGAGGCCACATCATCAGTCACGAACGGCTGACGCTGGAGGGCAACAGCCAGCAGGTGGAGATCCCTATCCTGCCCGACTATGCGCCCAACGTCTACATCTCCGTGGTTCTGGTGAAGGGGCAAGACGAGACCAACCTGCACGCCTCGTTCAAGTTGGGCTACGTGGCCCTGCCGGTCTCCATCGATGAGAAGAAGATCACCGTCTCTGTGACGCAGGATCGCGACAGTGCCTACGCTCCCCGAGACACCGTCATCTACGACATACTGACCACCGACTACGAAGGGAATGGTGTGCCGGCTGAGCTATCCCTGTCTCTGGTCGATCTCTCGGTACTCGCCCTCACCGAATCCCGTCCCACGGACATCGTGGCCCACTTCTACAGCGAACGCGGACTGGGTGTCACCAATGCAGCCGGTCTGGCCATCTCGGTCGCGCGTTTCAACCTTCGGACTTCCGAGGAGGCGAAAGGGGGAGGCGGGGGGCCGGAGGAGGGCGTGCGCCACCAGTTCCCCGACGTGGCCTACTGGAACCCCGTTCTCCGTACCGACGAGCACGGTAGGGCACGGGTATCGGTACAGCTTGCGGACAATCTCACCACCTGGCGAATGGAGGCCATCGGCCTCACCGCCGATACTCTCGTCGGCACAGGCAAGACCGACATCGCGGTCACCAAAGACCTGCTGGTTCGCCCGGTCGCACCTCGCTTCTTCGTGATCGGCGATCGTGTCAAGCTGGCGATGGTGGTCCACAACAACGGTGATGCCGACATCGAGGTCCAGGCTCTCGTGGAAAGCACCGGCATCTCCCTCGTGGGAGAGGCGCAAGAAGCGATTATCCCCGCGGGCGGAAAGACCAAACTGAGCTGGACGGCCACCGTGAACCCGGTGGAAACAGCCACGCTGCGATTCTCGGCCAGCGGCGAGGGACTGGCCGACGTCGTTGAACTGAGCGTGCCAGTCTATCACTACAGCGCCCCCGAGACCGTCGCCACGTCGGGCAGTGTAGACGACTCCATCGAGGAACAGATCGAGTTGCCGCAGACCTACGACCCGACCATGGGCGGATTGACCATCAAGTTGGAACCCTCGTTAGCAGCGGGCACTCGCGACGGGCTGCGATACGTCGAAGCCTATCCCTATGACTGCGTTGAGCAGACCGTGAGCCGCTTCCTGCCCAACGTGTCGACCTGCCGAGCTCTCAAAGACCTGGGTCTGGAGGATCACGAGCTGGACACCCGCACGGCTCAGCAGGTGAGCCTGGGCCTGCAGCGCTTGTACAGGCTTCAGCACTACGACGGCGGCTGGGGTTGGTGGGCCAACGAGGAGAGCAGCGCCACGATCACGGCATACGTTCTCTTCGGGATGACGCACGCCCGGGAGGCGGGCTTTGCGGTGGCGGATCAGAGCATGTCGAGGGCAGCGCGCTTCCTGAGCAAGTACCTGGACACTCCTCGCAGCGAGGACGACCCCGTCCTGGCCGGGCAGCGCGCTCACATCCTCTACGTGCTGGCCTTCTACGGCGAGGGCGACCTGGGCAGAACGGTTGCCCTCTTCGAGCAGCGGCAGGCCCTGGACAATCTGGCCAAGGGCTTCCTTGCTCTGGCGCTGAACGAACTGGAGCCCGGCGAGACCGGACGGACAGACGCTCTGGTGAGCGACCTGGTCGGATCCGCCGTTCTCAGCGCCACCGGTGCACACTGGGAGGAAGAGAGCAGAGCCGGTTGGGCGATGAACACCGACACCCGCTCGACGGCAGTAGTGCTGGATGCCCTGGTGAAGCTGAACCCCGAGAGCCGGCTTGTGCCTCAGGCGGTGCGTTGGCTCATGGCCAACCGCAAGGAGGGCCACTGGGAGTCGACACAGGAGACGACCTACTCGCTCCTGGCTCTCACGGACTACATGCTAGTCACCGGAGAGCTGCGGGCCGACTACGGATATGGTCTTGCGCTCAACGATGTGACCTTGACCGACGGTACGGTGACGAAGGACAACCTGGATGAGCCCGAAGTGATCGAGCTCCCGATCGCCGATCTGAGGAGAGATCAGGCCAACCAGGTGCGCATCGATCGCACGGTGGGGAGCGGTCAGTCGGGTGAAGGCAGTCTCTACTACTCGATGTACCTTCGCTACTTCCTGCCCAGTGATCAAGTGCAGGCCGTGAACCAGGGCATCATAGTAGCCCGCGCCTACAGCCTGATAGATGATCCAGATCGCCCGGTTGCTTCGGCCCGGGTGGGAGACGTCATCAAGGTGCGCCTCACGCTCATCGCTCCGTCCGACCTGCACTACCTGGTCGTCGAAGATCCCCTCCCTGCCGGGTGTGAGGCCGTCGATACCACTCTTAAGACCACCAGCGTGACGGCGGAGCGCCCACAGGTAACGAACCTGGACGAGAAGGCCGCCAGTTGGTCCTGGGGCTGGTGGTGGTTCACACACTCGGAGCTGCGCGATGAGAAAGTAGCGCTCTTCTCAACCTACCTGCGCCGGGGCACCTATGAGTATACGTATCTGATACGTGCCAGCATTCCGGGTGAGTTCCTGCTCATGCCTGCCGTGGCCTACGAGATGTACTTCCCGGAGACCTTCGGACGGAGCGACGGCGGACGCTTCATCGTGCTGGAATAGTGGCCGTCCGGCAGACTTGCAGAGGGCAAGATCCGGCCCGCCCTTCCAAACTGGTGCCTTGCCAGATGCGACACAAACCGAAATCCCCGAGGACTTCGTCCTCGGGGATTCTCTCTGTCCACTTTCGGATGTCGTCGCCGTCAGGCATGGCGGGTTTGGCCGGTGGCAGTTAGGCCGGCTGCTTCTGCTCCGCGATCAGTTCCTCCGCGGTCTCCTCGCCAACCGGAGCGTAGTGATCGAACTCCATGCTGAAGCTCCCACGCCCCTGAGTGCGGGATCGCAGGATCGTGGCATAGCCGAACAGGTCGGCCAGCCTCACGTGCGCATCCACACTCTGCCCGCTACCGTTGCGCCGTTCGATGTTGAGAATCGATCCGCCGCGCGAGGTCAGATCACCGATGACGTCGCCGGTGAAGTCATCTGGTGCCACGACCTCCATGCGCATGACCGGCTCCAGGATGATCGGGCCGGCTTGCGCCGAGCCCTCCCTGAATGCCATTGCCGCCGCGGTCCGAAAGGCTCGATCAGAGGAGTCCACTTCGTGATAGGAACCATCCACCAGCGTCACCTTGACGTCGACCACGGGCCGCTTGGCCAGCACGCCGCGCTCCATTGCATCCTTGATTCCCCGGAGTACCGCGGGGACGTACTTGCGCGGAATAGCCTCGCCGCGCAGCTTCTCCTCGAACTCGAAACCTGACCCTCGCCCCAGGGGCTCCAACTCCAGCACCACATGAGCGAACTGCCCGCGACCACCGGTCTGGCGCTTGAATCTGACTTCGCGCCGCACAGGCCGGGTGATCGTCTCGTAGAAGGCCACTTGCGGCGCGGCCACGTTGGTCTCCACCTTGAACTCCCGCCTCAAGCGCTCGACGGTGACTTCGAGGTGCAGCTCACCCATACCCGAGAAGACCGTCTCCCCGGTCTCACCATCCTGATTGATTCGCAGCGTTGGATCCTCATCGGCCAATCGGCTGAGCGCCAGGCCCAGCTTGTCGGCATCGGCCTTGGATCTGGGCGAGATGGCGATGGAGATCACCGGCTCGGGGAACCGGATACGCTCCAGCAGAACAGGATGCTTCGGGTCACATATGGTCTCGCCGGTCGTGGCGATCTTCAGTCCCAGCACCGCACCGATATCGCCCGCAGCCAGCTCTTCGATGTCTTCACGACTGTCAGCATGCATGCGCACCAGACGCCCGACTCGTTCCCGACTGCCGTCGGCAGCGTTCAGGACCGTTGCGCCACGTCGCAGGGTACCTGAATACACCCGCAGGTAGGCCAACCGCCCCATGTAGGGATCGGTCGCCACCTTGAAGACCAGCGCCGTGAGCGGTTCGTCCGCATCCGGCTGACACGTTATCTCAACATCATCCTCGGGACCCCGCGCGATGATGGGCGGGATCTCTATGGGAGAAGGCAGATAGTCGATCACGGCGTCAAGCACCGAGGTCACGCCGATGTTCTTCTTGGAGGAACCGCACAGGAAGGGGACCGCTTGCCCGGCCAGAGTCGCCCGTCGGAGCGAGTCCCGAAGCGTCTCGGGGGACACTTCCTCGCCCTCCAGGTAGCAGACGGCCACATCGTCGTCCAGATCACACAGCTTCTCGATCATCTGTGTGCGCCGTGATTCGGCCTCCTCCTTCAGCATGGTCGGGACCTCGGTGACGCTGGGATCCGCATCGCTTCCATCCTGACGCATCAGAGCCTTCATCTCGATCAGGTCCACGACGCCCTTGAAGTCGCCCTCTGCCCCAATCGGAATCTGGATGATGACGGGATTGGCTCCCAGGCGCTTGCGAGCCATCTCCGCCGTGCGCCACAGATCGGATCCGACCCGATCCATCTTGTTCACAAAGCAGACTCGGGGCACCTCGTAGCGGTCGGCCTGACGCCACACCGTCTCGGTCTGAGGCTCGACTCCCGCAACTCCATCGAGCACCACCACTCCACCATCCAGCACCCGCATGGAACGCTGCACCTCGGCGGTGAAGTCGATGTGCCCTGGCGTGTCGATCAGGTTGAGCTGGTGCTCTCGCCAGTTACACGTCACCGCGGCGGACTGGATGGTTATCCCGCGCTCGCGTTCCTGATCCATGAAGTCCGTGACCGTGTTGCCATCGTCCACGTTCCCCATCCGATGGATGTTCCCTGCGTGATAGAGAATCCTCTCGGTCGTGGTGGTCTTTCCCGCATCGATATGCGCGATGATCCCTATGTTTCGTATTCTGTTCAGATCTAGTACTGCCATGTTCTGACTCCACTTCAGTGCCCGGTCCCTATGCCTGGTGAAGCATCGCTAACACGAGGAGTCGGGCACTCTTGCCTCATGCACACAAAAAGGCGGGCCATCAACCGGCTGGGTACTCTACTCATGCACATGTGCTACTCAGTGCGCTGCACCGCAGCCATGCGGATGGTACCGCCCATACGTGCGTGCGTTACCGGTAACCTTCGGGCTCCATTCTCACGCCCAAGTCACCACACACAGCCTGATATTCTACCATGATTGCCGGATTTCGCCAAATCCCGGCCAGAAAGTGCAACGCACCTCGGAGGTGCGTTGCACTTATCCCCCTTCGCCACCCAGGGCAATCGCATTTGCTCTTAGGAGCGCAGCGAAGCCGACCCTGAGCCCTTCGACTCCGCTCAGGGTGAACTTCGCCGAAGGGAAGAATCTATCCTCTCCGTAGTCAAACTGAGATTCTTCGCTCCCTACGGTCGCTCAGAATGACACACGGGCGTGACAGCAGGACGAGTGCGATTGTCCTACTTCGCCACCTCCCAGACTTGACAGCCGGCCCGGCCTGTGCTGTAATGCAGCCAGCGTAATGGCCGAGATGAGACAAACCACCTACACACGCCAGGAGGTGCTTCGATGGCACGAACCGCCGGATTGGACCCCAGCGCCTTCTTCCTCACGGGCGGACCCGTCGGCTGCCTGTTGCTCCACGGGTTCACCGGCTCCCCTCCAGAGATGCGGCCGGTCGGGGAGTACCTCAACCGACGTGGGCTGACCGTGGCGGCTCCCCTGTTGAGCGGGCACGGAACCGACCCGGAAGACCTCAATCGCTACAAGTGGACCGACTGGTACGCCGACGCCGAGGACGCGCTCATCGACCTTCGTACGCAATGCTCGATTCTCTTCGTCGCCGGACTCTCCATGGGCTCGCTCCTGACCCTGCATCTGGGAGCCAAGCACCCCGAGATCTCCGGCCTGATCGTCTACTCCCCTGCCGTCGCCGTGGCAAACAAGCTCATTCACCTGACTCCCTATCTGAAGTACTTCGTACGCCAGTGGGGCAAGGAAGGAAGCAACGACGACACCGATCTGACCGACCCGGACGCCCCGGGGCGCCTGTGGAGCTACGAGACCAGTCCAACCTGGGGCGCCCACGAGGTATACAAGCTGATGCGTGTGGTCCGTCGTGAGCTGGGCGCCATCACCCTGCCTCTCCTGGCGATCCAGAGCACCAAGGACGAGTCGGTAGCGCCTCACTCCGGTCGGATGCTCATCGACGGGATCGGCTCGCCCGACAAGGAATTGGTCATGATCCACAACTCCGGCCACTGCATCACGGTGGACACCGAGCGCGAGGAGGTCTTCCGGCTCACTCACGAGTTCATCGCCGCTCACGTCTCGACCCGGCCGGGCGCGGGCACCTGACGCCAGGCCTGAGCCGCCAGCCATCAGCGGTCAGAACCAGCACCGGCTCTTCCAGGCCGGTGCGACCACCACCCACACCGCGCCGCCAGCGCTGCCCCAAACAGCCGGCGCTGCGTAGTGAGACCTCTAGGGTTTCGGAAACCCTAAAGGTCTTCTCCCGATTCCGCCAGATCGTGCTAAGTGCAACGCACCTTGAAGGTGCGTTGCACTTGTCCCCCTTCGCCAGCTCCCAGATCTAGCAGCCAGACACGCGCCGCCGCGAACCGAAGGGGCCGTGCCTCAAGAACGTGCGAAGGCCTCGCACCGTACGATCCGGGCGAGGCCTTCCTTCCTGTCAACTATCCCGAGTCCGAGCCGGGCCGGCACACGCCACAACCTCGCGCCGTTCAAGCGCGAGCGCGGCTGGTCTGACCCGTTTCCGCGCGACGCTACGAGGCCTGCAGCGTCACCGTCACTGAGGCCAGATGCTCCCATGCCCCGTCGCGGGGGCTCACGCTGAAGACCTGAATGCGACCCAGTTGGGTTGTGCCCGGTGCCGTGTAGGCCACGCTGCCGGAGAACGGGCCGACCTGCCCGAACTCGGCATCCACCATGACGAACCCCTCGCCGATCACGGTGCCGTTCTCATCCAGGACCCTCACGGCCAGCGTGTTCTCGAAGCCCGAGCCCCAGCCGGTAATCGTGACCGGACTGGTAATCGTGGCGTCCGACAGAGGGGCGGTGATGATGATCGCCTCCTGTACCGTCGGTATCGTCGGCGTGGGAGTGGGCGTCGGACCGGTGGTCGGGATGAGCAGCACCTGTCCCACGTAGATCAGATTGGGGTTGGTCAGCCCGTTGAGGGCCGCTATGTCCCAGTAGCTGACCCCGTAGTGCCAGGCAATGCTGGTGAGAGTCTCCCCCGGCTGAACCACGTGCGTGATGTAGGTAGTGGAGGTAGGAATCAGTAGCCTCTGGCCCACGTAGATCAGATTGGGATTGGTCAACCCGTTGGCCGTCATGATCTCTTCCACAGTCACGCCATACGCCTTTGCGATACCGGTGAGAGTCTCACCGGCCCGAACGGTGTGCCAGATCTCTCCATCGGCACTCACGGCCATGCCGGCGCCGGTCAGTAGTAGGCTCAATACCAATACGAGACTGAACAACTTCGATCGTCTGCTCACGTCGGGAACCTCCTTTAAGGTCAACCGATCGATTATGCACTCTTCCAGTATAGCATAACTCGGGGAGGGTCGCAATAGAGAATCCCTCCCAGACGGTCACAATGGTCGCCGGAAACGGCGGTTCCAGGCCGATTTTACAGCTTTTTTACGCTTCTCGGGCTCAGGGATGGGCGCAAACGACGTGGCCCAGCTTGCCGCCCTACCTAACAGGCCAGCCACACGTGACTCGAGGTGCCTGTACACCAAGCACAAAGCCCGGCTCATGCCGATCCTCTCTGCGCCCTTTGCGGACCCGGCGGTGAGGTATAACCAGTCACCGGCTCAACTACCATTGACAAAACGCCCACAATGTGAGAGAATAGCGATGAATGGATGCGTTCTTCACATTCGCAACGCCCTCATCGCCCCACCGATAGCTCTGCTCACAATTGGCCTTGCTCGCGGCAGTCTCGACCTACCCGGGCCAGTTGATCCGGGTAGCCACAGTTCGGTTCGGAAGCGTCACTTCAGCCGCGTGATCTCAACAGCACGATCTCAGTTCCTCTGATTGGTGTCCTAGCGGTGGCACACCAGCACACCTGCGTGAAGGGAGGCAACGTCATGCAGCCACGGAATCGTCCTTCATGGATTCGGATCGTGATCCTGGGAGTCTCACTGATCATCGCCCTGACGGCCGTGCAGCTCGGTCTGGCCCAGGGTCCGGGAGACCCCTCTGCAGCGGCAGACGGCGGCGAGACGGATCTCTTCGGAGTGCGCATCCTCGACCCCGACATGGATCTGTTGGCCGAGCTGGGAATCGCCCTTCTCCCGCCGGACGAACAGGGAGACATCTTCGCCGATGTCACCGCCGAAGAGCTAGAGCGGATGAGATCTGCCGGCGTGGTGCTCGAGGAGCTGGGTCGGGTCGGCGTGCTCGCGGACGTTGACTCACCGGGACTCCTTGCCTACATCGAGGGTACCCGCGAGACGGACAAAGTGCTGGACTGCGACGGCCAGTGGGATCCGATTCCCATCCCCATTTCCGGGGCCTATCCCGGCGCCGTCGTCACCGCCGTCTACTACCGTATCTGGTACGACACGGATACTCCGTCGCACGGCTGCAGTTGCTTCGATCAACTGGACCTGGAGATCTACAGCGCCACCGACACCGTCACGCTGCACAGCTACGACTCAAACTGCTGTGCCCCGATCTCGCCTCCGCCAGGCGAAGAGAAGCCCGCCTCTACAGTGCAGTGCTACACCAGCGGCTGGGTATCTCATGCCTTCGACGGCAACCCGGTAAACCAGACCTGGAGGATCCGGGCAATCAACCGGTGCTACCCCAGCGGATGCGCCAGTCACACGTTCGACAAGTGGATCATCAAGATCTACTACCTGGATCCCACGCCCACGCCCACAGCCTCACGCACGCCCACGCGCACGCCCACCCGCACGAACACGCCCACCATCACCCCCAGCCCCACCCCACAATGCACCCCGGGCTACCTGCGTATCCACAAGTGGGAGGACCTGGACAGGGACGGCGTCATGGATGATGACGAGCCACCCGTCAGCCATCTCTCGTTTACGGTCTCCGAGGTGGGTGGCCACCGCGTGACCAGTTGCACCACGAACTCGGAGGGTAAGTGCAACCTGACCGATCTCTGCCCGGGCGAGTACGACGTCGTTGAACCGGAGGTGAACTGTTGGGGATACTCGACACCCAGAACGCGGCGCGTCTACGTAGCTGAAGACACCTGGACCCACGTCTATTTCGGCAACTATCGCCTCGAGCCTGGCCTGGAGGTCGATAAGACGCTGATCCGGCCATCGAGTGGCACCGCCACGGTCGGCGACACGGTCCGGTTCCGTGTGGAGTTCACCAATACCGGGGACACGGCAATCACCAGCCTCGACATCAGCGATGACTATGATCCTGCTTGCCTGGAATTCCAGTACAGCAGCATCCCCAGGACCACGCTGGACACCACCCTTGGGCACATAAGCTACGTCCACGTGCTCGATCACTTCGGAGGTAGGCTTGCTCCCGGAGAGAGCATCTCCGTCACCCTCACTTTCCTGGCCTGGGGATACTGCCAACCCACGGAGAACTGTGTCACGGTCGACTCGGCCACGGACGAGTGCTGTAACGTCACCCGAGGACTTTCGGACTGCGCCGACGTGTTCATCGATCCGGCACCGTGCAGCGAAGCCATCGCTAACGGCGACTTCGAGACCGGCGACCTGACCGGCTGGGCGTGGCATGCGAGTGAGATACTACTGCGGCCCTTCACCCACCCATTGGAGGCCCACAGTGGTAGCTACGCGGTCAAGCTCGGGCCCTGCGGCGCCTCTCCCGAGGGATCGTATCAGCCCGCCGGCGACTCGGCCATCATGCAGATCTTCCACGTACCGGAGAACGTCGACTACGCTCCCCTCACCTTCTGGTATAAGATGTATACTGAGGACTGGGAAGGCTTCACGGACTTCGATTGGTTCACCGTGACTTACTGGCCTCTTGGAATGGGCCCTTGGCCGACGCAAACCGCGCTTGCTCCGATGTGCGAGAACACCGGCTGGCGTCCCGTTGGTCCCATCGACCTGACTGCCTTCCGGGGACACGACGTGCAGATAGTCTTCATGCTGCATCAGGACGGCAACTACGGCTGCACCTCGGCATACGTGGATGACGTCGAACTCTGCGCCCAGATCGAGGGCGGCGACGATCCCCACGACGGACCACCACCTGAAGGCACCTGCTGGAAGCGAGGCAACTACGTCGACTACGCCCCCAACGGCGTCCCCGACTTCGACATGCAGCAGGCCGACTGGCAGAACGACGAGGACCGGTGGACCTACGACGCCCCCGCGGCCTTCGCCAACTCCCTCTGGTGGATGGACTCCCGCTTCGAGCAGGAACTGGCACCCACCGTCGTGCCTCCACCCGAGATCTCCGACCACTACGGCCTACTCGAGCCCTACGGAGCCTGGGACGACCACGCTGAGGA
>Ga0180432_10008414_pt1 | contig 12854 bp, 24 predicted proteins | sample SS_ome_10_FD_132414 | JGI IMG/M metagenome (GOLD analysis project Ga0180432, IMG submission 132414) | Hypersaline lake sediment archaeal communities from the Salton Sea, California, USA - SS_1_MS_2 metaG | ecosystem: Environmental > Aquatic > Non-marine Saline and Alkaline > Hypersaline >...
CATGCCCGGTGACAATGTAACGATTACGGCGGAGCTTATAACGCCCATTGCCATGGAGAAAGAATTGAGGTTTGCCATCAGGGAAGGCGGACGAACGGTCGGCGCAGGCGTTGTAAGTGAAATTATCGAATAAAGAGAAAGATTAACATAATGATAATGAATACTAAAATCAGGATCAGGCTCAAGGCATATGATCATAAGCTTCTGGATCAATCCGTAGGAGACATTGTGGATACGGCCAATAAAACAGGAGCAAAAGTTGTCGGGCCGATACCTCTTCCAACAAGAATCAACAAATATTGTGTTCTGCGATCTCCCCATGTTGACAAAAAGTCCAGAGAACAGTTTGAAATAAGAACACATAAACGGCTTCTGGATATTCTTGAGCCGACTCAGCAAACCGTTGATGCTTTGATGAAACTCGATCTTTCTCCGGGTGTAGATGTAGAGATAAAACTGTAGTAAACTTTGTTCACTTTGTTTATCCCGTTAAATAGCGAGATAGAACTTTTTAAAACGTATGGGGTTAATGCCAAAAAGAGGCGTTTTATAAAGGTCTCTTATAAAAAAGGATAGAAATAAGGTAATGTGTCGAGCGCTGATCGGTAAAAAATTGGGAATGACCGCACAGTTTACCTCTGAGGGTAAATACATACCGGTAACGGTGGTTCAAGTCGGTCCGTGTGTGGTTACTCAGATCAAGTCGATGTCTTCTGATGGATATAATGCCATCCAATTGGGTTTTGGCGAAAGAAAAAAATCTCGTATGAATAAACCCATGCAGGGACATCTTAAAAAAAGCGGGGCAGGGTGTTTTGAATTCCTGCGGGAAGTTCCCGTGAATGATCCCGGTGAATACAATCTTGGCCAGACAGTAAGTCTGGATTTATTCACTATCGGAGAACGTATTGATGTTACCGGTACGACCAAAGGACGGGGTTTCTCCGGTGTGATTAAACGACACGGATTTCATGGCGGCAAGAAAACCCATGGGAGTCGCAGCCATAGAATCCCCGGGTCAATCGGTTGCAGTGCATGGCCGGCGAAAGTCATTAAAGGCAAAAAAATGCCCGGACAGTATGGGAACATCCGTAAAACAGTTAGAAATCTGGAAATTATGGATATCAGGCCGGAACAAAATATTATGCTGATAAAAGGTGCTGTTCCGGGTTCCGGACATGGTTTGGTTGAAATCAAAAAACCCAAATTTGCATAATAGTACCCGAACGAAAACTATTATCAGTTTTCGTTCAGACACTAAATAGAATTTCTGAGACGGTGTTATGGCTGTTGTAAACGTAATAAATAGTAAAGCGCAAAAAGTATCACAGATTGATCTTGTGGACAGCATCTTCAATATATCTGTTAAAGGGAGTGTATTGCATGAAGTTGTGACCATGCAACTTGCTAAAAGACGTTCCGGTTCTGCGGCGGTAAAACATCGAAGTGATGTCAAAGGCAGCGGTAGGAAACTCTTTAGACAGAAAGGAACCGGACGTGCTCGAAGAGGGGATATTAAATCACCACTTTTAAGAGGTGGCGGTTCTACTTTTGGTCCTGATCCCCGGTCCTATGCATACAAAGTTCCAAAAAAAGTCAGAAAGCTGGCACTTAAAATGGCCTTAAGCAGTAAATTGAATGAGGAAAAACTTTTTGTTCTTAACGAGTTAGAACTTGATACAATTAAGACCAGTGAGTTTGTTAAGGTTATGAATGCATTAAACACGAAAAATGCATTAATTATAACCGAAAAAAAGAATGAAAACCTGGAACTTTCAGCCAGGAACGTTCCCCAAATAAAAGTGTTGAGAGTCGAAGGGCTAAATGTATATGACATTCTTAAATACAAGAATGTGGTTTTGCTTGAGTCTTCGATAAAGAGCATTGAAGGGAGACTGCTCGAATGAATCCGTATGATATTGTTAAGCGGCCCTTGATTACCGAAAAAACCAGTATTCAAAAAGAGGATTACAACCAGATGTCATTCGAGGTGGACCGTAAGGCGAACCGAGTTGAAATTAAGCGGGCTGTCGAAAATATTTTTAATGTAAATGTTGCCACTGTGAGAACCATGCAGGTCAAGGGCAAGACCAAACAAAGAGGCCGGATTGTGGGAAAACGACGGAACTGGAAAAAAGCGATCGTTAAATTGATGCCCGGTGAACGTATAGATTTTTTTGAAGGAGCTTAAAGAGACATATAATGGCTGTAAAAAAAGTAAAACCGACCTCTCCCGGGAGGCGGTCTCAATCCTATTCAACGTTTGATGAGATTACTACCACCACCCCTGAAAAAAGCCTGCTAAGGGTCATTAAAAAGAAAGGCGGACGTAATGTCAATGGCCGTATTACCTGCAGGCATCGTGGGGGGGGGAGTAAGCGGCATTACAGGGTTGTCGATTTTAAAAGAGATAAGATTGGAATTCCTGCAAGGGTTGCCACTATAGAATATGATCCGAACCGGTCTGCAAGGATTGCTCTGTTGCATTATGCGGATGGTGAAAAGCGGTACATCCTGGCTCCGATCAATCTTAAGGTCGGGGATACTGTGATGTCAGGACCTGAAGCAGACATTAAGCCCGGCAATACGCTGATGTTGAAAAATATTCCGCTGGGAACCCATATCCATAATATCGAACTCCATATCGGGAAAGGCGGCCAGATTGTCAGGAGCGCCGGGACATTTGCTCAGTTGATGGCAAAGGAAGATCGGTATGCACTGATAAAGCTTCCCTCCGGTGAAGTTCGAATGGTCCTTTTAAATTGCAGGGCGACGATTGGTCGGCTTGGAAATGTGGTTCATGAGGATATTTCTTTGGGTAAAGCAGGTCGAAAACGTTGGCTCGGCAGGCGGCCTAAGGTGAGAGGGGTTGCCATGAATCCGGTTGACCATCCCATGGGCGGAGGTGAGGGGAGATCTTCAGGCGGGCGGCATCCATGCAGTCCGTGGGGAGTTCCGTCAAAAGGTTTTAATACCCGCAGAAAAAAGAAAAGTACCCGATTAATCGTCAAAAAGCGTACAAGGAAATAGCAGGAGAAGTTATGCCACGGTCGTTGAAAAAAGGTCCTTTTATTGATTCGAAGCTATTAAAAAAGGTGCGGATAGCGCAAGAGACTCGGAGCAACAGAGTTATCAAAACTTGGTCCAGAAGGTCAACAATTGTGCCCGAAATGGTGGGTATTACACTGGCAGTTCATAATGGAAGAAAGTTCATTCCTGTATTCATATCGGAAGATATGGTGGGGCATAAGCTGGGTGAATTTTCACCGACCCGTACTTATTATGGGCATGCTTCGGATAAGAAATCAAGGGTGAAAAGATAAGACTGTCGTAAAAAGGAATGTCTGTAATGGAAGTTAAAGCGGTATCAAAATATGTTCGCATTTCTCCTCAGAAAGTTCGTATGATGGTGGGTGCTGTGAAGGGAAAGCCGGTAGAGGATGGTTTAAATATACTCAAATTTATGCCGCAAAAGGCGGCAAATATCGTTGAAAAATTAATACGCAGTGCTGTAGCGAATGCTGATCAAAATATGGATATCGACGTAGATTCATTGATGATTCGAAACATTATCGCAGACCAGGGCCCTACATTGAAACGTTTCAGAGCAAGGGCTCGCGGCAGGGGGACACGCATATTAAAGAAAACCGCTCATATTACAGTCATCTTAGCTGAAGATTCCATATAGAAGGGGGGTAAAGCTTGGGTCAGAAAGTAAATCCTATAGGATTGAGATTGGGTATTGTTAAAACTTGGGAATCGCGGTGGTATGCCGGAAAAAATTATGCAGATTATATCCTGGAAGATTATAAAATAAGAAAGTTTATAAAAAAAAGACTCTACCACGCAGGTATTTCCAAGATAGAAATCGAAAGGTCATCCAAGCGTGTCAGGCTGCGAATTTTTACGTCCAGGCCTGGAATTGTCATAGGGAAAAAGGGAGCTGAAATTGCGTTGTTCAAGAAAGAACTCGAGAAGATCGTATCCCATGAAGTTATCATTGACATTCAAGAGGTAAGAAAACCCGAGATTGATGCTCAGCTTGTGGCCGAGAATATTGCGCTTCAGATTATACGAAGGGTTGCATTCCGGCGTGCAATGAAGCGCGGCATTTCTTCAGCCATGCGTTTTGGCGCCCAAGGGATAAAGATTATCTGTTCCGGTCGCCTGGGGGGCGCCGAGATGGCGAGGACCGAACAGTATAGAGAAGGACGCATCCCTTTGCATACTTTAAGAGCTGATATTGACTACGGTTTCATTGACGCTCGTACCACATATGGAATTATCGGTATCAAAGTATTTATTTTCAAAGGTGAAATCTTGAAAAAGGGTTCGGAAAAGATCAGTGCTTGAGTTTTAGCCGGTAAAACACTTTTTTCAAGTTTGTCTAAATTGATATTAATCATTTAGAGACCTTAAAATTGATTATTTTTCAAAGGTCTCATCTAGTTAACGGAGATATAGGGCATGCTTAGTCCCAAAAAGGTAAAATTTCGAAAGCAGCAAAAGGGCAGAACAAAGGGAGCTTCCTACAGGGGATGTAATCTTGATTTCGGTGAATTTGGATTGCAGGCAATAGAATGCGGCAGAATCAACTCAAAGCAGATTGAAGCTGCCCGTATCGCAATGACGCGGCATGTTAAAAGAGGCGGCAAAATGTGGATAAAAATATTTCCTGACAAGCCGTTTACCAAAAAGCCTGCCGAAGTCAGGATGGGGAAAGGAAAAGGGGCTCCTGAAGGATGGGTTGCAGTGGTTCGTCCCGGGAGAGTTCTTTATGAAATGGAGGGGGTTCCCAGGCATATGGCAAAGGAAGCCCTCAGACTTGCTTCACATAAGCTTTCTGTAAAAACAAGATTCATAGAAAGGGGCAATTTCTAATGAAAGCAAGCCAGATCAGAGAGTTAAGCCTGGAAGAGAAGGTGCGGAAAGCAAGCGATCTTAAAGAGGAACTGTTTAATCTGCGCTTTCAGCACGAAATCGGTCAGCTCGAGAATCCCCAGAAGATGAAGCAAATCAAGCGAGAAATCGCCAGGGTAAAAACCATAATAAAAGAATCCGAATTAAACCAAGAAATAGGCTAAGAATACTTGTTGCCATGGAAAAACGATTTTTAAGAAGACAAATGGTGGGGACAGTTGTCAGCGAAAAGATGGATAAGACAGTCATTGTCCTGGTTGAGAGGCTGGTTAAGCATAAATTTTATCAAAAGTATGTCCGGAGACGGTCAAAATTTGCCGCCCACGATGAAAACAATGCCTCACGGGTTGGAGATAAAGTTTTGATCACCCAGTCCAGACCGCTGAGTAAAACGAAAAGATGGCGTGTGAGCCAAATAGTCGAAAAAGCTGTTTGATGGTTATATGACATGATGAATTCGATTTTTTTTCGAATTATTCATTATATAAGGAAAGTTAAGAAGATGATTCAGGCGGAGACGAGATTGACCGTGGCAGACAATTCAGGGGCCAAGATATTGTATTGTATCAAAGTTCTTGGAGGTTCACGGAGACGATATGCAAGTGTTGGCGACATCATTGTTGTATCTGTTAAAGAAGCCATTCCGAATACCAAGGTCAAAAAAGGAGATGTCGTAAAAGCTGTGGTTGTGCGTACCAAAAAGGAAATCAGAAGACCGGATGGATCATATATAAGATTTGATGATAATTCTGCTGTTTTAATTTCACAAACCAAGGAGCCCATTGGCACCCGCATATTTGGTCCGGTGGCCAGGGAACTGCGAGCCAAACGGTTTATGAAAATCATTTCACTGGCTCCTGAGGTGTTATAGGTAGTAGTAAAGGCTTTGGGCTCCGGAAAAAAAACGGCGGAAAATGAGCAATGACTTCAACGAGTATAAGTTATACAAATTTTAAATTATCTTGAATCTGTGGAGAATTGGTTCATGGCTCAAAATAAATGGCATATAAAAAAAGACGACAAGGTAAAAGTCCTTGTGGGCAAAGACAAGGGAAAGATCGGCAAAGTCCTGGGCATAAAAAGGAAGAGCAATCGTATTATTATTGAAAATATAAATATTATCAAACGGCATACTCGGCCCAGTGCCAGTCAAAGACAGGGTGGTATCATCGAGACAGAAGCTCCTATTCATTGGTCCAACGTCATGTTGATGTGTAGCAAATGCGTTTCACCGGTACGGATAAAGATGAAGAGGCTCGAGGATGGAAAAAAGGTGCGTGTCTGCAGAAAATGCAACGAAATTATGGATTCTTAGCCCCTAGTGACGGAGGAAGTGAATGTCACAGTTAAAAAATTACTATCATAAAGAAGTTGTGCCCAGGTTGATCGAAACCTTTGAGTATAAAAACATAATGGAGGTCCCAAAACTTGAGAAGATCGTTTTGAATATGGGACTCGGTGAAGCGATTCATAATATCAAACTGCTTGATTCGGCTTCGGAGGAACTTAAGATTATCGCCGGACAGAAACCGGTTGTCACCCGTGCGAAAAAATCGATAGCGGCTTTTAAGTTACGGGAAGGAATGCCGGTAGGCTGCATGGTTACTCTTCGCCACAACCGTATGTACGATTATTATTACAAACTGGTCAATATAGCGCTGCCTCGTGTTCGTGACTTCAGAGGTCTTTCGGGAAAAGCGCTGGATGGTCATGGCAACTATTCACTGGGAATTAAAGAACATATTATTTTTCCGGAAATCGATTACGATAAAATTGATAAGATTAAAGGCCTTAACATCTCTATAGTTACGACGGCAGAAACGGATGAAGAAGGTAAAGAATTGCTAAAGCTGATGGGGATGCCGTTTAGGAATTGAAGATTTAAAGAGGGAGGAAAATTTGGCAAGAAAAGCTCTTAGAATGAAGGCAATGAGAGAACCTAAATTCCAAGTGAGGCGATACAACCGCTGTCCCATTTGTGGCAGATCCAGAGGGTTTTTAAGGAAATTTGGTATTTGTCGTATCTGTTTTCGGAATCTTGCTTCAGAAGGCAAGCTCCCTGGCGTAGTGAAATCTAGCTGGTAATATTATAAAATAACGGAGAAGACTATGGCAATGAGTGATCCAATTGCGGACATGTTGACTCGGATCAGAAATGCCGGCAAGGCAAAGTTCAACAGTATTGATATTCCCGGATCCAAGCTAAAAACCGAATTAGCCAGAGTTTTAAAGGATGAAGGGTTTATAAGAAATTATAAATTCATTAAGGATAATAAGCAGGGGATATTGCGTGTCTACCTAAAGTATGATGAAGAACAGGCTCACACCATTATTGGCCTTGAACGCGTCAGTAAACCGAGCAGGCGGTTTTATGTGAAGAGCAAGGATATAAAACCGGTGTTGAACGGTATGGGAATTGCGATTTTATCAACATCAAAGGGAATTATGACGGATAAAAGGGCCAGGTCCGATAACTTGGGCGGCGAGATTCTCTGCAATATTTGGTAAGTTTTTCATTCGTCATTGGTAAATTATTATTAATGGTGATGACCGGTGACGGATGGTTTTTGACCGATGACAAAAGGAAGTAATCAATGTCCAGAGTAGGCAAAGCACCGATACCCATACCCGAGAATATTACAGTAAAATATAAAGACAGGGTAATTACCGTAGAATCAAAAAAAGGGTCTCTTACAAGAGCAATCCACCCTGCCGTTGATCTTAAGATAGTAGACGGGATGATAACTGTGGATGTTATTAAAAATAACACTACCAACCGGTCGTTGCGCGGGCTCACGAGGAGCCTTGTCGCCAATATGGTTACCGGGGTGACTAAAGGGTTTGAAAGGGTTTTGGAGATACACGGTATCGGCTACCGTGCCATACTTAGCGGTAACCGGATTGAATTTAATCTTGGGTATTCACATCCTATTAATTTTAATCTTCCTGAGGGGGTTTCTGCTACAGTTGACAAGAAAAATGTTATCACACTTGCCGGTATAGATAAGGAATTGCTGGGGCAAACCGCTGCGTCGATCAGGAGATTGAGACCTCCGGAACGCTATAAGGGCAAAGGGATTAAGTATGCCGAGGAACGTATTCAGCGTAAGGCCGGAAAGACAGGAGTTAAAGAAGCATAAGGATATTAAAGATGGGGAAGTTGGATGTAAAGAGGAAAGCACGTTTAAAGAGAAAAAAAAGGATAAGAAAACATTTGGTTGGTACGCAGCAGCGGCCCAGGTTGAATGTCTTCCGAAGTTCAAAACATATTTATGCTCAGATCATTGATGATGAGCAGGGCCATACTCTTGTGGCCGCATCAAGTCTGGAAAAAATTGTTAAGGAACAACCTAAATTTGAAAACAAAGTTGCAGCCGCAGGTTTCATAGGAAAACTTGTCGGTGAACGGGCCATTAAAAAAGGTTTAAAAAAGGTTGTTTTTGATCGTGGCGGGTTTCTATTTCACGGGCGTGTAAAAGCTGTATCTGATGGTGCTCGTGAAGCAGGCCTTGATTTTTAGCCGTTTTGATTAATGCATCTATTTAACTAATGGGCGAAGGAGGCAAATTTTTGTTCAAGCAGGATAAAGGCGAAGATCAATTAATCGACAAGGTCGTTTACATTAACCGGGTTGCAAAAGTGGTTAAAGGTGGCCGCAGGTTTAGCTTTAGTGCTATCGTTGTTGTCGGTGATGGCGAGGGGAGTGTCGGTTATGGGCTTGGGAAAGCCGGTGAAGTGCCTGAAGCGATTCGTAAAGGAATAGAAAAAGCGAAAAAAAACATGGTCCGGGTTCCTTTGGTTGATGGAACAATACCTTATGTGGTTATAGGAAAATATGGAGCGGGACGAGTTTTGTTAAAACCTGCTTCCCAGGGAACCGGCCTTATTGCTGGTGGTGCTGTTCGGGCGGTACTTGAAGCTGTGGGCGTTCAGAATATTCTTACCAAGTGTATGGGGTCACATAATGCTCATAATGTTGTTAAAGCTACCATTGAAGGGCTTTGCCAGCTGCAGAGCCGTGAGCAGGTTGCTTCCAGACGGGGTAAAAGAGTGGAAGACCTCTAAAATTGAAGTTTGAATAATAATTGAAGGTTGGAAATACCGCATCGTTTTATCTTTATAAAAGAAATATAATTTTTTCCAACGAGTTGAATGAATACGGTAAAAAAGAATTGCGATAACCCATCCGATGTCGATAATTGCCAGTTAGAAGGAATCATAAATGGCCGGAACATTAAAAATAACTCTTGTTAAAAGTATGATTGGAAGACCGGAGAAACACCGCAGAGTATTGCGCGGCATGGGGCTGACAAAGATAAACCGAACGGTTGAGCTTAAGAATACGGCTTCCATTCGTGGAATGGTAAACGCTGTATCGCATCTAGTTAACGTTGAGGAGAAGATTGATGAAACTGAATGAATTGTCACCCCCGAAAGGATCCCGCAGACCCCGAAAACGCGTGGGACGCGGAGTGGGATCAGGTAAAGGCAAAACGGCCGGTAGAGGGACAAAGGGATATAACAGCCGCTCCGGTGGTGGCGTAAGGCCCGGTTTCGAGGGCGGGCAGATGCCTCTCCATCGCCGCCTACCAAAACGTGGCTTTACAAATATTTTCAAAAAGAAGATAGCGGTGATTAATATCCGTGATCTGTCAAAATTTGAAAGCGGCAGTATTGTGGACGAAGCGGCACTTGTTCGGGTGGGTCTTGTTAAAGGGAGAAGAGACGCTATTAAACTACTCGGCCATGGCGAGATCGAAACACCTCTGACAATAAAAATAAATATGCTCAGTAAAAGTGCTAAAGAGAAGATCATCCAAGCCGGTGGGAAGGTAGAGGTCGTATAGTATGGCTGTCGGCGGGTTTGGTAACATATTCAAGATTCCTGAACTAAAAAAAAGGATTTATATCACATTAGCACTCCTTGTTGTCTACCGTGTGGGCGTGCACGTTCCCACACCGGGTATAGACGGGGCGGCACTGGCTACCTTTTTTGCAGGGAAAAAAGGGACGTTGCTTGGTCTTTTTGATATGTTTTCGGGTGGTGCGTTAGAACGGCTTTCTGTTTTTGCTCTTGGAATTATGCCCTATATTAGCGCATCGATCATTTTGCAGCTGTTAACGGTAACCATACCGCATCTTGAACGCCTGTCAAAGGAAGGTGAGCAGGGACGCAAAAAAATTACCCAGTACACCCGTTACGGAACGATATTGTTGAGTGTTATTCAGGGATTTGGTATTAGTATCGGCCTTGAAAATATGAGTTCCCCCGGCGGCGCTCCGGTGGTGATACACCCCGGTTGGGAATTCAGGATCATGACGGTTATGACCCTTACGGCTGGAACGGCATTTATTATGTGGCTGGGTGAACAGATTACCGAGCGTGGCATCGGTAACGGTATTTCACTGATTATCTTTGCCGGTATTATTGTCCGGATGCCGAATGCAATCCGAAACACGTTCCGTCTACTTTCAACCGGTGAAATGGGAATATTTTTCGTGATCATTTTGCTTGTAATGATGATACTTGTCGTGGCGTTCATTATTTATATGGAACAGGGGCAGAGACGGATACCGGTTCAATATGCCAAAAGGGTTGTCGGCCGCAAGATGTATGGCGGCCAGAGTACCCATCTGCCGTTAAAAGTTAATACATCCGGTGTCATACCTCCGATTTTTGCATCATCAATTATAATGTTTCCAGCAACTATAGCCAGTTTTATAACCATTCCGTGGATGCAGAATTTGGCTTCGGCGGTGAGACCGGGCAATATTGTATATGAATCGTTATATGTCTCGTTTATATTCTTTTTCTGTTATTTTTATACTGCGGTCACCTTTAACCCTGCCGACGTTGCCGACAATATGAAAAAGCAGGGCGGATATATACCGGGGATCCGTCCGGGGAAACGGACGGCGGATCATATTGACAGGGTTTTGACTCGTATTACCCTTGGAGGCGCCATATATGTATCTGCAGTATGCGTACTTCCATCGTTTTTAATAACCAAGTTTAACGTTCCTTTTTATTTCGGGGGTACCGCACTTCTGATCGTTGTGGGGGTGGCGATCGATACGATTCAACAGATAGAATCTCACATGCTGACCCGCCACTACGAAGGATTTTTAAAAAAGAAACGGGTCTAAAATGTCTGGCCGATTCTGATCGTCTTAAATAAGGAGCGACGGGGGATACAATATGGCAAAGGAAGAAGCGATTAAGGTTGAGGGCACAGTACTTGAAACACTGCCGAATGCAATGTTCAAGGTAGAACTGGAAAATAAACACCAGGTGCTGGCCCATATTTCCGGAAAGATGCGTATGCATTTTATAAAAATCCTTCCCGGGGATAAAGTTACGGTCGAGCTTTCACCCTACGATCTGTCACGTGGCAGAATAACTTACAGATCAAAATAAAGAAGTGGTCCGTATCGAACTAAAGGAGTATGTGCTATGAAAGTCAGGGCATCGGTGAAAAAGATATGCGCTAAATGTAAGATCGTTCGCAGGAAAGGTGTTGTCCGGGTTATTTGCGAAAATAAGCGACACAAACAACGGCAAGGATAAAAGGAGGATAAGTTTTGGCAAGAATTGCGGGTGTTGATTTACCAAGACGTAAGCGGGTTGAGATAGGGCTGACATATATCTATGGTATAGGTCCGAGCATATCAAAACGAATACTCCATCACCTCAATATTGATCCGGATACCAAGACAGATGATCTCTCAGAGTCTGATGTGAATAGAATCCGAAAGGTAATCGACAGTGAATACAAAGTTGAGGGAGAACTTCGTACTGAAGTCTCTATGAATATAAAGAGATTGATGGATCTGGGATCTTATCGCGGGCTTCGCCATCGAAAATCTCTTCCGGTTCGGGGACAACGGACAAGCACAAATGCACGTACGCGAAAAGGACCGAAACGGTCTGCTATAAAGAAAAAAGGCGGAGTTAAAAAGAAGTAAACCAGTAAAAAGGTAGAGGCATAAACCATGGCGAAAAAGAAAATCCGTGCCAGAAAGAGAGAAAAGAAAAATATATCGACCGGCGTTGTACATATCCAGTCGACGTTTAATAATACCATCGTTACCATTACAGATCCTGCCGGAAATGTTATCGCCTGGTCCAGTGCGGGTGTTCAGGGCTTTAAGGGATCACGGAAGAGCACTCCATTTGCTGCTCAGCTTGCAGCGGAAGATGCAGCAAAAAAGGCAATGGAGCATGGGATGAAAAATGTTGAGGTGTATGTCAAAGGGCCTGGATCCGGTAGAGAATCAGCCCTTCGATCTTTACAGGCCGCAGGATTCAATGTTGTAATGATTAAAGACGTAACACCCATACCACATAATGGCTGTCGGCCGCCAAAACGACGCAGGGTTTAAAAAATTGAGTATTGGATATTGAGATTGACTTTTAATGGGGTCGCTTTGATCTTTTGTTTTGCCACTAAAATCACAAAATTTATAAATTAAGAAACTAGGGGGAATACTTGTCACGATATAGAGGTTCGGTATGCCGGCTTTGCCGGCGCGAAAACTTGAAGCTGTTTCTCAAAGGAGATCGTTGTTATTCCGACAAGTGTGCTTTCGATCGACGGAGTTATCCGCCGGGTCAGCACGGTCAGCGCCGTGGAAGGAAAATATCAGACTACGGAATTCAGCTAAGAGAAAAACAGAAAGTAAAACGTATGTACGGGCTTTCAGAAAAACAGTTTCATCTGTTTTTCAAGAGGGCAGATAACCAGAAAGGCATAACCGGAATAAATTTACTGGTAATGCTGGAACGCAGGATTGACAATGTGGTTTATCGTCTGGGATTTGTTAATTCTCGCAGTCAAGGTCGCCATTTTGTTGGGCACAATCACTTTCTTGTTAACAGTAAGAAAGTTAATATTTCGTCATACCTTATTAAAGAAGGCGATGTGGTCGAAGTC
>Ga0180432_10008416_pt1 | contig 12853 bp, 8 predicted proteins | sample SS_ome_10_FD_132414 | JGI IMG/M metagenome (GOLD analysis project Ga0180432, IMG submission 132414) | Hypersaline lake sediment archaeal communities from the Salton Sea, California, USA - SS_1_MS_2 metaG | ecosystem: Environmental > Aquatic > Non-marine Saline and Alkaline > Hypersaline >...
CGGCCGGCGACCTGAATGGTGACGGCATCGACGACATCATGTTCGGCAATGTGGTGGCCACGGTGGACGGCAAGATCCACGTCGCTCAGGTTTACGTCCTCTGGGGCGGCCGGGGCCTGGGCGCCTCCGGCGCCTTCTACATGAAAGACTGGACGCCCGAGGTGGGCCTGATCATCAACGGCATGCACGAGAGCGGCGTGGCCGGCTACAGCCTGGCTCCGCTGGGGGACTTCGACGGCGACGGGGTGGACGACTTTGCGGTGGCTGTCGTGTGGCAGCAGCATACCGTGACCGGTGCCGATTACGGTTCGTTGCACGTCGTCTTCGGCCGGCGGATGGGCGACGCGGACCTGGACCTGGCCGACATCGGGCCGATGCAGGTGTGCTTCCACCGGCTGGTCGAGGGCGACGTCCCGGACGAGTGCCACCCCTTCGACTTCGACCGGGACAACGACGTCGACCAGGCCGACCACGCCGCCTTCGCCGCCGCCCTCACCGGCCCCCAGTAGCGAGCCGCGTCCCGGCGCGCCGGGACCGCGCTCGTGCCCAACGGGACGTGCTCGGGCACGCGAAACAGCGCCGGGAAAAACCCGGCGGCTCGCAGTCGGGGGCTCTCAGCAGCACCCGAGGCAACGAGCCGGGGCAGGCTCGCCGGCCCTGGCGCTACGCACCGTCGCACCGCACCCGCTCGATCGACCGGGCCCGCCGCGTTTCGGTGTCTACCTCGACGAGGATGCCGCACATCCGCGGGTCGCCGGTGGCCACGTCGAACGGGTTGGGGACGGAGGTCAGCAGGGCGCGAAGGACGCGCTCCTTGTCGCGCCCCAGGACCGAGTCGTAGGGGCCGGTCATGCCCACGTCGGTGATGTAGGCCGTGCCCCGCGGCAGGATGCACTCGTCGGCGGTGGGCACGTGGGTGTGGGTGCCGAAGACGATGCTGACCCGCCCGTCGAGGTGCCACCCCAGGGCCACCTTCTCGCTGGTGGCCTCGGCATGGATGTCGACCACGATGGCGTGAACATCGTTGGGAATCCCGGCCAGCACGCGGTCGGCGGCCCGAAAAGGGCAGTCGCTCTGCATCCGCATGAACAGCCGGCCCAGCAGGCAGACCACCGCCACGCGGTGCCCCGAACGGGTCTGGTAGATGGCGTACTCCCGCCCCGGCGCCTCGGGCGGCAGGTTCGCGGGACGCACGATGCAGTCCGAGCGTTCCAGCACGCCGAGGATGTCCCGCCGGCGGAACACGTGATCCCCCATGGTCATCAGGTGCACGCCGCTCTGGACCAGCTTCTCGTACAGCTTGGGCGTCAGGCCGCTGCCCGAGGCCGTGTTTTCGACGTTGACGACGGTGCAGTCGGCGCCGTGATCATCGGTCACCTTCTTCAGGCCGTAGGCCAGGGCCCGCCGCCCCGGCGCGCCCACCACGTCCCCCACGCAGAGAATCTTGAGCAGCATCCCGGAATCCTCTCTGCCGGTCGGGGGCAGCTACTTGGCGAACTCCACCGCCCGCATCTCCCGCAGCACGGTGACCTTGACCTCGCCGGGGTAGGTCATCTCCTGTTCGATGCTCTTGGCGATGTCCCGGGCGATCTTGGCCGCCGTGGTGTCGTCCACGCGGTCGGAGTCCACGATGACGCGGATCTCGCGGCCGGCCTGTATCGCGTAGGCCTGCCTGACGCCGCGCTGCGAGGTGGCGATGGTCTCGAGCTGCTCGAGCCGCTGGATGTACCGCTCCAGGGATTCGCGGCGCCCGCCCGGCCGCGAGGCGCTGATGGCGTCCGCGGCGGCCACCAGCGGCGTGTACGGGCTGATGGGGTCCACGTCCCCGTGGTGCCCGGCGATGGCGTTGAGCACCTCGGGGCGCTCGTTCAGCCGCCGGCAGATGTCGGCCCCGATCTTGGGGTGGCCGCCCTCCACCTCGTGGTCGACCGCCTTGCCGATGTCGTGCAGCAGGCCGCAGCGGCGGGCCAGCCGCCCGTCCAGCCCCAGCTCGTCCGCCATGATCTGGCAGAGGTAGGCCACCTCGATGCTGTGCTGGAGAACGTTCTGGCCGTAGCTGGTGCGGTACCGGAGCCGGCCGAGAAGATCGAGCTGCTTGCGGTGCAGGCCGCTCACGTTGGCCTCGATCGAGGCCTTCTTCCCGATGTCGATCAGCTCCTTCTCCAGCTCCTTGCGGGTCGTGTCGACGATTTCCTCGATTCGGCCCGGATGGATCCGCCCGTCCTGGATCAGCCGTTCCAGGGACAGCCGGGCCACCTCCCGCCGGATGGGATCGAAGGCGCTGACCACCACCACGCCGGGCGTGTCGTCCACGATCACGTCCACGCCGGTCGTTTTCTCGAAGGCCCGGATGTTGCGCCCCTCCCGGCCGATCACCCGTCCCTTCATGTCGTCCGAGGGAATGTCCACGGTCGAGACCGTGCTGTCGCAGGTGTGCTCGGCCGCGTAGCGCTGGATGGCGGTGAGGGTGACCTCGCGGACCTTCTGGGCGGCGGTATCCTTGGCCTCGGTGAGGATCTTCTCCACCATGGCGGCCGCCTCGGCCTCCAGCTCCTGCTCCAACTGCGAGAGCAGTTCCTTCCTGGCCTCCTCGGTGGTCATGTTGGAGATCTGCAGCAGCTTGAGCCGCTGTTGCTCGACCTGCTGGTCCAGTTCCTGCGAGCGGACCTCGAGGTTCCGCTCCTGATCGCCGAGGCGTTGGGCCCGCTGGTCCAGGGACCGCTCCTTGGTGTTGAGGGTGTCGAGCTTGCTGTCGACGTTGTCCTCGCGCTTGGTGAGCCGTTTCTCGAGTTCCTTAAGTTCGACCCGTGTTTCGGCGGTCTCCTGCTGGAATTTCTCCTGCCATTTGCCGTACTCAGCCTTGGCTTCAAGTTCCGCTGTTTTGATGATCTGGCCCGCAGTCCGGTGGGCTTCCTCCCGGATCTCGTCGGCTTCCCACTGCCGCTCGGCCTGCTGCGTGCGGGCCCGCAGGCGCTGGTAGGCCACCAGCAGGGCGGCGCCGAGGACAAGCCCGACCAGGCCGGGGAGGAGCACCCCCGAGACCGTGGCGGCCAGGGGCAAGAAATTCGGTTGCATAGTGTTCGGTTCCCATATCTATGTTCTCAACGCCGACGCCCGAGCCCGGCCCACGGCCAAGACTCGGGCCGAGGCGGTCAGCCGTGCCGCATCGGGGCATTCCGCCGGCGAAGGCATGCGCTGTGTCTGGCGACTCGATCGGTTCCGAGCCCGGCGAGGTGGCGGCAGGCGCTGGAAGGGGACTCCTCAGCCCCGAGAACCGATGCTCCAAGGGGAATGCAGCGCTCAACGCCTCTGGCGAGCCGTTGGCTCGCGGGAGGCGTGTTCACTGTTCGCGTTCGTCTCCGTCATAGACCAGCCGTTCCGTGGCAGGGCTGACCAAAACAGGCTACGATAATGTCTTGGAGTATAACCTCGCCCTCGGGCGACTCGCAGCTCGCTGATCGTTCCGACCCGCGAGACGGCGAGTTGCTTGAGGGGGCAAGGAATCTGAACCGGGAGGCCCGCATGTCGGCGAGAAACCTGCGTCGCTACCTTCTCCTTTCGAGAACCCGCCCGGTGGCGGTGTACCTCAGGAAGCTCGGAACCGTCCGGGTCGTTTCGGTAGGCTCTTTCCGGGAAATAGATTAGAGCCCAGCCGAATGCAACCAGCCTATAAGTATAGGAGGCGGCCGTTCAGTGTCAAGTGACAGCGCGGGAACAACTTGCCAGCAGGGACGGTTGTGAAGGTGTGCAGCGGTCGTTCCTCTCTTGCGGGTGTCCACGGTTGGTCACCGCCATGCTGGCGGGCAAGGAGGAACGGCAGAGAGGCTGTAGCCCGAGCAGGGGCAACGCGAGCCGGAGAACACACGGGAGACCTTTGCGGAATGCGTGCCAAGACGAGGATGATTGCGGCGGTGCTGGTCGTAGCCTGGCTTCTCGCGGTGGCCGTCGGCCGGGCGACAGGGCAGCCGTCGGGATCCGGAACACCGAAGGCCCCCGTCTCGCTGGCCGCCTCGGTGTCGGTGGTGAAGCCGGGGGATGCGTTCGAGGTGGCCCTCGTCTTCGAGGTGGCGGACGGGTGGCACATCTACTGGAAGAACCCCGGCGACAGCGGGGCTCCGCCCCAGGTGGCCTGGCGGCTCCCCGAGGGCTTCACGGCCGGTGACCTGCGGTTCCCTCCGCCGCACCGGATGGAGAGCGGCCCGGAGGATTTCCGGCTGGTGACCTACGCCCTCGAGGGCCAGGTGGTGCTCCTGGCCACGATGACCGCCCCGGCCAGCCTCCCCCCGAGCGGAACGGTGACCATCGGGGCCGAGGTCACCACCCTGGTCTGCCGTGAGCAGTGCCTCATGGAGCGGGCCCAGGTCGCCGCCACCCTCCCCGTCGCGTCGGCAAGCGTGGACGTCCAGCCGGCCAACGCCGAGCTCTTTGAGAACGCCCGCAAGCTCATCCCCCCCGAGGACGGGAAGGGCGGCTTCGTCACGGTGGCCGCTGCCGCCGCCGTGGAATCGACTGAGATCGGCGGGGAGTTCGAGTTGGCGGTGAACCTCGACATCCGCTCCGGCTTCCACATCCAGTCGCATCGCCCCTACATTCCCGGGCTCATCGCCACGGAAGTGATTTATGAGCCGACGCCGGGGGTCGAATTCGGCACGCCGGTCTATCCCCAGCCGAAAGAGCGGTACGACCGGGTGCTCCGGGCCAAGATCAGCGAATTCGCCGATCGGGTCGCGGTCCGCATCCCCGTGACGGTCACGCCCGAGGCGGTGGGCACGTCCCTGCCGCTGGCAGGGATCGTGACGGTTCAGGCCTGCGACGAGAAGTCCGGGCGCTGCTATCCCCCGGAGACCGTGGGCTGGTCCACGTCGGTTGCGTTGACGGGCGCGCCCCCGGCTCCGGCCGGGGTCGCCAGCAGCGAGCCGGGCGGCGGCCAGCCGGCCGCGCCGCAGGAGGCGGCGGGCACAGGCACCAAGGGGGTCTCATCCTCCCCACCCTCGGCAGCGGCTGCCCCGGCGGCGGAGGAGGAATCGCTGTCTCTGCCGGCGATGCTCGTGCTGGCCTTGCTCGGCGGCGTCATCCTCAACGTGATGCCCTGCGTCTGGCCGGTAATCTCCATCAAGATCCTGAGTTTCGTGCAGCAGGCCCACGACGATCCCAAGCGGACCCTGCGCCTGGGCGCGCTCTTCGCCCTGGGCATCCTGGTGTCGTTCTGGATCCTGGGCCTGGTGGCGGTGGGAGCCCGGACGGCCGTCGGGGGACCCACCTGGGGGACACAGTTCGCCCACCCCGCGTTTGTGGTCGCCATCACCGTGATCCTGTTCGTGTTCGGCATGAGTCTGTTCGGCGTGTTCGAGGTGAATCTTCCCGGGGCGGCGGCGGGCAAGCTCAGCGCCGCCACCACGAGGGAGGGGTACGCCGGCTCGTTTCTCAAGGGCATGCTGGCGACGGTGCTGGCGACGCCGTGCACGGCGCCGCTGCTGGGGCCGGCCATCGCGTTCGCCTTCACCCAGTCCGCCGCCGTGATCATGCTGGCCATGACGGCCATCGGGCTGGGCATGTCGCTGCCGTACGTCATCCTGGCCGCCAAACCCGCCTGGCTGGGCTTCCTGCCCAGGCCGGGGCCCTGGATGGAGACCTTCAAACAGTTCACCGGCTTTCTGATGATGGGGGTGGTGGTGGCCCTGCTCTGGGTGCTGGGCAAGCTCACCGGGGCCAGCGGCGTGGTGGCCATGACCGCCTTCCTGACGGTCCTCGGCCTGGCCTGCTGGATCTACGGCAACATCAAGATGACCTGGAGCACGACCGCCCGTCTGAGCGGGGCGGCCACGGCGCTGGCCGTCGCCGTGTTCGGCGGCTGGCTCGCCGGGAGCTATCTGTACACGCCGCCGGCCGACACGCCGGTCGTCGCGATGGGCGAGGGCGGGCTGCCCGTGGTGCCCTCGGCGGCGGACTGGCAGGATGACACCCCCTGGCTGCCGCAGGCGCCGGGCCTGCACGAGAGGCTGGCCGCTGCGGGACACACCGTTTTCGTGAACTACACCGCCGCCTGGTGCACCAAGTGCATCATTCAGAAGAAGACGGTGCTGGAAACGGATCCGGTGCGGGAGAGGATGCGCGACCTTGGTGTGGTGCCGGTCAAGGCCGACTTCACCGCCAAGCCCGACTGGATGGCCGAGGAACTCAAGAGCTACGGTGCGGCCGGCGTGCCGCTGAACGTCATCCTGCCGGCGGGCCGGCCGCACGAGCCGATCGTGCTGCCGGAGAGCATCGGCAAGGACCTCGTGCTCGAGAAACTCAGCCAGGCCGGGCCTTCCGAGCCGGCCGACGCGCCCACCCGGCTCACGAGCCGCGAACCTCAGTTCGCCCGAACGCCCCCCGGCTGACCAGCCGCGAACAGAACCTGTGCTCGGCAGGCGGAGTCCGCCCGGCCGCCCCGAGCGCCGCTCTGGCGAAGGCGTCCCCCCGGAGTGACTCTCCTGGGCCGCTGTGCCCGCTGCTCCTCCCAACCGTTGACGCCCGGCGCCCGCAGAGCGAACATCGTTCCCCGGCGAACCCATGAGCGAGAAGTGCGACATCCTGCTGGCAGAAGACCTCGACGACGCGGGCCTCGCCCGGCTCGCCGCGGTGGGCCGTTTGCGGCGGGCCGGCGCGGCGGACGAGGCCACGCTGGTGCGGGAGATCGCCGGGGCCCACGCTCTGCTGGTGCGCAGCTACGCCCAGGTGACGGAGCGCGTCATCCACGCGGGGCGGGACCTGCGGGTGATCGGTCGCGCCGGCGTGGGCCTGGAAAACGTCGACCTGGCCGCCGCCCGCCGCCACGGCGTCGCGGTGGTGTACACCCCCGCCGCCGCCAGCGACTCGGTGGCCGAGTTCACCGTGGGGCTGGTGATCGCCCTGGAGCGGCACCTGCCCACCGGGCAGGCCATGATCCGCGAGGGCCGTTTCCTGGAGGCCCGCAAAACCCTGCTGGGACGCGAACTCCGCGGGCTCACCCTGGGCATCGTCGGGATGGGGCGCATCGGCCGCCGCGTGGCCCGGATCGGTCACTGCGGACTCGGCATGGCGGTCCTGTACAACGACCTGCTCCCCGTTGAAGACCTCGAATTCCCGGCGGAGGCGGTGGCCAAGGAGCGCGTTTGGACGGAGTCCGACGTCGTGTCGCTGCACGTGCCGCTGACCCGCCTGACCCACCACCTGGTGGACGCGGCCGTCCTGGGGCGGTTCAAGCCGTCGGCCACGCTGATCAACACCGCCCGGGGAGCGGTCCTGGATTCGCTCGCCCTGGCCCGGGCGCTGCGGGAAGGCCGCATCGCCGGCGCGGCGCTGGATGTACACGAGATCGAGCCGATTCGGCCCGATAACCCGCTGCTGTCGGCCCCCAAGGTGCTGCTCACTCCCCACCTCGCCGCCCGCACCGGCACCGGGCTGGCCAACATGAACGGCGTGGTCGACGACGTCGTCGCGGTCCTGGAAGGCCGCGAGCCCCGGTATCCGGCCGGGGAAGCGGAGTAGGTCGCCGACGGTTTGCCGCGACCCGGCGCTTGCACGGCGGCGGCCGGCGACTACCATTCCCGGGGAATCCGGTGTGGCGCCTCCCGGGAGTCGGCGTTCGGAGTTCCGCCGGTCGCGGCCCGTCTTGTGGCGGGATTCGCACGGCACCACGCCGGTGCGGAGCGGGGCGACCGGTCCGGCCGTCCGACCCGGGGCGGCGGGGCCAGAGCGCGGTCGGTCGCCCGGGACCGCCAGAGGATCGGCTTGTTTGTTCGAGGCCAGCTCTGACATCCTGTTGTCACACTGGATCTGGGATGTCGTCGGGCGCAACTGGGCGCTGATCAGCATCGTCGGCACCCTGGCCGTGCTCACCATCACCCCCACGCTGATTCTGCGCAAGTACGTCAACATCTCGCGGAACATCATGGACGACACGCCGCCGCCGCTGTCCATGGGCCCGCTGGATTTCGAACGGATCGGGGGCGAGCCGCTCTCCTTTCGGGCCTTCGACGGCCACGCCCTGTCGGGCATGATGCTCAGAGGGCACCCGGACCGCAGCCCGCGGGGCCTGATCATCTTCGCCCACGAGTACTCCAGCGACGCGTACAGTTGTGCCCGCTACTGCCGGCCGCTGCTCGAGGCCGGCTACGACGTGATGACCTTCGACTTCCGCGGTCACGGCGGCTCCCGGACGGAGGAGGGCTACAAACCCCGCCAGTGGGCGTCGGACCGCGAGCTGGCTGACATGCTCGGGGCCATTGCCCATGCCGAGGAGTGGCTCGAACAGGCCGGCCGGCCGCGGGAGGTCGGCCTCTTCGGCATCTCCCGGGGCGGCTGTGCCGCCATCCTCGCCGCGGTGGGGGTCTCCAGCGTCCGGGCCATCCTGACCGACGGAGCGTTCAGCACCGACTCGACGCTCGAGTATCTGATGAAGCGCTGGGCCACCATCTTCGCCAAGGTCCGCGTGGTGGCCGAGAGCCATCCACCGGTCTTCTGGCGGTTCCTCCGCTGGCTGCTGCTCCGCGACGCGGGGCAGCGCTGGAAGTGTCGCTTCCCGTCGGTCCGCAAGGCCCTGGCTCGCCTCGGCGAGCGGCCCGTGTTCCTGATCCACGGCGAGCGGGACAGCTTCATCCCCGTGGCCCAGTCCCAGATGCTGTACGACCTGGCCCACGGGCCCAAGTACCTGTGGATCGTGCCGGCGGCCAAGCACAACCAGTCCGTCGTCGTCCAGCCCGAGCAGTACGCCCGGCGAATCGTGCAGTTCTTCGATCAGCACCTGGCCGGTGTGGTGGCGGAGCGCCTGCCGACGGGCCTGCTCAGCGATCTCGCCCAACCCCTGGCCGACCCGCGCCCGGTCCGCGGCCTGAGCCGGGCGAAGCGGTAAGATAGCGCCCCGGCGGCGTCGCGGTTCGCCCCCCTCCGGAGCGGATGCCCCTGCCGATCTGGCGCAGGGCGGCGGGACCGCCCCGGACAGAACCGCGAGCGTGAGCGAGCGGCCCCCGCCGCGGTGGCTCGGGTGGCACAAGCGGGAACGAACCCGTTGGCCCCCCGAGACCGTACCAAGGACAGGATCCGGGCGCGAGGGCGTCCGGCTTTCGGAAAAGGGCGCGGTCCGCCGCGCCGCAGACGAGGTCACCGCAGCCATGCCCGTCTCGAAAACAGCGTGTCTGGTACTCGCCATGGTCGCGCCCCTGATCGGCGCCGGGAACGAGGATCCGCGGGAGCTTCGGCGTACCCCGATCGTTCGCGTCGTCGAGCAGGTGCGGGACTCGATCGTGAACATCTCGGCCACCGGGCAGGTCTACGTACGTCAGCCCGTGGACATCTGGGACCTGTTCTTCGAGGCCCGGCCCGTTCCGCGGGAGGTCTCCAGCGTGGGCAGCGGCTTCGTCATGCACGAGGCCGGCTACATCGTCACCAACGCCCACGTCGTCAGCCGGGCGACCGACCTGTGGGCCACCTTCGCCAGCGGCGAGGAGTACAAGGCCACGCCGGTGGTGGTCAGCGACACCTACGACCTGGCCATCCTGCGGATCCGCCCGCAGCACACGCTCAAACCCATCCCCATGGGCCGTGCCGACGACCTCATGATCGGCGAGACCACCATCGCCATCGGCAACCCGCTCGGCTACGCCAACACGGTGACCAGCGGGATCGTCAGCGCCCTGCACCGCAGGCTGGAGTATTCTCCGCGCCGCCGGTACGAAGACCTCATCCAGACGGACGCCAGCATCAACCCCGGTAGCAGCGGCGGGCCGCTGCTCAACCTGGCGGGTGAGCTGATCGGCATCAACACGGCCATCCGAAGCGATGCCCAGAACATCGGCTTCGCCATTCCCGTCGACCGCCTCCGCGACATGCTGCCCGACATGCTCGAGTACGCCATCACCGAGGAGCGGAACTTCCGGCTGGGCATGCGGGTGGAGGGTACGACTCCCCCGCGGGTGGTGGCGGTGACGGCCGGCAGCCCGGCGGCTGAGGCGGGCGTGCGCCCCGGTGACGAGGTGGTCGCCCTGGACGGCACCCCCCTGACTCGAGACGTGGATTACTACATCGCCATGCTGGGACGCAGCGCCGGCGGCCAGGTCGCCTTTCGGCTCCGCCGGGACAACCGGGAACGCGAGGTGCGGGTCCCCCTGACGGAGTTGCCCAAGCCGGACGGCGCGGCGCTGGCCCTGGCCAGGTTCGGCATGCGGGTGGAGAACCTGTCCCCGGCGGCTGCCCGGGGATTCCGGGTGACCCCGGGGGCCGGGGTGCTGGTCACCGGCGTCCAGCCGCGGAGCCCGGCCGCGCGAGCCGACCTGCGGCCGGGAGACCTGATCGTGCGGGTCGGTCCGCACCGGATCAGCGACCTGGACGACCTCGGAGAACTGCTCGAGGATGTCCAGCCGGACGACCCCGCCGACCTGTTGTGGTGGCGGGCGCACCGCGACGGCAGTATCTGGTCCTATGAGTCGCGGCTGCACGCCCAGTGACGTGCGACCGCACCATGCCGACCGAGGGCGGGCCCTGCAGCGGGCTTCCCGCCGGAGGAGAACACGCCATGACCGAGGAGCGCCCGGAGAATCCCCGAGGAGGAACGCTCGACGCCCTGGTGGACCGGGCTACTGCGGTGGACATCAAGCTTCTGAGAGCCGAGCAGCGGTTGACGATTCTGTGGAAGGACGGCCACCGGAGCGAGTTTCACGCCCCTGCTTTGCGCCAGAACTGCCCCTGCGCCGCCTGTCGCGAGCGGCGGGCCGCGGGCAGCTCCACCTCGCTGCCCGTGCTGGATCCGGCCGCGGCGGCGAATGAAGTTCTCCTCACGGGGGCCGAGCTGGTGGGCCGGTATGCAGTGAAACTGATGTGGTCCGACGGGCACGACGCCGGGATCTTCGATTTCCGCTACCTCCGCTCGCTGGATAAGGATTTCGGTTCGACTGGATGAAATCGGCCGGTCCGGAAACGTCCGGGCGGCACGGTTCCGCGGGGTGCCTTCTTCTTCAAAACTTAACGCAGAGTCGCGGGGCGCTCGGTTGCCGACGGGTTACACTCCCTCTGCCCCCGGGCAGAGGGGCTGTGCACCGGCGAACGACGGTTTCCGCGGTCAGTTTGTATACGCACGAGGGGAACCCGCGTGGAGAAACACCGAAAGACCCGGTTGGCCATCGGTATCGTGGGCATCGCGGCCATGCTGGTCGTCGGGCTCGGTCACGCCCAGCGGAAGCTGGCGCCCACCAGGCGTGAGGTCACCGGAACACTCACCCGCGTCGATCCGGGTGCCCGTACGATCTCCCTCGAGGTGGTGCACCCCCGCAACGGCCAGATGCTGGAGGTTACCGGCCAGGTGCCCGACGCTTGCGAGATCCGCATCGGTGAGCGTTCGGCGAGCCTCGCCGAGCTGCTGGTCGGCGAGCGGGTGACCGCCGAGGGACTCCTCTACAGCGACGGGCGGGCGGTGGCTCTCCGCCTGGAGGCGGCGGGCGAGGTTTCCTCGCGGGCGCAGCGGCCGGAGGGCGAACCCGCCCCCGGACAGGATCCACCCACCACCGAGCAGTAGGTGCATGCACGCAGCAGCCTGCCAACCGCGCGTCGAATCCTCGAACTCCCGACTCGCCTGTCTGGCCGCCGCATTCGGCTTGCTGGCGACCGGCGCCGCGGCCCACGTCTGGTATCTGCTGGCCGATTGTCCCCTGGACCTCGCGGGCGACGAGGCTCACTATTGGGAATGGTCGCGACGGCTGGACCTGAGCTACTACAGCAAGGGTCCGCTGGTGGCCTACATCATTGCGGCCGGCCGGGCCGTGCTCGGCGACTGGTCCCGCGAGTTGGTGGGCACCGAGGTGCTGGCGGTGCGCTTGCCGGCCATGGCGCTTTCGGTATTGACGGCCCTGGGGATCTTCACCCTGACCCGCGATGTGACCCGAAGCCCGCGCCTGGCCCTGGCGGCGGTGGCCCTGACCTTCACCATGCCGATCCTGGCGGCGGGCAGCATGCTGATGACCATCGACGCCCCGCTGATGTGCGCCTGGACCTGGGCGCTGGTCTGCGTGGAGCGGGGCCTGCGGCACGACCGCACGGCTTCCTGGGTGGCGGCCGGCCTGCTTATCGCCATGGGGGTGCTGGCCAAGTACACCATGGTGCTGATCTTCCCGGCCGTGGGGCTGGCGATTCTGGTGGAGCCGGGGCTGCGGGCCTTCGTGCGCCGGCCGGGCCCCTACCTGGCCACGGTGATCGGGCTGGCCGGCTTCGCCCCCATCCTGGTGTGGAACGCGCGGCACGACTGGGTGAGCTTCCGTCACGTGGCCGGCCAGGCCGGCGTGGCCGACGGCGGCGCCTTCGACCTTGGAGGCGTGCTGAGCTACGTCGCCGGGCAGGCAGTGGTCGTCAACGCCTTCTGGTTCGTCGCCCTCCTCTGGGCCGCGGCTGCGCTGTGGGCCCAGCCTTTGCCGATCGAAAACGAGCGGCACAACCCGGCCGGGCTCAAGCTGCTGCTCCTGGCCATGATCCTGCCCTGGCTGGTCTTTCTCTGCTTCAGTCCGCTGACCAAGGTCCAGCCCAACTGGCCCGTTCCCGCCCTGGCGGCGGGGGCACCGGTCCTGGCTGTCTGGCTCAACCGCCGCCTGCGCCGCCCCGCGCCTCGCGGCCGAGTCGGCGCGGTCGTCTTCGTGGCCGCCGGAGTGCTCCTCGGCGGCACAGCCGTCGTGGTCATGCATCAGACCGAGTGGCTGATGCCCCTCTTCGCCCGGCTGGCACGCAACGCTCCGCCGTGGGAGCTGACCCCGGTGGCCCGGTACGACCCGACCGCCCGGCTGCGCGGCTGGTCCGAACTCGGCGCCGCGGTGGGGGAGGTGCTGGAGGATGAGCGGGCCGCCAACCGTGACGC
>Ga0180432_10008418_pt1 | contig 12850 bp, 11 predicted proteins | sample SS_ome_10_FD_132414 | JGI IMG/M metagenome (GOLD analysis project Ga0180432, IMG submission 132414) | Hypersaline lake sediment archaeal communities from the Salton Sea, California, USA - SS_1_MS_2 metaG | ecosystem: Environmental > Aquatic > Non-marine Saline and Alkaline > Hypersaline >...
AAAGCGGAGTGACGATGAACCAACCGATAGTCGCGCCAAGCATCATGTTTTGCATCGTTTTCTGGTCGATTCCCCCGCAGCCGCAAAGCATCATCAGCGACGGCCCGATGGTCATTGCCAGGGCGATCCACGACAGGACTTGCAGTACTCTTCTTATGATCATGGGTTCCATACGGCCTATTCGGCCGCTCCTTCGTGGATCTTCCGCTGATACAGTTTGCTGATAATTACGTAAAGCACGGCGGCCAGAAACCAGCCGGGCAGGCTGACGAAGTATATCTGGATGCCGGCGAACTTAACCAGAGCCACGCAGGTTCCCATCGTCAAGAACCAGGTAAGCCCGGCCGCCAAGTTGAACGAGCTGCGGCTTAGTTCGGCGTAGTTGCTTTGCATGCCAAACTTCTTCAAGAGCCAGAAGTCGACGAAGACGATCGCCCCCATGGGCATCAACATCATGCCCGACAGCGCTAGAAATTCTAGTATCTTCATCGCAATTGCCGGGAAGAGCCCCGCCAAGGTCGCCAAGGCCCCGGTGGCCAGCGTCACCTTGAACCGCGACCATCGGGGAACAATCGCCTGGAACGCCAGCCCCGCTCGGTATATTGTCGGATTGGCCGTGGTCCAACCGGCGATTATCACGCACAGCAATCCCGCCAATCCACAGGCGCCGTACGCCAACGGTCCTGGGGCGACGGTGGGTATCGAGAAGTTCCTTTCCGCATCGTTAAGCGTGTCTTGGGGCAATTCGGCCCTGATTTCCATTGCTTCTCGCAGAAGTTTGGCCGTCAGTGGCGTGTCGGCCAGCTCGGCCGCCGTGTACTGGCCGTTTCCGTGATTGACCAGCAGACTGACCATGCCTTCGTCGGGACGCTGCGAGTACAAGTAGTTGGCGAACAGCGCCGCGGCGGCGATCCAGGCCATGAAGTGGCCCACGTACATGCCGGCCGAAGTAGCAATCGCGTACCAAGACTTCCTTGCGTAGCGGAACACGGTCAGGTCGGACATGCCAACGTGCAAGGCCATGTTGCAGAACCAGGCGAAGAAGGCCACGTGCCAAAACCCGAAATCCGGCTGGCCGGGCAACGGCTCCACGTCGGGCCAAATCTCGGTGTTCGCCAGAGTCCAAAGATCGCCGGGCGTGTTAATCGTGGTGTCGGTGGCCTCGACGAAGTTCGCCAACGCAATAAAGCCGAAGGCCAGAAAGACCAACACCATCCAAGGCGCGGCTATGTTCGCGAACTTCGATACCGTTTCGTATCCGAAGGCGGCCACGATCGAAATCACGGACCCGATTGCCAAAACGGCAACCACCCAGCCATAGCTGTTGGGGAGAATGTCGCTCAAGCCGGGCATCGGAAAATCAAACCACACGCCGACCGCCGTGGCCGAAACGGTTACCATCGAACCGGCCAGCAGGCAGAACACCACCCCGTTGAACACATTGTAGGCGGAAACCAGCGAGCGGCCGCAAATCTTCTCCAACTGATAATAGAGCGTAAGTCGCACGCGAGTGGCGATCGGAGCACACAGAAACATCCAACTCAGCACGGCCAGGGCGTTGCCGACCAGCAGGCCCACGACCAGATCGAAGGCACTCGCGCCGTTGGCCACGAACAGGGGGCCGATCATTAGTTCCGTGCCGGCACAGTGTTCGCCGGCGTACATGCCCACGAAGCTCTTGAAACCCAGCAGAGAACTCTTGGGGACCGGTTCTCGCTCGAATTCATTAACAATATCGCTGCCCGCGGATGCTTGTTCTTCCGACATATTTGTTCTCTCGCGGTGTTCGTGTGAAAAAGTGAAGTTTTCATTATACACAACTTGGCCGGAGATTGAATCCGCCCCTGGGCTGGACTGGCGTTGGCCGCTTCCGCAACTTGTCCCGAGGTGGGGAGATGTGTATTATGCGCAAGCGAGGGATATTTCGCGGCAGGTATTTTCGCGGCAGGTATTTTCGCGACGGGCATCGTCGTTTGGCCGTTTTGCGAGCAGGGGGGCACATGTGGAAGTTTCGCCTTGCGTGTTACGTATACATCCTGCTTCTGACGCTGCTTCTGCTGGCGCCCGATCCTTCGTATTTTGCACGATTTTCGCACTTGCCTCGTATCGGCGGCTCGCTCGGCGTGCATTTCGCGGCCTTCGCCGGCCTGGGATTTCTGGTATTCGCCGCGCGTTTTCCCCATCGGGGAGCCATCACGGTCGGTCTGCTTCTGGCCTACGCCGCGGGTGTAGAACTGGCCCAGTACTTCGTGCCTTTGCGAACTGTCGAGGCGGCCGATCTTATCGGAAATTTCCTGGGGCTGGCGGCCGGAGCGGCCGTCTGGCGAACAGTTGGCGATCATCACATTTTCGAAGGGGGAGATCACATGTTGGGAAAGAGACGATTCAGACTTCATACGCCGGAAGGGCTGGTGACTCGCGACACCTTCGTCCTCGCCGACGAGCAACCGGATTGGATCAAGGCCGATTGCCTGTTGTTGATCCACGAGTCTAGCGGCCGAACAATCACCGCCCACGGCACCAGACTGGTCCCGGCCGAAGATCCGTTGCGAGACAATCACGACCACGAAGCAAAAAGCGTGTGTGCGAGTTGTGGCCATGTCGAAGGCGTCGTCGAAGATGAAGTGACATGCCCTCACCTTGAAGACGACGGTTGCGGGTTGGTCAAAATAAACAGTTGACCGATAGTCGTCGTTTGCTCCGTGAACAGAGATTGTACGGTGCGTCGCGCCGTGCTCGTCACGCTGAAGCGTGATGGCCGCGCTAGACGCGGCTACCGGCATTCGGTCACGTCCCAGCGCAACGTCTCAACTGAAGATCACACGGAGTGTGATCAATACGTAACCTACATCCGCTGCCGCAGGGCCTCGTAGAACAACACGGCGGCCGTGGCCGAGACGTTCAGACTGTCGACTTCTCCAAGCATGGGAAGACGAATGGCCGTCGTGTCGTCGGTCGTCCACGTGGATGTTAACCCGGTTGCTTCGGCGCCGAGGACTATCGCGCAGCCGCCCCGATAGTCGGCCTCGGCATATGGAATTGAACCGTCGACCCGGGCGGCGAAAATGTTCAACTTCTGTCGACGGAGCCAATCGAGCGTCTCGGCGGCCGTGGCCGCGAACGTGGGCACGGTGAAGATCGCGCCCAGGCTGGCGCGAATCGCGTTGGGGTTGAACAAGTCGGTACCGGCGTCGGCCACGATCAATGCCGAGACACCGGCCGCGTCGGCGCTTCGCAGCACGGCGCCGACATTGCCCGGCTTCTCTACGCCCTCGAGCACGGCCACCAGCGGCGCGTCGGGCAGTTCGGCCTCGTCGAGTTTCGGCCGCGGAGTTTCCGCCACCGCCAAAACGCCTTCGGCCCGGCTGCCGAAAGAGAGTTTCTCGAATACCGGCTTGCTGACATCGATGATCTCCGCGGCGCAATCGGGGAGGCCTTCGCTGGGCAACTCGTGGACGAACAATTCAAGGATATTGACGCCGGCCTCGACCGCCCGGGCCAGTTCTCGCCGCCCTTCGATGAGAATCCGCCCCTGTTTCTGTCGATGCCGACCATCGCGCAGCCGCACGGCGTCTTTCACACGCGGATTTTGCAGGCTGGTGATTCGGGCCATTTGTTGTATTCTCACGACTCTGTCAGGAACTCCACCGCACAACGACCCCGGCCGGCAATCTTCCGCCGGAAGCGGAGCGGATGGTCATTTGTTTCGCTTCGATTTGCCCCGGGCCGAACGCGTCTTCGGCCATCCGGGCAAGCCGTCGGGCGTCGTAGCCGGGGGTGTGACAGGTCAACAGCATGAACCGGCGGCGGCCGGAAGTCAAGGCCACGCAGCTCCGCAGTATCTGCTCCAAGTGCTTCGACAACCGCCAAACCTCGCCTCGGGTGCCGTGTCCGTAGCTGGGCGGATCGAGTATTATCGCGTCGTACTTATTCTCTCTCTTCATTTCGCGGCGGAGAAACTTCCGCACGTCGTCGGCTATCCAGCGGATGGGCAGATCAGCCATCCCGGAAAGTTCCGCGTTGCGCCTTGCCCAGGCCACGGTGTTCTTGGCGGCGTCGAGGTGAACGACTTCGGCCCCGGCCGCCGCTGCCGCCAGGGTGCTGCCGCCCGTGTACGCGAACAGGTTCAGCACTCTGGGCGGTTGCTCGACGGCTTCCACCTGTCGGGCGATCCAGTCCCAGTTCTCCGCCTGTTCGGGAAAAATCCCCAAATGGCCCACGGCCGTGGGTTTCAGTTCCAGACGAAAGGGCCCATGCGATATGTCCCACGTTCGCGGTAGCTCGACATCGGATTTCCAAACGCCGTCGCCGCCGCCCGGCCGGTGGAAACGAGCGTCCGCCGTGCTCCAACTCGCGCGACTGGCGGGCGTAAACCCTTCGGCGCTGGGGCATGGCCTATCGAGCACCAACGGCCCAAAGCGTTCCAGCCGCCGCGCGTCGCCGAAATCGATCAGTTGATATTGGTCGGGAGTGAACATGACCGGACCATTATACACGATATGGCCGATCGTTCTATTGCATGCGGGGCGAGAATAGTGGCGTGGTTGCCATTTCAACAACTTGCAGTGGGGCAGGCATTCCTGCCTGCCACGGAGTGGATGGTCTCATGAATGCGGGCAGGAATGCCCGGCCCACTGCTGAACGGTGTGAGTAGGTCGAAGGTAAAACTCCACCGAGATGAACTCGAATGGTTTCTTCGTCTAGTCAACCGCATTTGACGTGGTGTCGACGTCGCTTTCGCCGAATCTGTACATCCGCGGACCCGGCTTCTCGTCTCCAGACCTGGAGACTGGCGGTCGAGGGCGTCATCCGCGGCCGGCGGCTGGGCGCCAGCCTCGTTCGGCACAGCTGTTTATCATGGCGACAAATAGAATCGGGCCAATTACAATCAGGCCCACCTTCGGCGACGACAGCAAGTCGGCTATGGCGTTCATCTTGCACCCGGCGGAATAGCATTATGGAATACTGGGACATTGGGACACGCACGAAGAAGAGCCGCAGGTCCCTTTCATGAAGTATAGCTTCTGCTCGGCAAGAAGAACGGCAATCGGCGCAACCACTTATTGGCACGCACCTTCGGGAAACGCCCACCTAATCGATATCGGTCAACGGCAGTTTGTGCATTTGGGCGAACATTCGGAAACGCCGGGCGAAGTCTCCGCAAAACAGTATATTGTGATGACCTTTGACCATGTCGGCTTCCGCGCGGTCGGTGATCTCGACTTGCACGTTCGTCGCACAGCCGGTCGCCGGCGGCGAGGGATGCGAGATTACCACGCGGCCCGAGTATACGTCCAACGACGGCTTCTTGCCCGGGTAGTAGTGAGCCATCGTCACCGGGTCCCTCGTCTTCCAGAAGACTTGTATCGCACAGCTACCCTCGTTGGCATGCGGATAGCGGCGCAAGACGTACGGCAGTTGCTTGCCCTCGGGACCATGCATGTTCGGAGGGCAGGTGCAGTGCGAGGCGTAGTAGAGGTTCTTCTCGGTATCGACAGCCGGATTGTGCTGGAAGCCGGGCCGCCCGGTAAGCAGTTGCCCCAGCAGTTGAGTACACAAGGCCGCCAGGTCGTTCTCGCATGCCGCCGGGATCAACTGGCTGTTGAGCGTCGCGAAACTCAGGCACGGCTTGAACAAACCGAGTCGTGGACAGTTGATCGCCAGACCGTCGGCCTTCTCGTCCTTAAGCAGTTGTGTAACCGCCGAGTGTGCTCGGGCGGCGTTTTCCATCGCCTGGCGGTTGATCGTCCGGGACTTCTTGGCGAATCGCGTGACCTGGCCGATGAACTGCCGAGCACTGTCGTTCAGCGGCATCTTCGCGGCCAACTCGGTGTAGCGATCGACGGGCAAGATTTGGACCGTTATGCCGAAGAACGGCTCGGTGACCTCGCGCGACGTTTTGGTATCGGCAATGCTCAGCAGCCGGGTCTGGCTCATCCGCTTCTTGGCGTTGATCATCCGCATCCCGGCCTCGACGGCTTCGACGTTGTCCATTGATTGGATGAAATACACCCCCGGTCTAGAAAAGCCGGTGACCTTTCCACCACTCATGCCGAGTCCGACGTAGAGTACCGAGGGAATGTCTGCCTTGGCGGCTACCTTCAACAGTGCGTCGGCCGCCGCGAGACTCTTGTCGTGAAACACAATCAGCAGCAGGCCGTCAGGCGAGTCGGTTTGTAGTTCCTTGGCCAATCGCGCGGCATCGGTCCGGTCGGCGATGGGCTCATCGTCGACGTCAATCTTCATGCCGAGTTCTTTTTCCATCTTGGCGATGGCCAACGTGTATTTCTTCTGGTGTGCCGCGGCGTCGAACTCGTTGCCCGGCCAGCCCCACCAGGCATCGGGCTTTTCGGCGAAGGATTTCGCCGGCGGATAGAGAAACACCGCCCGAACCACGGCCTTCTTTCTCGGCGTCGGCGAGTCCTGCAGAGCCATTGCGTTTTGCGTAAAGGGGCTCAGCCAGTTCATGGCCAGGGCACCGGTGGCGGTCGCCGAAGCGGTCAGGAAACTCCTTCGGTTGCATCCGCATCGGCATCCGAACTCGCCTTCGTGCTCGTGGTTCGCCATGGTTGGTCTCGCTTATGGAGGATGTGGAGTGAGCGTAATGTGTTTCCGTTGATCAATTGGCAAATGGGTGCCATTTCTTGCGATCTCGCGGGACTACGAACTGGCGGGCCGGTTCTCAAACTGAACAAGCATGGCACCTGAGTACTATCAACAACAAATGATTGTCGCCGCCAACTATCACATCGGCCAGGGGCCCGGGTAGCCGCTTTCGGTTAGCGGCAGTTTGTGCAATAGGGCAAACATCCGGAAACGCCGGGCGAAATCGCCGCGATACAATATATTGTGATGACCTCGGACCATGCAGACGTCGGGCCGATCGGTGATTTCTATTTCCACGTTCGTCGTGCATCCGGCCGCCGGCGGCGTGGGATGCGACTTCACGACACGACCGGAATACACGTCCAGTGACGGCTCGTCGCCCGGGCGATAGTGTACCATGGTCACCGGATCGTCGGGCTCCCAAAACACTTGTATCGCACAGCTACCCTCGTTGGTATGCGCGAAGCGGTGTAGCAGGTACGGCGATTCCTTTCCCTGCGGGCCGTCCAGCATCGTTGGGCAGGTGCAATGCGATCCGTAGTAATGGTTCCGCTCGGTCTCGAAGGCCGGGTTGTGCTGGAACCCTGGCCGGCCGATCAGCAGTTGCCCCAGCAGTTGCGAATACGTGGCCGATAAGTGGTTCTCGCACGCCGCGGGAATCAACTCGTTATTGAGCATGGCGAAACTGATGCACGGCTTGAGCATGCCGCGCCGCAGGCAGTTCATTGTCAAGCCGTCGGCGTTTTCCTCGGCCAGCAGTTGCTTCAGAGCCAAGTGAGCCCGGGCCGCGTTTTCCAGCGACTGGCGGCTGATTCCCTCGTACTTCATCGAGTCGCGAGTGATTCGGCCGATAAGCTTTTTGGCGTTGTTGTTGATCTCCATTTGCCCGAACAGTTCGGCATATCGGGAAAAGGGAACCACGCGGACCGTGGTGCCGAAGAAGGTTTCCCTGCCCTCGCTTTTGGCGTCGGCTTCGTCGATGCTCAACAGCGTTGCCTGTCCCATGGCCTTCTTGGCGTGGATCATCCGCACGCCGGACTCAATGGCTTCGAAGTTGTCCAACGATTGGATGAAGTACACCCCCGGGCGGCGATAATGGGCGACGGGGCCGTGTTTGACGCCCAGTCCGATATAGAAGATGGCGGGAATGGCGGTCTCTTCGGCTACTTTCAGCAGCAGATCGGCTTCGCCCAGGCTTCTGTTATAGAACATCACCAGCAGCAGCCCGTCGGGCTTGTCGGTTTGAAGCTCTTTGGCAAGCCGCTCGGCGTCGGCCCGATTGGCGATTGGTTTCTTATCGACGGCGATTGTAACGCCGAGGCGCCGTTCGATCTCGGCGAACTCGGCGACGTACTTCCGCTGTCGCCCTTCGGCGTCGAAATCATTGCCCGGCCAACTCCACCAGCCGTCGGGATCCTCGGAGAAGGATGTCGAGGGCGGATAGATGAAGACGGCCCGAACCACGGCCTTCTCTTTCTTCTTCGGCGCCGGCGATGCCTCGGCGGCTTCGGTGACGGAAGTCAGCCAGGTCATGCCCATGGCCCCAGCGGCCGAGGCGGTCATGAACTCGCGGCGGTCGCACCCGCAATCGCAGCCGCATCCGTGCTGGTTGTCGTGCTCGTGGTTCTTCATGCCGGATCCTTCTCGCTGATACACGTTGAGGAAATGCTCCGATGGCCGGGATTATATCATATAATCGCAACCGAAGCGACAAAATCCGCCCGGTGCAAAAGGGTAACTGCAAAGTCGATTCTCGGGAGCTATACGAGTGGGGGTGGCTGGGGATGAACCACGAGGAACGAGTGGTGAAGCCCCAGAATTGGCGACCTGGGGCACCGTTGCTCGTGCCTCGCAACTCAGCCCCAGCCACCCGAAAAGCAGACTTTGCCGTTCTCCTGGCCGGGTGCCAAGAGATGCTTGCCAGTGAAGTGCCGTGGAAGAACGTTTGCGGTTATAATGTGGCGACAGGCAACTTGCGCCGGCGGGGCCTTTTTCGGCCCGATTACCGCGAAGAACCCGAGGACCACGACGATGGGCGACATTAAGAACCCGAAACTCCTCTGGACCAAAGCCTTCCTGTTCCTGACGCTGGGCCTGCTGGCCTCGGCCCTGCTGCTTTGGTACGCGCCGAGCCTCATCGTCGCATTGCTTCTCGTCATATCCGTTTGGGCCTTTTGTCGTTTCTACTACTTCGCGTTCTACGTCATCGAACACTACGTCGACCCGACATATCGATTCGCCGGGCTGTTGTCGTTTGTGTGTTATGCGATTGGCAAGCGTCACGATGACACGAACCGTTAGTGTGGTGGACAAACAGGGACGGTGGCGCTAGCGTGTATGAGGTCGCCGCGAGGCGCGATTGCACGTTCGTGACGTCCGTACTATAATCACCGCTATCTGTTGGCGGATCGGTTGATAGCAAGGTGGCCGGAAAGTACCAACCATGGCACGACGACTTTCTATTACTCGCATCGTGTGTGCGATTGTTGCCGCCGGGTTAATCGGCGTGGCGGCTTATTTGGCTTATGGGTCTTTCCGAATAAATCGCGATTTCCATGAATGGATGGACGCTCGTCCGGTCGAGATCGCGGTCGATCTCTCGCGGCCTGAAACGTTCACCGCTCCCTTTCATCAAACGTGTGGCATTTCGCACGGCGAAGCGTTCTATTTGACGGTCCCCAAATCGCCCGACGGGGCCGACTGCGCGGAGTTGCTGCAGGGTCTTCGCGGCACGATCACGATCAATGACGAGCAGGACAAGGAAATGGAAACTCTGGAGATATCCGGCGAAGTATACCATGTTGACAACACCGAAGGTCTGTTGATGCTCGTCGATTTTCGGCCCTTTCCTGAAGGCAATTACACCCTCACGCTCGAAGTCGAGGAAGGAGCGCCCGCCTTGGCCGGGATTGAACAAACAATACACGCCGAGTATCAACTCTGCGGAATGGAACGCATCGGCGCGCAGATCGCCGGATTATTCGCGTTCGTGTTCGCGATTCCCGGGCTAATAGTCGGAGTGAGTGTTGTGCGGGGATTTGCGAAATATGGATTGCGGGCGACGACGAATGACGAGTAGGGCTCGGTGTCTTCTCCATTAACGAATACAGGTGCCATTAGCCTTGGAAGAACACCATGAAACAACTCTCGGCAGTTCTGGCGATTATCGCATTGTCGATTGGTTGCTCGCGCGAGACGAATATGCCGTCACCTGACCCCTTGCCGCAATCCGCGGCCGTCGACTCGCTCAACGAGCAAATCGAAAAGTTCAACGAGGACAGGCCCGGCAATATGGGCGTCAGCCCAATCGACAGTCGCGTCGCACGAATCGAATACGATGCGAAGCTCGACCAACTCGCCTGTTTCGACAAGGACGGAGAGCAATTCCTTGTTCTCAAACGCGAACCGGACGGGCGTTACAAAGGAACTATCGAGGTCGAGTTTCACGAACTCGTCGGTACCGGGCCGGACGATTCCCATTCGTGGGGAACCGTCACGGCGGAGTTCTATTTGGAAGAAGGTGTATTCTAAATGCTAATCACCCCAGAAAAAAATCGTCGCAACAAGTTCCGTGCCGTCTTTCTCGCCGGGCTAACGGCCGTGGTGGGCGGAGTGTGTGGGTTCTTTCATTACGCGGCGTTTGGGCTGGTGCTGCTGGCGCCGGTCGTCTATTGGGCGGCGCGGCGGCGGTGCCTGCGGCGGATGGCGGTTATGAAGAAGCCGTTTCCGACCCATTGGGAAACGATGCTGAAAACGAACGTTGCCTATTACAACGCGCTGGATGACGAGGGCAAGGAGCGGTTCCGGCAACTGGTTAAGATCGTGCTGGACGAGGTGCGGATCACGGGCATTCGCACCGAGGTCGACGATCTCTGTCGGCTGCTGGTGGCGGCCAGCGCGGTGATTCCGATCTTCGGGTTCCCCGATTGGGAATACGCCCGGCTGGGTGAAGTGCTGATCTATCCGTCGGCTTTCGGCGACGGCTACCGGACCGACGAGGCGGCCGACCCGTCGGTGTTGGGCATGGTCGGCGTGGGGCATCTAAGCGGCGTGATGATCCTTTCCAAGCCCGATCTGTTGGCCGGCTTCGCCAACCCCAGCGACAAGCGGAACGTTGGCATACACGAGTTCGCCCATCTGGTCGACCGGGCCGACGGCGCGATCGACGGGCTGCCGCCGGGGGTATCGGCCGAGGTCGTGCGGCCTTGGATCGAATGGGTTGGCCAGGAGTTGGCCGAACCGCCCGAGGGCGGCTCGCACATCAACAAATACGCATACACCAACGAGGCCGAGTACTTCGCCGTCCTGACCGAGTATCTGTTCGAGGCCCCGGAAGTGCTCCAGCGCAAGAACCCGAAGATGTACGAGATGCTTCAAAGCATGTTCCGCCAGGACACGAAGAGTTTTCTAAGCGGCGCCGTCCTAAGCCGCCGCCGCGTCGGCCGCAACTCGCCCTGCCCCTGCGGCAGTGGGAAGAAGTATAAGAAGTGTTGTCGTCGAAAAGCGAGGCAGGGCGTTTAGGCAAACAGTTCGTAGTACCGCCTTTAGGCGGAATGTCGCGATGATTGTGTCACGATCATTGCCCGGCACGAACCCGCCTTTACCCAGCTTCATTCCGCCTAAAGGCGGGACTACGACCCGAACGGACCGGCTATTGAACTGATAGAGCAAGGCACCCGAATATTTTCAACGGGAGCTACTCCCCGGACTTCAACAACTCGAAAACCCCCGGCTCTTCGCGCTGTAGAACATCGGACTGAAGTGCTTCGAGTATCTTGCGATAATCGGCGTCGGCGGCGTCTTTGAATACCGGCCCGTTTTCCTTATCGCCGCACAACCCCCAACCGCCGGCGCGTTCAGCCAAGGGAGCCTTCAGTGCCGCGCTTCGCTCGGGTCGCGAGAGGTTCAGGTGCCGAACTCGCATGCCGCTCTCGGCGATACCCCATTGGCCGGGCCGGGGACCGGCGTGGACGTGAATGCTGTAGTAGTCGAGGAAACTGGGCGTGTCCGGGCGGTTTGGTTTGTCGTGACAACTTGCACAGCGGCGGGTGTAGACGTCCTTGAGCTTCTTCCTGCCTTCTTCCGAAAGCACCGTGGGCGCGTCCTGGTCGTAGTGGCCGTAGAAGGGGATGTTGGAATCGATCCACAGGAATATCCGGAGCTTCTCCTCGGCCGTCATCTCGGTCTCGATATGCGACGGGTCGTCGATGCGGCTGGTCAACTTGCTTAGGACCGAACCGCGGCTGAACGGTGCTTGCTGATCGTAGTCCGAGTTGAGCTGCATGAATGTCCGCCCCTTGCCCGGCATGAAGTGGACCAACCCCTTGTCGACCAGCTGCATGTACGACATGTTGAAAACCGTGGTCTTATCGCCGGTCAGGTCGAGCCGCGCTTCGAGTTTCTTTCCGCCGTGGCAGGAAACGCAATGCTTGTCTAGCACCGGCTGCACGACGCTTTCGTATTCGATAATCCCGCGAGTTCCCCACGCCGGCAGCTCCGGCCGCACGGGCGGTTTCCGCGCTGCCAGTGGAGTCGCACTTCGACGCGGCGCGACCTGTTCGCCGCTTCGCTCTTCGTGACAACCAATGCAGCTTCGATTCTCGCCGGGCATGACGTGGAAGTCGGAGCCCTGCGTCATCAGCATCTTGCCGTCTTTGTCCAAAACGTGGAAATACAAACTTCGCAAAGCCGGCACCTCGAAATGGGCCGAGCCGTCCTTTTCCACCGGAACCAAGCCGAGCAAACGGTTCACGTAGAAATGGGCCCCCAACGACATCGCGCCGCCGCGGGCTTTCGTCTCGGGAACCTGTTCCATGACCGCCACGTAAGCGACTTGGCCCCGTTCGATCTCGGGCTCAAGTCCTTGATAGACGTCTTGGAGCAACAGCGTGCCGCGCTGCGACCAATCGGGATCGGTCAGCAGTCGCCGCTTCATGTCTTCCCGCTGCCACTCGACCCCGGCGACCCGATCCGGAACCACCGGCGGCCGTTTTCGGGGAATCAACGGCTGCGGACAGACGGCCGCCACATTGGCCGTGGCCGGTTCAAAGACGCACTTGCGGTTGCCGTAACGATCCAGCAGATAAACGCCCGTGGGCCGCTCATTGCTCCCGGCATACGACACGAGGAAGAGTTGTTCGTTTAGCGGATACGGGTCTTGGAACTGTTTCGATGTAGAGACATCGGCGATGCTGGCCGTATCGTGGGTGATTCGTTGGAAGCCGACGCCGTCGCCCGCCTCGGC
>Ga0180432_10008419_pt1 | contig 12847 bp, 8 predicted proteins | sample SS_ome_10_FD_132414 | JGI IMG/M metagenome (GOLD analysis project Ga0180432, IMG submission 132414) | Hypersaline lake sediment archaeal communities from the Salton Sea, California, USA - SS_1_MS_2 metaG | ecosystem: Environmental > Aquatic > Non-marine Saline and Alkaline > Hypersaline >...
GTTCGCGCCAGCGGCCACGTTCTTCAGGCCCTCGCGCACGATGGCCTGCGCAAGCAGGGTCGCCGTCGTGGTGCCGTCACCGGCAACGTCGTTGGTGGCGGTGGCCACCTCGCGCACCAGCTGGGCACCCTGGTTCTCGAACGGGTCCTCGATGTCGATCTCGCGGGCGATGGTGACGCCATCGTTCGTGATCGTGGGGGCGCCGAACATCTTGTCGATCACGACGTACCGGCCCTTGGGGCCCAGCGTGACCTTCACGGCGTCGGCGAGGATGTTCACGCCGCGCTCCAGCGAACGGCGGGCCTCCTCGTGGAACTTGATCTCCTTGGCCATTCTCTCTGCGTCCTTTCGGGTTCTCCGAGGTGCCTTACTTCTTGCCCTTCGCGGCCTTCTTGGGCGCGTCGAGCTTCGCGAGGATGTCGTGCTCGCTCAGCACCACCACGTCCTCGCCATCGATCGTCAGTTCGGTGCCGCCGTACTTGGAGTAGATGACGATGTCACCCACCTCGACGTCCGGGGCGACACGCTCGCCATCGACGACCCGGCCCGGGCCCACGGCGACGACGGTGCCGCGCTGCGGCTTCTCCTTGGCGGTGTCCGGAAGCACGATCCCGCTGGCCGTGACCTCCTCCGACTCGCCCGCGGTCACGATGACGCGGTCACCAAGCGGCGTGATGCTCATCTGTCCTCCATGTGGAATATCTGCGACTGCGGGGCGATCAGCGTGGCACTCGCCCCGCCTGAGTGCCAGCGGGCACGGTAGGTGACCGTGCCCCACTTGTCCAGCGACTTCGGTCCATGTGACGAATCCGCTGCAAATCCTGTGCAAGATCTGAGCGTCCGGCACTCACCACGGCCGGTGCCATCGCGGGTCGCCATCACGGAAGGCGCGCATCGGGCACCGGGTCACCCCTGTGCCATCCCATCCCCCGGAGGAGGCCCGCCCCCCCAATGCGTGGGGTACGGTGGCGACATGCCGACCGGCGGATGGGCATGCGATCTCCGACGAACGCTCGCACTGGCGACGTCGGGCGCCCTTGCCGCGATCGGCGCCCTTGCCGGTGCGTCGGCCGCGGCGAATGCCCCCGCGGCCAGCGTGGCCCCGATGTACCTGACGCCGCGCGCGGACGGCTCCGTGCAGGCCGCGCGCATCTCGCCCGGGCACCGGACCGTGCTGACCTTCTCGGTGGGGCACAATCGGGCGCCGGGCGCGAACGGACCCATCACCGCAACCGTCAGGCTGCCGGTGGACGCGAGCGTCATCCGCTCGTACACGGTCCTTCCCGGCACCGACACCCAGGAGTTGGCGCGGTGGGCATGCCGTCCCGAGGGCCCCGTCATCACATGCGATCTGCTCGACCGGCAGGGGGCGGCGTTCGCGCTGCCGAGCACCACCAGGGCGCACCTGACGCTCGTGGTGATCGGGGGCGCGGCACCGGCCCCTCCGGCGGGCTCGCTCCAGCCCATCGGTGACGCGACGGTATCGGTGTCGATCGCGACCCCGGCCGGCGCGCTCACAGCCGAGTCGGCGGTTCCCCTCGACTACGTCCTCGGACCGCAACCGCCGCGCATCGCGCTGCTCCAGCGGATGACCCCCAGCTCGGACCGCGTGCGGCCCGGCATGCGGCGCGCTTTCCATGTGCGCGCGAAGAACGTCGGCGGCACCCCGGCCGCGCGCCGCGGTGAGCGCCCCGCGTTGGTCGTGCGCAACCTCCTGCCGCGCGTACCGATCCGCGGGGTGCGGATCACCGGTGACGGGTGGCGCTGCTCCACCGCCGGCCGCGGTACGTGCACGTACCGCGGCAGCCTGGCACCCGGCGCCGTGACGCCCCGCATCGTCGTCAGCTGGCCGGTGCGGCTCGATGCGTCCGGCCTCGACGAGGCGTGGACCGCGTCCGGCGAGGCCGCCTATGGAGGCGCGTCCATCACGTCCACCCCGCGACCGGCAGGTACCACGGATACGGAACTGCCCGATCAGGGCGTGATGCCCTTCACGGGGCGCATGCGCCTGCGCGAGGCCGCGACCGCCGCCAAGCTGGGAATCCGGGTGACCGCCCCCGAGGGACTGTCAGTCCTGCCCGGATCGGGCGGGCGCGGCATGCGCGCGCACATCGTCAACACGGGCGTGGGCGCTGCGCCTGCCGTGGGCGTGCGGCTGTCGGCACCCGCGGGTTCGGCGGCACGGGTGACGACCCCCGGATGGACGTGCTCGGGCACGGGTCGGGTGACCACCTGCCGCTCGCCCCGCGCTCTCCTTCCGGGTCAGCAGCAGTCGCTCGACGTGCGCATCACCGCCCCGGCCGATGCCCGTGCCGGACGCGGATCCCTGGTGATGCAACCCCTGGGGCGCAAGGACGTGCGCCGGGGCGACGCGGCCAGCGTCCCCGTGGTGATCCACGACACGGGCGATCCGCAGGCCACGCCGCAGGTGTGGTTCCGCGAGCGCGGAACATGGCGGCCCTGGACCCATGGCGGGCCGACGCGCATCCCGGCATTCGATCCGTTCACCTACCAGGTGCGCATCGTCAACCGCGGTGGCGACGCCCTGCCCGCCGGGGCCACCGTGAGGGTCCGCCAGCCGCTCTCCGGGGCAATCCGCCTGCAGGCCGTCACGTCACCGAGCGGCATGGCATGCACGTCGGCGCGCGCGGCTGCGTGCGCCGTGACCACGTCGTCCCCGGTCCCCCCCGGCGGCACCGTCGGCGTGATGCAGGTGACGATCCGTCCATCACGCGCCAGTCAGCGCCCGGGGATCGGAGACGCGCGGGTCACCGTGGCCGGACAGCGCGGCGACGAGGCCACGCCCGTGCGCATCGAGGTCATCGACAATCCGGCATCGCTGATCCCCTCCCAGCGCGTGACGCAGATCCCCACGGCGGGGGGCAGGGGTCGCCTGGTGATGACGGTGCGGAACGAGGCGCCGGCACCCGTCGGCCGCCTCACGGCCTCCGCCGCCATCCCCCCGGGCATCGTCGTGCGCCGGGCCACGGGAAGCGGATGGGAGTGCACGACGCGCGTCCGGGCCCTGACGTGCGAGTACCGCGCGCCCGTGCCCGGGCGCGGGCGCACGGCGGGCCTTTCGCTCGAGCTCGAGGCGACGGGCGGGCGAGCAGCACGCGACCGGGTCACCTGGCGGGCATCGGCCTACCGGACCGATACCGGTCGCCGGCAGTCGGGGCTGCGGCGCGGGCCCATTCCCGTTCGCGGCCCCATCTCCGCGCGGGCCGAGGCCAACCCGCTGGTGCTGACCGCGCACCAGCACGCCCGGAGGGGTAGCCGCCTGGCATCGCTTGATGGCAGCGGCAGCACCGGGAACGGCGTGTCACTCGACTACCGATGGCGCCAGCGATGCACCACGCCGGGAGATGCCGCGGTGTTCCGCCCGTGTCGGAACGCGGTCACCCCGCGCGCGCGGATCCTCCACCCCACGATCCCCGCCACCAAGGCGGTCATCCCGAAGGTGGAGTCGCGCACGCGGTTCGTGTTCGAGTTCACCGTGACCGACGGCAGTGCCACCCGCGCCCGGGTGGTCACGGTCACGGCCCTTGCACCCGCGCGCATCGGTCGTTCCACTGGGCGCCGCACCTCGGGGGCATCCGCCAGTGCCGTTCGCCAGCGCGCCGAGGAGCGCGCACGGTCGCGCGAGCGGGCGCGCAACCGCGGCACGCGGCGTGCCCAGCAGGCCGAGGCACGCCGTGAGCGGGCCCGCGAGGACGCCCGTGCGGCACGCCGGGACATCCGCCAGCGCCCGACGGTATCCATCGATGGCGCGCCGGTGATCAACGCCCAGGCGGGAACCGAGGTGGACCTGCAGGCAGTGGCTGCGGGCACCTGGCGGGGGCGCGTGGAGTACCGCTGGCAGCAGACCAGCGGCCCGGCGGCGCCGGTGGCCACGCAGGGACAGGCATCCAACCGGATCCGCGCACCGGCGGAGAATGCGGTGGTCACCTACACGGTCACGGCCACCGACGCGCGCGGTGCGCAGGCCAGCGCGCAGGTATCGGTGACCACGCACCTCTCGGGGCCACCGGCATTCCAGTCGCTGGCCGATCGCGCGGCGCGCGGCGGGGGCTTCCGGCGTGACTTCGGCGATGGGGTCACCATCACGTTCCCGCGGGTGACGCCCGGGGGCGGGCCGCCCGGGAGCTTCACCTTCTCGGGTGCCGCGGCCACGGTGGGCACCTTCCGGATCACGGGCGTCTCCGGGGTGGTGACCCCCCAGGCCATCACGCTCCGGTCGGGCCGGATGTCGTTCCCGTCCACGTGGCGCCTCGCGCCGGTGGCCATCTCGGCCACCAACCCCCTGGCCTTCGCGTTCACGGGCGACTCCGTGCGGGTGACCGGCCAGGTGGTGGCGGCGAACGCGTTCGGACTGCTTCCCCTTCCCGCCGGGTGGTCGGGTGCAACCACGCTCACCTTCGCCGGCGACTCACTTGCGCTCGAGGCGCTTGCACGGGGGGACGACACCGGGGTGGTCCACCTGTCGGGCACCTTCGACTCGTCCGGCGACTACGCGGCGCAGGTGCGCGCGGACGGCCTGGTGTCTGTGGGCGGCACGCCCTTCGACCTCGCAGGGTCGATCAGCAGCCAGGGCGGCCGCGTGGAGAGCAGCATCACCGGCGCGCTCGGCCGGGCGGTGGAGTTGGCGCCCGGTGTGTCGGTGACGGCGCTGTCCGCCACGTGGGTGCCCACCGCGCAGAAGGGCGCTCCGGCGATCACCGGAACGGGCACCATCGCGATCGCCAGCGGGACGGCCGAGCCGCTGTCCCTCACCGCCCGCCTGTCGTATACGAGCCGCATCACCTGGGACCTGGGCATCACGGCGTCGGGGGGCCCCACGTGGAGCCCCATCCCCGGCCTGCAGCTGAGCCCGTCGGACGTGAGCGGATCCGTGGGCCAGGCCAACGGGTCGTGGGCATGGAAGCTCGATGCCGACGTGCCGACCTGGCGGGTGTCCGGAGCGCTCACCCTGCGCAACCTCGACATCGGGCTGTCGGACCAATGCGCCCCAGGTGCCCTGCCGTGCCCCGACGCCACGATGTTCCTGACCATGTCCACGCAGGCGCAGCTGACGCCGCCGACCGGCGAGGGATTCACCGCATCGGCCCGCGCGGTGCTGGGGCTCGGGGGAACGGGAGGGTTCGCGCTCTCGGCCAGTGCCGACGACATCCGGCTGGCCGCCGGCGTGGCCATCGACAGCCCGTCGCTCACGGTGACGTACGGGATGCCCGGGAACTCCATTCCCGCGCGCATCGGGGCCCCGTCGTTCGCGGGTGAGTCGGAAAACGGGTTCGCCGTGGTGGTGTCGGGGGGCCTCACGGTTCCGGGCCTGGGCAACTTCGCCGACATCGCGGCCAACGTCACCTCGCAGGGGTGGGCTCTCGGCGGGTTCGACCCCAACGGCGTTTCGCTGGGCGCGGGCAACGGGTCGCAGTCGTCCGCCTATTTCGGGTGGTCCACCTTCGCCACCACCATGACCGCGGACATCCCGGGCTTCGGTACCCGGCAGCTGCCCATCACGCCCGGGTCGTTCGCCGTCGCCGGCGGGTTCTCGGTGCCCTCGTGGTTCGGCACGCTCACCGGCAGCACCCCGCCGACGGTGTTCGGCACCGTGGACTTCACGCCATCCACTGGATGGTTCACGGCAGACATCGCGCTCGGCGGCAGCTTCCGGCTGCCGGGTGGCGGATCGAAGATGGATGCGGTGGGGCTGGCGTTCGAGATCCAGAACAACGCCGAGGGCCTCACGATGTCGGTCACCGGCACGGTGACCCTGGGCGTGACGGGCATGAACGGCCAGGCGCAGAGCGCGCCCGAGTTGCAGATGTCGCTGGGCTACGACGTGGAGACCACCAACGTCGAGGCCTCGCTGACGTTCATCGACCAGGCCGGGTGGCGCGATGCCTTCGGGGTGAGCGGACTGGTGATCGACGAGGCCTCGTTCACCTTCATGTGGAACCTGGCCACGGAGTTGCCCGGCCTGAAGCTGCTGGCCAGCGGCGACCTGCCCGGCAGCCTCGTCGGCCCGTTCCAGGTGCCGGGCCAGGGCATCCCCATCGTGGTGGGCGCCGAGCTGTCCGACACCAACCCCTGCGTGGAGGTGCAGGTGGGCAGCAGCACGGGCACCCAGCCGGTGCTGCAGATGGACGGCGGTGTGGTCACGGCCAACTTCTTCGAGTTCATCGTGGCGCCCACGGGTTGCCAGCTGGCGCCCAACGTGCCGGCGATCCCGCCGGGCTTCCAGTTGGCGTTCGACGGCGCCGTCCTCGGCACCACGGTCGACGTGTCCGCGGCACTCACCCTGGAGCCCACCACCTTCAAGGGCACGGTGGACATCGGCGCCTTCGGCTTCGGCGGCCTGCAGTTCGAGCAGACGAAGATCTCCGTCTTCCTGGACGAGTCGCAGGGCGTGAACGACGTGTCGTTCTCGGGCGGGTTCTCGATCTTCGGCAACACCATCGACGTCGCGGGATCGCTCGACCAGAACGGCGCGACCACCACCGGATCGCTCTCGGTATCCCAGGCGGGCACCCTCTCGGTGGACGGATTCCGCCTCACCGACATGCGCTTCGGTGCCCAGGTGACCTTCGGGCCCGGCGTGGAGGACCTGTCGGTGTCGGCCTCCGGCCAGGTGGACATCCTGGGCGTCGACGTCGACGTCGAGAAGTTCGCCGTCACCATCGACAACGGCGTGGTGGAGGACGTGACGTTCGACGTCGATGCCTCCGTGGACATCGCCAATACCGCGAACGCCAACGGCAACTTCACCATGCACTACTCGGAGAGCACCGGGGAGTTCGACCTGGACGCCGCGGTCGTGCTCACCACCCGCGCCGGGTTCGCCATCGGCTCGAAGGAGCAGCCCGCCACCCTCGACATCTCCCCGCAGTGCGTGGCCTTCCAGGGCTCGCTCGAGGTGGCGGACGTCTTCAACGCCGCCCTCGCCGGCACCATCGTCTACCAGGACGGGTGCGCCGATCCGGTGACAAATGCCCAGGGGCAGCAGGTCACGGGCGCACCGGGTGACTTCAGCTTCTCGGCCAGCAACGTGGGGCTCACCATCGGCGCATTCGATGCCACCGGATCGGTGTCGGTGGGTGACGTGGGCGGCACCGGGTACGCCACCGTGGCCACCGACCTCAAGCTGTCCCCGCAGTCGTCCAAGGACGAGGTGTCGATCGCCGGCTCGTTCGAGAGCAACGGGAACTTCTCGTTCACCGGCACCGGCGTTCTGGACATCGCCGGCTTCGACCTCGACATGCAGGTGACCGCGTCGAAGCAGGGGGCCGACGTGAACGTCGCGGGCGCCGCCGGGCTGGCGCTCGGCGGTACCACCGTCGCCCTCTCGGGCGCCTTCGGCGAGGACGGCGGCGCGCCCACCACCAAGCTGTCGGCCTCCGTGACGGGGCTGAACCTCGGTGGCTTCGATGTGGGCAACGCCACGGTGACGCTGCTGCAGACCCCGCAGGAGATGGGCCTCTCCGCCGACATCGCCATGTCGGTCGGCGCACCGGAGGCGACGGTGTCGGCCAACGGCACCGTGTCGTTCGTGGAGTCGCTCGCCGGCGGCGCACCGCTCTTCCACGGCTCGCTCGACGGCGGGCTCAGCATCCCGGCGCTCGGGGGCCTGGGGGCCAGCCTCACCGCGACGTTCAACGACTGCGCGAACACCGACTGCACGCAGCCGGGCCCGGCCAGCCTCACGATGGACGGCAGCCTCAGCGCGGGCGGGTTCTCGTTTGACATCGACACGAGCGTGTCGACCTCCGGCGCCTTCAGTGCCTCGGCGGACTCGACCGGGCAGGCCTGCTCCGGAACCGCCGACCTGGGGGTGGTGGAGCTGAACGCCTGCTTCGGCTACACGATCTCGCTGTTCGTCGGCAGCAACGCGCCCTACGGGCAGCTCGGGACATCGGCCTTCGCCAACGTGCAGGAGCGCAACTGGAGCAAGTCGGGCCCCTGGTGGAAGGTGTGGTCCGGATGGGGCTGGAGCAGCTGGCGCGACCTCGACGTCGGAATCGGCGCCGACGTGCAGCTCGACCCCTTCAAGGTCTGCGTGGACGTGCTGGGCGCCAACCTCTGCGCGTAGTCGCACCACGCCCGGACGGGCCCGTCGTCGTGCGGTCAGTCCGCCGGCAACGTCACCACGGCGCGCAGCCCGGGTTCCCCCGGGGAGTCCTCGAGCCGTACGGTGCCGCCGGAGCCCTCCACCAGCCGCTGCACGATGGCCAGCCCCAGGCCCGATCCGGCTCCGGGCTCGGACGACGGCGACCGCCAGAACCGATCGAACGCATGCGCCTTCTCGTCGTCGGTCATCCCCGGCCCGGAGTCGGTGACCGAGACCGCGATGGCTCCCCCTGCGCGACGCGCGGTGATGTCCACCCCGGGGACTGTCCCCGGGCCGGGGACTGTCCCCGCGGCCCCCACCGCGTTGTCCACCAGGTTGTCGATCACCTGCTCCAGCAGGCCCTCCGGCAGCCGGGCCCAGAGCGCGGGCTGCACGTCCGCCGATATCTCCACCCCCTGCTCCGCGGCGAGGTCCTGCCAGGCCTCCGCGCGCGCCGCCACCAGCTGCGACACATCGATTCGCTCGAGCGGCGCATCACCACGCTCGGCGCGCGCGAGCGCAAGCAGGCTGTCGACCAGCGACGACAACCGCTCCACCTCGGCCACCGCCGCCCGGGCGTCGTCGTCCGCGCCGGGGCCCGCCTGGGCCGCCAGGTTCTCGATGCGCAAGCGCATGCCGGTGAGCGGCGTGCGCAGCTGGTGCGACGCATCGGCAACGAAGGCCTCCTGCGCGCCCACCAGCTCCTCCACCTGGGCCACCATCGCGTTGAACCGGTGCGCCAGCGCCTGTACCTCGGGGGGCCCCGAGTGCTCCGGGGCGCGCGCCGACAGGTCGCCCGCGCCCACGGCCTGCGCGGTGTCCTCCAGCCGTGCGAGCGGTCGCGCCACCCACCGGGCGATCAGCCACCCCACCAGGGCCACCGCCAGCAGGGTGATCACCCCCACCGCGGCGAGGATGAGCCAGTACGACCGCGCTTGCGCCGCTACCTCGGACGCCGGGTAGGTGAGGCGCACCGACCCGTAGATGGTGCCGCTCGCCGCCACGGGCACCGCCACGTACAGCAGGTCGGTGCCCAGGGTCTCGGAGTACCGGCGCCCGGTGGCCACCACGCCGTCCAGGGCGCGCTGCACCTCGGGGCGCGTGCGGAGGGTGCGCTCGCCCGGCGCGGGCGGGTCGGTGTCGGCCACCACGGTGCCCGCGGCGTCGGTCACCGCCACGCGGGCGCCGGTCTCGGCGCTGTAGCCCTCGGCGATGCGCCCGATCTGCGCCTGCCCCGCCGGCGATGGATTGCGCTCGGCATCCTGCACCAGCGATGCCACCACCCCGGCATCGCGCTCCATGCGCAGTAGCAGGTCCTGCTCGAGGTTGTGCTCGTGCGTGATGCCCAGCGGCACCATCAGCACCGCCAGCACCACGATGGTGAGCACCAGGTAGCCGGCGACGATGCGCCTGGTCACCCCGCCGGCGCTCCCAACCGGAACCCCACGCCCCGCACCGTCTCCACCCACGCCGGGTCTCCCAGCTTGCGACGCAGGGACGACACGTGGACGTCGATCGCCTTGGTCTGCACGGCCCAGGTGGTGCCCCACAGGCGCCGCAGCAGGTCGTCGCGGCTCACCACCGCGCCGGGGTCCTGCATGAGCATCGAGAGGATGTCGAACTCGCGGGGCGTGAGGTGCACTTCCTCGCCATCCATCTCCACCCGCCGCGAGCGCAGGCTCACCGACAACGGTCCGGCCGTCAACTCGTCCACCTCGCCGTCGGGGCCTCCATCGCCCACCCGGCGCATGACGGCGTTGATGCGGGCGATCAGCTCGCGCAGCCCGAAGGGCTTCACCACGTAGTCATCGGCGCCGATCTCCAGGCCCACCACGCGGTCCACCTCCTCCCCGCGGGCGGTCACCATGATGATGGGCACCCGGCTGCGGGCGCGCATCTCGCGGGCCACGGCGTAGCCGTCGATGTCGGGGAGGCGCAGGTCGAGCAGCACCAGGTCGGGCTCGGGCGCGGCCAGCGCGGCCTGCCCGGTGGCCACGCGCTCCACCTCGAACCCCTCGCGCCGCAGGCCGTCGGCAAGGGGGATTGCGATGGAGTCCTCGTCCTCCACGACCAAGAGCCTCATGGGCGCAGTATCGCGGGCGCCGTGGGCGCGTGCGCGATGCTGGACGAACCTTTACCAAAGGCCGGACGCATCACGGCCTGGCCGTAGCGCGCCCCCACCCATTGCCGTCATACCTTGGCGGCATGACACGACGCGGAATCATTCTCATCAGCACGCTCTTCGGCCTGTTCGCCCTGTCCTTCGGGGTCCTCGGAGTGCGCGCCCTCACGCTCGGCCCCGACCGGGCACAGCCCACCGCCTCGGAACTGGCCGCCCGCACCACCGCGGCCAACGACCTGGAGCGGCAGATCGCGGTGGCCAGGGCCGACGTGCCGCCGGCGCTTCCCGAGGTGCCCGAGCGCATCCCGATGCCGGCGGCCCAGTCGGGCGGGTCGGCATCGTCGGCCGGCCAGGCCCAGGGCGCCACGCGCGCCCCCGCCACGCGCGAGTACGAGGACGACGACGACCACGAGCACGAGCACGACGATGAGCACGAGGGCGAGTACGAGGACGACGACGAGCACGGGGATGAGCACGGCGAGGACGACGACGATCACGAGGAGGGCGACCACGATGACGACTGACCGCAGCAGGCGCCGGGTGCGCGTGGCCGCCATCGCGGGCACCGCACTGGCCGGCGCGGGCGTGGCGGTGGCCGTGGGGGCCGACCCCTTCCCCGCCAGCCAGCAGCCGCAGGACCCGGCCGTGGCGGCCCTGGAGAAGCGCGAGCGGCAACTGTCGGCCGAGGCCCGCAGGGTGAACGCGGCAAACGCCGAGCGCTGGGCCGGCTACCGCGACCAACTCGCCGAGCGCACCCGCCAGATCGCACAGGTCGAAGCCGCAAACGATCGCGCGCTGGCCGCACGCGGCTCTGCCTCATCGGGGGGCGGGTCGTATTCCGGCGGGTCGTCGTACTCGGCGCCTCAGGCCACCTATGTGCCCCCGGCGCCCCCGGTGGCCAGCTCGAGCTCGTCATGACCATGCGACGCGAATTCCTGGCGATGGGGACCGACGTGCTGCTGGTGCTGGTGCCGCAGGTGGACACCGCGCAGGCGGAGGAGGCCCTCGACGCCGCGCGCCGCGAGATCACGCGCATCGAGGACATCGCCAGCCGGTTCGATCCCGGCTCCGAGTTGTCGCGCCTCAACGCCGCCGGCAGGGCGGAGGTTTCCGCCGACCTGCTGCGTCTCATCACGCTGGCGCTGGCCATGCGCGACGACACCGGGGGGCGGTTCGATCCCACGGTGCACGAGGCCATGATGGCGGCGGGGTACGACCGCCCCATCCACGAACTCCCCGCCGACGGGGGCGAGGTCGGTGCCGCCATGCCCGCGGGTGGTCACGTGCGCATCCGGCGCGGGGTGGTGTCGCTGGGCGAGGGGACATGCCTCGACCTGGGGGGCATCGCCAAGGGATGGACGGCCGATCGCGTGGCCGACCTGCTGGGCGCGCACGGGGACTGCCTGGTGAGCATCGGCGGCGACATCGCGGTGCGGGGACGGCACGCCGGCGGGCCATGGCCCGTGGAGGTGATGCACGGCGATGCGGCGCAGGTGGTGGGGCTGGCGCGCGGCGGCATGGCCACGTCGGGCACCGACAAGCGCCAATGGATGCGCGACGGGGCGCAGATGCACTATGTGATCGATCCCGCCACGGGCGCGCCCAGCACCACGGACCTGCTGCGGGTCACCACGGTGGCTGACGATGCCGCCACCGCGGAGGCCTGGGCCACCGCGCTGCTACTGGCGGGTCGCGACGGCGCGGAGGGCGAGGCCCGCGGGCTCGGCATCACCTCGGTGCTCGTGGGTGCCGATGGATCCACCACCACCACGGGGAGCCTCACGTGAGCATCATCAATGGGATCACCGAGGTGCCCTTCTGGTGGCTGATGGCCCGGGTCACGGGAATCGTGGGCTACGTGATGATCGTGGCCAGCATGGTGTCGGGGGTGGTGCTGCGCACCCGCCTGGTGCAGAGGGTTGCGTCGCCGGTGGCGCGCATGGAGTGGCACCGCGTGCTGGCGTTGCTGGGGCTGGGGCTGGTCGCCCTGCACGGCGTGGCGTTGGTCATGGACGACTACGTCACCATCACGTGGCTCGACCTCGTGGCGCCCGGTGGCACCGACTACCGGCCGCTGTGGGTGTCGGTGGGCGTGCTGTCGATGTGGCTCATGGTGATCGTCTCGCTCACCGCCATGTGGAGGAAGCATCTGGGGGCGAAGGCCTGGAAGGCCATCCACCTGGCCTCGTATGGCGTGTTCGCCACGGCTACGGTGCATGGCGTGATGGCCGGGACCGACAGCAGCCAGCCCTGGATGCTGGGCGTCTACGTGATGTCGACGGCGCTGGTGGCGGGCATGGGCGCGCGCCGCCTGCTCGCGGGGCCCAACGCTCCGGTCAAGCGCAAGCGGGCCGCGGCGTGAGGGTGCCCCCGTGGGCGCGGTGGGCGCTGGGCGTGGTGCTGGTGCTGGGTATCGCGGCAGCAGGCCTGGCAGCCAACCTCGCCGTTCTCGACAGCACCAACGACGACACCCGGCTGGGAACCCTCAGCGCCAAGTCGCTCGCGGTGGCCAGCGGCCAGGCCCCGCCGGTGCGGGCGGTCACCGACGATGATGATGACGACGACCGCACGGCCGGCGACAGGAACGGTCGCGACGATGACGATGATGATGATGATGA
>Ga0180432_10008420_pt1 | contig 12845 bp, 9 predicted proteins | sample SS_ome_10_FD_132414 | JGI IMG/M metagenome (GOLD analysis project Ga0180432, IMG submission 132414) | Hypersaline lake sediment archaeal communities from the Salton Sea, California, USA - SS_1_MS_2 metaG | ecosystem: Environmental > Aquatic > Non-marine Saline and Alkaline > Hypersaline >...
CACAGTGGCATCCGTCTCCTGATGGAGTAGGGAGCTTTGGGCTCGCAGTAAGTATGATAGCTACTGAACCAGTGAGCAAAAAGCCCACTTGTGTGTTTATGGAAGATTATATGATAGTCGACAAGGATTTGAATCCTGGTGAGGAGCTGACTGTATTTTATAGTACTGATAAAAGCTACGACCAGCAAAGAAAATTACGTGGATATGGTCCTCTACACGATAACAACCCATATCTAAACGGTAATGAACCACTAAGGTTTGATGGAGCAGCTAATGCCATATTTCCATTGCCGAAGTATAGAATTAAGTATTTTGAAAAATGGTTTGAAACTATAAAGAACTGCGCAGAAGAACTATGCAGAGAGAAACTTAAGGAATTTGCGCCTTTGTCGCCCGAGGTAAGGAAAACCGTTAAAAATGTATTAAGCACATCAGCTGACACAGTTATCGGCGATAAATACGATGCTGTTGTAAAAGGGGCAAATATTCGCCGCCTTGCACAGCCACCCCCAGACCAAAAAGGTGCTGAAGCTTATTACTTAGATGATGCGTTGATTAATTTTTACATTGGACTGTTAAAAACTCGCATTGAAACTAAAAAACTCAAATATGTTGTTTTGAGTACATTTTTTGTTCCCTTATTATATCCCAATGTTGAATATGATAAATTGAAGAGATGGCGAGTATTGAAAGGATTGAACAAGATAGTGAAGCTTTTTGCACCTGTTCATTGGAAAAATGAGAAACACTGGTGTCTAATGGAGGTGGATTTTGTCGAAAGGGAGATACGCTATTATGACTCATTAAGTGCATCTGTTGATAAGAAAAAAGCACAACAAGTATTAGAAAATATGAAAAAGTTCCTGACACGATATTTTAAAGAAGAAAAAGAGAAAAAAGAAGAAGAAAAAGAGAAAAAAGAAGAAGAAAAAAAGAAAAAAGAAGAAGAAAAAAAGAACAAAGAAGAAGAAAAAGAGAACAAAGAAGAAGAAAAAGAGAAAAAAGAAGAAGAAAAAGAGAACAAAGAAGAAGAAAAAGAGAACAAAGAAGAAGAAAAAAAGAACAAAGAAGAAGAAAAAAAGAACAAAGAAGAAGAAAAAAAGAACAAAGAAGAAGAAAAAAAGAACAAAGAAGAAGAAAAAAAGAACAAAGAAGAAGATCCTGGCTACCCTGACTCAGATTTTTATCCTGACTACTCTGACTTAGATTTAAAAATTGTCTACCCAAAAAATACGCCACAACAAGAGGATAGCGTAAATTGTGGTGTCTTTATGTGCATGTTTCTTAACTTCCTAACAGATCAATGTAATGTGCAACGAATAACGGCAAGCGATATGGCGTATTTTCGAGAACGCATGATATGGTCAATATCACAGGATACACTGTCCATACCAGAGGTCACAAAAGCTCCTGTGCCTATTCTGGAATTATTTGCTGATGCTAGTGAAGCCTCGGATGTTGGTGAAGCCTCTGGTAAGAGTTCTGACGATGCATCTGATAGTTATGATTCAGATGCAGCCTCGCTAGCAGATGTATCTACGGACGAAGAAGATGAACAAGTGGCGGGCGAGAGGTCGGAGACTTCGTTATTAGATATAAAACCGAATCAACTATATGTAAAAAAGAACCAATGCTTTTTTGACCCGCTCCGATCTTGTGGTAGTTTTGTTAGATCAAAACTTGCATATGACAGAAAAACGCTTGTAACTCAAGCTCGCCAATGCGGTATAAAGTATACAGGAGTAAGCATGAACGCACTCTGTGCAGCACTCAAAAACAGATTTTACAAACAAGATCTGGAAAATCGCCTCGTTAAATATTTTATTGGAGATTATCGATTACCTGGCTTGTCGACTACATTATCCGATAAAATAAAAGAGGCTAAAAAACATCCCGAAGTTTTATTCAATGCCCATATATTCGATACACTCATACCAGTCCCAGAAAATATGCGCAGTTTACATACAAACAGTCCCAGTCAATTGACAATATACAATACAGCAGGACTTCTTGCGCACCCGCAAGCTCTAAAGAATTATCGCTATGTACTAAATACTTTATTGAAATATCTTGGCACTGAACCGGGGGAACTTTTACAAACACTTATACCCAACAACGTTTACCAACAATGTCGCGTATTGGTTCGCTTGCTAGTCAGTTCGTATATTCTCAGTCCAAACGAGTACAACAGTATCAAGGATATTAGTGTGGCACATTGCCCTGGAATAGCATTACCCCAATTACTCGAGTATGCCAAGCAGTTTAAACAAGCTGTATATCGGTATATTAATGAAAACTACACAATATTTCCCCTTGATAACTTCTTTGTTAAGTTTTACGAAGGTGAGATCCCCTTAGGATTTTATATAAGGGATTATACGCGACTTAATTTTATTCAAGCGATGACTGTGTTCCCAGTACCAGAAGATATTACAAAGAATGTAAAATTAATGCACCCAGTTCAACCACCGCCATTCCCTACAACGACGTCTATTTTAACTTACGTTATTAGCCATATGGAAGAGGTGAGAAAAGCAATTGAAACAGCATTGACTGATACCTTTAAGTGGTTGGCACTAGATACAAAAGATGACAATGAAAATCTAAAGAAACTTCAACAATATAAAGATCCTTTTCCCATTCTTCAATTAGTGGGTAGGCTATGGGCCACAGCTGAATGGTATGGGTTTCCTGAGATAGCGAGAAGATCTGCCTATTTGCTCACAGAAACAAGTTTAACGACTCTCCATTACGAGTACTCTGATAGTGGTGTTTACCTAGGAGAATATATCAAATATATTGACTATGTTATCCACAAAAACTTACCCGATAAGATCAAGCGGTCCTATTTCAAAACCAAAAGATTTCCGGTAAATGTAAAAGAACCCAAATCAGAATACCGACCATTGCCTCTTATGTCATCTGATGATGATGAATCAAGCCTAGAAATCCCAGAAACTGATAGTGTAACCCTAGATAAAAGCGATCCAACATCAGGCACAGAAGATGAATTGTGGGCAGAGGTCTCCAAGGCTATACCTCCTACTGATAAACACGGCACCACCCCCCTGAGCAACTTGGATTTTGATCCGGAGAATCTCTTGGATTTTGATTCGAATCTCTGGGATTTTGATTCGGACGAATCTCTGGGATTCTGATTCGGACGAATCTCTTAATCCCGTCCCAGGGAGCCGAATTTATGATACTACCGATCCACGGAACCCGGATTATGATTTTGGAGAATCATGGGGGGATATAAAGATGAATAAAAAAAAGTGTTTTTAAGTAATAAAAAAAAACACCACAATTATGTCAATGGATCTGATAACACAGCTGGCTGGCAGTGATTTAATTGGGAATATTTTTGAGCACGTTGATATGAAAAAAATCAAAGAGGTTGGCGATAAATTTGGCATCAGCATGGATGACATTGCAAAATTTTTAATAGAACTAGTTCAGGCAGACGATAAAAGCCAGGTTTTACAAAGTACTTTAGTAAAGAAAATTGTTAGTAATCCAAAAGTTTTAGAAGGATTAATGGGTGCGGTGACCACTGGGCCTCTTAAAAAGAAGTTAGAGCGTCTGATTCCAGGTAATGCACTTGAACTTCTGACAAATTTTACCTAATAAGTTAATTTATTTTTATAATGCTCAAACTTTTGTAATGAGCCAAATTTATGTACAATTTCTATTTTTGTGTTATTTGGTAAGAGGCCCATCATAGTTTTGCCGGAAATATGACGACCTTTGGGGTCTATACCGAGCCAATGTAAGAACTCACTCACTGATCTTTGTTGCCTTCGCTGAAGTTTCTCAAGGTATAGCGGAGTTGCTTGTAACTGTTCATCAAATAAAATGGCATATACCACATTGTTTGTAAAGTTTTTTAATTTTTTATTCTGTACATCTCTCCATGAGAGAAACGAGTCCCTGTCAGCGGTCACAATAACTGACCGTTTGGGTGCAAACACATGATAGCCTTGCACCCATAGTTCAGCCGATAGCAGTAAATCTGATGCAGATTTCCGTAGAAATGGTAAACCAGGGTTATGTAAAGCAAGGTCAGCTATGATAACAGCTGCGCTACCAAAAAGACATTGAAAGGTAGCAAGCGCTATTCGAAACGGCTGTGAGAAATCACTAGTGATGAACCTTCCTTTAAATAGTGGTATATTTTTGTTAGTAAATTTGTAAAATACTGGAAATGTTGTGGGGAGATCGGTCAAGGTGCTAGCTGGACATGCAAACTGGGAAATAACATGACCACCTAACGAATGAGCTCGATGTAACGATTCTATTAGAGTTTTATCCCAATTACGTAATAGAGTTACATCCTGGCTCAAGAAAAGAATATAATGTTCACCGTGGTAAAATTTATCAACGGTAAGTTGTCGTGCAATAGATGCCCCATATATGGTATCATTACTAGCTCTCTCATAACGTATTTTATGAGAAAAGGGCGCAACTGATTGTGCTTGCTGCGCGTTATAATATACATCAGCAGCATGAGGCATATCCACAACATTGTGTTCAATAATTCCGACCGTAATTCTTTGAGGACAATATGCATTTCTAAATATACTGTCAATAACTCTCACAGGTTCTGTGGGGCGATACATTGGCAGTGCTACGAATATTGTTTCAGTTTTGGGTATATTCATAGCTCTCCTATTGAAAAGATCTGAATCTTGCTGGTGCGCGCGTCGACGTCGACGTCTTGTCATTACTTCAATCACAATCACAATTAATAAACCAATCAATCCGAAAATAAAAATAATCATTTTTTTTTTTTGCATGTAATCGAGGTTTTTATTTTTATTATATTGGTACAAGTTGAAACAAAGCCTTCTTCGGCGTAAACAATGCTCGGGTACAAGATTTCCGAGACTGTGAGAGTTCATATAATTGTCGCAAATTCTTTGCGCACTGGACAATCTCGATAACGGTGATCATACTGTCCACAACCATACACTTTAACGCGTTTCCATACAATGCCGTCACGATCTGGAAACACTGACATGCGCACTCGAATACACATGTCACGCAGCGGCAACCGAACACTGGCTTCGTCTTTGGAAAACCAACAGGGGTCAAATTCACACGTGCCTTTGACGCAGTTTTTGCACACCTTGGTTTGGTAGAGTAAACATATGGCCTTCGTATGATCAGTTTCTCCGCAGCGCGTGCACACAGGAATTTGATTCGGGCACACAAACTCGCGTTTGAGCGGCCCATACTCCAAGTCCAGATTGGGAGTTTTTTGCAGTAGTAGTTTCTTTTTTTCTAGGCTGTTGAAGACGGGTTTTTCATAAAGCCGGTGGCATTTGTGAGGCGCCACGTGAACGCCAGTCGCTTTCTCCTTCTTCTCGGGCGTCCTTGGCAAACTTTTCGTCAGGATACTAGAGTTCAACATGAGGCGCGTTCTTTAGTCGGGAGCTTTTTGAAATCTGTTACACACACACAAAATCTGCTTACACACACAACAAATAAAAACATTTGCATTAATTTGTCAAATAAACGGATAGATATATAACTTATGGATATGTTGTTTTTCGGTTGGGTTTGTACTGATACTAATGATATGGTGGTATTATGTACATGTTGTAATACAACTAGCTGTTCACAAAGACTGCTATGTGAGTTATAATAACCTGACCGACGAGGCCTAATAATCACATGACAATAGCACCATATCGAGTATGTGAAAAAAAAAAGATATTACGACGTTCCACAAGCCACAATTCAAGTCACTGTTCCTCTTGATCCTCGCTCTAATATCCCCCGTCAGCCCCCAAGTGACAAAAAGCTACCCACCGCCCACGTCCAAGGTCTCAATCTATACAAACACGTAAGCAGCAGGTTGAGCACAAGTGGTTTGATTGCGTAGCACCGAAAGTTGTTCAGATACAGTTAAGTCCAAGTCGGTTGAGTTGGAAAAGGAAGGTATAGCTGGCTTAATATATTATAAGTCACAGTAATTCGGATAAAAAGCATGTATGCATGCTGGGAAATTTATACAATTGAACAAATACAATCCTTCTAAAAAAAATAAAGTTCAAATAGTAAAAAAAAAAACGGATGACTGATCCATTAACAATGGTTACGATATTGCTGGTAACTATCCCAGCAGTACTGATATTTTTCGCAGTTTGGAAGTTAACTAAAAATAACACCAATCTCTTTACGCCGTTGCTGTCAGCATGGGGTGGTATGATAACAATAGGCTTTTTACTTAGTCTGAGTATCGCGTTAAATTTAGCCCATGAACATATAGCGGGGCTCGCCGTTACAGTGATCGGCATATTGGCCATTTTAATATTGCTATATACTGTATTTGTGCCAGCAGCTAGTGTGTTGGGGAAAGCCTTATTATTTGTATTTGTTTTGATAGTGGTACTGGCTCTAATAATCGAGAACACAGAACCCTATTTTATATGGGTTGCTATTGGTCTTGTACTGCTATTTGCAATTATATATGCACTATCGTTCAAGAAGAGGGTCGATAGAATCTATTTTAACAAACTGGTTGGACATAAATACAGTGGGTGGATCATCTACTTTCTGCTAGCAGCAGCCTTTATTTCCGAAATTTTACTGTTCACAAAATTTAACGATATATCAACCAGTGGAAAGGTTTTAGCTATACTTATTTTTATTCTATTATTTACATTTATTGCCACTAGTTACATTCCCAAAGTTAGACAAATGTTTTCCTAGTAATATGAGGCAGGAATACTTTTTTTTATTACCTTAAACAAAAAAAAAGCAGGATGATTTCAGCAAAAACAGATAAGCAAAAGAATAAGGCTTTAAATCCAGCAAGCCTTTTGATGAAAAAAGCAATGCAGGGAGCAAGCAGCAGGGTAGGTTCGGCACGCCAACCTGAAGGTGTTTTCTGGGCTCGTTTTTTTCAACCAGTTACAATGGACATGGTAGGTAGTATTTCAACAGAAATGATTGCATGGGTTATAGATATTATGGTAATATTCATACAGGACGTGTTACTCAGGTCCTATGGGGGATTTTCAGAGACAAATTTCAAGTATGTACTTCACCTGATGGGCTACCCAGGACAGCCATTGAAGTTAGAAGCGCGGACACCTGCCGATACCCAATATGAGCGTTACGCTGCATTTGTATTTCTAATCACGTTTAAGCAGGCTAGTGGCGCGGAACCCACTGGAATTATATACATTGAGGATAACAACATAGATGTTTTTGTCCCTTTCCCTGATTCCATGAAAAGTGATCCGACCATTAAGCAACAGATCAATGAAGCTATATCAATAATTAGTCGTGATTGGGCCCATTTGCACCATAAACGGATTGTGACCCGTGTTTTCAGCTTCCCATCTAATTTCGTTCAATCGAATTTATGGGTGCCGTATTTCTTACTGATGCGTTTAGTGTATCCTTTCGCTACAGTTCAGGAACTCTTCCTTAAGGAAGATTTACACCATCGCTTGCAAGAAAAGGCTTTCTTTTCCTATTTTTGGATGGGCAAATTGATTTCACACTGTGTATATGAAGCAAAAAAGCGTGGCTTTCCAAGCGCTAGTGGATCAAATGGCGCCTACGATCAATATTTTAGCCCCAAAAGTAAAGCAAAGTTAATTATTACAGATTATGGCAGAACCCAACTGAGAAAAATGTTTTTAACCTGTAAGTTAGCGGGAGATATGGGTCAAATAAAATGGTTAAATGATTTAAAACCAATTGATGCCACAGATGCTAATGAAAATTGGCCTGACGATATACACAAAAAATGGAAAAAATTTATTCCAGTACCCAACGCATCTAAAGCTCAATATTATTTCTAGTCTCTAGTTATAAAAAAAAACAAACATGGCCGCATTATTGTGTATTGCTGGAACAAGCTATTGTCCAAGTGCCACTAGGCATATAAAAACCGTAATTGAAAAAAATATACCATTTATTTATTTACCTTTTGCCTTAGCAGGTGGTAATGTTTATGAACGAAAAAAACAGTATTGGAAATCCTTGCGACCGTGTATGGACAAAGCAACAAAAGCAAGGCAATTCGATAGTTTCCCGACTTTTATGTTAATGGAGAAAAAGGGCAGTGATAAGCACTATATTATTTACGACTGGGAACACCCCAGAGATGATGTTAAGATCATTAAAGAGATAGAACAGGATCTTCACCGGTTAAAACCTCTTTTGCTTAAGACATTTGGTTGTTCAACCCGTAATCTCAAAGATAAATATCATTATGTTTCTACACATGAAGAGGCCTTAGAACGGTTTGGTAAAGACCTGGGTTTTGCATATTGTCCTGAATAAAAATCTTCCATTAGCAAAAAAAAAAGGACAAAGGCAATGAGTTTTAACATGCTGTATGAAATGTTACGCAATCGGCACAAAAAATCGCTATATGATATTCATAAGACTAGGTCTAAAAAAAAAACAACGGATATCGGTACAAACATAGGCCAAACTGAAGTAACACAGAAGAACGTCACTGTCGAGCCCAAAAGAAATATTGCAACACTCTTCTGGAGTGAATTTAGGTTTATTATTTTAACTGTTTTAATTGTGGTTGCAGCCCTAACTATGCAGGAAACTGTACAAGATGCCTTAGAGGTATACGTAAGGTCCAAATTCAAGGAACCGGGAAAACGGATTCGATTGATGTTCTTATTTAGTTTCCTCCTTGTTGTTGTTGTTATTTTTATCGTTATTTTGTGGAAACCGGCTCACATGCAATTAGAGTGAGTGGATGTGGAAACAACCCGGTAAATGGTTGAATAAATTCCACATTCCGTTGGTTTGTTTTTAAGATTACCTGTTCTATAAATTCTTTCAAGGGTGCTAAGTCTGCCCAAAGTTTAGTCATCTTTTCTCGGACTGTAGCGTTGCGGATATCTTGGTGATCAAGACGAACAGTGACCAGGATTTTAGTTTTAAGATTTTGTTCCTGAATGTCCAGCGTGTTTGTATCGAGGTTGACATGTACTTTCATATTTTTTTTTTCTCTCCTTCTACTTTTCCGTATACTTAGGTTATTGGTCAGCGAAAATAAACACATAGGAAAAAAATATACTATTGTTAAAAAAAAATTAAAATAAACAAACAAAAAAAAAAAAAAGAAACCCAATGAGTGACTTGTATCTAGCTAAGCTTGCTCAAACCATCAAGGCTGATGAAGCTTGGAGAACCAAGGTATTGGCGGAATTTCATATGAAGTCGGCACAAACACCTCAAGGTGTATTCAAGCCTATTCCTGATGTCCCAGAAATCCGCAATCTGAGTGATCTAGAAAAACAGGTTGAAATGCAAGAAGTAAAGTATCGCGCTATTTCAACACGGGTAGATGAGGCTCTTAGCCTTGCTCAACCCTATGACACTGGTGAAACTGATGACATAAGCCAAGGTCATGCCCTGGTCCAAAGCATGGACGTGCTATTAGAAGACCTTGAAATTGAAATTGATTCTGTGAACAAATTTCGCGAAATAGCTGATAAACGTTTTAACTTTGATGAGCTTAGAGGTATGGTTGATGAATTCGATCATATTCGCGAGGAGAATCGGGAAATATTAAAACGATTCAGATTATCTAAGGATTCGGAATTGTACAAAAAGTTCAACGAATTTTCCGATCAAATTTCGCGGTATCGTGAAAAAGTAAAGGAGCAGGCGATGGGTGACGATGCAATAAATGAAGAATTAAGACAGTTGAGTCAAAAAGCCGAGAAGGCGCGGAAAGAATTCTTACGAGATATAAAAGAACAATACGCTAATGTACACTCAATTCTATACCCACCCCAAGAGTTAGAGGACGTGGAAGCGGGACCGAAAAATAATGTCGAATACATTCGACATAGGGTTGAGCTCATTGATAGCGCAATTACAGAATTAGGGCAGAATTATAAAAATGACCTCGCAACAATTAAAGACAGTCGAAGTATTGTCAAACGCGTGTTGACAGATGCATCTATTAACGCAGGGCAGTTGGATATTGCACAAGAAGGCGGATCCATTATTACGGCTCGGTACCCCAAACGCGAAGACGCTCCTGTGGTCCAAATATTTGAGATGTATCCGCCACCCACTATTGATTTAAAACAAGATGTGAGTCGTTTACAACGTGAAGTACAAGAAAGATTTAAACAATTCCAATGGCCCACAATTGTAGCACCGCCTGAGAAATCCCCATGTGACCTTTCCGTTGCTGGTAGTCTAAACCTGGCCCAAAAGCTAACTTATCATTACATGCAACCGTACAATCAATACAAAAAACGCGTTGGGGTAAATGCGTTGTTAGTTCATTCCGCCGGTTCCGGTAAAAGCTGTACAGCCGCTGCTATAGCTTCCATATTCGGAAGAGCTGGCTATACTATTATGCTCGTGAGTAAGCGTGAACTAAAAGAGGAAATTCAAAAGGCGGCGATGGACAATCAATGTGATTTTAACATTCAACAGTACACGCGTGGCAATGAATTGGTACCAACTGTACTCAGTGATCTGACAAGTCGATTAAGCGCAAGAGACCCTTTATTACAAACCAGTACTTTCAAAAGCAACTATGGTATATTGCTTGATTATATCAAAAACGTCCTAAAACCAAGTGAACTGGAAGCATTAAAACACAAAATACCAGATAAAACAGAGGTTGGTGAGCCCGGGGAACCTGGTGAAATTGAACCAAAGGATGATTCTCACGATATGGACGAATTCTTTGATGACGAAAAACAAGATGACGATGAAGATGAAGAAGAGGAGGACGAAACGACCTCCACCAAGAAACCTGCACCTCAGGATCCCAAAAAAGATAAAGCCTTTATGTCAGCCCTGCGTTCGTATGTTCAAACCGAGGTACTTGAAAAGAACATGGGTATTAGTTACTACGGTGATGCGCTCTCTTATCAACAGCTTGGGGGTGTTAATAAAAATATCACTTCAGCCAAAATCTTAGAAGGAACCTCCGACAAGAGCCGCACAGCAATCCAAAAGGAGCGCAAATCCACTGGTGATCGGTTACGCAAAGTATTTATCATTATTGATGAAGCCCATAAAATCGTAACCCACCCGTCAGATATTCTGTCCGGGGCGCGGCCAGATTTTGAAGCTCTCCGGGAAGCCATATGGAAATCATATGAAGTGTCCGGTGCTGCATCATGCAGAGTCTTATTATTAACAGCTACTCCAATTGTGGAACACCCACTCGATGCAGTTAATCTACTTACCCTCTTAAATACTAGAAAAGAGTGTGAAGCACTGGGTTTCCACAAGTATGGCAACATAAGAGAAAATGGACCAAAGGGAAATGAAAAGCCAGCCACTGGCAAGCAATTTATTAAGGATCATTGGGATAGTAAAAAAAATACTTTTAAAAACCCTGGTAAAATTGCAGAGTTATTCAATGGCCGTATTTCGTACTTTAACTACGCCGGTGACCCGAGGTTTCCACAGCCCTTTACTATTGAAAATGGTGTCAAAACATCTGCAGTTACTTATGTCCCAGTCAAATTATCGCTAACCCAAACTCAGCTTATGGTCAGGTGTTTTGAATACCCTCTTAAAGTTGACACAGATATGGGCAAAATTGCGATGAACGCAGCTTCCGGCGTTTATCACTATGACGTCAAGACAGGAGCATTATTATTGAAAAAAAGTGCCAACATTAAAAAGGTGTCTCGCAAGATTGACAGTCGAGCCCTACAAATTGCCTGTATTGGAATAAATGCTGTTTGGCCCTATGAATTTGATGACCCAACCCTGGGCAAAAAAGTTACTGCGGCGCAATTATTACATAAAACAACTGCGGAAAAAAGAAACGCGTTTTTTAACGATGATCAAAACCTTATCCGGGTTAGTCCTCTCATCTACCGATTAGTCCAGCGAATACAATCAAGAAAGAGAGAGGCCACTCGGAGTTTACAACAATTGTATATGGGATTGGGGCGTAACATACCCTTTAACCGTCGATTGAAAGGCTACAAACAATATATCTTCAATGATCTCATAAAATCAAAAGCTAATTATGGGGTCAAATTAATCCAGGCTGTGCTTGAATCTCGGGGTTATACACGAGTTAATAACCCCTACAAAAAGGGGCCATTGATAAAAAAAGCACCGGACTATATGGGCATGATGGTTTTCGATGATTCGGTTGTGAGCGGAAAAGATGGCGGGGATGCGACTTCGGCTGCGGAACAGACTGCTGATAAGGAACGTCAGCGAGAATTGTTAAAATATTTTAATAGTCCAGACAATGTAGACGGGAAAAGGTGTGCATTGTTTCTCGCCTCTGGATTATTTAAAGAAGGTATTAGTCTATTTGGGATCAGATACGCGCATATGGTGGGATTTATAGGAAGTCATGCTGATATGGTACAAGCAGTTGCCCGAGCCATTCGAAATTGCTCCCGTACTCGTACATACTACAAACCAAACCAAGGGTGGACTATTAATGTTGATGTTTATTCACCGATTTACCCACCTGAAAACACATCGAAAGATGGACCCGTAATACATCCTTTGCAACTTTTGGAGGCATCAAACCCAGAAATCGTCACTGCAAACATTGCGAAAGAAGAAATGAATCGGATTGTCAAAGCCAGCGCATATGATAGACTACTTTTGGCCCCTATCAATGATTCGTCTCAACAAAATCAAAACGCAGTTCAATTATGGAAAAACCGGCGACCTGATCAGGTCGCTACTAAAGAGAACTATGATTATCTGGGATCAAGACATGATGTCACAGATTTTAATGATGGATCGAGCAGGGACAGCGATGGATCGAGCAGGGACAGCGATGGATCGAGCAGGGACAGCGATGGATCGAGCAGGGACAGCGATGGATCGAGCAGGGACAGCGA
>Ga0180432_10008421_pt1 | contig 12844 bp, 14 predicted proteins | sample SS_ome_10_FD_132414 | JGI IMG/M metagenome (GOLD analysis project Ga0180432, IMG submission 132414) | Hypersaline lake sediment archaeal communities from the Salton Sea, California, USA - SS_1_MS_2 metaG | ecosystem: Environmental > Aquatic > Non-marine Saline and Alkaline > Hypersaline >...
AGGCCGGTCTGGACGGTGCCGAGGCCGCGGTTCAGGTACTCGATGTACACCTGCATCCCTTTAGCCACGGCCGATCACCCCCGGGGCGCCCCACCAGTGCTCGGCTTCGGGTGGGTCCAGCTGCTCGCCGAACTCGTCGTCGAGGGGCAGCTTGAAGCACTGCTCGCAGCGGAAGATGGCGCACTGCAGGCGGGTGAGGTCCATGCTGTATTCCAGGCGGGCCTGGGCGCTCTGCTCGTCGTCGCCCCGGGGCGGCGGGCTGCCGAGCATCGCGCTGAGCTGCTCGGTGAGCTGCGCCATCTCCTGGCGGTAGTCGGCCAGTTCCAGCCAGTAGCTGAGCTCGTCGTGGCTCAGCCGCCTGGCCTGTTCCAGCCCGCCTACCAGCTCGGCCACCATCAGCAGAACCTCCTCATAGACCGGCGGCTGCTCGGTCTCGTAGTCGATCAGCTCTTGTCCGTGCCGTGCTGCTCGTCGGATGCTGCGGCGGCGCTCTCGGCGGCGACGCTCGCGCTTACGCCGCGCACGGCGTCGGTAAAAACGCGCAGCCCGGCGTTGTCCAGGTAACTGACACTCAGCACGGCGGCGGCGGCCAGCAGGCGCGCGTCCGTCGGCAGCTGCTGGGCGTGGTCGAGGTCGTCGAAGTCCGTCGCCCACTTGAGCAGGTCGTCGACGATCGCGGGCGCCTTCTTGAGCAGATCCAGCAAGGCGGGTCCGTCCAGCTTCCGTCGCTCCTCCTCGCCGCCGAGGTATGGGGCTATCTCGTCGAGGAGGCGATTGAGGATCGTCCGGAACTTGTCGTCGGGAAGCTTGCGGATGGTGACCATGCAGCCCGGGGCGACGGGCAGGCTGGGCGGCTCGAAGGCCGCGAGCTGGGCGCCGGCCTCAAGGATGCTGGTGATGCTGAGCAGGTTGCCGTTGACTCCGGGCTCGGCGGGACTGGTGGTCGGTTGAGGTTTGGTTTCAGTTTCACTCATAGCTTTCTCAGTCGGGGTGCCCCGGGGCGGTGGGCCCCGGGGCTGTTGCATGCACTCTCAGTAGCCGGGGCTTAGGCGCCGGCCGGAGTGATGTCGTCACCTGCCCAGTCCACGTTCTCCACGTTGCTCTTGCTGAACCGCTTGATCAGCACGGAGCAGCCCTGGGTGCTGTCGTACTCGGCCTGGGCGCCGCTGAACGGGATCGGGTCGTGGAAGCCGTCCTTGGCGGCGCTGGCCACCTGGCGGGTCAGGGCGGCGGTGTTGACGCGCGGCAGGTCGATCTGGACGCCCTCGATCTGGCGGGTGTCGGGATCCGTGGTGTCGCCGCTGAAGTTCCAGATGCGCAACCACTCGTAGCGCTCGCCCGTGCCCTGGCCGCCGGCCTTATGCAGGTCGGTCGGGTTGGCGATGTACCAGACATTGACGCGCACCAGTTCGGCGTCGCTGATGTCGCCACCGTCGACGCGGGTGATGGTGTCGTTGACGCGGTCGACGGTGTAGTCGGTGTCTTCCACCTCGGCGGTCCAGACGCGGACGTCGGCGGTCACCACGCCCGTCTCGACGCGGACGTAGTCGGCGACGACGGGGGTGTTGCCGAAGTCGACGGTGCCCACGGCGTCGATGTCGACGGAGTGGGCGGCGCCGCTCCAGGCTTCGATGGCGGCGACGTGGCTGTCGGCGTCCTCGATGTCGTCGACGGTGCCGACCACGATCGCGAAGTGGGTGGGCTGGGCCACGCCTTCAGCGATCGTCGGCTCGTCGAAGGTCACGCCGATCTGCTTGTTGGCGGCGACGGTCAGGGCGCCGTCGTGCTGGGCCGGGGTGCCGTAAACGTACTCCACGCCGCGGGTCAGGTTGGCCCAGTTGGCGAGGGTGAAGTTGGCGTCCGTCGGACCGTGCTTGAGGTCCTCGTCTCTGTAGACGGGGACTACCCAGACGTAGTAGTCGTCGGCGGCGAAGCTGCCGCTGGTGCCCTCCACCGCGACCACGCTGGTGGCGGCCGGGAAGACGGTGGCGTTGTATGCCTGGGGCAGGCCGGTGATGTCGGGCAGCCTGTATGCCCGGGGGTCGCCGCTCTTGCGGTCGTCGATCAGGTGGTGGCCCTGGGTGCTGAACCGCATCAGGCGGCTGACGGTGTCGATCGTGGGGGCGGCGCCGTCGGCCAGCAGGCGGGTGCGGCCCGCGCTGGTCAGGTCGCGGATCGCGAACGAGAACGGGAACGTCTCGCTCAGCACGATGGTGCGCACCGTCTGGCCGCGGTCGTTGTGGACCTCGCTCAGGCTCTCGATCTGGGGGGCGCTGCTGCCGGGGGTGACGTTGTAGCAGCGGCCGCAGTCGATGATGCCGTCCTCGTCGACGATGCCGAAGTGGTGCTGCCCGTGCAGCACGTCATAGAGTTGGCTGAATTGCTCTGTCTTGGCCATTACGCATCACCTCCGGACTTCGCTGCGGCCTTCGCCGCCTTGTCGGCCTCGGCCTGCTTCAGCTTGGCGTACTCGGCCTCGCTGACCGCGATCCCGCGCTTCTTCAGCCCGTCGAGGGTGGCCTTGTCGAAGCGGCCGGTGTCGGCCGGGATCACGCGGGTCTTGAGCCTGCCGCCCGGCTGGTCGCGGTAGCGCTCGGTGCGCTCGGGCAGGTAGGTGTGGCAGCCGCCGGGCTGATCCGCTGCGGCGATGGTGTGCCGCTTGAGGAACACGGCGGTGACCTTCGCGGCCGCCTTCTTCTTCTTGCCGCCCTGCGCGGGCGGGCTTTCGGCGTCGCCTCCTCCGGCGGAGGAGCCGCCGCCCTTGGCCTCAGTGTCTGCTTTTGCAGTCATTAGTCCTCCAGCCAGATGGGGCGGATTGAAAGTGTGATCCAGTGCTGGGCTGGCGGGGGGGTGTTGCCGCCCTCGCTTTCGGGGGTCTCCTCGGCACTGGATTCGAGGGGCCGGTTGCCGGTTTCGATGGTGTGGATGTCCAGGCAGTCGACGCCCAGGGCGATGCGGTCGGCCGCGAGCTGCAGGTACTCCTTGACGTCGTGGGCCAGCTCATACATCTCCTGCAGGGCGGTCTCGGGGTCGCTCTTGATGGCGAACAGCACCACGTAGGCCTCGAAGCTGGCGTTGCCGTGGGTGTTGGTGGACGTGTCGCCGCTGACCAGCGCGTAGGGGTGGTCGGGGATCGGGAGTTCGACGGAGGTGATCTTGGCGCCTGCCAGTCCTACTCCGTTGCCGCTCTCCGTCAGGATCGTCCTGAGGCCTTCCAGCACGAGCGCCTCGGGTGATGCATAGCTCATGCCGGCCCTCCTAGCAGGTGGCGCTCGATCAGCGCCAGCTTTTCATTCCAGTTGGCCTCGTCGGGTTCCTTAAGGAACGGGCGCGGGGTGATGTCCAGCGAGCGCATCAGCTGCTTCTTGGCGGTTGGCGTCTGGCGGATCCTGAGCTTGCCCAGCAGCCGGCCCTTGTCGTCGCGCTTCATGCGCAGTCCCCGCTTGCCCTGCTCATACTCGGGTTCGATGTACAGGTTGAAGAAGTGGGGGCCACGCATGCCGTGGCCGCCCCACTGCTGGCGGGCGGCATAGGGAAGGTTCGAGCCGGCGCGGACGCTGTGGGGCCCGCGCACGCGGTGGTAGATCGAGGTCGCCAGCTTGCCGCGGAAGGTCAGCGGGGCGTTGCCGCCGGTGGTCCGGCGCTTCAGCTCGGCGAAGTACGGATTGATCTGGGGCCAGCCTGGGCCGCGCTTCTCGAAGCGCAGCTTGGTCACGGTGACTTCGTGCTGGCCGAGGCGGTCCATCAGCGGGCGCGTGTCCTGCGCCCGCCGCATGATCGCCGCCAGCCCGCGGCGGGCCTGGCTGACGTCCACCTTGACTCCGATTCCCGCCATCAGAAGCCCTCCAGCAGGTCGGAGTCGTCCCCGTCGCCGCCGGTGGCGGCCTTGGCGTACTCGGGGTCGTTGTCCTCGGTGCTGCTCCAGCCCAGGCGGCTCTTGACCTCATTGTCGGTCAGTTTCAGCTCGCCGGTCTGGATGCGGTCGAGGTTCTTCCTGGCCTCGCGGTAGGCGTTCCACAGCGAGGCGCCGGGGTTGGTGCCACGGTCGCGGTAGCGCTCGATCAGGGCGTAGGTGATGCAGTACGACTTGAGCTCGGTCTGGACGTCGGCGTCCGTGGTGTCGATGTGTCCGCGCACCACGCGCTGGACGGACAGGCTGGCGCTGTCGAGGTAGAGCTCCGCCGTGGCCTGGGACGTGGAGTCCCAGGCCTTCGGCGTTGCGTCACTGAACAGGTCGGCCAGCTGCGCGGTCTTGAACCGCGCCTCCAGGTCCGTGGTGGTGGCGAACAGGGCCACTAGGCGGCCCCTCTGCCGGCCAGCAGATCCTGCACGCCGGGTCGGCGGTCACGGTCGGCGAGCGCGCTGAGCACCTGCTGGTCCTCGCAGGCGTCGATCAGCGGTTTCAGGTCGGCGGCGTAGAGCCCGCCGGGGTCGATAGTGATGCCGCTGAGCAGGCGGACGGCGGGGCGTCCGCCCTCCAGCACGAGCGCCAGCGGGGTTTCGGGCGGGACGTCGCCGGCGAGGGTGAGTTCCGCCGCCTGGCGGATCTCGGGGCGTCCGTCCCAGTCGGGCAGCTCGGCCAGCAGCTCGCGGTCGCGGCAGCGGTGGACGGCGGTCAGGGCGTCGCTGCGGCTGGCCTGGGCCAGCGGCTGCAGCAGGTGCGGCTCGACGCGCAGCCACAGGCTCCGGTCGGCGGGGCGTCTGAGCAGCACGGGGTAGAGGCGGCCGTCGATGCGCTCGGGGTCGGTGAGTTCGCCGCCCCACCACTGGCTCAGTGGTTCGGCGGCGCCCTCGGTGACGAAGCGCAGCTCCCGCTCCAGGGGGCGCGGGACGATGCGGCCCGGTTCGTACACCTGGCGGCTATACAGGTCGGGGATGTTGGCCTGGCGCTGGGCGATCATCACGATCGGCCCGGCCTCCGCCTGCTCGGCGGGGGGCTGGGTGTCAGTCCCGCCTGCGGCGGGATCAGCCTGCTCGGCGGGGTCGTCAGTGGTCTGGTCCTCGGGCTCGGCGGAGGGCTCGTCCGGCGGGAGCTCGCTGAGCCGCGTCTCGGCGGCCTGGCGGGCGCCCTTGCGGTCGTCCTGGTCGACGACGGCGCGGAGCCAGTCGGGGTCGTCACACTCGGCGATCGCCGGCCGGAGGTCGCCCAGCTGGACCTTCTGGACCGGCACGGCCTCGGGGCCGTCGTCGAGGCGGACCAGCGGCTTGCCGTCTTCAGTGTGACTGTACTGCGCCATTAGCCAGCCCCCGTTGAGCCGTAGCCCGTCTGCCACATCGCGTAGCCCGCGTTGCAGCGGCTGCGGACGCCGTACTTGAAGGCGTCCGTGCTGAAGACGTACTCGTCGCTGGGATCCGTGACGCCGTTGAACTCGGGCTTGATGCGCCACTGGAAGATAAACGGCTTCCAGATCTGCCTGGTGCTGAACAGCGCCCAGTAGCCGCTGGTGACGTGGGGATTCACGATCAGGTCCAGCATGCCGCTGAGCGTGTTCGTCGCCCCCCGCTCCGTGACGGCGCCGGCGGTGCCGGCGATCACGATGGTGGTGGACTGCAGGATCTCGCGCGCCTCGAACAAGTCGGCGGGGGAGACCACGAGGACGTCGGGAACGATGCCCAGTGGCTTGCCCTGGTCGTCGAGGAAGCCCATCATCGCGGTGATGCCGGCCTTGACGGCGGCGCTGCCGAAGTCGGTGGTGACCTTGTTCGACTGGCTGCCGCTGTCGCCCTCGCTGTGGTCGGTGTCGAAGAAGTACTGGCCGTCGTAGCAGGTGGTGGTGAAGCCGGCGTTGAGCAGGGCCATCAGCAGCTCATCGGGGTGCTGCGCGGCACGGACCCCGAGCTCCTCGATGCGGGGCTTGACCAGCCCCAGCTTGTCGTCCTCCAGGGTCTCGCGGTCGACCTCGATGCTGGCCTCGTACTTCTTGTTGACGATCGTGAAGTCGTGCGCCAGGAGGCCCTTGAACTGGCGGTTGCCCACCCATTCGCGCATGGCGGGCACGCTGCCGAGCCAGTTGTAGCTCTCCTGGTCCGTGACGGATTCGACGACCTGGGCCAGCCGCTGATAGTCGGTTGTGACCTGGGCCATCGATTTGTGGAACAACGCCTGGAAGCCCGTCAGGGTGGCTGCCAGGAAGTCAGCTGATACGACTCGTGACATGGCTTAGCCCTCCTTTAGGCTGCGTATCCGTCGATGCGGATGTAGACGTTGGTGGAGTCCATCTTCAGCAGACGGCCACAGATGTTGCCGGCCCCGCTGAGTCTGGTGGCGGTCATGGCGGTCACGACCCCGCTGCCGTCGTCGCTGCCGGCATCGGCGGCGCTGACCATCGCGGCTGCCACGGCATGCGCTGCCAGGGCGGTCTTGATCAGGTCGGCGGTGGAGGTGATGGTCCCGCTGGTGTCGGTGGCGAGGTTGACGATGATCGCCGTGCCTTCGACCACGATGCTGAGACTCTGGCTGGCGGCGCCCGGATCGCGGTACTCGATGGTGATGTCCTCGCCGCGGAGTCCGAGCCAGGGGGCGATGGCAGTCCAGGTCAGGTCGTTGTTGGCGCCGGTCAGGGCGGTGGTGGCGTAGGGCACGCTCAGCGCGACGGTCTGGTCGTCGCTGATCTTGACCTCGTCGCCGCCGTTGGCCTGGGTGACGGTGCCGGTCTTGGCGAAGCTGAACAGGCCGTAGGGGCGGACGCGCACGTTGATGTCGCCGTTGCTGCCCGCGGAGTTGTCGGCCTTCTCGATGCAGACGCCGGCGAACTTGTAGTCGGCGGTGCTGACGCCGGCGACGGCGTAGCCGCCGGAGTTGTAGCAGACCAGCGAGCCCTTGTAGATGGTGGTCGAGGCCGCGACGGGGATCGCCAGCTCGGTGCCGTCCTGGGTCTTGGTCTGCCTGTTGTCGGTGAGAGCGGTCATTACGCACCACCTCCCGCGGTCTTGGTGCTGAGCAGCTCGGCCAGTGAGGCCAGCACCTGCTCGGCGCTGGGCTGCTTCTCAGCGGCCGTCATGCCCCGATACTCGTCCGTGGTCAGGCCAAGGGCGGCGCAGACGTCGCTCTCGTCCTGACTCAGCGAGGCCTGGGGCTGGCTGGCGCCCGAAGGCGAGACGCGGCCCGGGGTGTACTGGGGCCTCCCGGCCTTGATGGTGGCGATCACGGCGCTGAGCAGCGAGGCGGCCTGGTCTCCCTCGGCGGGAGCGGCGGCGGCGCTGAGCGCGTGGTCGGCGTCGTAGGCGCGTTCGAGCCGGGCCCGGAGTTCATCACGATTGCCGGGCGTGATGTATCCGGCGGCCTTCAGCTCGTGCTCCAGGCCGTCCAGTCGGTCGGTGCGGGCTTTGCCCTCCACCTGCTGCTGCATGGTGGTCAGCTGGGCTCGCAGCTCCTCGTTGGTTGCCCGGATCTGCGCCACGCTGTCGTTCTCGCTGGCCTGGACCTGCTCGGTCGTTTCGGCCAGCTGCGCCTTGAGGTCGGCGTTCTCCGCCTTCAGCTGGTCCACCGTCTCGGCCTGCTCGGCGTCGTCGGCGATGGAGTCAGCCTCGGGCGGCGCCTTGCCGGGCGCCTTCGCGGCTTTGGGTGCCTTGGGGTCCATTGGCACCTCCTCGTAGGTTAGTGTCAGGCCCTGGCCGCAGAGGTCGCGGGCGGCCAGCGGGTACTCGATGATTGCGGGCTCAAGGTCCTCGATCTGGTCCGTGGCCCGCGGCGGGAAGGGTCCGAGGTCGGGGACGGCCGGGCTGTCCTGGCCCAGCAGCCCGAGGCGCATCAGGTAATTGGGCTTGTCCTCGCGGTCGTAGAACGGGCGTCCGTGCACGGATTCCTGCCACCACTCGATGCTGCGCTTGGGCCACTGGCCGGCGTCGAGCTGCCAGGCCAGCAGCGGGTCGACGTTGACCAGGTCGGCGTAGAGGGTGTCGCCGTCGCGGTAAAGCTTGATGATCACGCCGAGGCCGGGGCCGGCCCAGCTGACGTGGTCGGTGTTGAGCACGGCCGGGTAGAAGTGCGGGTCGTAGCTGGCGACCAGCGAGTCCAGGAACTCCTCGGTCACTTCCCACGGGCCCTGGACGCCGCGGGGGCGGTACTGGCCGGTGCGCAGGATCGGCACGCGGTCGTAGCGGGCGAGGTCCAGGCGGACCGGGTAGTTGACGGTGACGGGCTCAGGCATTGCCTTCTCCTCGCTGGGCTTCCAGCTGTGCGTAGCGCTCGGGCAGCGGGGCCCAGGCGCCGAAGGGCGCGGGCACGCCCACGGACTCGCCGGTCCGGGGGTCCTTGGGGCCGGCGTAGATCTCGGGCGAGACCACCGGCAGGCTCTCCTCCACCGTCCAGCCCTCGCGCTCCACCATCTCGCGCGGGATGGCGGCGATGGTGCTGCGGCAGTTGAAGTGCAGCGGCGGGCAGCTGGAGCGCAGGAAGCCGGAGTCGGTGCGGTAGACCCGGCCGGCGCGCTCGACGCAGGGCGGCGCCTGGGGGGCGGGGTTGATGAAGCGCACGTAGTCGAAGGTGTCCTGCAGCTCCCAGAGCTGGTCGGCCTCGGCCTGGTTGTATGCCGTCGAGAGGTTGGTGTGGTAGATGGTCTCGACGTGGTAGGCGTGCAGTTCGGTGCCCTGCTGCACGTAGCGCGCCTGGAGGCGGTCGTAGAGGTAGTCGGCGAACTGCTGGCAGGTGTAGCCCCAGTTGGTGGCGTCCTGCAGCGCCCCGCCGATGCCGCGGATGTGGCCCTCGGCCAGGTCCCAGGCGGTGAAGGCCGAGGAGCGGCTCAGGGCGTCGAGCTTGTAGAAGTCCTCGTAGTCGAGGCTCTGGCGGACCTTGCGGTTGAGCACGCCCAGCACGCGGGTCGGGATCAGACGCTCGTGGCCGTAGAGCCGCTCGACCAGCGGGTTGGCCAGCGGGTCGTCGTCGGTGGCGGCCAGGGCGGGAAGGCTGAGCGCAGCGACGGTCTCGGCGCGGCGGATAAAGCGCTCGCGGCCCAGCAGCTGGGCGATGGTCAGGTCGTCGTTGAGGCGGTCGACCACCGCGGCCTTGAGTTCCTCGTCGATCTCGATGGTGGACCAGTCGAGGTCGGCGGGGCTGAAGTCCAGCGGGGCGTCCCCGCGCAGGCCCCGTGCCTCGAAGCTGGCGATGAACCAGTCGCGGACAACCTCGGCGAGAGGAGCCATCAGGGTGGACACGGCGGCGACGCCGTCGTCGTAGAGCCGCCGGAGCTCGCCCGTGGCGGGCAGATGGTCGCCGGCCCGGGCGCTGAGAGGCTGAAGCACCACGGCCCCGCGCAGGGCGGCGGCCTGGGAGTCCTCCGCGTCGCGCTTGCCGGGCGGACGCAGCAGCTCGAAGGGGGACGGCTGGGCCGGCGGCTCGGGTTTGGTCAGGGTGTCTTCCTCGTCCTCGGGGGTCTCCAGGTTGCCGTCCTTGCGGACCTGTTTGCGGCTGAGGTCGACGCCGATGTTCTGGGCCTCGGCGAAGCGCTCCAGGTTGGCCTTGGCATCGGGTGGCGGGTCGGTGTCGATCACGTACTGGGGGTAGCGCCGCTGGCCCTCGGGGACGTTGAGGTCGATGAACCAGCGCACCAGGGTGGTGTTGATCAGTTCGCAGAAGGCGGTGGCGTCCTGCGCCACCAGGTCGCCGCGGACGCCGAGGTGGACGTCGGCCATCGCCCGGGCGCCGGTGTCGCCCTGCTCTGTGGTCAGCGTCTGGCCGACGATGCCCTTGGACATCTCCATGTTGCAGAAGCCGCAGAGCTTGTCGTAGGTATTGACGGTGCCGTAGCGCTGGGCTTCCAGGAGCTTCATCAGGATGCCCTTGGGCGGGATCAGGGCGGTCTGCTGCTGGATCGAGGTCGCCATCTTGCGCAGCGCGGCCTCCTCGGCGTCGGTCAGGACGGCGTCCTTGTCGCGCTCGGCGACGGGCGTCGGGCTGGCGAACTTCTCGCTGAACACCATCCACCAGCTGACACCGTTGCGCTTGAACCAGCTCCACCAGGAGGCGAACTCGCCCCAGGCCTCGCCGTAGAGGTTGTCCCAGATCGTCTCGGGGCTGTAGTCGAGGAACTTGCGGGCCGGCACGGGCTCACCGCGCGTCGGTTCAGCCCTGGTCAGCAGGTGGAGGTCGCCGGTGGGGCTGTATACGAACCATTTGGGCGGCAGGCTGGGGATCTCGATCGGCGCGATCGCGTCGACGGTCTGGGCGTCCACTTCGAGTGTCGTCCAGTCCCAGAGCACTTCGCCGACCGCCTTGCCGAAGAAGCCGCCCTGGGCCAGAGCCCGCCGGGTGGGCTCCCACTTGAGCATGCTCTCCAGCGCGGCCTCGAACAGGGCGGCCTGGTAGAGGGCGGGCTCGTCGTCGCCGGCGGGCTGGATGGTGACCGGTGCGCGCAGCAGGGCGCCCACGCGCTGGCTGACCACGCCGCGCAGGTGGCCGTCGCGCTTGTACTGACGCAGGTAGAAGTCGTAGGGGGTGGTGACGCCCACCTTGGTCTGGAGCTTGCGGGTGGCCTCCTCGGCGGGATTGGGCAGCTTGTCCAGCCAGTCGCTCTGGAAGTATGCGGGGTTGTATCCGACGGGCACCATCTGGCGTCCCAGGGCGGGCGGCCGTTCGTCATTGAGTCCGGCCTTGGTCGCGCGTGCCGCTGGGCGGAAGATGGCGCGCAGGCGGTCAGCGATCGTCACCATCCCAGGATCACCTCCCAGCTGCTCAGCCTGTCCAGGAGGTCGGGCTCCGAGACGCCGCGGGCGACGAGGCGGCCGATCAGCCGGCGGCGCTCGCCACTGAGGGGCTGTTCGCCGGGGCGCGCCTGGCGGAAGTGCAGCTGGCCGTGGCTCTGGGTGGGCACCATGCCGGCCAGGTCGGCGGCGATCTCGTGGGCCTCAAGGCGGAGTTGCTGGTTCACCAGCCCACCCCCTCGGTGGCCTCGATGCCGGCGCGGCGTTTGCCGGCGGGGGGCTCGGCCGGGCCGCCGCGGCCGCGGCTCAGCGCCAGGCTGACGGCGGTCTCCTCGGCGTCGAGCAGGTCGACGAACTTGCCGATCGGGAACTCCAGCGCCTGCAACAGCAGCACGTCGCGCTGCACGGGATCCTCGGGGTCGTGGTAGACCTTGCCGTTGCACCAGTGGACGCTGTGGCGCTCCAGCCGCTCTTCCTTGGCGGCGGGCGCCGTCGAGCGCTTGACGCCGACCAGCGGCAGTGTGCGGGTGCTCAGGATCTGCTGGCTCAGCGCGCGCTGGTAGGCGACGTCCTCCCAGCCGAAGGCCAGCGGGTGCCACTTGTCGCAGAGCATCTCGACCTTGGCGCACTGGGCCGGGAACTTGAGGCGCACGTTGATCGCCTCCAGCACGTAGACGTTGTGGGCGGGGTCGATGCCGATGATCACGAAGGCGCTGTAGGCGTTGGTCTGCTCCTCGCCGATCGCCTGGTCGATGGCGCCGAAGATGCTCAGCGGCACGCCGTTCAGCTCCCAGGTGCCGGCGTTGAGCTGCAGGTGTTTGCGGCTGTAGGTGGCGGCCCAGAACCACTCCTCGCGGTAGACGGCGTCCTCGCCGGGCCGCACGTCCAGCTGGCGCTCGATGGCGAAGCCGCGCGGGCCGTGCTTGAGGTAGATGCGCTCGCAGCGCTCGGCGGTGAAGTACTCGGGCCAATTGCTGCTGGCGAAGTCGCCGTCGTCGCGGAGCATCGGCACCCGCAGGACCTCGCCACTGGGGCCGGTCCAGCCCTTGCCGCCGCGCTCCGGTGGCAGCGTGATCCAGCGGAGCAGGCAGTCGTAGCCCAGCAGGGTGCCGAACCAGACGATCGCCATGCCCTCCGCGCCCTCGGAGCCGATCAGGTCGTTCTCGATCCAGTCGCGGCCCTGCTGCAGCTGCTCCTTGCTGCGCACCAGGCGGCGGGTCTCGGGGTCGTCCAGGATCACCAGCTCCGGGCGGTTGCCGCGCCAGCTCTGGCCGCGGATGTTGCCGCCGAAGGGCATCGCGCCGATGCGGCAATCGTTATCGAGTACGATCACCGAGTCGCTGTACTTGGTCAGCTGGCCCTTCTTGTCGCGCTGTGGGCTGAGCCCGGGATAGTCGCGGAGCAGCGGCTGGTTGCCGTCGAGCTCGGCGATCACGTTGCCGAGGCGGGTCAGGTATTCCTTTTCGTTGCTTGAGGCGCCGACCAGCACGGTGTTGAGGCTGAGCTCCTCGGCGGCGCAGTACAGGGAGTAGTCCTCGGTGCCGACGGTGCTCTTGGCGAAGCTGCGGCTCAGCTCGCCGACCATGTGGTCGATGGCGGACTCGCCGCGGATCAGGGCGTCGAGTTCGGCGGTCATGCGGTAGTGGAACCAGGCCGGCGGCACGAACAGCCGGGTGCGCCGGTCGCGCATCCGGTGGCTGAGGTAGCGCAGGCGGAAGCGCATGAAGGGATCCGTGCCGAACAGCTCGACGCGGGCGTCGAACAGCGCCTCGTTGTGCTCGCGCAGCGCGTGCTCCGCCGCGCTGCCGCTCAGGTTGCCGGCGCGGATCGCCTGCTCGATGTCATTGAGCCAGGCGCTCAGTTCCGCCGCCAGCTGGGGGTCGGCCACCGGTGTGCTCACCTGGGCGTTAGCGGGCACGGTGGCCCCCCAGTGCAGCATCAGCGCGCAGATAAGGGCGATCAGCCATCGCATCAGGCGGCCCCCCCCGGCAGCTGCGCCAGCTCCAGGCGCCGCTTCTGGATGCGCTCCAGCAGATCCTCGCGGCTGAGGCCGTCGCCGGCTGCCTCACGGGCCTCGTCCGGCGTGGCGGTGATGTCCGTCGGGCTGCCGGTGGTCAGTCTGAGCAGCTTGAACACGGCGTCCACGGACGCGGTGTTGTCGCGCCTGATCTTCACGCGCAGGGCCTCGGTCTCCAGCTCGGGCTGG
>Ga0180432_10008424_pt1 | contig 12843 bp, 12 predicted proteins | sample SS_ome_10_FD_132414 | JGI IMG/M metagenome (GOLD analysis project Ga0180432, IMG submission 132414) | Hypersaline lake sediment archaeal communities from the Salton Sea, California, USA - SS_1_MS_2 metaG | ecosystem: Environmental > Aquatic > Non-marine Saline and Alkaline > Hypersaline >...
ACCTTTGGTTTATCTTGGTAGGGTGATAGGTACTGGCGGCATACATCTCGAATCTGGCGATAGTAGCTTACGGTGCGCTTGCTTCGCATGACCGTCTCGCCGTTTCTGACAATAGTATCTAGAAATAAGAAAAAACGACGACCATCCTTTTCTTCCCGAATAAAGGACAAGACCTTACTCACCTCGTTTGGGTCGGTGCCTGCGCGCGCCCACTCGCGAGCTATGTCGTCAGCAATTTGTAGTTCTAGGTCTTTCATTTTAGATGTGAGCCTTTCATCTCTTAAGAACTTTCTATGATTCTACTGAAAAAAAGTGTTCCGTACCTAGACAATGCAGACTGTTTTCAGTGTCAAAGTGGGGCATCAGTTTTATCGACTTGGTCATTCCGGATTTTTTGAGATTACTATTTTTTTACTATAACGTCTTTTCAACAGCTTTTTTTAATCCTGCGTCTGTTAGAATATCTTCCAGCAAGTAAAGTTTGGGTGCATAGAAGCCGTTGTATAGACAGCCAGCCGGAAAGCTTAGATAATGTCTTCCCAAATCAATTTCAGTGGCTTGGATTTTGGCCAGATCTGTGAGGTACACAAATCCAACCTCCAATTCATTTTCAGATAGGAGTTGACTTTCAAATGTCAACAGTTGTTGCTCCTTGAGAAAACGCACAACCTGACGGCCGTACATATCGATCCCTTGCTCCACAGGTACAATGACAGTGGGACAAATATTTTTACTCAGTATTCTACCTATAATCTCTTTAGCCGCACTAAACGACCTGTTTGCTCTGCCGAGCCCGTTGGCCAGAGCAAACAGCTCATCTTTGTGGGCGTAAAAATGCCGATAATAGACGACATCTGTTCTGTATTTGCAATATCTATCTAGTTTCAGTACGATTTCGTCTTCTTCACCTATGTCATCCAATGGGGGTAAATTTCCGCCAAAAATTTTTTAGCGATTGCGCCAATATTCAGGGAATGCTTCAATGAGCTTCCTCCTTCCCTTGTATTGGTATTCTTCCTCACCCTCTAACAGTGAATGAAATGGACTCGGACGATCTAAATACCACTGACACCGCGCACGGTACTGTTCAGATTCATCTTTTGAGTAGCTGTTTTCGATACCCTTGATATTTTCAAAAAGCCCAGTTGGCGATTTGTCCTCTATCTTTTTCATTGCATTTGCAAAGGCATTGGAGATACTACTTTTATCTTTGGGATTGAAAGCTCTGTTGTAAAAACAGATGCAGACCTTCAAGATTGTTTCCAGGTAATTCCAGCCAAGTTGAGCAATTTCAACAACTTTTTGCTTTGTTCCCGTGGTCCCCAGATTTTCGCTATCTTCAAGACGACGGTTGATCCACTGAATCCCTTTAAAGATCGGGTGAGATTTAATTGGCTTTACTGAGATTGCTTCCATGATTTTGTTTACAGCTTCTTTTTTGGTGGCTTTTTCAGAGCAATAGTCGTTTTCACCCGAAATATCTTGGGCCAATCCAATCAGTTCCCTTCGTCTCAGAGAGAATTTGTCTGACAGAACACGATTAACTCCTCCATTTTCGATCCCCCCGTTTTCAATGAGGTATCGTCTTAGAGCTTGCTCGAATTCGTATTCGAAAGATTCAGGGATAGAGCCAAGCACCTGTAACAGATCAACTATCTCGTTTCTTGCATCTTCTGCAACGTGTAAAGATGTGGCCATTTTTTGACTAAGCAGTTCCAGGGGCGACAATTTGCTCTCGACCATCATCTATTGCATCCTCCTGGAGTGACAGCTAATAGTTGTCTCTGGGGCAATTCCGCTCTGGACGAATTTCCATTGCGCGGGCGAATTCTTTCACTGCCGCCGGTTCCAGGAGCGATTTGGCGGCATTCAGGTACTCGGGCATCACGGCCGGTGTGGGAGATGTCTGGTAAGAGGCGTACAACTCACCAGGTTCGCGCCACACTTGCAAGGCACGCTTCTGTACCACCACGGAGCCATAACAAGGGGGTTTACCCCCCCCCACCTTTAGCAGCCATTTCTCTGACCCCAATCCCAGCGCGGTGAGCAGTACCCCCACCTCGCCAGGTGACAGGTTGTCAAAGTGTACGCTGAATTCAAACATTGACTCGGGCCGGAAATTTTCCACCGGCGTGTTGGCATCCGTCACCGTCTGTCCATGACGGTAGAACTTGCGACCTCTGACTTGATCACCATCAAAATAAGCCCGGGTCCGGCTGCGAGGCGCGAAAAGGGAGGGCATCCGGGCGACTGCCAGCTGGTACTCGTCACCCAGCACCGCGTCGGTGAAGCGAATCTGACCCTCGTAGCCCATTGCGCCGAACATGCGGCATGCCAGGCAAAGCTGCTTTTTGTTGCGACAGGCGGCCGCACCCTCGGGCAGGTTGTCTGGTCGAGCGCGAGTCACCCGCACACAGGAGTGGGTGATGGCTTCCACAACGCTGCGCGTCATCCCTTTCAAAGTGGAAGCCGGCACAATCGGACGGCCCCCTCTGCGCGTCACCGAACGCACCAGGGGGTATGTGTGGCTGTTTGTCATACGCACGGTGCCCGAGGAAACGTGCAATGGCGTGACGACGATCAACGTGGCATCCAGATGACCGCTCACTCGATCTGGCAGATATCGATCATGGCCCGCTGGCGACTTGCGATCCGCCTGTTCCAAGGGCGAAATCTCGACAAAGGTATAGGGTTTTGGCTCCTGTGGCCCCTCGAATCTATGTCTCACGTTGCCACCTCCTTTTGACCCATTCCCCTAGGCCAGCCCGGCTGTCCCTCGCCACGCCGGCACACAGGCATCGGCCCACACCCTCTCAATATCGGTCTCCTTTTTTAATTCCAGCACTACTTCGGCCCACTTGTCTGTCGTTAGCTTGAGGCCATCGGGGAGCTTGACTTTTTCCAGTGCCGGTTTAGGATAGCCATAGTTCTCTGGGATCAGTTCCTTGAACGCGCCAACGCCGACTACCTCGTCGTGGTTGCAAAAGATTGTATCTGTGCCTGGCAGGGAAAGCCCTTTTTCGAGTTTCCCCATAGGGTAACGAAGGGCAAGCCGGTTAAAAGTCATCGTCACACGTCCCAATCCCCGGCTCTTGCCAAAGCCGATGCTCACGCGACCCAACTTTAGATCGCGGAGTGCCAGGGCCAGCAGGCCCAACTGAGCCAGGGTAAAATTTTTGACGTACAGGCGGGTCTTGAATTCGCCGGCTGTCACCACTTCAAAGTTGAATGGCCCCACTGCCACCGAGCCAAACACCCGGTCAATGGCCACGCCGTTGCGTTCTTCTGTGACCACTGTGTCTGGATCGTCGGGATAAGCGTCGGCCGTACGAAGGTGGCCCGCCAGGCTGGTGTGGCCAAAAAGCTGGCAGATGAAGCAGGATCGATGATAAATCTTGTCGCCCGTCCACTTTTTGCTCTTTAAGCGCTCGCTACAGCTATTTCTGTTGGCAAGCGGATCACAGCTCCAGATGGCACGACCTGCATCTGGTTGGTCTCCGCCTACCGAGCGGACGATGCGCTCACAGTGGGCGCGGATGGTACCTTTAAGGGTACTTCCCGGCAGGTAAATAGTGGGCACGCCGTTGCGCCGGGTGCGGACAAATTCCATGTCCGGGCGCGTTGGGTCGGCGCCACTTTCGCCTGCTTTCACGAGGATCGGCCCGTCGGGGCGGATGGTCAGTTCCAGGATCGCCTCGTTTAACAGTCGCTTATGCATCTTGTTTCTCCTTTGCCTCTCTCGCGCGCTCTTTAAGTTTGTCTCTAAATGCGGCGCGCCACGTTTGACGCCACTCCTGCTGTTGTACTTTGGACGCCGGTTCCTCCTGTCCAGGCAACAGATAATTCCGCACGGTCCGTCCTGAGCTGTTACCTGGTGCAGAGAAGATCAGTTGCAGGTCAGTGAGTTGTGTCCAACCCAACCCCCGGCTGCGAAAGCCGCCAAGGGCTGCCTCGCCCCGCTCAAAGGCTGCCAGACCAGCCAGCAACATGCCCTGTTGCCAGTTTTCGGCATTCTCTAGCATCAATTCGAAGGCAAAGTGGGTACCCGCTGGTAGTACCTCGTAATCGTAGAGTTTAGTGCCACTCACTGTCTCGGTATCACGGTCAATTGCCACTCCGTTGCGCACTTCTGTCTGGCCCAGCCAGGTCTTTTCTTCGACAGCCAGGTCTTTGATCCGCAGAGATGAAGCCAGCCACGGCGCGCCAAACGTGGCACAGACCAGGCAGGTTCTGACGATCAGTTTGTCGGTCAGCCACCGATCGGTCTTGTCCAGCTCTCGGGCTTTTCTTTGCAGATCCCTGACTTTTTGTTTGGAAAGACAGGTTTCTCGATCGTCGAAGGGATTACATGCTCCCCTCTTGCCCGGCACTACTGCCCGCACCAATGCCTCGACGCGGGCCCGCAGTGCCCCTTTGAACGACGCACCGGGGATAAATGGCCGTCCACGCCAATCTTTGACGATCGGCAGGTCTGTGCCTGTGGGAGCTGTGGCCCGACCGTCACCGACGCGCAACGCTGTCTGTGTGACTAGCGTGGCCGTCACGGTCAGGCGATTGCGAAAGACATCAAACATGCTATCCCCCTTTTCTCCCGGAGGCCTCGGATATGGCCTGTCGCAGGTGAGCCCAATTTCCAGTCTTGTCCACAAAGGCAAAAGCGCGACCTAGGTAACCCAGGTAAAGGGGCACCATCTGGCGGTGAACCTGCTGTACCATACCTGCGCGATCTGTCTCGTCTAACGTCAAGGCGGCGGACGCCGCCTGGTGAAAAGCCTCCTTCACTGCCTTGTCGGCCACGTCTCGCAACGTTCTTTCAATGTCTCTCACGACCTGCAAGCCAAAGCCGTTGTACTGCCACGGTTTGCCCTGAGGCATACGTCCCAACTGGTAGCGAATAAAGTTGACCACTACCGGCACGCTGTGGCTTTCGTTGGCCACGTTAATGACGTTGCGCAGTTGGTTGGTCCTCATGCCGCTGCTTCCTTCTAGGAGCAGGATGGTTTTCTCTGCTGCCAGTACGACGCGGTCCAACCACTGGTCAAGGCTCTCCTGCAAGATCAGGTCGCGCAGCATTGCTTCATGGGCTTGTTCTTTGTTCATCTCTTTCCTCCCGCACTCGTTGCTCTCCCAGGCGTGATGTCGAATAATTGGCCGTCTCGAGAGCGCATAAAGAGAACCGGCAGAGCCCACTCCATCGTTGGCTCGAAAAAATCTCCTTTACCGTTGATGGCCTTACGTGCTTCGGCCAGACACGCCTCTATTGGAAATCCCAGTGCCAGGCTGGCGTAAAACTCGTAGGTTAGCACCAGCGCTGCCTGGATACTGATCGGCCCCTGGTGAGCGATGATTGCCTGGAGACCTCCTTCCATCAGAGACTCGGCCACCCCGACAAATGGGTCGCCGTGAGGTGTCTGGGCTCCGTGGCAAGCATTGAGCACTACTAGGCGCAGCGTTGGTGCGTCGCAAAGCGTCTGCGCCACCTGACGGGCGGACACCCAGTGTTTTTGCCCGTCGTTATTTTCAAACAACAACTTTCCACCCAAGTTAGAATCGAACCCTCCGTGTCCGACAAAGTGGAAAACGTGTATCTCTTGCGATCGCAGATGCTTGCGGAGCGTGTCCAGCGTGGCCGGACCCTCGGGCACAACCAGCTCTGCCAGCCCTTCTTTTTCCAGCAACCGTAGCCCGGCGCAAAGTTGATCGATGTGCGCTTTCTCGACTGGCGCCGTCGAGCCGGGTGGGTTCGCCCGCATGGCCAATATGCGCAAAGGAGGCGTTACAGCCAGTGTCTCGAGGATTTGTTCTGGTATTTCGGGGTGACGCACAATTGGCATGCGCCAGGAAAGGGCCAGAAATTCACGGCGGTCGTGCAGGATCTCCCAGGTCACCTGGCGCAGGGGCAGGCCTCCCAAGTCTCCGTTTGATGGCAAGCGTAGGCGGAGGCGCAGGCCTTCTTTCTTGTCGATAGAGCCCCAAGCGGTTAGAAACCGGCTTTTTATGGAGGCAGTGACCAGACTGTCGAAGAGATGCTTGCCTCTCTCTCGAATAGCAGTGATACTTTTGTGGTTGAGGGATTGCAAAGACAGTTGGTCACGCAGATCCCGCAATTCGCTCCCTAAAAAAGGGGGCGAGATATCCTCACAAGCTTCCCCTGCAGGCGAAGTTGTTACCTCCACTTGAAAGTTGCCATCTGGCTTTTGCACCACGTGCAGCGCAAACTCTTTATACTCGCGAGGTGGTGTCTGGCGCTTCTCAGCCAGACGGGCAGTCCAGAATTGGTGGCGCAAGTCTTGTGGCAGGTCGATCAACACCTGGGGATGCTGGCGCAGGTAATCATAGATAAAGGCTGTCACCTCGCCCCGGGCGATGCGGGTCAACTCCTGAGGTGTGATGTCCAGCCGGACAAAGGGCAATTCTACCAGCCGCCCTTTGCCAGCACGAATTGGATCCAGATAGGGATTTCGTTTGTGAACTTTATTTCCCGGCACGCCGGGGCCGGGGATCTCGCGCTGAGTGATGGCATCCATCTCCCTGCTGGTGACGCGTCCTTTTTCCTCAATGTCCGAAGAAACATGGAGGTGACACAGCGCGTCGGCCCCATAGAACTGTGCGGCCATCGCAGCCATCGCGCCCAATCCGCTGCGTCCACCGGTGACAGCCACGACCACCTCCCACCCTTCCTCCTTGGCCTGCCGGATCTCGTCAGCAAAGGTCTGAAATACCCGGTACTCTGCATCGGTAGAGAGATCATCTATGCCTACCAATGGCAGCCACCGATGCTCTACGCGGCCCCGAAAAATATCGTTGAGGATGGAGAGCGATTCTCTCAGAGGCTCGTTCTCTTGATCGTCCGGCCCGATGGTCACTATGCGTTGGACATCTATATAATAGGCCAACTTGAGCTCAAAAAAGACACCGCTCACTGCCCCCGGCGAAAGTCCCAGCGGGGAGATCAGAACGGCCTGTTTATCAATTTCCATGCTGTGCATCCCTTTCTTTCCAGCTGGGTTCAAGGCATAACATTCGCATCCAGACAACTCCATCCTGGTCTCGATAGCAGCGGACGCGCAGCGCGACTTTTTCAGGCGATGAAAGGCCACCCACGTTGGGATAATGCAAAGGTCGGGGCAGGCGAGCTTCAAGCCAGACAGGATCGGCTTTTGTGTCCGGCCGTTTACCTGCCAGACGGATTTGTCCCTCGGCCAAGTCGAGATCGGGCAAGGCTTTCCATGACAAAGCTGTTTTCACTCTTTGCCACGGTGCACCGTCAGGCAAGGTAGGTTGTTCGGTCAGCAAGCGGAGGCGATAGGTCTCTTGTCCGGGTATTCCTTCACGCCACCAATCGACCTCCATAGTGGGGCCGAAAGCCCGCCCGTGTTGCCAGCGTGCCAAAGGAGGCAGGGTATCTACTGTGGTAAAGAGACTCTCTGTGACTCGTTCAGCATAGACCCAGCGGAGGTTCTTATTCTCCAACACAGTTTCCAGCGTGTCCACATCCGTTTTTTCAACGAGGTAGATCGTCAGGTCACTGTTGGAAGTCACGGGCAGCCTCCTTTTTCTTTTCGATAAAAGTTTCCAGCGCTGCTATCCAGGTTTCTTGCCGGCCTGACCAATTTGCTTCAGATTCGACTGGCCTGGCCTCCTTGCCGGGAAACAGGACATCGAGCAGATTTTCCCGGCCCTCGACATATTCACAGGTTGCCCAGTCGAATTCGACATGACACCAACCGGAACCCCGCGATCGTCCGCCGCCCAGCTGTATGTGACCCGACTCGAAAGCTGCCAATCCAACCCATACAGTACCCAATTCTTCTGGCATGGCATTCTCGACCACCACTTCGAGAGCGAATTCGGCGTTGGCTGGCACGATCTCATAGTCGTATTTGCGCCGCTTGCTCACGTGGGCCGTATCGCGATCTATGGCCACGCCGTCTCGCAACTCTGGTCGATAGTAGGTCGTGGGATCAATGACCAGGTCTTTGACCAGCACTTTGGACGCCAGCCAGGGTGCACCAAAGACCCGGCAAGTCAGACAGCTTTGGGCACGCAGGTCGGCGTCCAATTGTGCCGCCTGCCCGTTGTAGTGGGGATCGGCTTTCATAGCATTGACTTTGCTGATTGTCAGGCAACCTTCCGAATCTGCCGAGGGTCTCTCGCTGCGGGGTACCGATATGCAAGCCAGACCACGCACACAGAATCTTGTCTGGATAGCTTGCAGCATGCTTTCTGTATAGGCTCGCCAGACCCCTTTGAACGAGGCGCCGGGGATGTAAGGTTGGCCGAAGACATCTTTTAACACTGGAAGGTTTGTTGCTTCAGCCGTAATGTCCCGCCCGGCACTGACGCGCAGACCTGTCTCCAGGATCAACTGACCTCTCAAGCGCAGTCGGGAGGCAAAGCTGCGCATGTCTATCAGATCATTCATCGTTTTCCTCCTCGCTCCCTTTCTCTCCCCGGAGGGCCACGACCCAGCGGTAGAACTGCCCGGCATAGCCGCGCACGGCTGCAATGGGGTCCTCTGCATCTCGGAGCTTTGCCAGATCTTTTAACACTCTCTCGCCGAGCTGATCCGCACCCCACTGTTCCGGCTGCCGTCCCATCTGGACACGAATCCACAGCATGACTTCCTCGATGCTGGCTGTTTGAGAGGCGACGCGCAGCAACAGCTGTGCCTGTGTCGATTTGAGCAACAAAATTTTGTCTGGCAGATCCGGGTCATGGATGACTGCTTTGAGCGTTTGTTCCGCCATCCAGGAAAGACCTGTCGTCTCTCCACGTTGTGCGCTTTCGAGCATTCGCCTGGCGATCTCTTGACGCGGCAAATCAGGAAGCAATTGGACAGATTTCTCAACCACGGCCGACACGGGTTGAAGGTGAAAAGGAGCGCACACTGTCACTTGACCATAGCCGCGTTCTCGTTCTTTTCCGATGCCGCTCGTTTCCAGTTTCACCAGCGTGCTGGCTATTGTTTCTTGGTCCAGCTCTGGTGTGAAATAGAGATAGACACTTCCCCGTTGGACGGTCAGCTGCGTGCGGCGCGGCATCCGGTTGGCGTTGTCCCAGCCACCGATGATTTTTGTCCGTGCCCAGGATCGCAATCGGTAGAGAGCGAATTGACTGGATAGAGTCTGCTCCATCCTTAATGGCCAGAGAACCGGTTGGCAAAGCTCACCGGTAAAAATCGCCTCGGAACGTAAAGTGAGGGTAAAAAACGTTCCATCGGCCAACGTCAACCGCTCGTCGTCCGCAACGTAGGTTTGCAGCCTTTGGTGGATTTCTCGATTGAACTTGCCCAGTTTCTTTTTTAATTCTTCTTTTTTGTTCTCTGTTGGTAGGGGTATCACATCTATTCGCACCTTTCCCAACCCCCGCGACCGCCCTCGGCCTATGGATCTCACCTCCCGCAGGCCGGGCAGCAACTCTTGGCGCAGCTCGGCATCTTTGACCAGGTAGTCGGGGTGCAACACTGCCTGTCCGATAAAGTAGATCGAGCCATCCTCACCCATCGGTTCGATGGTCTCCTGAGTAAACAAGAGTGCTTCTTCCGCTACCCCTCTTGCCCGGTTGATCCCGACATGGGTGGCTCGGCTGATCTGAACTTCTGCGGCAAGACCTGGATGGTCGTCTCTGTCCAGCTGGTAATAGCCTTCTGATGGTATGACAGGACCTTGGCAAGTGGGACAACTTGGATCATAACAAGTCTGTATCTTTGCCCAATCCTTTCCCAGTTCAGGCAGTAGGTTACTCCGATTAGGAAATTCAGGATCGCTCACTAACTCGTAGACAAACTGGGAAATTAGCGTGTCAAAGACGCTGTGGCGTGGCCTATCGCCTGACTTGGGTTTGGGTCGTGGATAGTGGGGATAATGTTTGCAGGTGCGCCCAGTGAGAGGAAATGGGAACACGCGAGCGGTCCGTGATCTTCCGGGATAGCAGTGGCTAAAAATGGGTGGTTGCGTATGTTCAAACACCTGGCAATAGTCCCTCGTTTTCGAGTTAGGATTGTACTTTAACAAAACTTCTGCTACCGCTCCTCTAACTATGGAACCGGGAATGTAATCCAGTGTTTGCTGATAGTTGCCCAGACCAGAGTCATCGCCGATCAACAATTTGCTCAAAGGAGTGATCCGTACCAGGTGTACCTGCCGCTTTACCGCGCCGGGTTCGTCGCTCATAGTCTCAACTCCCTTCTGCCAAAGTCGCTCGCAACTCCTGGTCGCTCAGGAGGCGATCCTCATCGTAAACGGCCACCTGGGCTGTGACCCACCCCAGCCCGCCGGACTTGCCTCGTCCCACAGCAGGCAGCAGGCGCAAACCTGCCGCCAGTAAGGCGGCTTCCTGGCGAATCAGAGGTTTTTGGGGAAACGCTCGTAGCGTCGTCTGAAACTCCAGGTGAACTCCCGGTTCAAAAAGTTCCGTGGTATAGAGCAATTGGTGTTGGGCAACACCCCGGCGCCGGGAAATGGACACTCCGTAGCGTGATTCTGTCTGTGGGCGTAGTCTCTGCCGCTTTAGCGCCTCGAGTTTAGCTTTCAATTCGGGTGGGCCGCTCAATTCCACATCGGCGAACGGCAGCTTGCCCCGAATCCACGTCGACCCGAAAATAGAACAAACTACACAAGGATGCGTTATATCCTGACACATCTGGCGATGGGTCTCGCACACCGACAACGCCAGTTTCCGAGCGACTTGTTCTACTGCATGTCGCAACCAGCCTTTGAAAGCCGAAGCCGGCAGGTAGGGCCAACCGTATCGGTCTTTGATGATAGCCCTGTCAGCCAGGGTGCCGTGCTGGGCACCAGAGCCAATGTTTAACGGCGTTTGAAACAAGAGGGTCGCCTCAACCTTCATAGTCACTGATCTCCTCTCTATCCACAAAGTCATATAGTTCCGCAATGTCCCATAAGGGCGTCCAATAGCGGATGCCGGCTTGCCGCAGAGCTTTGGGTGCGTGGTACCAGGGCATAGGGTCTTGGGCATCATTGGCAGGCCAGAGGCTCGTCAGCAACTTGTGCAGCGGCATCATTTCCTCGGGTCGCCGGGCTTTTTGATAAAGATAGAAGAGTGAACTCTCCTGACGCCCCCGCGGCAATGATTCCACCAGCCGGTACATTTGGGTGCGTGACAGGTTCAACGACTGGAGTTGTTCGACCAAAGTGCCCAAAACGTTGGCCGGATAGGGCCTTGCCCACAAGCGCAATGTGTTCCTGTCGACATCGTCAAACTGATATGGATAGGCCCGGCGCACATTTCTTACCTTGCGTTCCAGCATGTCGGCTGACTTGAGGATTTGAAAGTCGATATAACCTATGTCGTCCGTGCCAGCGTCCCGGCGCGCTCGTTTGGCAATTCCTTTGAGTTCAACAGCGAGGTCATACAGGATGCGCACTGGGTTATGATCGTCGGCAATGACCACGCCGCCCGACATAGTGAACGTCCAGCTTTCCAGTTTCTGCCGTGTTTCAGCCGGGAGATTTTCTAGAATCTCTAGCCAATGAGTCCGCATTTGGGTTGTAAATGTCTCTGAAATAGAGGCGGCGATGGACAATGCCGCATCAGCCGGCACAATCAACACCACGTCGTCACCGCCGATGGTGATAATTTCAAATGGATGAATGTATATCCTGCTGTCTCGCGATATTTGTTCGCCGACTTGTTGTCGGGCTGGACTGGGTGACACTTTTTTGGGGCCTAGATTGATCGCCAGGGCAGCCATGACGGCGTTGCGCGTTACTTTTTCTATCGCCTCGCTGAGTCGTTGATAAGCCTGAGCGGTAGGCAACTTGCCAAAGAGAGAACCCATTTCGTCGCCGTCCAGGTAGATCATTGCCACATAGCCAGAACGTCTGCTCGCCTGTCCCAGTTCTGAAAGGTCTTGGGGGAGCCAACGAGGTTGTGAGGTGTTCTCAAAGTCATAGTCAGCCAGCGGTGGAAATGATCCTAATTCAAAATCGTGGTAATATGTCTTGCCATAGGTCTTGCGTTCAGGTGGTAGCATCTTGCGTTCAGATGGTGGCATCTTGCGTTCCAGAAACGCTTGAAACTCTTTGAACCAGGCATTGCGGCCGCGGTAGTCGCGTTTTGCGCGACAGATGGGACAGAGTGCCCAGTCGGTAAAGGACCTCTGGGGATTGGCTGGGCGGACGCGACAGGATTGGCAGCGGACGGCATAAGGCAGTGCCTCGTAGAACGGCTTTGGGGGTTTGTCTTCTTTGCGACGGCGTAGCCAGGTACCCGCCCAACGCACCAGCGTGCCAAAGGGCGCAAGGGTAGCGCGGGTGTCTGGAGGGTAGCCACCGAGCAGGTCTTGCGCTCTTACTCGTCGCCACTCACAGGTGACTGTTGCAGCACCAGTGGTCCTTAAGTAGTCCTCTTGAGTGTCGGTGACAAGTTGCTTTAAAAGATGCTCGTCGTCAGGGAGCAGTGCCAAAGCGGCTCCTCCACCCGAGAAGATGACAGCTTCTGAGCAGACACAATTTTTTACCCGCTCCCTGATGCGCTCGTTCAGATCTGTTAGTTGCCGGCTGGCTCCTCTAATCTCTGGCAACTTGATCGACTCGAATACATAGTCTTGTGAGCGATCAGCGTCGGTAGCTAGCAGAGCCAGACCGCCGTATTGCTGGACAGTTTCGTCGGTTGGCCTCTCGCCTTTCAACAACGGCTGGAGCACATATTTGTACCACTCGTGCCAATTATTTCCCATCCAGCTCCTCCTTCGCAGGAACAAAAAAACCGCAGCTCTTTCCCTTGACAGGGAAACGCTGCGGTCTCATGTCTCACACATGCGGCTCACGGCCGGCCATTCTTTTTCTCAATTAAAAGTCATTTTCCGGCGGGCCATTG
>Ga0180432_10008425_pt1 | contig 12842 bp, 16 predicted proteins | sample SS_ome_10_FD_132414 | JGI IMG/M metagenome (GOLD analysis project Ga0180432, IMG submission 132414) | Hypersaline lake sediment archaeal communities from the Salton Sea, California, USA - SS_1_MS_2 metaG | ecosystem: Environmental > Aquatic > Non-marine Saline and Alkaline > Hypersaline >...
CGCCTATGCTGATGATTTGCCGAGAAACGCTCGTGCCCCAGCTGCCCTTGACGCTGTTGCTCTCATGTATACTACGACTAAGTATACCAAGGAGGCTATGCTTCCTAGGACGGGTCTTTGGAGTATAAATGAGGCTGTTATGGCTGCAGGACAAGCGACAGCGGACAATATGCCCCCGAGATTGGGCATAATTCAGTATGCTTTCAGAAGCCCAAGCTTAAAACAGCAGGAGCAGATCGCCAAGGTACTCATTAACAATGCAGAGAATGTCGCGAGGATCACTGGGACCAAGCTGACAGTCAGATGGATCACCAAGCAGAGAACAGGATTATTCAACAAGGCGTTGGCGGATCTGGCGTACGAGAACCTAGAACTAGTAGGCGCCCCCAAATTCACTGAAGGCGACAAGAAAATAGCCAACGAGCTACTCCGAAACATGGGATACCCAGAGCAAGAGGAGCCATTCAACGAGGAACTCACCTCACCGGATGAATGGGAGCGGATGTGGAGAAGCGTCATACCGAGCCACCAGAAAAAATTCGGCAGCGATGACTATGTAGAGTTCCAGTGGCACTGCCCGGGGGTCTGGATACAGGTCTACAGACCATTAATCAGGGTGCCGGGGGAGAGACTGCCAAGGTGGCCGTACTATTATCTGGGGGGAGTAAGGGGGCCGATTGATAGAACCATATACACTGCGGGTAAAGCTATCACAGGGACACTGCTAGACTTGGCTGAAGTCCCAGCCAAGCTCAAGGCATGCAAGGATGAGTGGGAGGAGCGTATTAAGCACGAGTATGAGCCCCCACAACTGGACCCAGAGTGGGACCCTCCGATTGATTTGCCTTGGCCAGAATATGTGGTAACTGAGAGGGGATATGACTGGCATATTCCCACCCCTAAAAAGAAATAGTTTCTCATCTATTTTCCGCTAATTTTAAACATACATAAGGATGCTGATCGTACATGGCCGCTCCGTCCTATGAAGAAATATTGGAAATAATAGAGTTCAGGCTCAATCAGGTTATTGAGTTATTAAATGAATTCGAGTATGAGCTAAACGCATGCACATCAAGAGAGCTATATGATTATCTTAACGGAAAAAACTTCAAGGATTCGAGAATAACCTTCAGGGATCGTCTTGGAAGCGAGTATCTGCTCCTACACTCTATCATTGAGATAGGTGAGTTGAAGGGTGCTGGGGTTGAGATTAACTCAAAGACCATTATGGATACCTCCAAGGATGTTCTTTATGGCGCTCACTTGAAGGCGATGGATTATGAGTTGGGCTATTGTCTGATACTTGAGGACTTTTACTGGCTCAAACACAGGCTTGCTTACCTTGGACAAGACGTAAAGACGGATGAGCATATGCCAGAAGAACTCAAAGAAAGAGCCAAGGAGATCTATGACTCCTTCCTTGAGTACAAGGATATGTAGCCCTGTTCTAATGCTTTGAACACCTGTTCTATTTGATGGGTATATATCTCTCTCAGCCATTTGACTGGTTGACAAGCAATGAATAAAAATCAACAAACATTCGCGGTCGCAGCCATCTGCCTAAGCATAGTCTTGGCAGGGGCAATCATAGCATACAAACCAGGAGTAATTGACCAAGTCACTCCATCCCTCCCAGAGGGGTTCAGGTTCCCAGCTGGAACCGGTGTCGGCCAAGGTGCACCTGCACTTTATAGCGGTGTCTCTGAGGGCATTGAGAACCTGAAGACAATCAGTCTAACTGGTTCTGGAAGCTCTTCAGCCCAAGCTGATCAGGCAACTGTGAATCTGGGAGTCCAGATTATATCTGAGTTAGCCAGTGACGCCATTGGCGAAAACGCAGAGAAGATGACAGCTGTCATCGAGGCCATCAAGGCTCTTGGAGTAAGCGAGGACGATATAGTCACCACAAGTTACAGCGTATACCCCCAATACGACTGGACAGAGGATGGTAGAGTCTTCGTAGGCTATTCTGTAACCAACTTAGTTCAGGTAACCGTCAAGGACCTTGACATCGTTGGAGACGTAATAGATGCAGCCGCCGTAGCTGGTGCAAACCAGATTAATGGCATAAGTTTCGAGCTGAGTGATGCAAAGCGTGAGGAGTTAAAGACCAACGCATACATCGCAGCACTGACAGATGCACAGGACAAGGCAGATGTTATCGCCGAGACCCTTGGACTAACCATCACAGGTGTCCAGAGCGTCACAGAGTACAGCTACACTCCAGTAAGAAGCTATGAGATGTACGAGGAATCCGTGGCCATGGATGGAGCTATGAGAGCTTCAACTCCAATCGTGTCCGGTGAACTCAGCGTAACCGTGAGCGTACAAATAGTATTCCTCTTCGAGTAAACTCGAAGACCCCTTTCCTTTTTATTCCTCTTTATTAAATTGAAACGACTTACTCTCAAGTACAATATAACCCAGAATAGTTCCCGCAATAGCCAAGACATAGTTTCCAGTTCCTACTGCGAGGCATATTGAGGCAGTTAACCAGATAGAAGCCGCTGTAGTCAAGCCAACTATTCTTTCCCGAGTCTGTATAACCGTACCTGCTCCTATGAACCCGATGCCAGTGATTATCGCCGCTGCTAGTCTACTATTGTCGGTTGGATCTGGGAAAGCCGTGTAGCTTATTATTGTGAGGATCGTACAGCCGATGGCTAGAACCATGTGAGTTCTTAGTCCAGCGGGTTTACTGTATTTTTCTCGCTCATACCCGATTATACCCGCTAGTACGAGGGCTAGGCTGAGCTGGAGTACCATGGTGATTTGCTGTTCAATTGTGAGCATTCAAAACGTCCCCCAATATATTACATGTAAGCGCCTTGTTTTAGTCTTATTGACCCAAAATGATTTAGACGTAAAATACAATCGGTGTCCATGTATAGCATAGACTCTGTGACCCCAACAGTGTGTGCCCTTATGGGTATTGATCCCCCTACTGGCTCATCAGCTCAATCGATAAAAGAAATAATTGAAGCCTCAAAGCACAAAAAGATAGAGAAAATATTACTATACGCCCCAGACGCCATCGGAGAATGGCTATTTCAGAGATACAGAAACGAGTTTGCCCAAGTGATCAAGGAAGCTCCAATCCAGATCTTAGTAAGAAGCATGACCCCAAGCTATACCCCGGTATGTTACGGAAGCATGTTCACGGGAATGAAACCAAAGGAACATGGAATAACAAAGTACATGAAACCAGTGCTAACAGTGGAGACAATATTTGATGCTGCATCCAAAGCGGGTAAAAAAGTTGCTTTGGTTGCCGTGAAAGACTGCAGTATCGATCTAATATTCAGGGAGAGAAAGATCGATTATTATACTGAGAAATATGACCCGGAGGTAATCCAAAGAGTCCTGAATCTATTAGAAAACGCTGACTATGACTTGATTGTCGCCTATAATCAGGAATATGATGATCTGATGCATGGTTCAACCCCAACAGATCCCAAAGCCATAGAGGCATTCAGGCGTCACCTGAAAGCCTTCAAGACCCTCGCGGATGCATTTAATAAGAAATATCATGGGGTAAATCGAGGCATAGCGTTCCTACCCGATCATGGTACTCATGTTGATCCAGAGTCAGGAAAAGGAAGCCATGGCACTGACAGCCCGGAGGATATGGAGGTACGGCACTTCTGGGGTATCCATACATCCTAGATGTCGAGTGGATCGATGTAGACCTGCTTGATCTCGGGCAAGTCCCTGAATGGCTTCACATAGAAAGTGAAGCCCCCCTTGTTTGGTTTGAGTTTGTCGTGATCAGTATAACTAGGACTTTCTTTATCGACAGGAAGCCCCACCATGTAGACCCCAGCCTGATGTGCCATGTTGAGTATATGCATAAGTAGCTGATTACCGGCATCCGGGTCACGGTAAGCGAAGGGGATTAGATACCAGTTGGTCATAGGCTCACCTATCTTGGGTACCTTCGGCATGGTAGTGATCAAGCCTAAGACACCAGCTACAGTAGCCATGATCTTCCATCGCGTATTATAACCCTGAAGTGTGAACCGCATCACCTTGGTATAGTCCCAGTAGCCCGCCACAGCTTTTACGGTATCATGCTCGTAGAGGTAGATGTCTTTCAGCGAGTAGAAGGGAAGATAGTTGAAATGCTCAGTGAATGACTCATCCGTATATGGGGTATAAAAGTCGAGGTTTCTGTAATACTCGTTCAGCAGGTTGACCACTACGGGAATATCACCCGTTTTCATTGGGCGGATCTTGTAGTGATCTGTCTCGTGTTTCTTGTATGCCATGAACATTAGGGGTGAGCATTCCCTGACTGGTTTAAAGCCATGACGAGTGAAAAAACTGTGGCTGGCGACATTATCCTCGGTTATGTTCAGGTATAGAAAATCTGCTCCATCGCCCTTAGCCTTTTCTTCTATCTTATTTTGAAGGAGTGTGGCTATTCCTCGTCTTCGGTGTTCTGGGTCAACATTGAAGCCGTACTCGTAGATACCCTTGTAGATTGAGCCATTGATGACTTTGTCTTGTAGAGCGAACCCAGCGGAGCCTATTATCATCTTTTTTTCCTCAGCTACTAGTATTGTCCAGTCTTGGTAGCCGCGTGATCGGTTGAAGAAATCTGGGCTACCGTCCAACTGTAGTAGTAGATCTGAGCCCATTGGGCTTTTTTGTTGTAATTGGATGAGTTGATGGTTGTCTTCCTGGGTTGCTTCTCTGATATTCAAAAAGGTCTTTTGTTTAGTGGGGCTTGGCGTATTTTGGGTTTACCATCACGATGTTAGAAATAGATAACGTTATATATTTCTAACGTTAGAAATAGTTTACATAGAGTGATAAAAATGATCAAAAACAAGAGAAACGCAAGAGTATACGGGATGATAATCGGCCTCATATTCGGATTAGGAGTAGGCCTAGCCCTCGATAACATCGCCATAGGAGCAGGCATAAGCATCCCCTATGGAATAATAATAGGAAAAGCCCTAGCAGGAGAAGAACTCGTCAAGGATAAGAAGACGAGAAGAAGGGTCTCATGGATCATGCTGAGCATCAGTATACTAGGAAGCATAGCATTCGGTTACATAGTAGGAGACATCATATTGGGTCTCACTGCAGGAATAGGATTCAGCTTCGTAATTGGACTCAAATGGGAGAAACTCTACGATGAGCGGATGAGCAGCATGTTCAGCAAAGCAGCGAGAAACGCATTCGTCACAATAAACGCAGGTATGAGCATCGTGTTAATGTTCAGCCAAGGGCTGGAAACCCCAGTAATTAATTTACCTCTCGGAGAATTGCTGCAGTATGTAATATATCTGAGCTGGGCTGTCTTCCTCCTCTCATGGTTCTACCACGCCAACTATAAAGGAGAATAAGGCAATGGAAACCCGGATAAAGGAGCTACGGGAGAAGAAAGGACTCACCCAGCAGCAATTAGCCGATATCGTTGATGTTACAAGGCAGACTATCCTGTTTCTTGAGAAGGGAAAATATAACCCCAGCCTCAGGCTGGCTTGGATGATAGCGGAGGTCTTCGATAAACCCATCGAAGAGATATTCAGTTTCGATGATGAGAAAGGAGGTGAAGATTAATGGCGATGGCAGGAACGGTAGCAGCTTCAGCGATATCAGCGAGTAGTTATAGGATCAAATTTAGGAGAGAAGAGTTTCTTGAATTGGTTGAGATAGCTAAGCCCAGCATCATTTATCATAGTGGTAGATTGCATTTCTTCTCCTATGATGGCTTTGTTATGTATACCTTCCAGTGTAAGGATGAGGATTTCTCACAGAAGGTGTTGAACGCTATAGAGTTCAGTAACTATCAGTGGAGCGAATAAACTAGAGAAGCGCTCTACATTCCTCAATTTCCTTTTGGGCTAAATCACGTATATCATCAGTATACCAAGGCTGTTGACTGTTTAGCTCATCCAAGGATTCTATTAACTCGATGGATTTCCGTAAATGTCCACGTATATCACCGCTCTCATTATTGTAGCCATTGAAAAGGTGTGCGTGTCTCTCACTCCAGTCGCCTGGCTGATCCATACCGGGTACATAGTGTGGGATCATGTCTCGGAGGGTTTCCGGTGCTACTATTGAGCCTAGTAGTTTGATAACCCCTTTTTGTTTGTAGAGGTGTTCGTCCAACCCGTATAGCGGCATATCATAGTTGTTGGAATATAATTGAGAGATATCGCAGATCGCGAAAACATACAAATGAACCCCATGTTTAGCGAGAAGCCTATAGACACGTTCTACTCCGGAAGCCGCTATGAACCCGTAGATAATCACGTTCTCAACACTGAGACCCATCTCAAACATATGCTGCAAAGCAGCCTCAACGCTCCTCCCAGTAGCGTAGGTGTCTGGCACGATCAAGGAATCAAATGTTGTCTTATGATAGTCGCTATAGGTGACATCTATTCTTCTTGAGTCATCCGAGTGCGCCCTATAACCGTCTTTCCTGTACTGGGTGCGGATGTTAATCACAGGTAATTGTGGTAATACCTTATCCATTCGATATCCTAGACCACCCCTGAGAATATGCAGGATACCTGAATTGCCTGATGTTAACCCTAGTTCCTTTAAAGCCAACGCGAATTCTTTTGCCGCTTCAAAGCAGAGGATTGATAACTTCTCAGCTACTAGATGAGGATGACACGCGATCTTCCGTCCAGAAGGGGTATCTATTAGATAGACTCCCGCCTCAACTGAGGCAAAAAGGGGAGAATTCGCTATTTCAACCTCATACAATCTTGTATCTTGGGCAGGTTCATTGAGATAGAGCCGCCTAGTAGAATCGATATCTATTGGGAAGCTTCTGAGTATGGTTTCTAGGTAATCCAATGAGGACAGATACTCTTGGATTATCACATATTTATTGTTGTCAGGGGATAACCTCGCAGCCATTATTGATCTCTGGGTAATCGAATACCTTGGGGTCCAGAATCCCTTCCAGTATCAATTTCTCTGCAAGTGGAACATATCTCTTGAGCTCGTTTATCATGTGTTTTGTGGTATCACATATCCTGTTGAACCAGTCCTCTCCCCAGAACATTGTCTGATTAGAGAACAGACACCTTCCCCCACATACCCCAAGAACCTCGCAATCTGTACATGGAGGACCAACGGGGAGAACCTCATAAAGCTCATCTGGAATCGAGTTACTAATTTGCCCTACACCACTATACGGAAGCTCTGGTGCGACAGGGCATACATCGATTCTACCGTTTGTAAGTATCGCGAAGCTGGTGCAGCCTGAACCACATCGAATATGAGGAGTTTCTTCACCTGTTAGTAAGGTCTTGAATACCGGTATGAATGGCACGATGCCCAGTGGCTTGCCTGTCTTGAATGACTCAGAGAAATCGGATACTAGCTTGGTGATGCCTGACTCGTATCTCTGTAGCCACCCCTCAAGATCACCCCATGATTCTAGCTCCGACCAAAATACATCCAGCTGCCAATGAACATGATCAAAATAAGGACGCTCTAGCATGAGTAAATGGGAAACATCCCTGTAAATATCACCATTCTTACTAAATGCCATACGTGCAATAACATCCCCAGCGTATCCCTTGTCCTCAACCTCGATTAGATTATGTGTAACGAGATCATAGGTCCCCTCACCCCGGCAACAATCAGTAACCCAGCGACCCCCGTCTATGCTAACAAGGATAGAATGAAGCCTGTGGAGATATTTCTCATCTATCTCATTGAGGAGAGTGGCGTTCGTTTGAAGCGTGAAAGCCTTGGAAGGTACCTTATCCATGACCTCATACATGTAATCCATTGCGAGCAGGGGCTCTCCACCATAGAAGCCGATAACTGGCTCTGGGTCCCTTTTTAGAAAATTGATTAAATCCTCTATGGGGTATGAGACGTTTAGCGGAATACCATTGATATGTCTGGTTCCACCACAGTAGCTGCAGTTTTTGTTGCATTCTTCTGTGAGGATTAAGTGATATTGCATTAATGCAACGATACAAAGATATTGCCTATAAATCATACTGGAATATTCAGGACGAGAAAAAAATAAAACAGAACCACTTCACAGGAGTATGATATAATTGATGGAATATAGCATCAGAAAAGCTCATGATACCGCTGCTGAGAGAGAATACATCGATAATCTAAATTATAATAGCTTCAGGGTTGCTTTCCAACTCCAAGAGGACATATCAGATGAGGAAGCATACACGCGATACAAAAAGATCGAAGATGAGGATCCCATCGATCCATTGGGAGAAAACCACATCGTATTCATAGCTGAGGCAGAGGATGGGGAGAACGCTGGTCTGATCTGGCTGGCAAAGAGAGAGCCTTTTTACGTATTCAAGGAGCCACTGGTCTGGATTTAGAATATAAACATCGAGCCACCGCACCGAAGAAAAGGACTATCCAAGAAGCTATTGGGGTTAGCGGAAAAATGGACCAAAGAAAACGGACAAAAACAGATCGGATTACACGTCATAGAGCCCAATAAGATCGCCCGGAGACTCTACGAAACCCAAGGATACCAACAGGTTGCTCAGCATAACGCTAGCTGTTTCTACCTTAAAACACTCTAAAACCTTTTACTAACCCAACAATCTCCCTTACTCTATGTACAAAGTAGTTTTCACAGTAGTAGAGGTAAATGAGCCAAAAAGCATAGACGGGGCGCATACACACGTGTCTGGACCCTGTAAGATGTACAAGATAGGGGCCAAGATGACTGTTACAGGAAACCCGGGAAGACTGGTATTAGAGGAGACAGATAGAGTATGCCTCACAGCGTTCAGCGCCATACTACCCTTGACTAGCGCTATGACACGAGAAGTAACCGAAGCTTGGGATTACATGGACAAGATAGCATATTATAGCTGCCCAGACTCAGAGCGACCAGTGGTATTCAAGGTAGAACGCATAGAGGTGGAGCAAGGAGATTATCCTCCACCCTATCCAAATCCTTAATCTTCTTTTGGTTTGAATTGGGTCAGATATTTCTGTATAAGCTCGGGCTGTCTGATAACCAGTTCAGCGTTAACACGAATATTCTGCTCATATAATGCACCCAGGTCAGGATGAAGCTCTTTGAGGGCTTCATGCCACTCATAGCCTCTTTTTAACGCGTTCTCACATCTTGGACTACATGGAAAGAAAAAGCCTGTATAGTAAACGTGGGTATCAACCTCTTTCTCTTTTACTTCATCGATTAACTGCTGTGAGGCTCTTATCTCTACATTTACATTGTTTTTCCTGTCTTCAGCATATTGGTTTATACAACACTCGGGATACCCAAGAACCCCACCAAGTCTTTTGAGCCATTTTGGATCAAATTCCTCTGGGTAAGCAAAACGGATGGGGTTGACATTTTCACCGGGTTTTCGCTGGACTTTTCGACGTATTTTTTCTCGTTCACGCATAAGCTTCTGGATGGATCGACCTGTTCCACGCTCAGTATATAGGTAGATTTCATGGACGGTGGGTCTCACCTTTACCTGATTATTCCTGAGGCCAAGTTTATTGGACCAGTCATAAAGGGCTTTAAACTCATCAGACTCCTCGACAATATCCTCGAATTGCTTCTCCATCAACTTTTTTATTGCCTGAACTGCAACTGCCCTTGTTCTAAGATCCTTAATGTTTTGCAGTTGCATCATCTGGGGTTGAATGTTTTGATCAATCTTTTGACCCATCTCGACTCCATTAGGAAGTTCTGCCGGGACAGTAACTTGACTAGCGGTTCTTAGCTTCAGACTGGAGGCAAGAAATGCCTCAATCACGATCTTAGGAGATAGTAATTTGTCTTTTAGTAGTTCCTCGACGGTGCTTTGTTCCATGGATCTCACCTATCTCTGGTTTCAACTACGTTAAACGTGTTTTGAATAGAATATAAAATAAAAAGGGGGTTTGTTACATCGGTATTAACTTTAGTACCTGTAAGAAGAACTGTGCTCTGCCTGTAAGCATTGTGAACCTGAACAGCACTGTGTTTCCGAAATAGCCACCGAGGGCTATCATTAGGAACAGTCGTCCAATTCTCGTAGGAGTCTTTAGTGCGCCACTATGTTCAAAGGTTAACATGAAGTACAGGATGCTGCAGACTAGGCCTACTGCTACCCAAAGGTAGTTGAACCAGTCAATCAGACCGCCTCCAGTTGGAGCAGTTATCGTGTCGATAATTGCGTCCTGAAGGTTAGGCTTTATTGTTCCACGAATACCCAGACCGAAGCCCGCTCCTACCATTAGTGCAATGGGGTATCTGCTGACCCACCGGTATTCGGGGATCAACATCGTGAAGATCATTAGCCCTAGTATTAGGGGCACGATCATCAGTATTTGTCCCTGCATTAATGGTGTGATACACATTCTCATGATGTTACTGAAGTTGGTGATAGCTGTAATCGCCAACGTAATACCAATGAATAAGTGCTCAGCGAATCGGTATGAAACGTTCTCTTTGTACAGCGGATAGCTATAGATCATTAGCATCAGGAACCATCCGACCCAAAGGCCGATTACGTCCAGAGTTGCTGTTGGATATGCCATTATTTGTTACCTCCTAGTTTCTCGGTGATTACGCCAATGTTTCCTACGATGATGGCTAATATGAGCAGCAAGTGGCTAACGCTAATGCTGTCCATTGCTGTTGTCGCTTCACCTAGTTCTCCGATTAGTTGCTCTAACTCTGCACCGCCTCGTGAACCTACGCTTACACCGAAGAAGTTACCAGCCTGCCATCTTGGTAGGTCGGTTGAAGCGTTCATCGCGATTCCAATCTCGGCTAGCTTTGTTCCATAGGCACTTTGCCACTGTGTCATGAAGTGACCGCCATAGTCACCAGTATCTGAGGATAGTACTCCAGCGATATCAGCGTTGTCTACGATTCCCTCAAGCATCGGAATCTCATCATATGGGGTTCCGAAGTGGTCCTGTGGGTATACGCTTGCGATGTCTGATCCAAGCTGCGCTACTACAGATTCGCCTCCAGTCATGTATCCGAGGAAGACATAGTCTACTCCGTATACCTTATTGTCAAAATCTGCTCTGCAAGTATCCTGTAGCTTGTTGTAGGTAAGCTCAACGTCATAGTGGGTACCAGTGATTATTATCTTGGCACCCTCTCTGAACAGTGCTTTTGTACAGACAGTTACAGATGGGTGACACTCTGACCATGCGCTTACGCCATAGCCAAAGTTGAGTATCCACACTTCTCCCTCCTCGACTTCATCGCCTGTAACCCCGTCATAGAGATCTTGGGTGTTAGGCGAGAGAGTGATAGGGAAACCAATTGGACTAAGGAATGGTACCATTAGAGCGATGAAGAGTATCCAGTAGAATACTCTGCGATCAATATCGGCTAGTTTAGCTAGACTCATTACTCGCTACCTCCTGCGTAGAATCCCCGCTCCTTACCAAGTAGTGCTCTAAATCCAAAAGCGATCAGGCCTAATGCGCCTACAATCGCTAATGTTCTCATTCCCGGTATCTGACCAGTGAACTGGACCCAGTTTCCCAAATCTTTGAAACCGACCCAGATAGCCTCACCGACTGGCGCGTTTTTGAGCATCACGAGGCAGCCCGCAACTAACATGAGGGTAGCATCGATGTTTCTAGCTCTGAAAGCACGATAGGCGGCAGAGAAGATATAGAATCCTGTAATCGGGTATAGAGTTGCACCAAGTGGTGTGTAGATATAGTTGAACAACCAGTTGTATATTCCGTTACTTGTTTGTACTCCTGTTGAGATGTAACCTGCGATTCCAGTAAGAAGCATAATGACGAATATCGCCATCAGAACTCCGCTGAATTGCCAGTCTCTTCGCTTTTCCTGAATTCGGACGCTATGCGACATAGTCAGACGTATAGCTCCGAGGAACAGTGAGATATTAAAAATGATAACAGCCCACGTTCGTATGGTCTCTGCCCATATTTGATTGGTTGCGAAGAAGAAGTATTCTACTATCATCAACAAGGTGACTATTCCGGTTATCGCGTAGACGACTTCTTGTTTAAATATATTAGACATTTTTTATCACATCCCCAACAGATCAGCAATTATTGTTACGTTGATAGCACCTAGAATGAAGCCGACAGCTGTTATCGCCACCAAGAGTAATTTCATAAAGTCCTCTCCCTTGATCGAGCCTAGCATATCACGGCTCTGACTGATAGCCGCACCTGCAGCGAAGAGCTCCTCAGCGAGCAACATATAGTCACATGTTGCTACGAGGAACGGCATCTGGTGGGTATTGTTTGTTCCACCGATCTGCATCGCTCCAATGTGGTTACCTGCTTCACCGATGACTACAGCCTCATAGTAGAAGCCACCTACTAAGATGTTTGAGGCTGGCTTCTCTCTCTGCATGTAGCCTAGAGTTGCGCTTAGGTATGGTGATTGATCAGAGATGAAAGTAATCTGGTCAGTGCTGAATTCCTCTGGCTTTCCTTCTCGTAGGTATGCTGTTCTCATTGTCTCCTCGATAAGAGGCAGAGCATCTGGTAGGGGGACAATCGCTTGGATATGTACACCTGCCTTGACACATTCCTCTGTTAAATATTCGAGAATGCTGATTGAGGCAAGGACTTGTGGTCCTTGGCTAGAGTTGTTCAAGGAATCTGAAATACCGGGTGTCCAGAGAACTGGTCGACCCATTTCAGCGGCTCTACCAACTGCTTCAGGTATCGCCTGCATTGCTGGCATTGATCTGATTGAATACTGTCCTTCTTTGTTTATTGTCATGAAGTAGTACATTAGGACGAAAAAGACGATCATGTAAATGAAAGTCATTAATCGTCCAGCTACTATAATTGCCATTGTTTTTCCTTCCGTTTTTTTTAGCCTATTCACCGCGAAGACCCATGATAATTGCTGATGC
>Ga0180432_10008426_pt1 | contig 12840 bp, 9 predicted proteins | sample SS_ome_10_FD_132414 | JGI IMG/M metagenome (GOLD analysis project Ga0180432, IMG submission 132414) | Hypersaline lake sediment archaeal communities from the Salton Sea, California, USA - SS_1_MS_2 metaG | ecosystem: Environmental > Aquatic > Non-marine Saline and Alkaline > Hypersaline >...
CCATCGGACGGGGCGGGTCAGTTGAGCGACGAGTTTCTCCATCGCGTCGGCTCCCGAGGCCACCGGTTGACCGTCGGCATTGGACAGCAGCGTGATTCGGGGATCTTCGGGACGGACCTCGGCTGCGGCGGCGGCATAGCCGTCCAGAGCCGCGGCCATGTACTGGGTGTGAAACGCCCCGGCGGTGGCTAGCGGGCGCACCCGCGCCTTGGCCGGAGGGTCCTCGGCCAGTTTCTCCAAGGCGGCCACGGAGCCGGCGGCCACGATCTGACCGGCCGCATTGCGATTGGCTGGGACCAGTTCCAGGGCCTCCAGCCGGGTCAGCACCTCATCCTCGTCGCCGCCGAGGACCGCCGCCATCCCGGTGGGCTCGGCCGCGCAGGCCTTGGCCATCTCGGCGCCGCGAACGGCAGCCAGTCGGACCGCGTCATCGGCCCCGATCACCCCGGCGATGGCGTAGGCGGCGATCTCGCCGACCGAGTGGCCGGCGGCAAGAGTGTCGCCGGAGCTCGACGGCAGGCCGCGGCGGTTCAGTTCGTCGAAGGCCAGCAGGGTGGTCGCGACGACCAGCGGTTGGGTGACTGCGGTATCGGTGATCTCCTCGGCCGTGGCGGTGGTGCCCAGCCGAGCCAGGTCCAGGCCGCTGATCTGCGACCAGGCTGCGACGCGGTCGGCGGCTCCGGGCAGCGTCAGCCACTCGGCGAGCATGCCGGGAGTCTGCGAACCCTGTCCGGGCGCGAGGAGCGCGATCACGTCTTTAAGAGAACACTGTGAAAGCCGATTTGCGGGGTGTAAAGGATTATGAACCTCGTCTTACGTTTTTGTGGAACACCTACAAAAGCGCTCGGTAATGCGACGTCGGCGACATCATTCCGCGATCTACACCTCCCGGCCCAGGCCCACCAGCGGCGGTGTGAGCTGCGTCGCCGGGATATTCGTACTGGTCTGGAGGGTCCTGGGGGGCGCGGCGGGATAGCCAAGGCGACCGAAGGTGGTGGCGACCCGCAGGACATACGCGTCGCGCGGCAGGGTGGGGTCGCGTCCGGTGAAGTCGGCGATCCGCTTCAGGCGGTACCGGACTGTATTTGGATGAACGAACAGTTTCCGGGCGCAGGCTTCGATCGCGCCGCCGCTGTCGAGGTAGGCGTCCAACGTCTCCGACAGCGCGGGACCGGCGTCGGCCAGCGGCCTGGTGACGTCGTTGTATAACGCCGCCACCGCCGAGGTGTCGCCGAGCAGAGCGCGTTCGGGCAGCAGTTCACGGGCCAGCACCGGCCGCGGAGCCCCCGCCCAACCGGCCACGGCGTTCATCCCGGAAATCGCCTCACCCGCGCTGTGGTAGGCGGCGGTCAGCATCGGCGCGGTCGGGCCGATCACCACCGGTCCGTCGGAGAAGGCGGACAGCAGATCGTTGAAGAAACGGTCGGTAGGGGCCAGTGGCCCGGAGATGATCGCGATGAGCCACGTGCCGTGCACATCGGCCAGTGCTGCACGGTCATGCCGCAGGGCGATATCGCGGATATCCTCTCCGGCCAGTTCCCCCCGATCCGGCGGCGGGGTGCCGACCACTACGGTCGCGGGCCCGGTGGTGTCCCAGTTCAGCGCCGCCGCCCGGGACAACAATTCCGGGCCGGTATCGCCGCGGACCACCGCATCGACCACGCTGGCTTCCATCCGGCTGTCCCAGGATCCGCGCGCCTCGGCGGCGTCGGCGTAGATGCCGGCGGCCGCGAACGCCAGGTCGCGGCTGTATCGCAGGATGCCGACCGTCAGGGCGGTCATCTGCTCGGGGTTGCGGGCCGCCATCGGGACGACCTCCTCGAAGAACTCCATGGTCACCCGCACCATGTCGACGGTCTGGGCGAGCGCGATCTTGCGGGTCAGGTCCTTGGGCACCAGTTCGAAGGCTTGGGCCGTATACCCGACGTTGCTGGTGGGATCGCTCATCCACTCGGCAAAGTTGACCACCGCGGCCTGCACCACCAGTTGCACGCTGGCGCGCTGGGAGGCTTCCAGGTCGGCGAAGAACGGCAACCGAGTCTGCATTGTGCGGACGGCTTCGGTGGCCAGCCGGCCCGAGCGTCCTTTCAGTCGCCGCAGGGTGGCTTCCGGGACGTCGGCCAGGAGTTCCAGGGGTGAGCGCGCCACTTCTCCCGTCGAGTTGGCGCCCGCTGAGTTGTCGCCCGTTGAGTTGTCGGCCACAGATAAAAGCTACGGCATTCTTTGGCGTAATCCGCTAAAAATGACGCCACTCTCGTTCTGATGTCGTGGCTACGCCACTCCGGAGTCCGAGGTCTGTTCCGGCGCGGCCAGCACATCGTCGATCCGGTACTCCCGAGCCGCCGCGACCGCCACCGACGGGTCGATCTCGCCGTCGCGGGCCAGTGCCTCGAGCACCGCCACCACGATCGACTCCGCGTCGGTGTTGAAATAGCGGCGCGCGGCCGGGCGGGTGTCGGAGAACCCGAATCCGTCGGTGCCCAGCGTGAGGTAGGTGTTGGGCACCCACGGACGGATCTGCTCGGGGACTGCGCGCATCCAGTCCGAGACCGCGACCACGGGGCCCGCGGTTTTGCCCAGCACCTCGGTTACGAAGGGGGTCGGTGCCGGCCGGTCGGGATGGCGCAGGACCGCCTTCTCGACCGCAAGACCGTCACGATGCAACTCGTTCCAGCTCGTCACCGACCACACATCGGCCGCCACGTCCCAGCGCTCGGCGAGCATGTCCGCGGCCCGCAGGGCGTCGGGCATCGCCACGCCGGAGGCGAGGATTTGGGCGGTGCTGGTGCGGTTCTGGGTGGCCGGCCGGTAGCGGTACATGCCGCGCAGCAGGTGGTCGACGTCGAGGTTCTCCGGTTCGGCCGGCTGGACATAGGGCTCGTTGTAGATGGTGAGGTAGAAGAACACGTTCTCCGGGTTACCGCCGAACATGCGGCGCAACCCGCTTTCGATGATGTGGGCGATCTCGTAGGCGAACGCCGGGTCGTAGGCCACCACCGCCGGGTTGGTCGAGGCCAGCAGCAGGGAGTGGCCGTCGGCGTGCTGCAGACCCTCGCCGGTGAGTGTGGTCCGCCCCGCCGTGGCGCCCAGCACAAAGCCGCGGGCCATCTGGTCGGCGGCGGCCCAGAAGCTGTCGCCGGTCCGCTGAAAACCGAACATCGAATAGAAGATGTAGACCGGGATCATCGGCTCGTTGTGGGTCGAGTACGACGAGCCGACCGCGGTGAACGACGCGGTGGACCCGGCTTCGTTGATGCCCTCGTGCAGGATCTGGCCGCGCTCGCTCTCCTTGTAGGCGAGCATGAGCTGTGCGTCGACGGCCGTGTAGAGCTGGCCGTTGCGGTTGTAGATTTTCAGGGTCGGGAACCACGAGTCCATCCCGAAAGTGCGGGCCTCGTCCGGGATGATCGGCACGATGCGCCGGCCGACGGCGTTCTCCCCGGTTTCCCGCAGTAATTCCTTGAAGACCCGGACGGTGGCCATCGTGGTGGCCACTTCCTGGTTTCCCGAACCGGATTTCACCACTTTGTAGACCTCGCGCGGCGGCAGGGTCAGCGCCCGGGACTGGGTGCGGCGTTCCGGCAGAAAACCGCCCAGCGCTGTCCGGCGGTCCAGCAAGTAGCGGATCTCCGGGGTTTCCGGGCCTGGATGGTAGTACGGCGGCAGGTACGGGTTCTCCTCCAGCTGAGTATCGCTGATCGGAATCCGCATGAGGTCCCGGAAGTCCTTGAGATCCTGCAGGGCGAGCTTTTTCATCTGGTGAGTGGCGTTGCGGCCCTGGAAATGCGAGCCCAGCGTGTACCCCTTGATGGTCTTGGCCAAGATCACCGTCGGCTGGCCCTTGTGTTCCATCGCCGCGCGGTAGGCCGCGTAGACCTTGCGGTAGTCATGCCCACCGCGCTTCAGGTTCCAGATTTCGTCATCGGACATTTTCTGCACCAGGGCCTTGGTGCGCGGATCGCGACCGAAGAAATGCTCTCGTACATAGGCGCCGTCATTGGCCTTGTAGGTCTGGAAGTCCCCGTCCGGGGTGGTGTTCATCAGGTTCACCAGTGCGGCGTCCTTGTCGGCGTGCAGCAGCGCATCCCACTCGCGTCCCCACACCACCTTGATGACATTCCAGCCGGCCCCCCGGAAGAACGACTCCAACTCCTGGATGATTTTGCCGTTGCCGCGTACCGGCCCGTCGAGACGTTGAAGGTTGCAGTTGATCACGAAGGTCAGGTTGTCCAGCGCCTCGTTGGCGGCGACCTGGATCAGCCCGCGGCTCTCCGGCTCATCCATCTCCCCGTCGCCGAGGAAGGCCCACACATGTTGATCGGAGGTGTCCTTGATGCCGCGGTCGTGCAGGTAGTGATTGAAACGGGCCTGGTAGATGGCATTCATCGGGCCCAGCCCCATCGACACCGTCGGGAACTCCCAGAAGTCCGGCATCAACCGGGGGTGCGGGTAGGACGGTAGGCCGCCACCCGGGTGGCTGTGCTCCTGGCGGAAGCCGTCCAGCCGGGTCGCGGACAGCCGCCCCTCCAGGAATGCGCGGGCGTAGATACCGGGGGAGGCGTGGCCCTGGATGTAGACCTGGTCGCCGCCACCTGGGTGGGACTTGCCGCGGAAGAAGTGGTTGAACCCCACTTCGTAGAGCGCGGCCGAGGAGGCGTAAGTCGAAATGTGCCCGCCGACGCCGACGCCGGGGCGCTGCGCACGGTGGACCATGATGGCGGCGTTCCATCGGATCCAACGACGGTAACGCCGTTCGACGTCCTCGTCGCCGGGAAACCAGGGCTCCAACTCGGTGGGGATGGTGTTGACGTAGTCCGTCGAGGTCAGCGCCGGCAACGACACCCGCTGTTCACCCGCCCGCTCCAGCATTCGCAGCATCAGGTAGCGGGCCCGGGCCGGACCGGAGCGTGACACCAGGCCGTCGAACGACTCCAGCCACTCCGAGGTCTCTTCCGGGTCGATATCGGGCAGGTAGGACGCGACGCCGTCGCGGATCACCCGAACCCGATCTGACTCGGGCGCGCTGCCCGGACCTTGACTCCGTTGATCGCGTGCGAACTGGGCCGTCACTTCCGCTCCTCATGGGGTGGGGGGGAGGTTGGATTGGATACCGGTCCTATCGTGCCGCACCGACGCCACTCCCGTCGCAGAGTTCGTGCCGCGCGCCGATCCGGGCGGCGACCCGGTAACGTCTGCGTGCGTGCTGAGCGGAACCGCGCGAGGGGTGCGCATCGCCGGAATGCTCGTCGGCGGCGTGGCGCTGGCGTCCATGGGGGTGATGGGCTGTACCACCGTCACCGGCGGCGATGCCGAGGTGAACGCCGGCGAAGCCCCCGCGTATCGCACCTCCATGTCATTGTCGTCATCGCAGTCCGTGGCCAGTTCCAGCGCCCGGGAGTCCGAACGGCGGGCCTCGCGGACCACCCAGGCGGTCCAGGCCACCTGCGAGACGTTGGCCACCACCAGCGCCGAAGCGATCGACGCCGTCAACGACTACGTCGATGCGTTCAACGAAGAGGGCGGCAACGTCGCGGCCACCGAGGGCCCGGCGATCGATGGATTGATTCAGAGCGCGGAGGCGGTGGAGTCCAGTATCAGCGATATGGTTCCGGACGAACTCCGGGATGCCTTCCTGGGCTGGGTGGCCGGCGCGGTCACCACAGCCGATGCGATCAGCGGCCAGGCGCCACCGTCGGAGTTCAACACGGTGATCAGCGAACTCAATGAGGCCAGGGCGACCGCCCTGGGACTTTGTGACGAAACGTTCAGATAAATCCGACCGCGAACAAACCGGCCCGTCCCGGTCGTGCGACGATAGGTCGTGAGGCAGACGGTCGACACAAGAGGAGGTCTGAGACGGTGGTCGCCCTGAGTGACGGCGGGCGTAGCTACGCACAAAGGCTCGACATCCACCCCGATCAGATCGTCCAGGAACTGGGCTGGGACGAGGATGCCGACAACGACATCCGGTTCAACGTCGAGGAGACCTGCGGCAGCGACCTTCTCGACGAGGACTCCGACGAGGTGATCGACGTCGTGCTGCTGTGGTGGCGCGACACTGACGGGGATCTGGTGGACCGGTTGATGGACGCCATCACCCCGCTCGCCGAGGACGGGATCATCTGGGTCCTGACTCCCAAAACCGGCAAACCCGGTCATGTGTTGCCGGCCGACATCGCCGAGGCCGCCCCCACCGCCGGTCTGATGCAGACGTCGTCGGCCAATCTGGGTGACTGGATCGGCAGCCGGCTTGTACAGCCGAAATCCAAGGCGGCCGGGAGGCATTCATGACTCTGGCCGTCGGGGACGAGGCCCCGGACTTCACCCTCAAGGATCAGAACGGGCAGCCGGTCAGCCTCGGGGACTTCCGTGGCCGGAAGAACGTGCTACTGGTGTTCTTCCCGCTGGCCTTCACCGGCATCTGTCAGGGCGAACTCGACGAGGTGCGGGACAACCTTCCCACCTACGACAATGACGACACCGCCACCCTGGCAGTTTCGGTGGGGCCGCCCCCGACGCACAAGATCTGGGCCACCGAGAGTGGGTTCACCTTTCCGGTGCTGTCCGATTTCTGGCCGCACGGCGCGGTGGCGCAGGCCTATGGGGTGTTCAACTCCGACGGTGGCTTCGCCAACCGCGGCACCTTCGTCATCGACCGAACGGGCGTGGTCCGGTTCGCCGAGTGCAAACAGCCCGGCGAGGCCCGCGACCAGAAGGTGTGGACCGACGCGCTCGCATCGTTGAAGGCCTGACCTCGATTTTCAACCTGCGCGGACGGCGGGTAGCCTCCCCGGGCACGGGCGTGTAGCTCAGTGGTAGAGCTCTGGTTTTACACACCAGCGGTCGGCGGTTCGATACCGTCCACGCCCACCAGGTTCGCCGCTGATCCCCGCTAATCCCGACGTCAACGGAAACGGTGCGCGCCGGACCCGGACTCCGGTGCCGGTACTGTTGGCGCGCATGAGCCGTCGATGCCGTCACGGCGGGCCGTTCCGAAACCCGTGATCCGACCGCGATATTCGGGCGCCGCCATGGTGGTGTCGGTCGCGTTGCTGACCGCGGGATGCATACCGACTGCCGATCCGCGCCATGATTCGGCGCCGGTGGCGCAGAACGCGATCGGCGGCCCCTTCGCGGCACTGCTGGCCAGTTCGGCCGACCTCGGTCCGTCGCGGGATGACAGCGTCCAACTGACCGCCGCACTGGAAACCGACTCCCGTCCCGACCTGCTGATGGAGTGGGCACAGCGTCGCGAGTTGTCGGTGCGGTGGCGAACGGGAGACCCCTGGGCCATCGTCGAGGGCCGGCCGGCGGTGCTGGCCGGCGCCCTCGGAGTCGACGTTCGCGACTACCGGCGACACGGCAAGGTGTTCTACGCGTCGACACGGCAGCCCGCGGTGCCGATGGCACTGCGCGACGAGGTCACCGGATTCGGTCGAATCCTGGGCTACACCCCGCATCACGAATCGCGTCCGCCGACGCCGCCGTTGGATGTTCCCGATCAGGGCCTGACGCCCGAGGCACTGCTGCGCACCTACAACATCGAATCGTTGCGGGATCGCGGCTACACCGGCAAGGACGTCACGGTGGTCGTCTTCGCCTTCGACGGGTTCGACCAGGCTGATCTCGATATGTTCGCGTCGACCTTCGGTTTGCCGGAGTTCACCCCGGAGGTGGTGGGGGGGCAGCCGCCGGCCCGGCGAGGGGAGGCGACGATGGACCTCCAGGCCATCCATGCGATCGCGCCCGACGCCAAGAAAGTACTGGTCAATGCCCTGCCCACGGTGCAGGGCGACGGATCATACGAGAAGATCGCCGAGATGATGGAGGACACCAGCCGGCGATACCCCGGGGCGGTGTGGAGTTTGTCCATCGGCTGGGGCTGCGACAAGCTCATCACCGCCGCGGATCTGGTGCCGGTGCGCTCGGCCCTGGCCGCGGCACATCGCATGGGCACCACGGCCTTCGATGCCAGCGGTGATCTGGCCGGCTTGGCCTGCAAGGACGGCCAGGCCTGGGCCGCCCCGCCGAGTCCGGACGATATCGGCCTGGACGCGGTCGCGTCGCTGCCGGAAATGACCTCCGTCGGGGGCACCACGCTCTCGACCGACGCCACCGGCGTCTGGCTTGCCGAACAAGCGTGGTTCGACGCCCCGCTCACCCAGGGCTCCGGCGGAGGGGTCTCGGCATTGTTCGACCGCCCGGACTGGCAGCAGGATCTTCGCGTCGGAGTTGGGGAGGGCCAACGGCTCGCCCCGGATATAGCGGCGGTCGCCGACCCGGTAACCGGCGTTAAATTCGTTTTCGACGAGCAGGTGGTGGTCGGCGGCGGTACCTCGCTATCGGCCCCGATCTGGGCCGGGATGACCGCGGTGATGAACCAGTTCATCATCGAGCGCAACGGCACAGCGCTCGGTGACCTCAACCCGTTGCTCTACCAGATCGCCCGCGACGCGACGGTGCCCGCATTCCGGGACATCACGCTCGGCGCGAATGCGGTCAGGTTCGCGAAACCGGGCTACGACCTGGTGACCGGCCTAGGCAGTCCCAATATCGAAGTCCTGGTCCAGCGCCTGCTCGAGGCGCAGAAGTCGGCCCGATGAGCCCAGCCGGCGGATATGACCTCGACCCGGTACCCACGATGCCGGGGGTGGACTGCTCGTGCTGTGCGACACAGGTTCCGGCTGGTTCCTTCTGCGGTCGATGCGGTGCACACCTTAGTTCCGAGTCCGGCGACGGACCGCCATTGCTGCGCATTGACACCTACGCCGCCGCCCCGCGCGAGAGTGTGCTCCGACCGGCGATCAGCAGTTCGCTGTTTCCGCATCTGCCGCGACGACGTCGGCTGCCGTTCGGAATCGGGCTGGTGCTGGTGCTGGTCGGGCTGCTGGGCTTCGTCCTGCTGAAGATTCCTCCCGCGGTCATCAGTGTGGCGGTGCTGGGAGTTCTCCTGCTGTTCCTGCTGTATCTGCGTGAAGCCGACGCCTACCGGGACATGGGACGTTCCGCGCTGGTGACCGTCACGGTGCTCGGCGTCGCATTGGGTGTCGCCTGGATGCTGCTGACCGGTGGGATCTTCGCGCGCTCGCATGGTGCCCAACTGGGCGCCGGCCTCTTGCCGGGCACGGTGCTGCGCGATGGGATCGCCCTTCCGATCGGCGCAGCGCTACTCGCCGTCATGCCGGCTGCGCTCGTCCGGCTGCGTGTCCTGGCGGCGCGAGAGTCGTTGGACGGCTTCGTGATCGGCGCGCTGGCGGCGCTGGCGTTCACCACGGGGGCGACTCTGACGCGACTTGCCCCGATCCTGGCCACCGGCCCGATCGCCCACCCCCGTCCGTTGGGCGGGGTGCTGGCGCAGGCCTGTATCGGGGGTTTGGCCGTGCCGCTGACGGCGATCGCAGCCGGCGGGTTGATCGGCATCGTTCTGTGGTTCTCCGGGCCCGGGCGCACCCGCGTGCTGCTCATCGTTCTCGCGGTGGCGATGATGGCGATTCAAGCGTGCCTCGGAGTCATCGAAATCCTCGGTTTCTCACAGCTGGTGGTGCTGCTCCTGCACATCCTGCTGACCTTCGCGGCCCTGCTCACGCTGCGGTTCGGCGTGCAGTTGGCGATGCTGCGGGAGATGCATGACCCCATCGACCAGCTCGAACCCCTGCTGTGTGTGCGGTGCGAACGCGTCGTGCCGGATATGGCGTTTTGCCCGGCCTGCGGGGCGGCCACTCGGGCGTCATCGCGCTCATCACGGGAGGAGCGACGGCGATCGCGGCCGGTGGCGGTATCCCGGCACCCGGTGCCGATCGGCGGCCGTCGGGAGCCCGGAACCGAAAGAGGTGACGAGCGTTACCCCGGATATGCGCTGCCGCCGGGAACCTATGCGGCCCCCGGGGTGATCGGACCGCGATGGGGCCGGCTACTGGGTGTGTGGGCCGCCGGTATCGGCCTGCTCGTGGGGGCGTTGGTCGGGGTGTCGGTGATGGTCACGCAGAAACCCGCGCGGTATCTGTGCCCACCCGACTGCGGCCGGCCGAAGGCGGGCCCGCCCGCGGCTCCCTTGCCCAGGTACACCGCACCCGGCGAGGTGTTCTCGGTGTCCTACCCCGCACCGGGCTCGGCCTACGACGTCACCACCGACGCGCAGGGCGTCACGGCGACCTTCACCGCCGGTGACGGCGGAACCATGCGGCTGTTCTCCCAGCCCGCACAGGGCCGGGCACCGAAGGAGATCGCCGACGCGCTGATCGCCGCGACCTTCCCCGGCGCCGGCACCGTCTACGAGATCCCGAACGCCGTCGTGGGCTACCAGCCGGGTTACGGGGTGGTGGCCGATTATTGGCCACTGGGTGTCAGCAGCAACTATGTGCAGACCCGGATCGTGATGCTGGTGGCGGTAAAAAACGACATCGCACTGGTCGCGAGTGCCGCCGGTCCGTATCACGAATTCGGGCCCGACTTCGGACCCGGGATGCCATCGGGAGCCAATCTGCAACTCGCCCAGGACATGAGCAGATACGTCAACAGCTTCAGCTGGAAGGGCGACCCGCCACGCTGAACTCAGCGCCAGCATGCCCAGGCGGTCGGTGAGTCAGCCCGCGTTGTTGAGCCCCTCCAGCCGGGTCAGCCGGGTGAGCCGGCGCAGCACCTCGGCCCCGAGTAACTCGCCGAGCAGTTGTTCCAGCGAAACGCTGACTTCGATTGGGTCGCCGACCTCATCGGTGCCGAGATAGTCCGCCACGACCAGCGCCTCGACTGGCGGGCGGCCGAAGGCCCGGGCCACGCTGATCACCGTCTCCGCCTTCGGCTGGGTCTTGCCTTGCAACCAGTTACACACGGAGAGCCGGCCGATGCCGATGCGCGCGGCGATCTGAGCCTGGGTGGCTCCGCCGCTGATGCGACGCAGGTACTCCGGCCACGTTTCCGGTGCCCCGCTGTGCCTACCGCCGTCGGATGAATCCGCCATTTCGTCTACCCCCCGTATCGAACCGGCCATGCACCGCGAACTGTAGGGGCACCGTCTGACAGGTTTTTTCAGCAGCAGCCGCGATGTGCCGACCGGTCGGCGAGGTGCGCGTGCGGGCTGGGGTCGCTGCCACGGACCGACCCCAGGAAGGTATCCAGGTCGATACGTTCGCCGCCCAGCCAGGTGCCGTTCACCGTGGCCGTGTCGGCCAACTCCGCCGGGTCGACGGCGAAGGGATCCGCGGCGAGTTCGGTGAAGTCGGCCAGCTTGCCGACGGTGATCGACCCGATGAGCTTGTCTCGGTGCAGGGTGCGTGCGGCGTCGATGGTATGCGCCCGCAACGCCTGTTCCAATGCCATGACTTGGTCCGGGCCGTGTACGGCGCCCGACCGGGTGTGTCGGGTCACCGCGGTCGCGATGTTCAGGATCGGCGACGGCGGTGACACCGAACCGTCGTTGTGGAACGACACCACCGCACCGGAGGCCGCGGCATCACCGAAGGACTGCCAGCGGCTGCCGTGCTCATGGTCGAACATCTGCCCGTCGAGCAGATCGCCCCAGTAGTAGTACTGGAACGGCGCCATCGACGTGTACACCCCGAGTTTGGCGGCCCGGTCGAAATGCCGGCGGGTGCCCGCACCGAGATGCTCGATGCGCCAGCGGTGGTCGGTTCCCAGCAGGCTGTGTCGCTGCAACGCCGCCTCGTAGGCATCCAACGCCAGGTCGATCGCCAGGTCTCCGTTGGCGTGCAGAGCCATCTGCCAGCCGGCCGGGCCGGCCTTGTCCAGAACGGCGTCCAATTCGGCGCGGGTGTAGTTCATCGACTGCGGGCCGCCGGCTTTGGCCGGGTCGATTCCGGCCAGTCGGGTCGCCTCGCTGTCCAGGTAGGGAAACGAGATGCCGATATTGCCCACCCAGGGGGAGCCATCGGTCCAGAGTTTGACACCCTGCTTGATCAGCCATTCCTCGCCGGCCGCGAAGGCGGTGGGTTCGGTGTAGGTGTCGCTGGTGGAGACTTCCCACATGCTGACCCGCAGCGGGCAGGAAGGGGCGGCGGCCAACGCCTCGTACCCGGCTTTCAGATTGCGGTCGAAGGTCATATCCGAGGTCGACGTCAGACCGGCACGTGCCATCGTGGCGTAGTACTCGGCCCCGGCCACCAGGGGGTTGCCGAGTTTGGCGAGAATATCGCCGACCACGGCGAACAACACCCCGGTCTCGAAGCCCTGACCGTTGAGGCCGCCATCCGGATTGCGGCCGAAGTGTGCCCCGACGGGATCGGCCGGCGGGGTCACATCCCAGCCCTTGGATTTCATCAGCGCGGTGTTGAAGTACACGCCGTGGCCGGAGTTGTCCACGATGACCGCCACCCGGTCGCCGAAGATCCTGTCCAGTTCGGGCGCCTCCGGGGCGGGGCGCTGGTGCAGCAGTGCGTCGAACCCGGAGAACAACAGCGGCGTGCCCGGATCGCTCTCGGCGATGGCAGCGGTGAATACCTTCTGGACGTCCGACCAACTGGGGTCGTTGAAGGGCGTGATGTTTCGGGCCGGGGGGTTCAGCGCGACGCCACTCATCAATGGGTGGCTGTGTGGCTCCACCAAGCCGGGTAGCAGGGCTGCAGCGCCGGTATCGACCACCTCGGCATCCGGGGTGGCCGCCCGGCACTCGTCCAGCGATCCGACCGCGGCGATAAGGCCATTCGAGATGGCCACCGCGTCGGCGCGGGGCCGGCTCGGGTCCATGGTGATGACGGTTCCGGCTTTGAGGATTCGTTCTGACATAGCTCCGCTTTTTCAGTGTTGTTGGCCTTGGGAGCAAGTAGACCACGTGTGAGATGCTGCCGGGGTGGAGGCGCGCGACCGGTGGGCAGCAGCCGGTATCGC
>Ga0180432_10008428_pt1 | contig 12838 bp, 8 predicted proteins | sample SS_ome_10_FD_132414 | JGI IMG/M metagenome (GOLD analysis project Ga0180432, IMG submission 132414) | Hypersaline lake sediment archaeal communities from the Salton Sea, California, USA - SS_1_MS_2 metaG | ecosystem: Environmental > Aquatic > Non-marine Saline and Alkaline > Hypersaline >...
AAATATCAGATCAGAAATTGATCACGAGAAGAATAAATTGATAATCGTCCTCGAAACAGAATCAAAAGTGGGTGATCTCTACTATTCTATCGATGGTACAAAACCTGATATTTCAAGCAGAAAATATACGGGACCATTTTATTTGGAAAAATCTTCCACCATAAAAGCCTGTCAATTAAGTGAAAATATTCTTTCAGGAGTTTCGTCTCAAGATTTTCTTGTACATAAGGCGATTGGGCAAAAAGTTCAATTGCTCGATACAGAAAATGAAATCAACTATAGTGATGCATATTGTCTTGTTGACGGTAACCCAGGTCAGTATGCTTATTGGTACGGTAATTGGCAAGGCGTGAAAGGAGATCACTTCATTGCGTTGGTTGATCTGGAGACAACGGTTGAGATCAAGGAATTTGCTATCCGATTTTTACAGTACAGGGATCCTTCTGATTGGATTTATCTTCCAAAGCAAATTAAAATATACGGCTCTACCAACGGAAGGGATTTTGTAGCATTTGGAACCATGAAAAGGAAAAATAAATTGGGCCCCGATGAGACAGGGATGCAGGAATATTCGGTCGATTTGGAGAGTGCTAAAATCCGCTTTTTAAAAATCGATGCTGAAAATATTGGTATTGAACCATCTGAAAGTCCAGATGCCGGGAAGCCGGCTTGGATGCTGGCTGATGAGATAATTTTAAAATAATATATACAAGGTGTTCAGAATGAAAAAGATAAATCCAATTATTCCCATAGGTGTGGGATTGGTATCGCTGGGTACTTTGGGATGCGGATCAGAAAAAATAGACCTACCATCGCAGAAAACGCCCAATATCGTGCTTATCATGGCTGATGACATGGGTTATGGTGTGCCGGGATGTTATGGAGGCACAGAAATTTTTACGCCCAATATCGACAAACTGGCTCTGCACGGAATGCGATTTACCAACGCCTATGCCGGATGCGCTTTATGCGCTCCGTCTCGCGCATCGCTCTTATTGGGTCAGCATATGGGTCATGTTTCTTTGAGAGGAAATACCGGCGGCATCTCTATATTAGACCAGGATGTCACTTTTGCTGAAGTGATGAAAAAGGGCGGCTATCAAATTGGCGGTTTTGGAAAGTGGGGAATTGGGGATCTGGATACACCCGGCGTTCCTGAGAAACAGGGTTTTGATGAATTCTTTGGATACTATCACCAGATTCACGCGCACTTTTATTATACCGATTATCTGATTGAAAATGGCGTGAAGGTGATTGTGCCCAATCGGCACAATGATCCTGAATCGTATACCCACAATATTTATTTCAATCGCATGACAGATTTCATCAGGGATCAGGCTGAATCTGACCAACCTTTTTTCTGTTTTGGCTCATGGGTGCTGCCTCATACGGATGATGAAGATCACCCACAAATTCCCACCTCCGATCCGGCATATCAAATGTATGCGGACAAACCGTGGACTGAAGAGGTTAAGAAATTTGCGGCCATGCATACCCGGTTCGATACCGATGTAGGGAAAGTGATGGACCTATTGGAAGCGTTGGGCATTGCTGATAATACCCTTCTTATAGTGTCTTCCGATAATGGCGGTGGTGGTGAGTGGCTCAAGCATTTTGATCTTAATAGAGGCTTACGCGGCGCCAAACGGACCCTTTTTGAAGGGGGGCTTCGTGTTCCCTTTGTGGCTTCCTGGCCCGGAAAAATTAAGGCTGGATCGGTCTCTGATCATCCGTTTTATTTTGCCGACATGATGGCTACCTTTGCGGAACTTTCCGGTACAGAGGCATCTCTTCCTAAAAACGATGGGATTTCCATTGTGTCCGAGCTTCTGGGAAAAAAGAATCAGAAAAAACATGACGCGCTTTATTGGGAAAATCCAGTGTACAGCTGGAGTAAACATTTTTATCCAAAGACATGGCTCCAACAGGCAGTCCGCATGGATAACTGGAAGCTTGTTCGACACAAGACCGATGAACCGTGGGAGTTGTATGATTTATCTGTTGATCCACAAGAGGAAATGGATATCTCAAAAGAACATCCTGAAATGATTCAAAAGATGGTGACGTGGATAGAAAACAATCGTATTGAAATGATTGAACAGATTGAACCGGAGATGCCAGAAGGGAAGTGGTATAGATGAGAATGAAGTTCCTGTTTTCACTTTACTTCTTTGTCGTGATTTTATCTTGTCAGAATTCTGACCCTTGGCGACCGTTGTTTAATGGAAGAGATCTTGATGGATGGAAACATATCGGTGAAGGCAGATTCACCATTCAGAATCGAATGCTTGTCACCGAAGGGGGTATGGGTCTTCTCTGGTTTGAAAAACAACCTTTTAGCGATTGCCGAATCCGTGTTGTTTACAAGACAGAGCATATTCAATCCAATTCAGGCGTATTTATACGAATCCCCCATCCACCAGCCGATCCCTGGGACGCAGTGCATGGGGGATATGAAGTTCAGATTGATGATTCAGAAGATGATTTTCACTGCACGGGCACGCTTTATTCCCTGACGCGGACGTCTGCCCGTCCAGGGCGTCCAGGAGAGTGGAACACGATGATCATTGAATTGGACGGAACAGTCACTCGTGTGTGGATCAATGATGTGCTGGTTACGGATTTTACTGAAGGGGATCCCGTTCCCCCTGAACGGGAAACGTGGGAGCCAGAAAGAGGTCGTAGGCCATACGCAGGTTTTATTGGCATTCAAAATCATCAGCCTGAGGATGTGGTGATTTTTAAGGAGATTAGTGTTCTCCCTTTGCGGTAAAGATGTCAAAATGGTATGATTCAAAGGTACACAGGATTAGGAAGAGCGCATCTTGCCCTGAATTTCTCTTTTTTATTAAAGTTGTTTTTAAGGTGAACATCATGGAGAGACATTCGAAAGCTATTTCAAAAGAACAGCCTGATATCATTTTAAAAGTTGAAAGCAGGGTCACCTAAAGTCGTTTTAAAAAGGATGGAGAAGAATGAATCAGAAATACTTAAGGGGTAATGGTATAAGTAATGCATTTAGATGACAAGACGATCCATATTTAGATTTTGATAATAAGTGTCTATTTAGTCAGATATACCCAAGATTTGGTAAACGAGGAATTGAATTCATTATGACGGGTAAAGAACGAATTGAAGCGGCCTTAAAAGGGACTTGGCCAGATAAACGGCCGATTATGCTTCATAATTTTATGCTGGCCGCGAGAGTTCATGGCCTCACTATGAAGCAATATCGGGAAAATCCCCGGGATGCGGCAGAGGCACATATCTCCTTTGTAGAAAGATATGATCTGGATGCTGTTTTTATTGATGTGGATACATGCACAACGGCCGGTGCTGTTGGCGTGCCTATTGATTATCCTGAAGACGAACCTGCCCGTGTATCGGGCTCACAGCTGCTACAACTGGCGGATGTGGATCATCTGGAGCCGGTTGATATTTCCAAAGATCGTTATGTACAGAATTGGCTGGAGATTTGCTGTTTGGTTAAAGAACATTTTGGTGATGAAAAATGTGTCAGAGGAAACTGCGATCAGGCCCCGTTTTCTTTAGCCAGCATGATGCGGGGTACCATCAATTTTATGATGGATTTACCGAGCGGTGATGAGCGTATATTCCGATTGCTGGAATATTGTCAGGATGCGTGTTTTCAATTTATTGATCTTATGTCCCAAACGGGTGTGGATATGGTATCCAACGGGGACAGTCCTGCTGGCCCAGATATGATCTCTCCTCAAATGTACCGCACATTTGCTCTGCCATATGAAACATCACTGGTAAAAAGGGCACATGAAAAATACCTTCCCTACTGTCTTCATATTTGCGGGGATACCAGTCTTATTCTCGATTCCATGCTGGAAACGGAGAGTGATGCTTTTGAGCTGGATTTCAAAACCGACACAGAAGTCATCGTTTCTTCATGCAAGGATCAAGTGACTATTATTGGCACCATTGATCCAGTCGGTGTTATGGCCAGAGGAAGCGTCCATAATGTCGAGGAAGCTGCGCTGTCTTTATTGCATGCTTTTAATGATACCCCTCGCTTTATCATGAATGCGGGGTGTGCCTTACCGCCATCGACACCACCCGAGAATATTCAAAGACTTGTTGACGTAACACGCGCTTATCAGGAGGCATCCTGATGAATTTAACGGTATTGGATGTGATCATTTTTTCCCTTTATTGCGTCATTATCCTCTTTATTGGATTATGGGTATCCCGTTGGAAAGGCAAGCAGAGCCGTACTGCCAGTGATTACTTTCTAGCAAGCCGGGCCTTGCCCTGGTGGGTGATCGGCGCTTCGGTGATCGCTTCGAATATTTCCGCGGAACAGTTTATCGGCATGTCCGGAAGCGGATTTGTCGCAGGTATCGCCATTGCCACCTATGAGTGGATCGCCGCAGCCATGCTGATTATTGTAGCCAAATATTTTATCCCCATTTATCTCAAGCTGAATATCTACACGATGCCTGAGTTCCTGGAGCGACGATATGATATCCGTGTCAAGACCATCATGGCTTTTTTCTGGTTGTTGTTATACGTGTTTGTGAACCTGACCTCGGTTCTCTATTTGGGCGGTCTGACGTTAAAAACCATTCTGGGAATCCCTTTGTTGTGGGCCATCGTCCTACTGGCCGGATTTTCTTTGGCCTATTCGGTATGGGGTGGTTTGAAAGCCGTTGCATGGACCGATGTGGTTCAAGTCATTTTTCTTGTCCTGGGCGGGTTGTTCACCACGGCTATGGCCTTAAATGAGATATCGAATGGTGGAGGCGTTTTTCGCGGATTTGTCGATTTGATGCATCAGGTGCCCGATAAATTCAATTTGATTCTTTCAAAGGATAATCCATCCTATCATCAGCTTCCGGGGATCCGTACGATTATCGGCGGTCTCTGGGTGCTGGGTTTCAGCTACTGGGGTTGCAGTCAGTATATCACGCAACGGGCCCTGGCCGCAAAGGATATCCATCATGCGAGAAAGGGGTTGCTCTTCGCGGGTTACCTGAAGATTTTACTTCCTCTGATTGTTGTCTTGCCGGGAATTGCCGCGTTTGCTTTGAATGCTGATATTCAAAAACCCGATGAGGCTTATCCCTGGCTCTTGATGACTTTCGTGCCAGCGGGGTTCCGGGGAGCGGCCATCGCGGCTTTGTTTGCTGCCATCGTCTCTTCTCTTAGTTCCATGACCAACAGCGCGGCTACCATATTCACCATGGACATTGTCGGGCAGTATCGAAAACAATCCCTTACCTCAGGTCAGACTGTTCTTGTAGGCAGGGGATCGGCTGTTCTTTTTATCCTTATTGCCGTAATCATCGCTCCCTTTCTTTCATCACTTCAACAAGTTTTTCAGTTTATTCAGGAGTTTACCGGTTTTGTGAGTCCCGCGATTTTTGCTCTCTTTTTCTTTGGGCTCTTTTGGAAACGCGCCACCTCAGACGCAGTGTTTTACGCGTCTCTCCTTTCCATTCCATTGGGATTCGGATTAAAATATCTGGCACCGGGACTTCCCTTTTTAGATCGAATTGCTTTGGTTTTCATTGTGATCTGTGTCGTTGCGATTTTACTCTCCTTAAGAACCAAAGCGGCAGGTGAGGAAAGCGTAAAAACCGAATTATTTAAGACGTCAACAGGATTTGCCATCGGTTCCCTGGGAATTATGGCTCTTTTGACGGCTCTATATGTCATGTTCTGGTAAAAATCATCATACCTATAACGATGGAGAAAAAATGAAAAAATTTAAACAACTCTTGTTTGTTGTCCTTTTACTGGGAAGCGTCATCTCTGTTGGAGCCATTGACCGGCAGGAGATGCCTTTTCATAAGTACGATTTCGTAAGAACCCAATACAATCCTGACGATATTGGCTACCTCCTCGGTAATGCGGAAATGGGAGGGATTGCCGACAACACCGGTCTTGGTTTTGAAAAATTATGGTTCACAGATGTGTGGGAAAATGATCGGGCAAGAAAGTATTTGCCAGGTATTCGCTTTTCCTGTAAGGAGTTGAGGAAAAGAGATTTGGAAAAATCTACTTTCCAAAATCGCTATCGTTTGAAAGACGGGGTGTACACTACATCCGTACTATTTGATGATGGGTTTGGTTTTGAGAGCCGCATGTTCTTTTCCATTCAGAACAAACATCAGTTTGTATTTACTCTGGCCAATACGGCCTCCAAAAAAGTGAAGTGGGAGGTACGGCTCCCAGTTCAAGATTATAAGGTGGTCGCAACAGAACAATTGATTCAGGGAGGAACAAGAAATCAGGACACCTATACAAAAGTGGCCTGGGCCTTTCACTCCTCCCAAAAAATGAAACCCTCCAAAGAACAGTTTGCATTTGAACTTGAGCCAGGAGAAGAAGCGCTGTTTTTATTCTCCGTCACCTCTCATTTTGATGGGGAGAATTACAGACAACAAGCTTTCGATGTTGTCCATTCGAATCAAAGTTATGACCAGCTTGAAAAATCACATGCGCAGGCCTGGGATGATCACTGGAAGTTTGTGGCATCCATCATTCTGCCAGATGGGCATTATGCCAAGTGGTTCTATCGCGCCCTTCGTGGAATCTATAACACCACAGGCGCAGAGCACTTCCTGGCTGCTGAACTTCAATTTGCCGTGCCGGATCCTGACTGGAAGATGCACTCTTTCACTTACGGTCATGGCGGCGGCTGGCCCATCTGGGTGTTTGCTCAAATGGGCGATCACAAACGGGCCATGGATATGATCAAGTGGACATACAAGCCGGAAGTGAATAAAAAGAATGTTGAAATCCTTTTCCCTGAAGGTCCGGTTGATTTGGTTTATCGTGGCAAAAACAAGGGCGTGCATACCTATATTGAGAAGTATAATCCGAATGCTATTGCCTTTGGACATGAGGTTACAACAGAGGGTTACAATATTACCTATTCTACTGATCGTCATTGGGACTGGCAGCGGCATGTGGACGGGTACACAGCAGCTTTTTTCCACTTAATGGACAGACTTTATCCTGATCCCCAATTTACTGATAATTTCACTTATCCTGTTCTTCGAGGAACGGCAGAATTGTGGCGCAGTCTGGTGAAATGGGATGCTGATAGAAAAATTTATTTTCTCCCACCATTACTTTCCGTCTCTGAAAACATTATGGAAAAATCGGTGTTGGATGCGGTTCTATCCGCCCGCTGGAATTTGAAGATGGCTGCTCAGTATGCGGCGAACCTAGGAGTGGATTCTGATCTTAAAGAGAGATGGCTGGAAATTTATGATAAACTTTATGTTCCCCAAAATGAGGATATCTTCCTTGAATATCTGGATGATCCTCAGGATCGAGCAGGTGGAGGGTATTTCGGCATCCGTGCTTTCGCCTGTTTTGGATATCCCTACTTGGAAGAGATGAAAAATATCGACCCTCAAAAAGCACGTCGCGCTCTTGATCTGGCATGGGAGCGAAACAATAAGGGGCATGGTATGATCAGCTTCATTTCTGACTGGTTTGCTCTGACAGAGGCTTATTTGGGATATGGCGATAAAGCGTATGAAATCTCAGAACTCACGACCCATCTTCTCGATCCTTCTGAGACAGCCATGTGTGAAGCGTTTTCCTACGATCAAGATGGAAATTTGAGAAGGCGCATCAGTCCCTATTTCTTCACAGGCTATGATGCGCTGGTTCTGGTTCCCATGGCTATGATGCTGCACTCCTATGATAATGTTATTAAGGTTTTCCCGTCCATGCCCAAAGCATTCCAAAACGCGGCATTTTATGATCTGGTCGCGGAACAGGGGATTCGGGTGTCGGGTGAATGGAGAGATGGCAAACTGGCGCGTGCTGTTTATAGAAAAGATGGAGAGGTTCTATTAAGAATGAACCAAAAGAAGGATGTCAAAATTAATCAGCAAAATGGAAAATTATCGCTAAAAGTGATACAGTAAATAAAGGAATGGAGTTCACCAAAGGATATGCGATTTAACGCCAAATAAAAATATAAAAAAAGATTTTCAGATAGCTGATTTCCTGTATATCTAGGAGAGAATTGATATGGCGAAAAAAGATACATTGAATCGAAGGGATTTCCTGAAAACGATGGGATACAGTGGTATGGCAGCCGCTACCTTGCCCTCCTTAATGACAAACTGTCAGGCTAGTGGAGAACGTCCCAACATTTTGTTTATTTTTTCTGACGATCACGGCTACCAGGCCATCAGTGCTTATGGCGGACGACTGGCTGAACATGCACCCACACCCCATATCGACCGAATTGCCAGAGAGGGCATCCGGTTTGACAAGTGCTATGTCACCAACTCCATTTGCGCTCCTTCCCGGGCGACGATCCTGACAGGGAAGCACAGTCATCTTAACGGCATTACTGTGAATGAAGTTATATCTGACGGTGTTACTGTGAATGAAGCTGAATTTGACGGCAGTCAGACGACATTTCCCAAACTGCTTCGGGAATCGGGTTATGAGACAGCAATAATAGGCAAGTGGCATCTCTATAGTGAACCCACAGGATTCGATTACTGGGAAGTACTGCCCGGCCAGGGAGATTATTACAATCCCGACTTCAAGACACGCAGAGGTTTGAAGCAGGAGACGGGCTATGTAACGGACATCATTACAGACAAGGCCCTAAACTGGATTCAGGAAGGAAGAGAGGGCAACAAACCTTTTATGATGATGCTCCAGCACAAAGCGCCTCACCGAGAATGGGATCCAGGTCCCAAACATTTAGATTTGTTTAAGGATGTGGAATTTCCCGAACCGGACAATCTGTTTGACGATTATGAGAATCGAGGATCCGCTGCAAAGAATCAAGATATGACTATTGATAAAACCATGAGTCTTGGTTCTGATCTTAAGGTATGGGGAAAAGGGGACGAAGGCTGGCGCAGCACACTCTACGCTCGGATGAATGACCAACAGCAGGAAGCATGGGACAAGGCCTATAATCCGGTTAACAAGGATTTCAAAAAACGGAAACTAAAAGGCAAAGCGCTGGTACAGTGGAAGTATCAACGCTATCTGCAGGATTATCTTCGCTGTATCAGGTCGGTTGATGAGAATGTCGGACGGGTTCTGGAGTATCTTGACGATTCGGGTCTTGCGGAAAACACGGTTGTAGTCTATAGTTCTGATCAGGGTTTCTTCCTGGGCGAACACGGCTGGTTCGACAAACGGTTTATGTATGAAGAATCGTATCGCACACCTCTCGTTATCCGCTGGCCGGACAAGATCCAGCCTGGACGAGTGAACAGCGATCTGGTAAGCAATCTTGATTTTGCTCAGACTTTTCTTGATATTGCCGGTGTTGACCAACCTAGTGATATGCAGGGGAAGGGTCTGGTCCCGATTCTTCTTGGCAAGACTCCAGGGGATTGGCGAAAAAGCCTTTACTATCACTATTATGAATACCCCGGGTATCACAGCGTTCGTCGTCATGAAGGGGTCTCCACGGCCAGGTACAAACTGCTCTTCTTCTATGATCTTGACGAATGGGAACTCTACGATTTTCAGACTGATCCCACTGAGATGACAAACCAGTATGACAATCCCCAGTACGCGAATATTGTAATCGAGCTGAAGAATGAGCTGGAAAAACTCAGAAAAGAGTACAAAGTACCACCTTTGGAGCCTGATCCGGAAAAGATTTAGCATCCCTCAGGTAAAGCGTGAAATGAAAACAGGCCCATTGACAAATGAAAACAAATAAATTGTTCATTTACACATTTTTCCTGATAATATGGAGTAAGGAGAATAATGATGAGCAACAATCAAAATGGAAACTGTATATATATAACTTGAAATTCACAATACAATATCTCGACATTTGTTGAAGTACACGTTGGCTTTCTTATTGTTTATTAGCTGCGTAGAAAAAGCAACCCAAAAGCTAACAACAACTTTGCAGAAACATGGATTCTTCCAATGATTATTCTTGGGAAAGCGTCAATGGTGTAGAAGTGGCATTTACTGACGTTTCCAGGATTGATGTCACCGGATTGATGAATGAGGGCATATTTAAGGAGATTTCCATTGAGTTGCCGCTGAGCAGAAAAACCATCATTCAGTTTCGATAGATATTTTTAAAGATACAAAGAATTGGGACATCATCGAATGCGCTTCACGGTAACAGCCTTGCTGGAAAAAGTAAGGGGCCGGACAATCAAGAGCATCAGGGAATTCCCTGTTGAATTATTTGACTGTAATGATTTATAAGGGAGGCTCGGACATGACTTCACCATATAATCGAAGAGATTTTCTCAAAACCTTGGGCGCGGCTTCTCTGGCTGCTGGCCCCTTGCTGAACGGATGCGGACGCTTGAGCAGTTCCGGGCGCAAGCCCAATGTCGTCATCATCTTCGCCGATGATCTGGGATACGGCGACATCGGTGTTTACGGCCATCCCACCATCAACACGCCACATCTCGACCGCATGGCCGCCGAAGGTCAGAAGTGGACGAATTTTTATGTGGCAGCCAGCGTGTGCACGCCGAGCCGGGCCGGCCTGCTGACCGGACGGCTACCTGTACGCAGCGGCATGTGCAGTGATGTGGAGGGTGTTCTCTATCCGAATTCCACGGGAGGATTGCCAGCCAATGAGGTCACCATGGCCGAAGCCCTGAAATCGCAGGATTATGCCACGGCATGCGTGGGCAAATGGCATCTGGGACATCTGCCGCCCTATCTACCCACTGCGAATGGATTCGATTCCTATTTCGGCATTCCCTACAGCAATGACATGTGCTCGACCCGTCCCGACTGGCCGGATTACGAGAGGACTTTCGACCCCAAATCCGAATACTGGAATGTGCCTCTGATGCGAAACGAGGAGATCGTCGAGCGTCCGACCGATCAGACCAGCCTGACCCGGCGGTACACCGAAGAGGCGGTCCGTTTCATCCAAAACAATATAGAGAATCCCTTTTTCCTGTACTTGGCGCATAACATGCCCCATATCCCTTTGTTCGCCTCCGATTCGTTCGATGGAAAGAGCAGGCGGGGGCTGTACGGCGATGTGATCGAAGAGATCGACTGGAGCGTCGGTCAGGTGCTGTCCACCCTGCGGAAGGAGGGATTGGCAGAGAACACCCTGGTCGTGTTCACCTCGGATAACGGCCCCTGGCTCTATTTTCTGCACCACGGGGGTTCCGCGGGCCTGCTCCGGGAGGGAAAAGACACGGCCTGGGAGGGCGGCTTCAGAGAGCCCGGCCTGTTCTGGTGGCCTGGGACCATCCGGCCGGGGGTGGTCAGCCAAATGGGATCCACCCTGGATCTGTTCCCCACGGTCTGTCATCTGGCTGGGGTCGAAATTCCCGACGACCGGATCATGGACGGCCTGGACCTGAGGCCGGCTCTTCTGGGTTCCGGCAAAAGCCCCCGAGATACCATGTTCTATTATATAGGAACACGGTTATATGCCGTGCGCAAGGGACCGTTCAAAGCCCACTTCACCACGATCACCGAACCTTTCAGGCCGGGCAGCCGATCCGTCATCCATGATCCACCGCTTTTATTCAACCTGGAACATGATCCCAGCGAGAAATATGATGTCGCTGCTGATCATCCCGATGTCATCGCAGATATCATCAATGAAGTTGAACGCCATAAGGCGAATCTCGTGCCGGGCGAAGATCAGTTGGCGAAACGGTGAACCATAACAAAAAGGATAATTATGAAGATTGAAAAGATTGATGTCATTCCATATGGTGTACCCATTCGCGCGTTTGCTGACGCGTATACGGGATTTTCAGTATCCAATGCGGTTTTTGTTAAAATAACAACCGATACAGGATTGGTGGGATTTGGTGAGGGTTGCGCGTGGGAGCCGGAGTTTTATGGGGAGACATTGGAGTCGGTTGCTTCGACCATAGAAAAATATATCGCTCCCAAAATTATCGGAGAAGATCCGTTAAACATTAACCGCATCCTGACCATCATTGATGCCCACGTGGCCCGCATTACCTGCGCCAAAGAGGGTGTGGATCTGGCGCTTCACGATCTGGTTGGTAAAATCCTAGAGGTTCCGGTGTACGTGCTGCTGGGCGGGAAGTTCAGGGATATGATCCCGGTCGCCTCAGAGATTGGCATTGATTCACCTGAAAAGATGGCACAGAATGCTTTGGATGTCCTTGACCTGGGTATTCGGGTGATTAAGATCAAGGGTTCCGATGATATGGAGCTGGACGTCAAACGGATCCATGCCGTTCGTGAAGCAGTGGGAGAGGATATTCCTTTGCGGCTTGATCCCAACGCGGCCTGGAATGTACCGGGCACCATCAAGACTATGCAAGCTGTGGAAGATTGTAACCTTCAGTTATTAGAACAACCTGTCCCCACATGGGACCTGAAAGGTATGGCGCATATCCGGAATAAAATCGGTGTGCCGGTTATGGCTGACGAATCGATCTGGACGCCTCAAGACGCTATTAAAATTGCGGATTATGGTGCCGCTGATATCCTCAATATCAAGATTGCCAAGTCGTGCGGACTCCATTTGGGTAAAAAGATCGAAGCCACAGCTGAGGCGCTGGGACTGCCGTGTATTGCCGGCACTGAAATCGAACCGGGATTTTCCCTAATCGCAAAACTCCATTTGGCAGCCTCCATGAAAATCCATCCAATCGCCAGTGAATTTACTGAACTCTCTTTGCTCAAAGAGAATGTGCTTGATCATCAAATCGAAATTATTGATGGATGTGTCAAGGTGCCTGATGGGCCTGGTTTTGGCGTTGAACTCAATGAAGAGATTTTTGAGAGGGTCCGACTGGATAAGTAATGGGTGGTATTTTATTATTTGCATTTGGGAGGGCTCAGCCCTCCTTTTTTTTGCGCCGGGGAAAGAATCCAGTTA
>Ga0180432_10008429_pt1 | contig 12837 bp, 11 predicted proteins | sample SS_ome_10_FD_132414 | JGI IMG/M metagenome (GOLD analysis project Ga0180432, IMG submission 132414) | Hypersaline lake sediment archaeal communities from the Salton Sea, California, USA - SS_1_MS_2 metaG | ecosystem: Environmental > Aquatic > Non-marine Saline and Alkaline > Hypersaline >...
GCCCCCGGGGCACTCCGAGTCGCTGTAGCACTTGCCCCCGGCGGTGGTGCACTTTCCGCTGCGGCACTTGCCCCCGGCGCAGTCGGAGTCGGAATAGCACTTGCCCCCGGCGGTGGTGCACTTTGCGCTGCGGCACTTGCCCCCGGGGCAGTCGGAGTCGGAATAGCACTTGCCGCCGGCGGTGGTGCACTTGCCTGAGCGGCATTTGCCCCCGGCGCAGTCGGAGTCGCTGTAGCACTTGCCTCCGGCAAAGGCGCCAGGAGTGCCGATCAGCCCGAGAAACGCGGCCAGGAGCACGTGAAAAACTGCTCTGGGAATTATTGACATTTTGATCTCCCGGTATTGTCCGATATATTGTTAGTTCATGATACGGACGCTTGTCTATATTTCGGTCCTGTTACTTTCGCTAACCTCACTCTCGTCGGCGGGGATTTCCCGGGGGCCCTTTCTGCAGGATGTGCGCACCGACCGGATCACCGTGGCGGCGGAGACCGATGACGGGACCAGTTGCACACTCCAGTGGGGACACTGGGGTGAAGGCTTCGGGCTGATTTTGCCGATGAACGACGAGGGGGATCATCACGAAGTGACTCTGGACGGGCTGGATCCCTCCAACTGCTACAACTACCGCATCGTCTGCGGTCTGCGGCAGAGCCCCGACTCGACCTTCTGCACCGCCCCGCTGCCCGGGGAGTCGTTCAGCTTCGTGATCTTCGGCGACACCCGCAGCAACCACGACACCCACGCGGCGGTGGCGCGGGCCATCCGGGCCGAGGGGGTCGACTTCTACATCAACACCGGCGACTTGGTGTCGGACGGCACCTCGGAGCAGGACTGGGACCGCTTCTTCGAGGCCGAAAGGGAGCTTCTGCTCGAGATTCCTTTCTACCCGGTCGTCGGCAACCACGACGAGGACGGCGGCAAGGTGGAAATCTACACCCGCCTCTTCGCCCTGCCGGACGAAGGCTCCGGGTCGGAAAACTACTACGCCTTCACTTACGGCAACGCCCGCTTCATCATCCTGGACAACCAGTCCATGTGGCTGGGACGCCCCGAGGACCAGACCGCCCAGGGAGAGTGGCTGGCCTCCGAGCTGAAAGCCACCTACCAAAACCAGCGCATCGAGCACACCTTCGTCCTGGCCCACCAGAACATGTACAGCGCCAAGGAGGGCCGCGACGGGGACGAGGGGCTGCGCCACTGGCGCGAGGAGATGCTGGAGATGGGGGTCGACTGGGTGTTTTCCGGCCACGATCACCACTACGTCCGCGGGGTGGCCGACAACGGCCTGCCGTTCATTGTGACCGGCGGGGGCGGGGCCCCGCTGTATGAAGTCATTCCCGAGTGCCTGACCCAGGGCGACCCGGTCGAGGCCGAGAACTTCGGCTGGCTGCCCGAACCGGGCACCAATCCCTACACCATCTATTACTCCTTGATGGCAAACCACTACATCCGGGTGGATATCAACGGTCCGCACTTCTCGGCGTGTGCCAAGCAACTGGACGGCCAGATCTTCGACTGCTTCACCTACGGAATGGAGCCCAAGCTGCCCGGGCCTGGATGCGCGTGCTCCACCGGCGGAGTTTCCGTAGCGGGGCTTTTCATTTTAGGCATACTCTTGCAGTTCTTGCGGCTTTCTAATAGAAACAGCAGGTCATGAAGTGGATCGCCTGCATGGTGGTTTTCGGGCTCCTGGCGGCTTCTTGCCAGTCAGCGGTGTTCTTCAAGGTGCGCGGCCAGGCGCAGGAAGAACTGGAATGCGATGAGGTGGAGATTATCGACGTCACCACCCGGGTGGCGGGGGAGCGGCCCAATCTCGAATACGAGCAGCGCTTCATGCTGGTGAAAGGCTGTGAAAAGCAGAGGGTCTACGAATGCCGGGGGACGGAAGGGGAGGCCTATCCCAGCGCGCCGGAGGGTCACGCCAGCAGCCCGCGGGGGGTGACCACCGGACCGTGGAAGTGCTGGTCGATTGGAGACACATTACCCGACGAACGCAGCGTGGAGGAGGAGAGGATACCCAGACCATGAAAAAAGCGATCGTGACAATCTGGCTGGGGGTGGGGTTGATGCTGCTGGCCGAGCCGTCTTCGGCCTGCACCAACTTTCTTATCACCAAGGGCGCCACCACCGACGGGTCGACGATGATCTCGTACGCGGCGGACTCGCACGTCCTGTACGGGGAGATGTACTTGACCCCCGGCGGGATCCACCCGGATGGGGCCATGCTGGACGTCTACGAGTGGGATACCGGCAAGTACCTGGGGCAGATACCCCAGGTCAAGCGCACCTTCACGGTGGTGGGCAACATGAACGAGCACCAGGTGTCCATCGGCGAGACCACCTACGGCGGGCGCGAGGAGCTGGGCGGGGGCAAGGGCGAGATGGACTACGGCAGCCTGATGTACATCACCCTGCAGCGGGCCCGCACGGCGCGCGAGGCGGTCAAGATCATGGGCCGGCTGGTGGAGAAGCACGGCTACGTCAGCGTGGGGGAGTCCTTCTCGGTCGCCGATTCCAAGGAAGTCTGGTTCATGGACATGATCGGCAAGGGGCCCGAGGAGAAAGGGGCGGTGTGGGTGGCCCGCCGGATACCCGACGGCTACGTCTCGGCCCACGCCAACCAGGCGCGCATCCGCCAGTTCCCCAGAAACGATCCCAAGAACTGCCTGTACGCCCAGGACGTGGTGTCCTTCGCCCGCAAGAAAGGCTACTTCAAGGGCAAGGACAAGGACTTTTCGTTCGCCGACGCTTACGCGCCGATGAACTACACCGGCTTGCGCATCTGCGAGGCGCGGGTATGGAGCTTCTTCCGCCGGGTGGCGCCTTCTCTGAAGCTCAAGCCCGACTGGGTGATGGGCAAGGAGGGCGCCAAGCCCCTGCCGCTGTGGATCAAGCCGGACAAGCAGCTTTCCATCCGCGACGTGATGGAGCTGATGCGCGACCACTTCGAGAACTCGCCCATGGACCTGCACGAGGGCATCGGCGCGGGCCCCTACAAGCTTCCTTACCGCTGGCGGCCGTTGTTCTGGGAAGTGGAAGGGGTAGAGGATAAAAAATTCTTCAACGAGCGCTCCACCTCCACCCAGCAGACCGGCTTCTCCTTCATCTCCCAGATGCGCTCCAACTTGCCGGATCCCATCGGCGGCCTGGTGTGGTTCGCGGTCGACGACACCAACTCGACCGTCTACGTGCCCATGTACGCCGGTATCCGCGAAATTCCCAAGCCCTACCGGGTGGGCACCGGCGACTTCTACCACTTCACCTGGGAGTCGGCCTTCTGGACTTTCAACGCGGTCTCCAACCTCGCCTACCTGCGCTACTGCGACATGATCAAGGACATCAAGGTGGTCCAGCGCCAGCTGGAGGACAGCTTCGTCGCCCTGCAGCACCAGGTGGACCAGGCAGCCTTGAAGCTCTACCAGCGGGCCCCCGAGCTGGCCCGCGACTACCTGACCAAATACTCATCCAGGCAGGCCAGTAAAACCGTCAAGCGCTGGCGCAAGCTGTGGGAGGAGCTGCTGCTGAGGTACCTGGACGGCAACGTGCGCACCGAGTTGGGCAAGGTGACCCACCCGGGCTACCCCAAGGAATGGTACCAGCGGATCCTAAAGGAGAGCGGCGACAAGTACCTGATGATAAAGATCAAGGGCGAGGAAGAAACTCACGACAAACCCACCAAGATTCCCGCCCGGGGCGGCTACTTCCACTCCCGCGAGGAGCTGGGCAAGTGGATCTCTCAGGTACCCACCACCCTGGATTTCAAGAAAGAGAAGCTCCTGCTGCTCCCCGGCACCGCCCGCTGCGGCCAGCCGCCCAACTGCTGTTTGAAGCCTGAGCTGGACAAGAAAACGAAGAAACTCACCGTTACGGTGCCGGCGGCGACCATGGGCCACGGCCATGGGGGCGGTGAAAAAGAAAAGTGCGGCGAGGCCGGCTGGCTGGTGCGAATCCCCCGCGGTGAGAAGCGGGATATTATCTTGAAATATCAAAAAGCCAAGGGACACTAGAAGGGCGGAAAGTTTTCCGTAGAATGCATCAAATTCATGATCATGAAGGAGGGAGCGATGACCGATTCGATTACCACCCGGGACCAGGTTTTCGTAAAAGAGCTGGTGGGCTACTTCAAGGCCGCCAACGCTTACGAGCTGTATGACGAGGGCGGCGCCAAGATCGGCGAAGTCAAGGAGGACGTGCCCGGCGCTTTCCGCAAGATGCTCAAGTTCACCGGTTTCAAGACCATGCTGCCGTTCACCGTCAACTTCTACGACGGCGACGGCAAGATCTTCATGACCGTCTGGCGCAAGTTCTCCTTTTTCCGCAGCAAGGTTTTCGTAAAGGACGCCGACGAGCGTCAGGTGGGCCAGTTCAAGCAGAAGATGATGTCGCTGGGCGGCAAGTTCGAGATCCAGGACAACGACGGGCAGCCCATCGGCATGGTAAAGGGCGACTGGAAGGGCTGGGATTTCAAGGTCTCCGACGCCCAGGAGCAGCAGGTGGGCCAGATCACCAAGAAGTGGGCCGGGATCGGCAAGGAGATGTTCACCTCGGCGGACAACTACGTCATCTCGGTGGATCCCAACGCATCGACCAACCCCGATTTCCGCAAGCTGGTCTACGCCGCCGGCATTTGCATCGACATGGTGCTCAAAGAGCAGGGCCGCTGATTTTTTTTCCTGGTACATCCCGCAGATAATGTATAATGGAATCCTCTGATATCAGGAGGACTCCATGCAAAGGCTCAAAGTCCGGGACATTATGAGCAGCGACCTGGTGACACTCAAGGAAGACGACGATCTGGGTCTGGCCGAAAACGTCATGCGTTTCGGGAGGATCCGGCACCTGCCGGTGGTGAAGAACGGCAAGCTGGTGGGCCTGGTGACCCACCGGGACATCCTCAGTGCCCAGGTAAGCTCCCTGGCAGATCTCTCCGTGGAGGACATAAACGAGCTGAAGCTCTCCATCCCCGCCAGCGAGATCATGAAAAAAGACGTTGAAACCGTCAGCCCGGAAGACCCCGTCCTGAAGGCGGCCAGGATCCTCAAGAGGAACAAGTACGGCTGCCTGCCGGTGGTGAACGACCGCAAGCTGATCGGTATTATTACCGAGGCGGATTTCATCGATCTGGTCATTCGTGCGCTGGAAAACTAGTAACATCCTCTTTGCATTCCTGGTGTCGTCGTGCTCGTCGGGGACTGCAGATCTTCCCGATGCGGGGGAGGAGCCTTTTGAAGAACCGGCCGTCGAGGATGGATCCGATGCCGTTCACGACCATGTCTACGACCACGACTACGATCACGATCAGGATCACCCTGGAACAGATAGGGCCGCGGACGGCGAAAACGAAAACGTAGCGGATGAGGATGCGGTGTCGCTTTGTCTGGTGACTGACGAATTGGTTTCCTGTCCCTATCACACCAGCACGCTGGAGACCGGGGCTGCCGGGCTGATCGAACGAGACGTGCACTGGATGCTGCCGTACGGAAACCCGCCCGCCGGCGGCTGGCCGGTGGTGCTGATATTCCAGGGCTCGGTCTTTAACCCCGAGCACAACTGGAAGGGTGCCCAAGACGATCTCTATGGGGCCTACTACCAGGTTTTGGTGCTGAAGAACCTGCTGGACGCCGGTTACGCGGTGCTGACCCCCGAGGCGCACCTGGGCGGGGAGACATTCTGGGACACCAATGTTCCCCTGTACGCCGGAAACTGGGAGGCCGCTCCCGACCACGACTTCATGCTGGCCATCTTCCAGGCCATAGACGACGGCGTTTTCGGCCCGGTCGACTCCGGCAGCATGTACGCCACCGGTCTCTCCAGCGGAGGCTACATGACCTCGCGCATGGCGGTGTCCTACCCGGGGCGCTTCAAGTCCCTGGCCATCATGGCCGGCTCCTACGCCACCTGCGCGGGTTTGATCTGCAGCGTACCCGACCCACTGCCGGCCGACCACCCCCCCACACTGTTCCTCCACGGCCAGAACGACCTGGCCGTCCCGATCTCCACCATGGAACCCTACGAGGAAAAACTCCGCTTGATGGGGATCGACACCCGCAAGGTCATAAACGAAACCTGCGGCCACGAGTGGATCCCCGAGGCTCCGGACGAAGTCTGCAATTGGTTCGGATTGAGTCCGTAAGAGTCAGGGGGAATCCGCCAGCTCGAACGCCACGGCCTCGTTCACTAACCCGGCATCCGCCCCCATCATTCCTTCCCAGTAGCAAACGAATTCACGCTCCTGAGCCTGCTTGCCGGCGGCCTCCACGCGGATTATGAATCCGTCCGAGCTCGACCACTTCCCGTTGTGGAACAGGTCCTTCACCTCTACGACGCAGGAACCCGGGCATTCGGTGCGGGAGAATTCCTCCCGGGAGATCCCCTTCAATATGATCACCGTGGCGTTCAGGGGCTGGCCGTTTGAATCCGAGACGGTGACCAGCGCCCGGCAGGGCGACCAGTCGGCCCAGGGGCAGCAACCGGCGACTGCCGCAAACAGCAAGACGATCAGGACGGCTCGCTTCGACATCAGAACCTCCCGCCGGCGTTGATGCCGAAGTAGGGGCCCACGAACCACTGGCCCTGGATGGTCGAGTAGCGGTTCTTGACCTCCATGCGCTTGACGTCCAGGCCAAAGTCGAAAAACGAGAAGAACTTGCGCGAACCCACCCCCACACGCACCGCCGCCCAGGTCTTCAGGCCGTTGGCGCACTGCGAGGGCTCGGGCACCTCGGGGCCGAAGAGCTGGATGTGGTGGTTGACGTGCCAGTTGAAGGACCCGCCGGCCTTGACGCTCATGGCGTAGCCCATATCGCTGGAGTCCGGAGTGGTGATCACGTACTCCAGCTCGCCCCCGAAGCTGGAGTGGTTGCCCGCGCTCAGGAACAAAAAGAACATCGGCAGGGTGATCTTGGCCTTCAGATACAGCTTGTCGAACAAACGCACCCCGAAGGCCCCCGCCCAGCCCCAGGTGAACCGGCTCCCGTCCGCCCAGAACAGGTAGTCGAAGTCGAAGCCCATCTCGGCCATGAAGCGCGGCAGTTCCCTCTTGGGCATGATTGTGTATGCTTCTTCCTTGTGGATCTTCTTGTCGGGTGGGTTTTTCTTCACCGACCAGCGCACCGCCGGCCTTTCGGCGAGGACGTTCATGTCCCGCTCGAAGCCGGTGACGGTTATGGTGACGGTCTGCCCGGCCGCCGAGAAGAACCTCTTCTTGGATTTGACCTCGAACTTGTAGCCCTTCAGGTAGGAGAAAACCCCTTGGCCCTGGCCCTGATAGACCATGCGCACCCGCAAGGTATGGAATCCGGGCATCATCGTGCCCTTGGCGATCTCCTCGCGCTGGATAAGTTCCAGTTTTTCGTCCTGCTCGAACTTGTGGTAGAGGCTGTCCCGGTCCAGCGTGTAGCCCAGCTCGATCAGCCTGAAGGCCTTGCCCATCTTGCTCTCATGAACCACAACCAGCATCGCCTGCGTCTGATCCTGTGCATGGGCAATCGCAGGGGCATAAAGAATGAGCAGCAGAATTAAAAGTCTATGCATGAGCCTGCCCATACTAGGAAGTTGGCTACCACCGGTCAAGATGATATCTTCGGGGTGCCATGAGAACCGGTGAGGCTTTCGGGTCCTACAAGCTGCTGCGCCGGCTGGCCGCCGGGGGGATGGGCGAGATCTGGCTGGCCGAGCAGAAGGGCAGCGCCGGCTTCTCCAAGCGGGTGGTGGTGAAAACCATTCTGGAGTGCTTCGCCGACGATCCCGCTCTGGTGGAGATGTTTTTGGACGAGGGGCGCATCGCCGCCAACCTGTCCCATCCCAACATCGCCCAGACCTTCGACCTGGGCCAGTGCGGCAAGGGATCCGACGCGCCGTACTACATAGCCATGGAGTACGTCCACGGCCGGGACCTGCGCGACCTGCTGATAACCAACATCGAACGCAAGCAGTTCATCCCGCTCAACCTGGTCCTGCGCATCATCGCCGACGTCTGCCAGGGGTTGCACCACGCTCACACCGTCAAGACCTCCGAGGGGCATCCCGACGGCATCATCCACCGCGACGTAAGCCCCCAGAATATATTGATAACCTTCGACGGGGTGGTGAAGATCGTCGATTTCGGCGTGGCCAAGGCCACCGAGCGCGCCTCCAAGACCAAGTCAGGCGTGCTCAAGGGCAAGTATGCCTACATGTCCCCCGAGCAGGTGCGCAGCAAATCCCTGGACGCGCGCGCGGACGTATTCTCGGTGGGCGTGGTCATGTACGAGCTGGTGACCGGCCGGCGCCTTTTCAAGCGCGACAGCGAGATGAAGACCCTGGACGCGGTCATCTCGGCGATAGTGCCCAAGCCGAGGCGCTTCGACACCAGCGTACCGACCGAGGTCGAGGCGTTATTGCTCAAGGCCCTCTCACAAAGACCCAAGGATCGCTTCCAGTCAGCCCAACAGATGCAGCTGGCCATCGAGGACGTGATGATCGAACTGCAGCTTCCAGCGTCCTCCGCGCACCTGGCGGCGTTCATGCAGAAGGTCTACGGCGGAGAGGAAGAAGACGAGGACGACAAGTACGCCGGTCGGGGCAGCCGCAGCCGCAGCGAACTGATGCGCAAGATGGAGTCGCTGCCCGGGGTGGGCGACAAGGCGGAGTTCAAGCTGGAGCGCACCGGTTCCTTCACTCCCATGTCGAGCGCCGCCGCCGGTTCGTCTCTCCACGAGCCCACCCGTAACATCCGCTACGGCCAGAAGCAGCCAATTCCGCCCAGGCGCAACCGTCCCTGGCTCATTCCGGTTCTGGGCCTCCTGGCCGGTACCCTGGGCGTCGGCGGCTACTTCGCGGTTGCGGCCCTGATGGAAAAACCCGAACCCGAAAAGACTGAATCAATAGTAATGGAACCCAAAATCGAGCCCGAGCCTGAGCCCGTGCCCGAAGCAAAACCGGAACCAGAACCCGAGAAAGCCGCCCCGGTAAAGAAGTCCGTAAAGAAGAAGAAAAAAAGAAGAATCATAGCCAAGAAACCCACCGGGTTCATCACCGTCACCACCGATCCGCCGGCGGACATATTTCTGGGCAAGAAGAAGCTGGGCAGGGGAGCGATCGAGCGGGCCAAGGTTCCCGCGGGGAAGCACCGGTTGAGAGTCGTCGCGCGCAAGGGCTCGCAGAAGATCCTCAAGATCAGGATCAAGCGGGGAGGGCACGTCGAGAAGAGTGTGACCTTCGCTCCGGGCAGCCTGCGGATCGTGGTTTTGCCCTGGGCGGACGTATGGATGGACGGAAAGAAGAAGGGCCAGACGCCCCTGCCGGCGATGGATATTCTCGAGGGTTCCCACCAGGTCCGGCTGGTCAACGACCAGCTGGGCAAGGACGTCACCAAGACCGTACAGATCCGACCGGGCAAGGAATCCAAGATAAAACTGGACTGGAGATAAGCGTCAAGAGCTTTTGGCCAGGACGGTGTCCAGCTGCGCCTGGATGCCGAGGAAGGTCTTGACCACCATGGGATCCAGCTGGGTACCGGCCACCTCGCGAATTTCTTTCAAAGCTTCGTTTGGCGTGCGCGTCTTGCGGTAAGGGCGCTCGGAGGTCATGGCGTCGAAGGAGTCCGCCACCGCGATGATGCGCGCCTGAAGGGGGATGTCCTTGCCCGAAATCCCGTCGGGGTAGCCCCTTCCGTCGAAACGCTCGTGGTGGTGGCGCACCATGGGTACCAGGTGGCGGTAAGCTTCCATCTTGCCGATGATGTCGGCTCCGATGGCGGGGTGAGTCTTGATGTGGGCGTACTCCTCATCGGTCAGTGCGGAGGTCTTGTGCAGCACGGTTTCGCGGATGCCGATCTTGCCCAGATCGTGCAGGCGGGCGCCGTCCACCAGGTTCTTGAAGGATTCGCCGGTTATGCCCATGGCCTTGCCGATCATGGCGGTGTACTCGGCCACCCGGTCGGAGTGGCCGCGGGTGTAGGCATCGCGCGCCTCCAGGGCGGTGATCATGGAGGAAAGCGTCTGGATGTAACTCTTCTTCAAACGTTCTTGGGCGGCACGCAGCTCCTGGTTTGCGGCCATGACCTGCTCGTTCAGCTCCCGGCGCTCGCGGGACATATTTCTCTTCTCGCCGGCGCGGCGGACCTTCTCCACCACGATCTCGACGTCATCGAAAGGCTTGAGCAAGTAGTCGTAGGCTCCCAGGCGCAGCGCTTCGATGGAGCTCTCCAGAGAAGCGTAGCCGGTGATGACCATGACCTCGCACTCCGGCTGCAGGGCCTTGGACTGGCGCAGCAGGTCGATGCCCGACATGCCGGGCAGGTTCTTGTCCACCAGCAGGACGTCGGGGGGATGGTGGACCAGGTAGGGAGCGGCATCTTCGGCCGACTCGACCATGGCGATGGCGAAGTCTTCAACCAGAGCGTCGTGGATCAGGAGGCGGATGACCTCCTCGTCGTCTACGACCAGGACTTTGTAGGTGCCTTCAGGTCCTTTGTAGGGATCCGTCATGCCACCATCAATATAGCACAACCGTGGAGCTTAGTCCTTTGATTCCTTGAACTCGGCGTCGATCACGTCGCCGTCGCTGCCGGAGGTCGAGGAGGAGTCTCCCGGAGGGGGCGGAGGAGTGGCGGTCGGCCCAGGGCCTCCCGGACCGCCGGCGGCGCCGGCGGCCTCTTTGTACAGCACCTCGCCCATCTTCTGGGAGACCTGCATGAGCTCGTCGGAGGCCCTCTTGATCGACTGGTTGTCGCCCTTGCCCAGGGCGTCCTTGAGCTCCTTGAGTTTGGCCTCGATGTTGCTGGCCACGTCGGCGGGCAGCTTGTCCTTGTACTCTGAAAGGGTCTTTTCGGTCTGGTAAGCCAGCTGGTCGCCGCGGTTGCGGATCTCGACCTCCTCGCGGCGCTTCTTGTCGTCCTCGGCGTGAGTCTTGGCCTCGCTGACCTTCTGGTTGATCTCATCCTTGGAAAGCCCCGAGGAGGCGGTGATGGTGATGTGCTGCTCGCGGCCGGTGGCCTTGTCCTTGGCGTTGACGTTGACGATGCCGTTGGCGTCTATGTCGAAGGTCACCTCGATCTGGGGGATTCCGCGCGGCGAGGGGGGGATGCCGTCAAGCATGAACTTGCCCAGGGTGCGGTTGTCCCCGGCCATCTCCCGTTCGCCCTGGAGCACGTGCACCTCCACCGAGGTCTGCCCGTCGGCGGCGGTGGAGAAGATCTCGCTCTTGCGGGTGGGAATGGTGGTATTGCGCTCGATCAGCCGGGTCATCACCCCTCCCAGGGTTTCGATGCCCAAAGAGAGCGGGGTGACGTCCAAAAGCAGCAGGTCCTTGACGTCCCCGGTCAAAACCCCGGCTTGCAGGGCGGCGCCCACCGCCACCACTTCGTCGGGATTCACGGTGCGGTTGGGCTCGCGACCGAAGAACTTCTTCACTTCCTCCTGCACCCGGGGGATGCGGGTGGAGCCGCCCACCAGGATGACCTCGTCGATATCCCCGGCCTTCCGCTTGGCGTCGTCCAGCGCCAGCTTGCAGGGCCCGAAGGTGCGCATGAGCAGGTCTTCGCACAGCGACTCCAGCTTGGCGCGGGTAAGCTTGATATTCATGTGCTTGGGGCCGTTCTGGTCGGCGGTGAGGAAGGGCAGGTTGATGTCGGTCTCCAGCGCCGAGCTGAGCTCGATCTTGGCCTTCTCCCCGGCCTCCTTGAGCCGCTGGATGACCATCTTGTCCTTGGACACGTCGATCCCCTGGTCCTTCTTGAACTCGGCCACCAGGTAGTCGATGATGCGCTGGTCGATGTTGTCGCCGCCAAGATGGGTGTCGCCGTTGGTGGAAATTACCTCCACCACGTTCTCGCCAACCTCAAGAATAGAAATATCGAAAGTCCCGCCGCCGAAGTCGTAAACCGCGACGACCTGATCCTTCTTCTTGTCCATCCCGTAAGCCAGCGCCGCGGCGGTGGGCTCGTTGACGATACGCTTGACCTCCAACCCGGCGATGGTGCCAGAGTCTTTGGTAGCCTGCCGCTGGCTGTCGTTGAAGTACGCCGGAACGGTAATAACCGCCTCTTTTACCTCCTCACCCAGATAAGCCTCGGCGGCCTTCTTCAGCTTCTGGAGAATCTTCGCCGAAATCTCCGGCGGCGCCAGCGTCTTGCCCTGAACCTCGACCTCGGCGTCGCCGTTTGACGACGAAGACACCTTGTAGGGCACCAGCGTGATCTCCTCGGAAACCTCCGCGTACTTGCGGCCCATGAAGCGCTTGATGGAGAAAACAGTGTTCTCCGGGTTGGTGATCGCCTGCCGCCGCGCCACCTGACCGACCAGGATCTCCCCGTCCTTCTGATAAGCCACCACCGAAGGCGTGGTCCGGGTGCCCTCCTCGTTGGTAATAATCTTGGGCTGATCACCCTCCATGACCGCCACTACTGAGTTGGTAGTCCCCAGGTCGATTCCGATGCACTTACCCATCTTAAAACCTCCGCAATATCAAGAAGTTGTAAAAATATCGCTCACACACCGGTTCATCGTGGATGAAAAATAATCACCACTCCACCCATGTCAAGCCCCGCCAGCAAGACCTACCCTGTCCCGGTTATTGGTTATTGTTGGCATGGGGATAAATGGAGTCATTTTTTCCTCAATAGGGAGGTTTTACCACGTTTATTTTCTTTTTATCCTAAGCAATTAGGAAATATGAAAAATCTGATGTGGTAATATTGCCCTGAATCTTTGGGGAGGTCGGCTGTCAACGAGTTGGGCACTGTTTGAAATCACTATATTTTACGATTACCTGCAAGGCGGTGGACTCCGGTTGGACGGTGGCATGGGTATTGCTTGAACTCCTACGGGGAGTAGTTTGGAGCTGAAATACTCC
>Ga0180432_10008430_pt1 | contig 12835 bp, 8 predicted proteins | sample SS_ome_10_FD_132414 | JGI IMG/M metagenome (GOLD analysis project Ga0180432, IMG submission 132414) | Hypersaline lake sediment archaeal communities from the Salton Sea, California, USA - SS_1_MS_2 metaG | ecosystem: Environmental > Aquatic > Non-marine Saline and Alkaline > Hypersaline >...
AGCCCCCGGCAGCTCCATCTCTAGCCAGAAGCGCTGCCGAGGGCCCCGGAAGGGTCTTCCATGCCTTCGTCCTTCATGGTGCCAGACGACTCTGTCCCGAAGAACAACTCTGCCCTGGCGCCGGCCGCGGCGCGCATCCTTACGCCGCAGGCCGCCGCCAGCGGCGGCAGCCGTAGCGCGAGGGCCAGCGAAGCCGCGCAGGCTGCCAAAGCGGCGGCTGACGAGTCGTGCGCGCCGCGGCCGGCGCCCGGGCTTGTTATATGTGCCAAAAGTGTCCGCGCCCAGGTTGACGCCCCGGGCGATGCGGAGATCCGAGCTGGTGACGCCGTCGGCCTCCGCTTTCCGGGCGTTGAGTTGGTGTCTCCGGCGGCTGGGCTGTTCGAGAGGCCTGAACCGTGGGCGACGGGTGCGGAACTACGCGGCCTTCAAGCCGAGTCCGGCCAGTTCCATCTGTCGATCTCCCCCGGTGTCCTCCGGCTGAGCTGGACCCGCCCGATCCCGACCGAGAAGACGTTCGAGAAGGCGGCAACCCATGGTCGCCAGGTCAGCGTGGCGCAGTGCGAAGCGGAGGTCTGGGATGTCCTACTGGAAACCGAGTCGCGAGAGCGGCGTTCCCCGCGGGACACGGATTCCCGGCGCCGTCAGATCACGGGGTGGTCCCGTAAGTCTCGAGCACGGATGTGTCGGGCGTTGGCCGAGTACGACTACACACCGATCATCGCCGGGGACCGCATTCCGGCGATGGTCACACTCACCTATCCCGGTGACTGGGAAGTCGTTGCACCATCCGGCGAGTCCGTGAAGAAGCACCTCCGCAACTGGTACCGCCGGTTCGAACGCGAATGGGACGAGGTAGCGAGGTTCATCTGGAAGCTTGAGTTCCAGGAACGCGGCGCTCCCCATATCCACCTCTGGATGGCACTTCCACTGGTACCCGGTCGTTCCGGTGCCAACTTTCGCGAGTGGTGTTCCGCGGCCTGGGCTTCCGTCGTGAACCATCCCGATCCGTCACACCGTCGCAAGCACCTTCAAGCCGGCACCGGCGTCGACACCTTGAAGGGGCTGCAGGCTCGCGACCCCAAACGCCTCGCCATTTACTTCACCAAGCACTCCTCTCCGAACACGGACGGCGCCAAGGAGTACCAGCACAACGTGCCCGAACTCTGGCGCGAGCCCGGTAAGGGACCCGGACGGTTCTGGGGAGCGGTAGGCCTCAAGAAAGCCACGGCGAAGGTAGAGATCGAGGAGGCGGACTACCTCAACGCACGCCGCATCCTTCGACGGTGGTCTCGCCACCAAGCGATCTACGCCGATGTCGGTCGCCGCTTCCCTACCGACGTCGTCCCCCGGACGGCGAAAGTGTCCGTTCCCCGCGTCGATCCGGAAACCGGCCGGGTGACATTCCGGCGAGTTCGCCGCCGAAGGCAGCTCCTGGCTCAAGGCGGTTTGGCAGGCGGCTTCGCGCTGGCGAACAACGGGCCGGAGTTCGCGTCCCAGCTATCGCGCGCGCTGTCCGCGTGGGGGTGAGCTGATTGCTGGGAGTAGGGGAACGTAACTCGCGCCAACAAGGCCCGACCTAGCTCGATGCGGCGGCCGCCCGCACCGGTCGCGGATAAGCGGCGTACATGAAGTAGGTCGACCTGCGTTGATTTTAATGTTCCCGCGTCTGCGTGGTGGGATCGCGGGCCTGAGGGGGACCTGGCGGGGCCGGTAAGGCATGCAGGGTGTGATGGGGCTTGCGGGTGGGAAGGACCGGCTCGGCCAGGTACGCAACCCTGTGCGGGACCGATAGGGCATGACTCCCCCCCGGTTCCGGATTGTGGTCACCTCGAGGTATCCGGAGTACGGCCCAACCAAAAACCTATATACGGCATTAGTAGGTATATATACCGTTAGCTTATATACCGTTAGCTTATATACCGTTAGCTTCTATACCGGGTATGCTGCAGGAACATGTTCGCGGGCAAGCTCCACTAGTTGGGACACAGGCAAAGTCCACTAGTTAGCGCGCCGGCTATCCCGGCGCGCACGTGCAACCATGACCACCGTCCGGTGGCCTACAGGGAGCGTGTGCCAGATGGCGTGCCGTCTGCGTTGCCGTTACAGGCCTGTGCATTGGCGTGCAGGCGCGCAGGTCTGGAGGCGCAGCTGCCAGGTTTCCACTCGCCGTAGGTGTGGATGCCTTGCAGGTGGCTTCCGTCGACTAGTCGCGCCCCGGCGACTCTCCTGCCCGAGAAGTGGATCGTTGCGAAATCCAGGCCGCTGGCCCGTCCAGAGCCGGTTACCGCGGCCATCTGCATGGATCTACATGGACTTAGGGCGCGACCCGCTTAGGAACCGTATCGCGCTGTTTACCAGCTCATCTCGCGCCGATTTCGTGTCGTGCTGTCGCAATAAAGTCCCGGTATGAGCAATTTTTACAGCGCCGAGGCGTTCTTCGAAAGCTGGAAGATCGGGGTTCAGATCGCGGGCCCCGTTTGGTTCGGTGACGGGCTGGATCCGAGTTCGGCCGAGACCAAATGGGACCTTGTGCCGCGGGTCGACGAGATCACTGCACGAATCGGAACGATGTCCAGCGGTGAACGCGTCTTCATTGCCGCGATGGTGAGCTTCTACAACGACGACATCGGCGGCACGCTGCTGCAGCGGGTTATCGGATCCAAGAGGATTGGGCTGGCCGATATCGCATCCTCGCTCGACGAGCGCCGGCGGCGGGTCATCGGCGACTTGATGCTCTCCTACTGCGGCTGGTAGCCACCCGGCGACCGCCGAGAGACGCAGGGGCACGAAGGCCAGTCGACAGATTTCACCAGAGGCTGCACGGACAGGAGTGAAGTGAAGTTCACCCGGGTCGATCCCAGCGGAGGCGTAATTCGCAAATACATCAGCCCACCCGTGTACGAAGACGGTACGTACGTCATAACCCGCCGTCATCCGCGTGGAGAGTGGCAGGCATGGGTGTTGTTGAACCTGCACGTGCATGACGGGACGGCTTCCTCTGGTTTGCATGGGATAAGCAACAGCGAGTCCTACCACTTCGCCCCGAACACGTATCCCACGCTGCGAGCGGCCCGCGCCGCGTGCGAACGGCACCGAGAAGGAGTTGGAACGCCGTGAACGCAAATTCCATTCATCGGTGGCCCTCCGTGCCAGAGATTCTCCTCAACCGAAGGCGAGGGAATCCTGCGCCAGGGGAAAGCCGACAGACTCGTCACCACCTGAATTTGAGGGCCGAGTTGCCCATAGAGGGCGAAAGTCGTCGATAAAACCGGCGCATTCCCCGCTACGCTCGCACATACCCGGTGAAACCGGGTTCCGCACGGGGAGGGTTGCGCAGCGATGTCTGAGCCTTGGTTGTCGGCCGAGGAGATCGCCACCCACCTCGGCGTCACCAAGGACACCGTCTACTCGTGGATCGCCGACAAGGCGATGCCCGCCCACAAGATCGGCCGGCTTTGGAAGTTCCAGGCCAGCGAGGTCGACAGTTGGGTCCGTAGCGGCGAGACAGGGGGCAAATGATCGTGAACACCTTCGAATGCCGATCCGGAGGAGAAGCGCCATGCATTTGACCGGCGACAAGGTCATCGCTCGGAACGAGCCGTCATCACCGGCTGGGATCACACCCGAGAAGGTGTACCTCGGCCCTGATCCTTTCGGGCTCGGCGGCTTCCAGGTCGCGGTTGCTAGTGCGTCGACGGCCCCATCACGGCAGGCCCTACGGGATCTGTTCACGGCCCGCAAAGGCAAGACCCAGACACAGCTTGTCCTTGCGGTCGTGCATGGTGGAAAGGCGCACCTGTGCGGTCCTGACCCACAGGCCCAACCTATCGAGCTGCCGGTCGAGCAAGCTGAGCGGCAACTCCAATCAGTCCTTGCTGAACTCGACGTGCTTGCTGCCACAGAGCGATTGGCCGGATTCCGCAAGGCCAGCAGCACCACCGGGGTCTCGGGATTCACTAATAGCGGACTCTTCGCGACTCACCACATCATGAGCAATGTTCCGAAGCGGACGGACTGGACTGAACTCGGCAAGCACGCCTCACCTCTACTTGGTTTGCGCCGCACAAAACTGGTTGAAGCGCTGGGATTCAGCACAAAACCCGGGCCTAATGGCACGCTGCTGTTGTCAGTCGGCAGTCATCCCCCGCGCGCTGTCGCCGTCCTCCTGGACGACTCGGAGCAGTTCGACACCAAGACCCAGCGGTTCCAGCTCTCGCCCGTGGCTTTCGGACTCGCATTAGCCTCGCGTCAGGAACTTCCGTGGCTAGTTGTACTTCGGAAAGATCAGATCCGTCTATATCCGGGCCGCGACGGAGTAGGGGTTGGATCGAAGGGGCAAGCGGAGACCTTCTTCGAGGTCGACCTGTCGACTATCGACGAGGAATACGCAGCCCTGCTACCGCTGATCTTCTCCGCGGCCGCCCTCACGAGCGACGGCACAGCAGAAGAGCTGCTGCGCGACAGCGGCCGCTACGCAACCGACCTCGGCCGGCGGCTTCGTGAGCGAATCTACGACGAAATCGTCCCCCCGTTGGCCGAGGAAGTTGCCTGGCGCCTAGCCAATGACGCGGGACTCGAGCTCGACGCCGAAGGTCTCTCGACCTCATACCGCGTCACCCTTCGAATCCTGTTCCGTTTGCTTTTCCAGGCCTACGCCGAAGATCGCGGGCTGTTGCCATCGGGCCGGAACGAGGGTTTCGACGCCAACAGCCTCAAGACAATTGCTCGACGGCTGCTCGACTCGGATATAGAGGAGTTCGGAGACGCATCAACGATGTGGTTCGACCTTGTCCAGGTATGGAACGCCATCGACCAGGGCAACCCGCAGTGGCAGATCCCCACCTACAACGGAGGGCTGTTCTCCACCCAACCGGAACGATCACCCGAGGGTGCTCTAATCAAGAGAATCGAGCTGCCCGACAGCGTGCTGGGTCCGGCCCTGAAGAGCTTGCTCATTGACGTCAGCGACGACGGAGTCCTGGGCCCAGTTGACTTCCGTTCGTTGAGCGTTCGTGAGTTCGGGACGATCTATGAAGGGCTACTGGAGAGTTCGCTTTCACTGGCCGAAACTGATCTGACCTTCGATAGCAGCGGAGCATGGGTACCTGCCGGCAAGGATGACGAAGTAGTGGCGCCGACTGGTGCGATCTATTTCCACACAGCATCCGGAGAACGAAAGGCGACGGGCTCTTACTTCACGCCTAAGGTCGTCGTCGACCATTTGGTTGAGCGTTCAATCGTCCCTGTGCTCACCAAGCATCTGGAATGGATTGCCGCCTACCTCGCAAAGGGCGACGCCGCCGCTGCGGCACGAGAGTTCTTCGACTTTCGGGTTGCCGACCTGGCCATGGGTTCGGGTCACTTCCTGGTGGCGGCGGTCGACAAGATTGAAGCACTCATGCGCTCCTTCCTCACCGAGCACACGGTCCCCGGCGTCATCGAGGAGCTACTCAGACTCGCGGCTGTGGCCAGAGACGCACTCGGCACGGACGACGTAGCCAAAAGCGAGGTCGACGAAGTCGGACTACTTCGCCGACAGATCGCGCGCCGCTGCGTCTATGGCCTCGACATCAATCCCATGGCTGTCGAGCTCGCTCGCCTCGCCATCTGGATTCACACCTTTGTTCCCGGCTTGCCGATGAGCAATCTCGACCACGGTCTGGTCAGTGCTAATAGCCTCACCGGCATCGGGACAATTGAAGAGGCGCTCAGCGCCCTACAACCGGGGCGCAGGCCAGGTGAAATCTCCTTGTTTGACGAGATCCTGACCGACCAACTCGCTTCTGCCAAAACGCTTCTAGTCGATGTAGCCAACGCGAGTGAAGCTAACAAAGCTGAGGTAGAGGAAGGCGCACGACTCCTTGCGCAAGCCCGAGAAGCAGCTGACACTGCGCGGCGGATTTTTGATGCCGCTGTGTCGGCTCGCATTGGTGCGATAGTTCCAGATGCCATCCTCGACCAAGATTCGCTAACTGCATTGCTTCAACGCCCAGAGATCAGCGAAGCTGCACGGGACTTCCAGCCGGCACACATGCCTTACCTCTTTCCAGAGGTTTTTCTTCGGGCTAACCCGGGATTCGACGTCCTCATAGGAAATCCACCTTGGGAAAAGGTTCGCCATGAACCGCAACAGTTTTGGGTGCTACGAGACCCGGGACTGCACTCGCTCAATGCGTCAGACCGGATTACCAGGATTGAAGAGCTTCGCCAAACACGCTCTGCGGACCGGGCGGAGGAGCTGCATGCTGTCGCAGTTAGTGAGCTACTCAGAAGCTATTTCTCCCATGCCTACAAAATGCAAGCGTCCCAGCATTATGATTTCGCCAAATTGTTCGCGGAGCGAAATCTGAACCTTGTCAGAGCTTCCGGCGCAGTGGGGCTGGTCATGCCACAAGCGTTGCTGGTACTTGGTGGCTGGCGGCCAATTCGTGAAGCGATGGTCACGGAACATCACCTCTCGGTTGCTCCGCTGAGAAACTCTGGTGGCTGGGCCTTCGAGAATGTTCACGCGCAGACCACGATTTGTGTCCTTTCGATCGGGCCTGGGTCGGGCGTGACGGTATCGCCAGCCGCAACGAGTGCAGCTGAGTTTTCTGCGTTCGGAATCGGCTCGCAACTCCAGCTTTCGCTAGGTGAATTGCGTGAGCTCTCGGACGAATTGAACGTCCCATGGTTCCTAAACCAGGATGATCCTGCTGTCTTTGCAGCTATGGCAAAGCACGCCCGCTTGGGGTCGGGCGCAGGTTGGGTCGCGGGTCGGGCTGATAGCACACGTTGGGACTTCTCGGCGAGCGGCCGGAACGCGCGAAGTGCCGCGGCCTCGTCGGCGAACGGCGATGATTGGCGCGTCACCATGACGAGGCATGTCGCTCCTTTTGTGATGTCGCCAACTCAAGAAGGCAAATGGGTCAAGGGCCTTAGGGATTTGGTGTCACCGACTTCGGGTCTCCTCCTTGAAGATTCTCGCGTCGTCGTCGGACGGAATCACCCGGTGATCGTGTATCGCTTCCCGACCAACAACGACAACAGCCGAACGCTGATCGCGGCGGCACTACCTGCGCAAGGATGGCTGTTCAGCAAAGGTTACGCTCACGGCGTCCTCGTGCCAGAGTCAACGCCGACGAGAGACGTACTTGCACTGCTTGGCTATCTCAATAGCGTTCCGGCGGACTGGTGGGCCCGGCGATTTGTTGATCGTCACCTCGGTAAGCGGATCATCGAGGGACTTCCCTTGCCTGTTTGGGCCGACGAGACACGGGAACGCGTTGCAACTCTTGTGGAGGGAATTCTCATCAGCCAGGGAGTTCGTGAGATCGCCGGGCCGCGCAAATTGAGGACGCCTGCAAGTGTTCCTGCGCCGGCCGATGCGCTGGCGGAGATCAGCGCGTTGGCATTTCGCGGGCTCGGCATCAGTCCGGAGGGGGTTAAATCGGTTTTCGCCGACTTCGCGGATTCCCTTGCAGCCGTGCCCGCCGACCAGAGGGCCCGGATCACTGACTTTATGCAACACATAGGGGCCGAGGCATGACACAACTTCCTGACTTCGCAACCAATCATTTGGCGAGCGAGGCGGCCGTAACTGTGGCCGATCGAATCAACGAGTTGTTCCGACTGCTGCGCGAGAACAAGGTGCAGCCTCCGCCGATCGCGATTGCTACGGCGTACATCAACCCGGCGGGGTTTGCACTCCTCGCTGACGAACTGGAGATTGCACCACGCGTGCGCCTGCTGCTGGGAGCGGAGCCCGAAGCCGAGTCGGTGCGAGCGATCGCGTCCGGTGATTCCGACCAGGACTCGCGGCGCGATGCTGCGATTCGGCATCACCAGGCGTGGCTTGAAGCTGAGCGCGACAATATGGGTTTCGCTCGGGTACCCACGGTTCAGGCGAAGCGAATGGTGGAATGGCTTGAGAGCATTGACTCGCAGGCCGCCGCCAAGGTTGAAGTGCGTCGCTACACGGGGGGGTTCCTTCACGGCAAGACCTATCTCGTTGAAGACAGCGCAACGCAGGCAGCGATCGCCGGATCGTCGAACATGACCTACGCAGGCCTCGCAAACAACGCTGAGCTCAACCTCGGAACTGGCGGCGGCACCCATTCCGCGCACAAGGTTCACGAGTGGTTCGAACACTTCTGGGCATTGAGCGATCCTTATGACCTTGCTGACCTCTATGGGCGTCTGTGGGAACCGCATACACCCTGGTCTATCTACTTGCGCATGCTTTGGGAGCTCTACGGCGAGCACCTTGACGCTGATGAGAACCCGCATGTTCATACGGGTCTGAGCCTCACGCGATTTCAGGCGGATGGAGTCGTTCGCATGGAGCGACTCCTCGACGAGCACGGCGGCGTCCTGGTCGCCGACGAGGTGGGTCTCGGCAAAACGTACCTGGCGGGCGAGGTGATCTACCGGACGGCGAACATCAACCGCCAGCGGGTACTCATCGTTGCTCCCGCAGCGTTGAAAACCGCGATGTGGGAGCCCTTCCTTGCCCGCTACGACTTCAGCCGGTGGGTGACGGTCTACTCCTACGAAGAAGTGCGGAATCGACTCGACCCCGAGAAGGGTCCCATAGACGCATTCATGAAGGAGATCGAGGACTACTCGCTCGTCGTCATCGACGAGGCACACAACCTCCGCAACTCCGGCGCCCAACGATCCGGTGCAGTAGATCGAGTGATCACAGCGGGCAACCCGAAGAAGGTCGTGCTGCTCACCGCGACACCGGTCAACAACTCACTCACCGACCTCGAGACACTCATCAAGTACTTCATCCGGGATGACGCACGTTTTGCCGCCCTGGGCATCCCCAGCATCCGCGAGTACATCCGCCAGGCACAAGCGATCGACCCGGCGAACCTGACGCCTGAACACCTCTTCGACCTCATGGATCAGGTTGCGGTTCGCCGTACCCGCAAGTTCGTCAAAGAGCACTACGCCAACGAAATGATCTTCGGCCCCGACGGCAAGCCCACGACGATCAAGTTCCCCCAGCCGAAGGTTCGCCGCATCGACTACGAACTCGACGCCGACGGGCTCGCCCTGATCGACGCCATGGTCTACGCCCTCGACGATCCGACCGACCCGCAGGCGCCGCATGCATGGGACGATCGGAGCCGAGACCCCGAACGGCTCATGCTCGCGCGATACCTGTCGAGCATGTACACCGTCGACCACGACCTGCAGACCTATCAGATCACCAACAGCGGCCTACTGCGTTCAGGCCTGTTGAAACGGCTGGAGTCAAGCCCGCAGGCCTTGCACTCATCGCTGGAGAAGATGATCGCCTCACACGAGGCGTTCCTGGAAGCGCTGCGGAGAGGATTCGTGCTGAAGGGCGAAGCCCTGAGCGAATGGGTGTCGTCTGACTCCGATGACCTCGATGAGTTTGTCGCTGAGTTCGACGACGATGAACAGATCGAGTCGGTCGACGGCTACCATCTCTCCGAACTCAAGGCAGATGTCGAATCCGACATCGCACTCCTGTATCGGCTCCGAGACCTCGCCGAGGTGGTCGTACACAACAACGAGCCGAAGGTTCGCAAGATCATCAAGGAACTCACTCAGATCGCCACGCAAGCACGGCGAGTCGACCCGCGAGGAATTTCGGACACCGATCGTCGAAAGGTGATCGTGTTCTCCGCCTTCACCGACACAATCATCCCGGTCCACGAAGCAGTCATCAAAGCGATTGACGCCGCACCCGTCAGTTCACCGCTATCTGATTACAAAGGCCGAGTCGCTCCACCAATCATGGGTTCCTACGCCAAGACTCACGAGCGCGGCAAGAGCGGTGGCGTTGATCAGGGCGGACGTGCCGCCACCATCGCGGGTTTCGCCCCGCAGACGGCCGGGCCTCGCAACGCTGCCGGCGAGGCGACGGCGAAAGATGAGTTCGACCTCCTCTTCACGACAGACGTTCTCGCTGAGGGGGTGAACCTCCAGCAGGCGTGTCAGATGATCAACTACGACCTTCCGTGGAACCCCATGCGCATCGTGCAGCGACACGGGCGCATCGACCGCATCGGTTCCAAACACGATTACGTGCATCTCGGCTTGTTCTTTCCAGCGGAACGCCTTGACGAGCTGTTGGACTTGGAGGAACGACTTGAGCGGAAACTTGCTCTCGCCGATGCGGCTGTTGGTGCAGGCGAAGTACTTCCGGGCCGCGGTCCCGGCCATGAAGTGAACCTCGCCGACGACCAGGTGGTCGATGAGTTCGAGAAGCTGCTCGACGCAGGCGGTTCAAGCGCATCACTCTCTGGGGAGGAGTATCGCCGTCGGCTCTATGATGCCTTCGGCACCGACCCGATGCTGAAGGCCGATGTCATCAGCCTTCCGTACGGATCTGGCAGCGGATTCGTCAATTCAGGTGTGCACGGAAACGGCTACGTCTTCTGCATCAAGATTGGACGAAGCGCAAAGCCATGGTTCCGCTACGTCCCCGTGAACGATGACTGGTCCATCAGATACGACGAAGAACGCCGGCCGTTCGTCTCCCCCGACACGCTTCTCGGTCTTCGCGCAGCGGATCCCCTTCGCAGTGATGCGGAAAGGTGGCTACCCGACGGGGTCTACGACAAAGCTTTCGATGCATGGGAAGTGGCGCGGGATAGCGCCTACGCGGCCTGGAACGAACTGACTGATCCCAACGCGTTCCAGCCCGATCTGCCTCTGGCATTCCGCGACGCCTACACCCTGGTTCTGCAGCGCGGCGGCTATCTCGGGAGAGAGTCGCAGATTGAACTCGCGAACCGACTTCGAAGTGTCCCGTCGGCGAAGGTATCTCGCCAGGTGCGAAGTGCACTGAATCAAGGGCGTACCGACGAAGAGCGCATTGGGCTGGTCACCGAAGTTCTCGACGAGGCAGGGATCACGGCACCGCCGCCACGAGAGCCCCTTCCCGCCATCGAGAAGCACGAGGTGCGACTCGTAACGTGGATGGCTGTCCGAGGGACCGCCGGTATTAGTTCATGAGCGGCAAACAGATCAAACTCTTCCTGGTGGACGGCACACCCGGGGGGTTGACTACTGCCGAGATAACCAACTGGACGGGGCATGTGCTCACTGGTGCCCGCTCCGACTTAGCTGAACTGCTCAAGAGGGAGGAGGCTTCGCGCACCGGCGTCTACTTGTTGCTGCGCGATGACGACAACGCCCTCGGCAACACTAGTTGCTACATAGGCGAGACCGACGTCATTGCGAACCGGCTACGCATCCACGATGGGAAGAAGGAGTGGGACCGCGCAATCGTCGTCACATCTAAGGACGCCAACCTGACCAAAGCGCACGCCCGATACTTGGAAGCGCGATTGATCGAACTGGCTAAAGCAGCGGAGCGGGTAACAGTGGAGAACGGCACTGCACCGAATGCCCCGGCGCTTCCCGAAGCTGATCGTTCTGACATGGACTACTTCATATCCCAGCTTCAGATCGTGCTTCCCGTTCTCGGGGTCAATGCGATCCGTGTTCCGGTAGCCAAGTCGAACCCCGGTGTCTCTAGTTCCGATGACACTTCGCCGCTCTTCTACCTCCGTCACAACAAGAGCGGAGTGGATGCTCAGGCCCAACAAATCGACGGTGAATTCACCATGCTCGCCGGTTCGCTAATAGTCGCGGCCTGGCACGGCGTCGGAAAGGCCGCCAGCACTCGTAAGGCCTACAACTCGTATCGCGCACAACACGACCAGTTGCTCGTTAACGGCAGCATTATGGTCGAGGGTGAGCATGGGCGACTTACACGCAACGTTGTATTCCCATCTCCTTCTACCGCGGGCGCGGTTGCGCTGGGTAGATCATGCAATGGCCGCCGCGAGTGGATCGCTTCTGACGGAACTCTTTTCGGTGACTGGGAGAACCGAGGAGTCGAGTAAAAGCAACAGCAACCGTGCTGCAGCTGGGATTATCCGAAAGATTCATGTGTGGCCGGAGCTTTCCGGGGCATTTTCTGTTACAGAAATTCAGGTCGGTGCCAGCTGCGCTCGGGCGAATTTCCGTAACAGAAATAGACTGGGGCGGAGCATGTTTCGTGCCTTTTCTAAGAGTTTGACAAGAGCGCATCTCGATGACCTGCGACGATGACACGTCCCCAAAATATCGGCGGATTATCACCCCCCGATTTGTCACCCCACGCGTGTTACAACATCCCTACGCAGCAAACGCGCTGCGTGACACTAAAGGCAGGAGAGAGACAGTGGAGATTCCGTTGGGTAACACGATGCGCGTGGTGGTCGCTGGTCGACCGCGCGCGCGCAAGCAGTACGGCGCCGGCCCGGACGGCAGCCGGGAGGTCATCGGCATCGAGGTCGACGCCGGGGGCACGCCCATGTCGTCGTTCGCGGCGACGCTGGCCTCCCCCGCCGTCGGCTGGACCGAGGGCGCTTCGGTGGTGGCGCCCGCTCCGGTGTTGGAGTCCCTCTCGGCGGCCGGCACGGTCGTGGAGATCACCGGACAGCTCGTGCTGTCGGTGCGGGGCGGGGACTACGGCAGCACCCGGGCGACGGTGACCGGTGTCGGTACCGTCCGCCCCCTGGGGTCGGCGATCGAGGCGGTGGCGGCTTTGGCGGTGCCGGCCGAGCGGGCGTCACGATGACCGTTCGGTCCGCCTCTCGGTCGTTCCGCACCACGGCACAGACGGCGATCCAGCTGCACGGCACCCCCCTCGGGGGGTGCCGTGTGGCGCTCAGTGACCTCCTGGCCGAACTCGGCGACCCGTGCGGCGAACACTCCGCCCTCCAGATCGCCTTCCCGCGGTTCCTGAACACCGAGCAGGCCGCGGCGGTGTTGGGAATCTCGCCGTCGACCTTGAACCGTTGGGCGGCGCGACGTGACGCTG
>Ga0180432_10008432_pt1 | contig 12835 bp, 5 predicted proteins | sample SS_ome_10_FD_132414 | JGI IMG/M metagenome (GOLD analysis project Ga0180432, IMG submission 132414) | Hypersaline lake sediment archaeal communities from the Salton Sea, California, USA - SS_1_MS_2 metaG | ecosystem: Environmental > Aquatic > Non-marine Saline and Alkaline > Hypersaline >...
ATGTCGCAGCTCTCCAGATCAGCAATTGCCTCCTTGGACCAAAGGAAGCTACCGAGAGCGGGAAGACCGAGAGCGGGACAGCCTTCGTCGCTCCCCAGCTTCTCCATCACAACTCGGAGTCCTCGGTACACGTCTGCGTGCTTCGTTCCCCGGAGGCGCTCCGCCATCCGCCTGAGCCTCACCGTGGAGTAGAACTGATTGTATCGCTCTCTGGCCCCGGCTTCCGACTCCGGATGGAGTAGAAGATCCCGGTCCTCCGCCACAAACAGGAAAAGCAGCCTATAGACGAGGCGTAGCAGCTGTCGGTAGTAGTCCTGCGTGGAGAAACTTCCCGATCTAAGCTTCTCACGGAGATCGTTGTTGCCGGGATGGTCGAGGAACCCGCTCCCCAGTGCTTTGATTGCCGCTTCAACCCCGGCACGGAGCGTTTCGAGCGCCCGGACGCCCTGCTCCTGGGCTGCCTGCGCCCAGCGCTCCAGCCAGCACGTCTCGGGCCTGGTGTCCTCCGCCTCGATCCTCGACTGATGGCAGAGAAGCCACAGGAGGACGAAATCCGCAAAGACCTCGCCTTCCATCATGCCCTCAAGGTCGAACTCCACGTATGCCTGACGGGTGAGGCTGGAGTTGTCCCGCAAGATTCTCAGCCGGAGGCCATTGGACACGAAGCCCCACAGGTGGTCGTCGCTCCGGTTCAGGAACTCCTGGACCAGACTGTGGGGGCTTGAGCGGGCTGCTCCGGCAACTCCAGGTGTCCTACGGTCCAGGTCAACACGACAGCCCACAAGATGGATGGGGCTGGGGTCCCACATATGCGAGACCGGGTAACTCTTGCCCTCGATCTCCGTGGCGGAAGCAGCTCTCAGCCTCCCGTAGCCCAGCTCCTGGAACAGGACCAGCAGCCAGCGCTCACGCGTCGAGCTCGTCCCCAGATCGGTTTCCGGCAGCTTCTCCGACGCTGCCCGGAACCCGGCCCATGCACCGACCATCCGGTTCCAGGATCGGCTGATCATCTCGTTGAGGCGTTCGTCCTCCGCAAGGTGGTAGGACCTCGGGTCCAGACCCTTGAGATCGCCGTCACCGCGGGAAATTCGCTCCAGGAGGTCCGCAGGCAGAAGACCGCCCTCCGTGCGGATTGTGGCGAATAGATCGCGGGCCTTCATCGGTTCTGCCCTCCCTCACCGTCCGGGAGGCAGACGTAGATGCCGAGCAAATCGGTAGGAAGCTGGGGCTCCACACGGTAGCGGACGCCTTTGATCCCGGCCGCTTTCCGCACCCGCTGGTGTGCATCCAGAAGATCCTGGGCTCGCTTCCTCGCAGTGTCCTCAAGGTGCGGGCGTAGAGCTCCAGCGCCCTCCACAACGCGCTGGACGAAGGTGGCCGCCTGCTCATGGGGGATGTTGGAAGAGGGCTTGAGATCCAGTAGCGCCTCGACCTCCGCTTCAGGCAACCAGTTGGCACCAGAAGGGGAACCCTCGAAGGCCAGAACCCGGCAGTCTTCGGCCAGCTGGCTCCGCTCCCCCAATGGATCGACGGTAACAACGTCATACCGGAAACGGACCAGAAGAACAGTCGTCCGGCTTGTCACACCCCTGGTGCGAATGGCCCCGGCCCGCCTGGCGATGCCCTCGACCTGCGGATCAAGCGCGGCATCCATCACGTAGGATGCAAGGCCTTCGACCATCGGGTGGGTACGACTGAGATAGACTTGGTCCTCACTGACAGGCAGATCAAAGCGGGCCTTGAATGTGTCGGGCACCCGAAGGGTATCCCTGAGTGCCCTCGGAACCTCCTGGAGGTCTAAACTCAGCACGCCGTCTGATTCCGTTACAACAGCGCGGTGGGAGCGGAGGCCCTCGACGGCAAACGCCTCCACGTCTTCCGCGGACCCGAGGGCGGCCTGCGTATCATCCAGCTCTCGCTTGACTTCCTCCACCTTGATCAGTTCCTGGGCGAACATCGTTCTCGATCGCTTCTCCCGCTCGGCAACGCTATCCCACTGCGTGTACAGATCTTCCTTCTTGGGCTTCAGGAATTCCTCCAACCCCGGAAGGAGGGTCTGGTCCCCGCTCCCCCCGCGGGATCGCATGAGCAGTCCCTCGAAGATGGCTTCGACCACGGTGTCCGTGTCGACCGGAACGGGGACGGAAATCCCCAGGGAGCTTCGAATCGTCTTGTGTTTCCGAAGGAGAACGTCCAGAACGATGCCGTCGATCGGGTTGTCGACACCGTAGTAGGTGAGCACCCGCACTTTGTCGCGGGGTTGGCCAAACCGGTCCACGCGGCCCTCCCGTTGCTCATGCCGCGTGGGGTTCCAGAGAAGATCGTAGTGCATGACCGCATCGAAATGGTCCTGCAGGTTGATCCCTTCGCTCAGACAGTCCGTACACACAAGCACCCGCTTGGGAGACTCCGCCAGCTTCAGGATTCTGGCTTCCCGGTCCGCTGGTGGCAGAAGGCCGGTGACCGAGACAACATCGACGGACTTAGGAAGCCGCTTCCGCAATTCCTCGGCCACATACTCCGACGTGGGGATGAACCGGCAGAAGACGATGGGTCGGTATCCGTCCTTCAGGATGCCCTTGAGCAGGCGAACCGCCTTCACGAGCTTCTCGTCCTTATCCCCGCGGAGTCCGTCCGCCTCCCTTGCGAGATCCCGGAGTTGCCGTCGGGTTCGAGCGGCCTCGTCGGTTTCTTCTCCGGTGTCGCCCCCCGGAGCAACGTCGAGAGCCTCCGCCTGGTCGTCAATATCAACGTCCAGGACGGTTCGGCGGCCAATTTCATCGGCTTCTTCCAGACTCTCCGACTCCGCTGCCGGGGTCCGATTACGGAGAGTCTCCGCCGCGGCTGCTGGGCTTGATCCGACCGAGCGAAGGAGGCTGAGCGCCGACCACCATCGAACGCGCTGGCGGTGCTGTCCGCCCGCGGGGTCCTCAACTCGCTCGCGTGTGTAGCGCAAGATCCGGTCGAAGAACTGCCGGTATTCTTCCGAAAGCGTGTACGTCTTCTCCGCTTCCTCTCTGCCTGGGAAGGGCGTATCGGCCTCCGCGTACCGGCGAATATCTCCGCGGCGTCGCTGGACGAAGTGGCCCGCCAGACGGCGACGGTGCGGTTCATTCTCGGGACCAGTCAGGGTAGAGGGCAGGGACGAGAAATCCGGATTCAGGAGAGACAGCAGCGACCGGAAGGCTTCTTCCTTCCCGCTGTGAGGGGTGGCCGTCACCAGGAGCAGATGGCGCTCAGGGTCGGAAGCGAGCTGGCTCACCAGGCGATGGCGCTGATGCCGTCCCCCACGGTGCTCGAAGCCGTAGGCGCAGGTGTGGGCCTCGTCCACGATCACAAGTTCGGGACAGGTCCGAGCGAATTCGTCCCTGCGTCGATCGGACTTGATGAAGTCGGTAGACACGATGACATGTGGATGGAGGTCAAACAGGGACTGACCGAGTCGACAATGCCGCTCCAGGCGAGCCGCAGTGCTCGCGAGCACGAGCTCGGCATCGATGTGGAACTTCGAGCTCAGTTCCCCCTGCCACTGCTCAGCAAGATGGGGGGGGCACAGAACCGCCAGGCGGCGGACCTCGCCGCGGTCCAAGAGTTCACGCGCTACGAGGCAAGCCTCTACGGTCTTCCCGATGCCTACGTCATCCGCAATCAGAAGCCGCACGGGGTCGAGCTTGAGCGCCATCAGGAGCGGGACCAGCTGGTAGGGCCTTGGGACAACCGCCAGGCGCGCAAACGAACGGAACGGCCCGGCACCCGAGCGGGAGCTGAGCCGAACAGCATCCCGGAGCAGCCGACAAGATCGGAAATCCCCTACAGCGGTGGGTTCCGGAAGATCGAAGGTAGCCGACTCGACTGTCTCCAGGGGGACATAGATTCCAGTGACTTCGTCCTCTGTGCCGCCGAGAGGCCGGAGGACCAACATGTCCTCGTCGGAATCCGGAAGCACCACCCACTCGCGGCCCCTTGCCCTGACCAGAGTGCCGACGGGGAAGCTCATGTGATCCTCCCGAAGGTCTCAGGGAAACGCTTCACGATAGACTCCCAGTCGTCCTTGTGTCCGAAGCGGACCACGACATAACCCAGGTTCTCCATGCACTCCGTCTGTGCTTGATCCCGTTTCTGCCGGTCGGGATAGTCGTGGTGGGGGCCGTCGACGTACACCGCCACCTGAGCGGGATGGTACAGGAAGTCAGGGCGGGTTCCGCAGGCCTCGACCAGAGTCTGAGCCTTGGCTGGAAGTGCCAAGTCGTGGTCCTCCAGAAACTGAAGCCAGGCCCGCTCCAGATCGGAAGCGCATTGACGGGTCAATCGGGTGAGATGCTCGGCACGGGGGAGTGGACCGGGAGAGCTCTCAAGCCGGGCCGCACCAAGCTTCTGGAGCAGATCCCGTATCGCGTGGCGGTCCAGGAACCTGTGATCCATCTGGTTCGAGTAGTTCATCATGCAATCGTAGCAGGCCGCCTCACAGTCCTCTCTCGCCCCAGGCGCCCGGCGAAGGTCATCGAGCGTATCCGGGTCGAAATGACAGAGGTCGAGAGCTCTCTGCGAGATCCGCTGCACAGCTTCCGGATCATCCACGAGGCGGCGCAGCACTCCCGCTCCCCCCTCGGCGGCCTCATAGAGAAGGATGATTCTCCGATCATCCCGCTCGGGGAGCGGTTCGGCCGCAAGCTCGGAGTCCTCCAGCTGGTACTCAATCTGAATCGCCTTCTTGAGGGCGGCCTGCAGCGAGGCCATCTCGATCTCGGACAGTTGGCTGGAAGGCTCAAGAAGAAGGCAGTTCCGACGGTCCTCCACGTAGGGGATCACCCGCCTGGTACGGGCAGAGAGCGGATCTTGTGCGTCATCTTCATTGTCGGCTTCGTTCCGCGCCCAGTAGCCCCGCTCGACGTCGAGGATGAACCCGTACTGCTGCTTGACCGCCCGGTGCCTCCAGCCCATGTTCACGCGCCACAGGGTTGCGGCGTTTCCGTAAGCCAGAGTGGCGATTTCCTCGCCATCGAGGTCCAGGACGGCAGTCCGGAAGGAGGGCTGGCCATCCCTGGTGGCAAAGCGGACGCAGGAGACCACTTCGTAGCCGATCCGTTGCCGTTCTTCCTCGTCCGAACTGATCCGATCTGCGCGCCTCGTACTCACATTCTGAAGCCGAAACAGGTTGCGGAGCGGGACTCCCAGAGTCTTTCCGCACCGATCGCAGAGATCCGGACCGTCTCCCTGGCTGATGGTGTGAAGGTAGCCGCACTCGTCGCACCGCTTCACCGACCCGGTAGCAAGACCATCCTCGGCCCGATCCTCGACCGGGAGGAACACCTTCTCGATCCGGTATCTGGACCCCTCGTGGTACAAAATGGCCCTCGGCCCGAACTCCGAGATCGCCAGGAACCGAGGCCTGGATATGTACTCGCTATCGCCGGTCTTGATCCGCCTGCCGGGGATGTAGGCCGACAGGGGGAGTCTCGGGAAACTGTAGCCCGGCAGGAAGCCTTCGCTTGCGAAGTAGCGGTAGGAGTAGAAATCGGACTGAATGGCCCGGCGAGCTTCGGTCAGGAGCTCAATCTGCGACTCGGCCTCGGCTCGAAGCCTCTTGGCCTTTCTTCTCTCGTCGGCCGATCTCGATGCATCGCTGATGACCGAGTGCTGGAATGCCCGCTGCCTGAGTGCCGCTCTGTACAGGTTGCGCCAGCGGTCGCAGCTATCTTCGAAGTGCCGCGCAATCTGCGTGAAGACTTCATCCAGCCAGCCGGGGCTGTACCAGTCTGCTTCTTCGATCTCACTCCGTATGCTCGAAATCACTCGCTCGGCCCGCTCACGCGCCACTTTCTTGTGACTCTTTGCATCGACCGCGTCCCGAACACCGTCCCGCAACTCCAGCGTCGGATCGGTCCCGTCCACATCCAGGATCTCGACCAGCGAAACCCCCAGCCAAAGCCCCGTCTCAGCGAGCCAGATTGCATGGATATGAGCTCGGATCAGGTCCTCGTTCGCCAGGTCGAGGCGCGGTGGTGTCACTGCCCCCATCACCATCAATCCGGGACGTTTGAAGAAGTGCTGGTCGTGGGAGCTGAAGGTGGAACAGTAGGAGAACACCAGAGCGGGTTGCCCGCTTCTCCCTGCGCGCCCGCTCCGCTGGGCGTAATTGGCGGGTGTCGGGGGGATATTCCGAAGGTTGACGACATTCAGCTCGGCGATGTCGACCCCGAGCTCCATCGTGGGGGAGCAGTAGAGAACTGGAAGTCGGCCCTCACGGAACCGTTCCTCCCGCTCCATCCGAATGTCGTAGGGGATGGCGGCTGTGTGCTCCCGAGCCTCCAGGCCCTTTCCTTCGAGCGCAATACCCTGGTACATCTCCTTGAAGAAGGGATTCGTGATCCCGCCCTTCTCCGACTGGCGAGGCACGCGGATAGGGTCCCAGAAGGACCGCGTGCCGTCTCCAGCCCTCCAGATCAGGCCGGAAGCTCGAATCTGGTAGCCGGGCGTTCCGTCCGCCCCCTTGCCCTCGACGACGGCCTCAGTCAGACCGGCGACCCTCAGGACATCCAGGAGCTGGCGTACAAGCTCTTCGCTCTCGTCCAGGGTCAATCGCTCCCGGTACTCCGGGAGTGTGGAGTTCCGGCGGAGGTATTGGCCGAACCCTGACCGGCCCGAGAGGAACGCATTACCGGCGAAGTCCTTAGGCTGACGTGACCGAGGATAGAGAATGGCCGCGTGCTCCATTCGTTCTTCTTCGTCGATTGCCCAGGGCTCCTTCAGGAATTGCCAGCTCTGTTGCTGAATCCGCTCCTGTCTCGTGCGGTCCAGGTAGTCCACCTTGACCGCCAATTCCCTTCGCCCGTAGTCGAGCAGGGTCTTGGCAATCATCTCTCTCGTATCCGGGGAAGCAGAGACGAGAGCCGGATGCAGATCCTTCCAGAGGCTCTCGTCCCGACACACGTCTGCAAGCGAGTCATACTCAATCTCCAGAAGCCCGCACTGCTCCAGGTTGGGGAGTGTGACTCGCCAGCCCCGTTTCAGATCACGATAGAGGCGATAGCCGATCACCGAACGGAGTGCGCCTTTCGTGTCCTCCCGCGCTCGATACTGCACCGCCGGGTCGCTGGCGTAGAATTCAATGGGCAAGTCCAGAGCGTCAAAGACCTTCTCCACCAGCATGTCGTATCTCAGACCGTCCGGGCCTGAATGGTGGGCGGCCTTATAGAGGGCAGCTCGGAGTAGACTGATCTCAACGAAGTCATTGAAGTGCCCGGCCTGGAGTGAGGCATCCTGGCGGTTGTCGGTGAAGCTCAGGAGCTTTCGGGCCTTCGTGGGTAGGGTGCTCTCGTCCCGGAGGTATCGAGTCGCTGCCAACGTCAGAATGGTCGTGGCGCTACTTCGCCCCTCCATGCTGAGCGTGGTGAGCTTGGCGAAATCCGAGGTTGCCTGCACACCGTAGGATACTCCGCACCGGAGACAGAAGGAGAACTGGCGGGGGATGTAGCAGCATGCAAGTCCCCGGTCAGCCTCTCTGCCTTCTGTGGTAACCCTGGTGGACTGTGGCAAGTGTTTCTGCCTGGTCTTCCGGACGCGAACCTTGCCCCTGTATTCCTCCAGCCAGTCTTCGGGGAGTCGATCGAGTATGCCTTCGAGCTCGGAGGGCCAGGGATCTTCAGTACTCGTGTAGAGGAACCCCGCTTCGCTGTCGTCGTCGCTCAGTCGATCGCCAAGCTCCCGGGGCTGGAACACTCGATGCTTGTCTCCGACACCTTGTGTTGCTCGGACACAGTAGTACTCCTGCCCGCACTCGCGACAGAAGACAAGGGGCAGCAGCACATGGGTCCGGTCCCCAGGAACATACTGCTGTCCGTACACGGTGACGAAGCGCTCGGATTCCGGCTCCAGAGACCCGTAGACAGTGTCTCCCCGGCTCACGAACTGATGAAGGCGGAAGGCAAAGACAGGGAATTCTGTCTCGGGGTCCACGCCGTAGTGGTAGCTGTCCGTGAGATGCTGACTGATTCTCTCCGCGCACTCGGACTCGGGGAGCCCCGTGATCTCGGCCAGTTCCTTCGCTGCCCCCAGCTCTCCGGTTAGGCTCCTGGGGTCACTCCGTATGAGTCTCCCTGTTCCATCCTCCGTCCTGAGACCGAAGGTGCTCTCAATCCAGGAGGACAAGGGGTTTGCGATGAAGGAGTCAAAGTTCAACGGGCGGGAGGTTTCCGGATTCTCTACGCTTTTCTTCAGGTCGGCCAGGAAGGTAGGGTCTGAAACGTCCGGCTCGGCGGTTGCCCGCTGGAGAGTCTCGCCTACTACGTGCTCCGGTTGGACGGGAGCACCGAAGATCATGGAGGCAACGTCAGCGACTTCAGCCCGCTGCTGTTCGTATGATCCCACACCGGCGAGGGTTGCCGACGTGCCCACGCACTGGAGGCTCTCTGCCTCGAAGGACTCGCGCGCTCTCCGTACCAGCATTGCGACATCTGCGCCCTGCCGACCTCTGTAGGTATGCAGCTCGTCGAGTACCAGGAACCGAAGCCCCTTGGCCGCTTTCACCAGAGGCTTCTCCTGGGGGCGAGTCAGGAGCAACTCAAGCATCACGTAGTTGGTCAGAAGGATGTCGGGCGGGTCTGCGATGATCTGCTGCTTCCGCTCGTCAGATTCCTGTCCCGTGTACCGCGCAAAGGTGACGGGGCCTGCTCCATCCGGGTAGCCGTGACCCAGGAACTTCCGGAGTTCGCCTTCCTGGGAGTTGGCCAGTGCGTTCATCGGGTAGACGACAATAGCCTTGATCCCGCCCCCGCTTCCCTTGCGGAGCGCATAGTCGACGATGGGGATGATGTAAGCAAGGCTCTTGCCGGAGCCCGTGCCGGTGGTGAGAACGTAGTTGTGGCCTCCCTGGGCGGCCCGTATTGCCTCTTCCTGGTGCCGGTGGAGTCTGAGACCCTTCCCCTCCCCGGTGGGCTCTGGCTTGATACGGAACACCCTGCGGCATTCCTCGTGAAGCAAACCCTCGTCCACGAGAACGTCGATCCACTTGCCCGGTTCGAACGCCGGATTCAGTTGGATCAGGGGATCTGGCCAGAGAAGACCGCCGCTGAGGGCCTGGTCCACGGTCTCCGTGATGCTCGGGTCTCGGATCTGAATGAAGCTGCTGATGTAGGACTGGTAGTCTCGAACCAGCCGCTCTCGAAGCTGGAATACATCCATCGGTCGCTCGGCTCCCCCTCTCGCCGTCGATCTGGAATCAGGTATGAGAAAACACCCTATCTTAGGGCAATTCTGGAGCGCGGGCAAGAGCTACCTCGCTTGGGGCATCTTCGGGAGAAATACTCTTGACAAATCTGTACACTTATGGAAGGTTGCTTTCCGGAGGTCTTTGATGGCAAAGAAACAGCCCGAACCAATACGGAGCGACGCAAGGTCGCCACAGAAGATCACGGCGAAGCAGTTGTGCAAAGCGACGGGCTTGACATATCGGAAGCTGAACGACTGGGATGGTCGCGGTCTGGTTCCGCACCGGAGAGACGGAGATCTGGGCTGGCGTGAGTTCACTCTCCTTGAGGTCATTGCGCTTCGCATCATCGTGGATCTGAAGCGGGAGGTCGGGGTGCCTCCCAAGAAGATGAAGCATCTGAGGCACTGGTTGCTCGGTGAGCCCTGGGACGATCCAACCTACGATGCCTACGACACGTCCTTTCGCAGGATCTTCATCAAGGGGGCTCAGGAGATTTTCGCTGAAACAGACGTTTCGGAGTTCGAAGAAGAAGACCGAGAGGCGTTCCGCCGCTTGGCCACGAAGCCCCCAGAATGGTTTGGGTACAAGGTTGCCGCAGCGGCCAGCAAGTACTTGCGTCGCCCGTATGGCGATGACCCGGAGTTGAGAAGGGCAGTGTGGTGGACCCTGACTGCCAGCGGTCCCATAGTCCAGTGCATGGCGCTGATTGCGAATGGCAGATACGTGACGTTCTGCACCGATTTCCACACTGGATACATGTTCTTGGACGAAATGGACTTGAGTATTGTAACCGCACATGGGCTGTTCGAGGACTCTTCCCCTCTCCTGTTTCCAGTCAACCGATCAGTGAACCAGGCGCTCTTGGCACTCGGACTGGACGCGCTACCGCGTGACAAGGTCAGGGAGAAGCGTCGGGAAAGACCCCAATTGCCTTTGATGGAAGAGGAACAAGAACTCTTCGAGACGATTCGCGGTCTGCACACAGGAACGGTTGTGGCCTCCGTCAAGGATGGCAGGCTCGATTCCTACGAACGGCAAGAGACGCATGACACGAGTAAGCTGGATCTGAGATCGGTCTTGGAGACACTCGTCACGGACGGACACGAAACGGTTACGCTCAAGAAAGCCCCGGGGAAGATACTCAGGGTTGAGCGCAGCACGAAACGGAGATTCGGTCGTAACAAGAAGCCCCGCGTGGGCGGCAGCAAACCGAGCCCGAAGCGGTGACGGCAAACTGAGCCCGTAGCGGGACAGAAGGAGACAACCGAAGCGGCAGTGAGGCCGAGCGGGAATCCGTGGCGGCGCGACTGAGCTGAGGTTACCGGCCACAACGACATCCGTCGTGTGGACATGGTGGACCAATATGCTCAGCGTGAGAAACTGCCGCAAGCTGATAGACGACAAATCACTCAGCGACGGCGAGATTGAACGGATCAGGGATGCGATGTACGCCGTCGCAGAACCCCTCGTCGACTTCATCCGAGCAAAGCTGGGAGCTGGACAGGAGCGCAGCGGGGACCATGAAGATCTCTTTGAGGCAAACGAAGCTCCTGATCCCTTCAGCAGCTTCAATCGGCTTCTGGCTGTGCTCCCGGTGGAGGAACAGGAGCATCTGATCGAGCGGGCCGGAATCCGGGAGTATGACGGGGGGATGCCTCGTAGTGAAGCGGAGAATCATGCCCTTCAGGACCTGTGGCGAAAAGGTCTCGGACGGTTGCAACAGCACGCCGAGACGGGCGGGGAGGGCTGAAATGAAAGCGGTTATCTACACCCGGGTGAGCACCACCGAGCAGCTGGACAACTACAGCTTAGAGAACCAGGAAAGAGCGTGCAGGGAATACTGTGAGCGCAACGAAATCGAAGTAGCCAAGGTCTTCCGAGAGAAAGGAGCCTCTGCCACCACCGTTGAAAGACCTCAGTTGAAGGCGATGCTCCAGTTCTTGTCACCGAACAAGCAGAAGATCGACCAGGTGGTTGTCTGGAAGGTGGACCGGTTTGCTCGAAAGATCGAGGATCACTTCGCACTGCGTGCCTACCTGAAGAAGCGCGGCATCGTCCTCCGATCTGCCACCGAGCCCTTGCAGGAAGATGCCTACGGAAAGATGTTTGAGGGCTTTCTGTCCCTGCACGCTGAAGTTGAGAACATGATCAAGAGTGAGCGGGCCAAGACTGGGATGCAGTCCGCCTTTCGCGACGGCAGATGGGTCTTTCGTCCCCCGACGGGCTACAAGCGTGCCGTCGACGACAGCGACAGGGCGAGTATCGCCCCTGATCCAAGGATGGGTCCCCTGGTTAGAGAAGCCTTCGAACTGTACGCTACAGGACGCTACAAGAAGACGCAGGTTCTGAGACGGGTCAGCCGGAAGGGTCTTCGAACGGCGGACGGGGCGCGAGTGACCCCACAGACGTTCCAACGGATGCTTCGAAATCGGATCTACACAGGTTGGATGAGTGTCAAGGGGTGGGGCGAGCCAGTCCGAGGGAAGTTCGAACCGCTGGTTGAGAGAAGTCTGTTCGAGCGTGTTCAGAGGGTCTTGAGCGGAAAGGCGTTACCGCTTCGGCAGCATCTGAGAAACCATCCGGACTTCCCGCTGCGGCATGTCCTCGGGTGTGCTTCGTGCAAACGGCCCATTACTGGGTCCTGGTCGAAGGGGAGAAACACGCATTATGCCTACTACCACTGTCCACGCACCGCCTGCAAGGACCGGGTCAGGGTTCGGAAGGAGAATTTGGAAGAGAGGTTTGAGGTTTTCCTGGAAGCTTTGTGTCCCGAACCGGCACTCATGAATCTGTTTCGGGGTGTCATGCTTGACGTGTGGCAACAGGCCAATGAAGAAGTATCCCGAAGAGCCGAGGCGCTGGCGGGCAAGGCCCAGGAGCTGCAGACCAAGAGGGAGAAGTTGATTGACGCCTTCGTTTACAGAGAGGCCATCGACAGGGGGACCTACGAGGAACAGAAGGAGAGAATCGAGCGGGAGCTTGCATGCACTGAAATCGAGCTGGCGGATGCAAAGGCCATCGAGCTGGACGTTGAGCCCGTGTTGGACTTCGCCCAGCATCTCCTACTGTTCGCGCCGCACATCTGGCGGGAGGCGTCTTTTGAGAACAAGCTGCGGTTCCAAGCCGCGTTCTTCCCCGGCGGATTGAAACTGGAAGATGGAAAGTTTCGAACCGCCGCAACCTCGCCCGTTTTCAGCATCTTAGAGGCCACGGCGGTCCGAAAATCAAGAATGGCCTCCCCAACGGGATTCGAACCCGTGTCGCCGCCGTGAAAGGGCGGTGTCCTAGACCGGGCTAGACGATGGGGAGGGTAGAATGTCAATCGAATACGATAGCGGTCCTACGAGGGCGTGTCAAGCCCTATCCGGCTGACGCGGGTTCGAATCCCGGAAACCCGAGAGTAGATAGTTGATGGTCGACCGAGATGAGAGTGTGGCCTCATCGGCTGTCCCGACTCCCGTCTCGTCAACTTTCCACTTTCAACTCTCACCTCTCTGGCCACACGCGAGAAAGCCCGAGGTGCGCTCGGGCATGTCACGTGTGGCCGGCGGTGTCCTAGACCGGGCTAGACGATGGGGAGGGTAGAATGTCAATCGAATACGATAGCGGTCCTACGAGGGCCTGTCA
>Ga0180432_10008433_pt1 | contig 12833 bp, 6 predicted proteins | sample SS_ome_10_FD_132414 | JGI IMG/M metagenome (GOLD analysis project Ga0180432, IMG submission 132414) | Hypersaline lake sediment archaeal communities from the Salton Sea, California, USA - SS_1_MS_2 metaG | ecosystem: Environmental > Aquatic > Non-marine Saline and Alkaline > Hypersaline >...
CGGTCCGATGGATCTGACGCTGCGACTGCGTTCTACCTTCGACAGCATGGAGAGACTGGAGCGGCACCGGGGGCACTTCTTGAACTGGTACGACACACAAACCCTGCAACCCTTGCCTCCCCACTACGTCTCCACCGTGGACAGCGGCAACCTGGCAGGATGTCTCCTGGCCCTCAAGCAGGGCCTACAGTCCCTGGCATACAGGCCCATCCTGCGCCGGGAAAACTGGCAGGGGCTATGCGACGCGTTGGACGTGCTCATAGAGGTCGTGAGGGGGATTGAGATGGGGGATCCGCAGGTGCTCAGGTCACTGGAAGAGCACCTCACGCACATGTGCCGACAGGCGTTGGAGGTGCAAGACACCCCCGAACGCTGGCCCTCCCTATTGGCTGAGCTAAGCGGCGACAAGTGGGAGGAGCTAAACCGCCGGTTGATCGCGCTCATAGAGTCGATCTCCGACGCCGGGGACACGGCCACCCTGCAGGGCCTGCGCGTCTGGTCGGAGCGCGTCCACCACCACCTGCGCAATATGCGGAACGAACTAGACATTCTCTCGCCCTGGCGATCCCCCGTGGAAGACCTGCCGGCACTGCTTAAAGAGGCAGAAGCGGGCTCGGCCGTCGCCAACGCGTGGCAAGCACTTCGAGACGCCCTGCCCTGCGAGGCCGGGCTGGATGAGATACCCGAGATATGCAAGACGGGAAGAGCGCAACTGGATCAACTTCAGAGCCTGCTCGCCGATTACGAGGGGGACGAAGGAAATGGCCCAGCAGACGAGGCCCGCACGTGGTGCGCTCATCTGGCCGAGGAGCTAGATTCGGCCCAGACGACCGCGGAGAGCCTGTTGAATGACCTTCAAGACCTGAGCACGGAAGCGGAGACCTATTTCCGCGACATGGACTTCAGTTTCCTGTTCGATCGACAGCGCCAGGTATTCCACATTGGCTACAACATGGCCGCGGGAAGACTGGACAACAGCTACTATGACCTGCTGGCCTCCGAGGCGCGGACCTCCAGCCTGATCGCGATCGCCAAAGGGGACACCCCTCAGAGCCACTGGCTTCACCTAAGCCGCCCCCTTGCCCGGGTCGACAGCACGCAGGCGCTCCTCTCTTGGAACGGATCCATGTTCGAGTATCTGATGCCGTCGCTGCTGATGCATAGCTACGAGGGAACGCTCCTGGACCAGACCTACCAGGCCGTGGTCGAGCGCCAGATCGCCTACGCTCGCCAGCGAGGCGTCCCATGGGGCATCTCGGAGTCCGGTTACTACCGCTTCGATGCCAATCAGAGCTACCAGTACAGGGGATTCGGCGTGCCAGGCCTAGGGCGGAAGCGCGATTTGGGAAAGGATCTGGTGATCACACCCTATGCCTCGCTGTTGGCCCTGTCGGTGCGTCCCCAGGCCGTGATGAGAAACATCGCTCGCCTGATCGACCAGCACATGCTGGGCCATTACGGTTTCTACGAAGCGATCGACTACACCCGTTCCCGGCTGACTTTGGGACAGGAAAGCGCAAGGGTGCGCTCATACATGGCACACCATCAGGGCATGATTCTACTGGCCCTGGCCAACACCCTTCATGGCGAGACGGTCATCCGTCGCTTTCACACCGGCCCCCGGGTACAAAGCACCGAACACCTGCTCCAGGAGCAGATACCCCAACAAGCGCCCGTCGAGGATTTACTTGAGCGAGTCGATAGTGTAGCGGTCTCAGTGCAACCTCGGGTAGAGCTAGGACCCTGGCGCGTACGGACGGACGCCCCACTGCCCCAGGCGCATTTTCTGTTCAACGGACACTACGGCGTGCTCATCACCGACGCTGGCAGCGGCTACAGCCGCTATACGCTGGGCGACCGAGCCAAGTCTGATGGGGCCTCGGCGGAGAGTGGGGAGAAGATAGCTCTCACCCGCTGGCGGCCGGACACTACCCTAGACAACTGGGGAACCTGGATCTACGTCCAAGATAGAGATAAGGGCGACCTGTGGTCGGCGGGCTACCAACCGACCTGCTCTCCACCAGATGAACAGGACGTGCTCTTCTATGCCCACAAGGCAGAGTTTCGACGCCGAGACGGCGACATCTCCCTGCGTATGGAAGTCACGGTGGCCCCAAACGACGACGTGGAGATCCGGCGCATCAGCCTGACGAACCAGAGCGAACACCCCCGTCACCTCAGGCTCACCAGTTACGGCGAGGTCGTGCTAGCGCCTCAAACCGAGGACCGACGTCACCCCGCCTTCAGCAAACTGTTCGTCGAAAGTGAGTATGTGCCCGAGTGGAACGCCCTGCTGTTCCACCGTCGCCCCCGTTCAGCCCAAGAAGGAGTCGCTGCGCTTCCCTCCGATAAGGAAGGAGTCGCTGCGCTTCCCTCCGATAAGGAAGGAGTCGCTGCGCTTCCCTCTGATGAGGAAGGAGTCGCTGCGCCTCCCTCTTCATCGGAAGGGTCTATCTACCTGGCTCACACGCTGGTGGTAGAGGAAGGAGTCGCTGCGCTTCCCTCCGATGAGGAAGGAGTCGCTGCGCTTCCCTCCGATGAGAAAGGAGCCGTTCACACATCAGAAGGAACCGCGGTCACCGGCACGCACGAGAGCGACCGAGCCCGTTTCCTGGGTCGCGGTCGGACGGCCCACTCTCCATCAGCCCTCGACGAAGGCGGGCCTGGGCTCTCGGGCACCACCGGTACGACGTTGGATCCAATTATGGCGCTGGGACAAGAAATCGAACTGGAACCACATCAGGGCGTGCAGGTGGCCTACGTCACACTGGCGGCGGGGTCGCGCGAGGAGGCACTGGCACTGACCCGCCGCTACCGGTCCTTCCACGCCATCGAACGAGCGTTCGAGCAAGCTCGTTCCCAGAGCCAGCGGGAGCTACGCCACCTCAACCTCGACGCCCCAGACGTAGAGCGGATCCAAAAACTGCACTCTGCACTCCTCTACCCCCACGCGGCTCTGCGGGCCAAGCCCGAAACACTGGCAGCGAACAGCAAGGGGCAATCCACCCTGTGGCCCTACGCCATTTCCGGGGACCATCCGATTCTCATGGTGCGTGTCAGCAGCGAGGAGGAGACAGCCCTGGTACGTGAGGTCCTCAAAGCCCACGCGTATTGGCGCAACCGGCAGGTCAAGATCGACCTGGTGATTCTCAACCAACAAGGCGCCACCTACGCGCAGGAACTGCAAGATCAACTTAACCGACTGATCGTACAGACAGAGAGCGACATGTGGCTGAACCAAGACGGTGGCATCTTCCTTCTGCGCGCCAGTCAGATGAGCGAGGCCGATCAAGTGCTTCTGGAAACAGCCGCACGGGTTATCCTGGATGGGGGGAAAGGCCCCGTAGCAGAGCAACTGGGCGCACTGAGAAGGCGGCCAGCCCCTCTGCCCCCCCTCTCGCCCGCTCGGCCTCATCCCGAACATGTCGAGCCCACGCCGGCCCTGGCCCGCCCCAGCGACCTGGCGTTCGACAACGACCTGGGGGGCTTCAGCGCCGACGGACGCGAATACGTCATGTACCTGGAAGCGGGGCAGTGGACGCCAGCCCCCTGGAGCCAAGTGATCGCCAATTCCAGCTTTGGCTTCCTAGTCTCCGAAGCGGGAGGGGGCTATACCTGGGCGGAGAACAGTGGAGAGAACCGATTGACGACCTGGCGGAACGACCCCGTATCCGACGCACCAAGCGAAGCGCTCTACCTGCGTGACGAGGAGACAGCGGAGGTTTGGTCGCCCACGCCGCTGCCAGCTCGCGCACCCGCCCCCTACCTGATCCGCCACGGCGCTGGATACTCCATCTTCGAACACCATAGCCACGGCCTCAAACAGCGGTTGCGCCTCTTCGCCGCTCCAGGCGACCCGGTGAAAGTGATGCAACTGCGCCTGGAGAACACCTGGGACCGGAATCGGCGCATCACGGCAACTCTCTACACCGAATGGGTACTGGGCACGGAGCGGGGCACGACTCAGCAGTACGTCGTGCCTGAATTTGACGCAGGGAGCAAGGCCCTGCTGGCCCGCAATCCCTACAACGAAGAGTTTGGCCAGCGGGTGGCGTTCCTGGCGACAGACAAACAGCCCCACGGCCTCAGCGCCGATCGCACCGAATTCCTGGGACGTAAGGGGAGACTCGACCATCCGGCTGCGCTCGACCGTGTCGGGCTGAGCGGAACAGTGGAGCCGGGGCTCGATCCATGCGCGGCCCTGCAGGTGCATGTTGAACTGGAGCCCGGCGAAACGCAGGACGTCCTGTTCCTGCTGGGCCAGGGCACAGATCAAGAGAACGCCCTGCGCCTGGTCGAGCAATATCAAGACCCGGCCCAGGTGGAAACGGCCTGGAGGGACACGGCCGAACTCTGGGACCAGATACTGGGGGCTGTCACAGTGGAGACGCCCGATCGAGCCATGAATCTGCTGCTCAACCGCTGGCTGCTGTACCAGGCGCTCTCGTGTCGGGTGTGGGGACGCTCCGCACTGTATCAATCAAGCGGGGCCTTTGGATACCGGGACCAACTGCAGGATGTGATGGCCCTGGTGCACGCCGCACCCAATATAGCCCGGGATCACATCATGAGAGCAGCGGCCCACCAGTTCGAGGAAGGGGACGTACTGCATTGGTGGCACCCGCCATCGAGCCGTGGCGTGCGTACCCGCATCTCCGACGACCTGTTGTGGCTGCCATTCGTCACCGCCTACTACGTGGAGGTCACTGGCGATGAGCAAGTCCTGTCCGAGAAAGCGCCCTTCCGCCAGGGCGAGCCACTGGAACCGGACGAGGAGGAACGGTATGGCCACTACGAAGTGACGAGCGAGACCAGCACCCTGTATGAGCACTGCTGCCGGGCGCTCAAGGAAGGAGCGACCGCAGGGACTCACGGGCTGCCCCTGATGGGCAGCGGGGACTGGAACGATGGGATGAATCGCGTAGGCATTGAGGGGCAGGGCGAAAGCGTGTGGTTGGGTTGGTTCCTGTACACTACGTTGACCCGCTTCGCCTCCATGTGCGAGCGCATGGGGGACGAGGAACAATCCGAATCGTATCAACAGCAGGCTCAGGACCTGCGCCAGGCATTGGAAACCCACGCGTGGGACGGGAACTGGTACCTGCGCGCGTACTACGACGACGGCACTCCCCTGGGATCATCCGAGAATCAGGAATGCCAGATCGATTCCATCGCCCAATCCTGGGCCGTGCTCTCCGGGGCGGCCGACCCAGAGCGAGCAAGACAGGCGATGGAGTCCGTCTACGAGAAGCTCGTGCAGGAGCGTGACCGACTGGTGTTACTGCTCACCCCACCCTTCAACGAAACAACACACGATCCCGGATACATCAAAGGGTATCCACCTGGAATCCGGGAGAACGGCGGACAATACACCCACGCCGCCCTGTGGGCCACCTGGGCCTTCGCTGATCTGGGGCAGGGCGATCGCGCTGAAACGCTGTTCCGGCTGCTCAACCCCATCTATCACAGCGACACATCAGAGAAGGTGACGCGCTACCGGGTAGAGCCCTACGCCGTGGCGGCCGACGTGTACAGCACGCCGCCGCACGTCGAGCGCGGCGGCTGGACGTGGTATACCGGCTCCGCCGCCTGGATGTACCGACTGGGCCTGGAGGCGCTCCTGGGGCTGCGACGGATGGGGAAAGCGCTGCAGATCAGCCCCTGCATCCCGAAGAACTGGGAGGGCTACGAGCTGACCTACCGATATGGGGAGACGTCATACCGGATTCGGGTGGAAAATCCAGAAGGCGTCAATCGGGGCGTGGAGCAGGTGACGCTGGATGGAGAGGAACTGGCTGAGAAGACCATTCCATTGGTGGACGACGGCCATCAACACGAGGTACACGTCCTGATGGGGTAACACACTGAGGGCACGATGATCACACGATAGCTTGCCATAACTGAACGCCCATGCTATCATAGCCGCAGCAGAGTGGCGCTGCGCGTTTTCCAGCACCGGCCTGGAAGAGCCGGTGCTGGACGTTTGGAGCTTTCTCGGAAAGTCTCCGAAAACGCTCCCAGCCCACGTCCCGGGGGCGTCTCGGGTGAGTAGAGCCGCTGAAACCGCCCCGAGGACGGGGCTCCGAGCACTTTCCGAGAAGGCTCGTTCGGTCTAAGGAGGTAGGACGTGAAATTGGCAGCCGTGGTTCTGGCAGCAGGACAGGGAACCCGTATGAAATCCGATTGGCCCAAGGTATTGCACCCGCTGGCTGGGCGGCCGCTGGTCATCTACGCCGTGGAGACGGCCCAAGCGCTGACAAACGCCGCCCCGGTGCTGGTCGTGGGACAAGGGGCGGATGCCGTGCGAGAGACGGTGGGGGAGGCAGCTATCTATGTGGAGCAGGCCGAACAACTAGGCACGGGCCACGCCGTGCTACAGGCGCGGGAGGCGCTGGAGGGGCGGGCCGATCTGGTGACGGTGACCTACGCCGACATGCCGCTCCTGACCGTGGGGACACTACGCCGTCTGGTGGAACAGCAGCAGAAAAATCCCGGTCCCATCACGATCTTGGACCTGGTACACGAGAACCCTCGGGGATTCGGGCGGGTGGTCCGAGATGAAAGTGGGGCCGTGGTGCAGGTGGTCGAGGAAGCCGTGGCCACGCCGGAGCTATTGGCACTCCGGGAGCTCAACGCTGGTGTCTACTGTTTTGACGCAGACTGGCTGTGGACCCACGTGGAGCACATCCCCCTCAGCCTCCCTAAAGAGGAATACTACCTGACCGACCTGATCGAGATGGCCGTCGACGAGGGACTGCGCGTCGAGGCCGTGGTCTCCGAGGACGGGGCGGAGGTCCTGGGCATCAACACGCGGGTGCACCTGGCCGAAGGGGAGAGGATACTGCGCCGCCGCATCAACGAGCGCTGGATGCTATCGGGGGTGACGATCATAGACCCTGCGACGACCTACATCGAGCCCGGCGTCACGCTAGGAAAGGACACGATCATCCAGCCCAATACACATCTGCGCGGAGACACGAGCATCGGCGAGCACTGCCAAATCGGTCCCAACAGCATCGTCGTGGACTGCCGGATTGGCGACCGCTGCCGGGTGCTGGCCTCGGTCCTGGATGGTGCAGAGATGGAACACGACGCAGATATCGGGCCGTTCGGCCGGCTGCGGAAGGGAGCGCGGCTGTGTGCAGGAGCGCACGTGGGGAACTTCGGCGAGGTCAAAAACGCGACTCTCGGCCCCGACTCCAAGATGGGACACTTCGGCTACGTGGGCGACACCGAGGTCGGCGCTGGGGCGAACATCGGCGCCGGGACCGTCACGTGTAACTTCGACGGCGCGCGCAAGCACAGAACAGTGATCGGAGAGAACGCGTTCATTGGTTCCGACACGATGTTGGTCGCCCCGGTGACGGTGGGCAAAGCGGCCAAGACAGGGGCTGGAGCGGTCGTGGTCCACGACGTACCCGACGGGGCACTGGCCTATGGAATGCCAGCACGGGTGAGGGGAGAAGCGGAGAGAAAGACCGCCGGGGAGGAAGGGCCGGGGGGTGAGGACGGAGACCCAACATCCGGTCGACAGAGCTGAGAGGAGAGGTGCCAGGATGAAGAAATGGTCGCACGAGGAACTGGTAGCCCAGGCGATCCAGGCTCGCGAGCGTGCTTACGCGCCCTATTCCCGCTACCCGGTAGGGGCAGCGTTGCTGGGCAAATCGGGCAGGGTCTACACCGGGTGCAACGTGGAAAACGCCGTCTACCCTTTGTGCACCTGTGCCGAGCGCGCGGCTATCGTGAAAGCCGTCTCCGAGGGAGAGCGGGAATTCGTGGCGCTGGCCGTGGCGACACAGAACGGCGGCGCCCCCTGCGGCTCGTGCCGGCAGACCCTGCGGGAGTTCGGGGAGGATATCGTGGTGCTGATCGCAGACGAGCGCAGCGACTATCGTAAGACAACGGTGGCTGACCTATTGCCGGATAGCTTCAGCGCGACAGACTTGGGCGAGGACACAGGACAGGGGTAGAATCGACAGGGACAGGCGAGACAGAGCGCGAGGCGCATTGCCTGCGGTGGACGACATCGTCCACCGCATTGCTGTTTCGCCCGTCAACCGGGCAGAAAGCGTAGGGTGTCCGTCAAGCCCAAGAGCGCCAGAGACGATAGAATAGCAACCGTGGCTGCGGATACAATTCATCCGACGGTGGAATCAAGAACCAGTTGGTTGCGGATACCATTCCTCCGGAGGCAAACTGCGTCGAACCTGGTGCTGCTGTACGCGATCACGGTGACAGGATGGGCTGTGGCTCACGGTATGATCGGCGACGATTTCTGGCTGCTGGCGCTGATCAACGCATTCGCTGTCTATCTCTTCGCCCCACTGCCGCTGGCGGCACTGCTGGCCGTGATCGCACGCCGACGCGCGGCCTGGTTCGCGCTGCTGACCGTCGCGATTCTATTCGCCGCGTTGTTCGGCGCCGAGCTGACCCCTCCGTCAGCGATCGTCCGCGCCGGGTCCGAAGGACCCACCCTGACCGTGATGACCTACAACGTCCTATTCACCATCACCGACGCCGCGCCGATCGCGACCACCATCACGAACGCCAACCCGGATTTGATCGCCTTTCAGGAACTCACCCCTCCGATAGCGAAACAGCTGGAGCAAACCATTGGAGCGCGTTACCCCCACCGTACCCCTGTGCGCGCCGAATGTCACGCCGACGTCTCCATCTGGAGCCGCCATCCCCTGCAGGTCGAGAACATAGACGGGAATGTGACCTGCCGCGTACGCCCGGTCGTCGTCGACCTGGATGGGCGGCGCGTGCGGGTGATCAACATCCACGCCTGGCCCTACCTGGGCCTCGATCCAGAGAGCGTGGAACAAGGCTTCGATTGGCGCCGGGATCAGGTCGAGCTGGTACTCGACCGGTTCGCAGGACGGCCGGAGCCGCTCATACTGCTGGGCGATCTGAACTCCGCCCCGATGCACGAGGTGTACCGAACGGTGTCGATGCACCTGAAAGACTCCTTCCGCGAAGCAGGCTGGGGTCTGGGTCACACCTTTCCGACGAGGGGCGGACGCCTGAGGGGCATCCCCTATCCCGACCGCCTGGTGCGCATCGACTACGTCTTCCACTCCGATCACTGGAGAGCTGAGGCCGCCCGGGTAGGAAAGTGGGACGGATCCTCGGACCACCACCCCGTCGTCGCGCAACTGAGGCTGATACAAACCAACCCCTAAGCCCGCGTAAACCATTCGTTGTTTTCGCCCGACCCGCGCCAGAGGCCACCTGTTTGCACTGGTTGCACTCCATGGCCAGGATGGTATAATGGCGCGCAAGGATTCGTACATGGGCACTGAAAGGCTATATCGCACCGAGGGCATCGTGCTGCGCCGACGTAGCCAGGGCGAGGCCGACCGCGTCTTGACCTTGTGCACGCCATCGGGCAAGATCCAGGTCATCGCCAAGGGAGCGCGCAAAGTGCGCAGCCGCAAAGCGGGCCACATAGAGCTGTTCACCCGCTCCAGCTTTGTGATCTCGCGGGTGCAGAACTCGTGGGACATCATCAGCCAGGCGGAGACTGTGGCGCCGCATACGTCGCTGCGCGCCGATTTGCTGCGCGGGACATACGCCCGCTACGTCGTCGAACTGCTCGACCGGTTCTTCACCGAGGGGGAGGGGGGACAGGCGCTGTTCGACCTGCTCGACCACACACTCACCTGGCTGTGTGAAGATGCGGATACGCTACATCCGAACGACCTGGATCTGGCCGTCCGCTTCTACGAGCAGCACCTGCTCGGGCTGGCCGGCTTCCGTCCGGAGCTGTTCCGCTGCGTGGGCGAACACACGGGCGATGTGCTGCTTCAGCCAGGCAGGCTGGGCGAAGACAAGGGACCTTACGGCTTCGATCCGGAGCAGGGCGGAGGCCTGTGCCCAGGCTGCTACGTCGAACGAGGGCCACGCCCTGAGGTCGTAGCGCTCTCGCCCGATGGGCTGCGATTCCTGCAGGAGTGCCAGCGGCGTCCATACACCGGGCTGCGCACCTGGCAGACCGCGCATCATGTCACGCCAGCGTTGCACGCGGAAGCGGAGCGGGTGATGCAACACTACATCACCTACCACCTGGAACGGGGGGTGAAGTCCGGGGCGTTCCTGCACCAACTGAGGCAGGAGAACCGAATAAGTCAGAAATACTGACCAACTCGCGAGGTATGCCATGACCTCATTGAGCATTGAGCAATATAAAGTACAATTAAGGCAGTTGTTCACTGCACACGGTGTGACGCTGGCCTACCTTTTTGGCTCCCAGGCAGAGGGGAAGGCTGGGCTGCTTTCCGACGTAGACATCGCGGTGCTGCTGGAGGAGCAAGTTGCGCGCGAACGGTGGTTCCAGGTCCAACTGGATCTGACCGGTGAGCTGACGAGCCTGTTCCACCGCAACGACGTGGATGTCGTGATTCTCAATCAGGCGACGGCAGTGTTAGCATATGAGATCGCCGTGTTCGGACAGGTGATCTACGATGCCGAGCCTGGTGTGCGCGCAGAGTTCGAGGTTAGCGCCTTGAGGCGATACACCGACACCAAGCCCTTGCGGCAATTACAGGACCGTCATCTACTGGAGAGAGTGGAAGAATACCGCGCTGCAACCCAACCTTCCACATTCAGGTGGTAAGATGATCGTAAAAACCCGCACGATTCTAGAACGCCTGCACACCCTAGACGAGTACATCCGTCTACTGGAACCTTATCGGGAATGGGAGAGCTCTCGCCTCACCGAGGACCGGATCACCTACGGTGGAGTACTCCACTACCTGCAATTAGCAACCCAGATCGTGATGGACGTGAGCGCACACCTCCAGGTTGAGTTAGACATTGGTCGAGTAACCGATTACAAAGAGGTCATCCAGAACCTGGGCAAGCACAGCATACTGCCCTCGGAGTTCGCGGATCGAATCAGTGGAATGACTGGATTCCGCAACATTCTTGTCCACGAATACCTTACGGTTGATCCTCTGAAAGTCCAACAAGCTCTTCAAGAAGGCCTGAAAGACTTACGCATGTTCACTGTGTACATTACAGACTTTTTGAGACGAGAGGGATATCTTGAGCAATAGGATATACGTATCCTAAATAGACACCGCAGGAGTGCATATGAGCCAACCACTCACCTTTCAACAAACCATCCTACGGCTGCAAGAATACTGGGCCGAGTGGGGCTGTACCATCTGGCAGCCCTACAGCGAGAAAGTCGGGGCGGGAACGATGAATCCCGCCACCGTCCTGCGTGCGCTGGGGCCGGAGCCCTGGAACGTGGCCTACGTCGAGCCCTCCTACCGACCCGACGACGGTCGCTTTGGAGACAATCCCAACCGCATGCAGATGCACATCCAGTTCCAGGTCATCCTCAAGCCGGACCCAGGTAACCCGCAGGAACTGTACCTGAACAGCCTGTACGCGCTAGGGGTGCGCCGCGAGGAGCACGACATCCGCTTCGTGGAGGACAACTGGGAGAGCCCGGCCCTGGGGGCCTGGGGTCTGGGGTGGGAGGTATGGCTGGACGGGTTGGAGATCACCCAGTACACTTATTTTCAGCAGGCGGGCGGCTTCTCGCTCGATCCCGTGTCGGTCGAACTGACCTATGGGCTGGAGCGCATCGTGATGTTCCTACAGAACGCGCGCTCGGTGTGGGACATCGATTGGGATGGCACCCACACCTACGGTGACATCCTTCTCCAGCCAGAGATCGAGCACTGCCGCTATGACTTCGAGCTGGCCGACGTAGACCGCCTGGGCCAGATGTACGATCTGTACGAAGACGAGGCGCGGCGCTGCCTGGAGGCGGGGCTGATCATCCCCGCCCACGACTACGTGCTGCGTTGCTCACACACCTTCAATTTGCTCGACACGCGGGGCGCCATCGGCGTGACGGAGCGGGCGACCTATTTCCATCGCATGCGCGGGCTCTCCGAGCAGGTGGCCCAGGCCTACGTGGAACAGCGACAGCGGATGGAGTATCCGTGGCTGGCGGAAGAAGAGATTTCACCTTCCAAGCCCCAGGCCCCAAGTCCTCTATCGGGCGAGCAGCTCGAAGCCACGAAAGCGGAGACTTTCCTGTTGGAGGTTGGAACGGAGGAGCTGCCCACGGACGACCTGGACGACGCACTGGAGCAACTGCGCGAGCTGGCATCGGCCTGTCTGGCGGAGGCCCGACTTGACCACGAGGAATTGCGCGTGCTGGGCACCCCCCGGCGACTGGTGGTGCTGGTCGAGGCACTCGCCCCGCGCCAGCGGCCGGTGGAGGAGATCGTCAAAGGGCCGCCAGCGCGCGTGGCCTTCGACGCTGACGGCAACCCGACCAAGGCCGCCAGGGGGTTCGCCGGCAAGTATGGCGTGAGGGTGAAGGACCTAGAGGTGCGGGAGATAGAGGGCGGAGAGTACGTGGTAGCCACCAGGAGCGAGGAGGGACAACCCACGGCCGAGGTGCTGACCACCCTGTTACCCGAGCTGATCGCGAGCCTGCACTTTCAGAAGAGCATGCGTTGGAACGAGAGCGGCGTCGCTTTCTCCCGCCCCATCCGCTGGTTTGTGGCGCTGCTGGGCGACGCGGTCGTTCCTTTCGAGTACGCTGGCGTCTCCAGCGGCCGCACCAGCCGAGGGAGCCGGCCCGAGGGCTCCCCTGAGCTCAAGCTAAGGCGAGCAGAGGACTACCAGAAGCTGCTGGCCCAGCACCATATCGTGGCCGATCCCGAGGAACGGCGCAGACGGATCGTCGAAATGGCGACGGAACTGGCCCATAGCGTGGGTGGCCACATTCCCGACGATCCAGCACTGCTGAACGAGGTGACTCACCTGGTCGAGCAGCCCACCCCACTTCTGGGACGATTCGA
>Ga0180432_10008435_pt1 | contig 12828 bp, 16 predicted proteins | sample SS_ome_10_FD_132414 | JGI IMG/M metagenome (GOLD analysis project Ga0180432, IMG submission 132414) | Hypersaline lake sediment archaeal communities from the Salton Sea, California, USA - SS_1_MS_2 metaG | ecosystem: Environmental > Aquatic > Non-marine Saline and Alkaline > Hypersaline >...
GGGTGATGTTCTCAGTTGGGAGCAGCAAGCCGGGTCGGTCTGACAAGGCCCGGGCGGCTGTTTGGCTTTCCGAGGTGTGTCGGCCCCTCCCGTCGACCTGGCAGCTGTGCCGGGGGTAGAGCACACCATCTGAGGCCAGCTTTTGCTGGAACTCGACCAAGGCAGGGCTTGGGACTGGCTGGAGACACGTTCCTTTCCCGGCTAACATCAACCGTATGACGCAATCGGACGTGCTCGATCAGTACCGGGCCTTTCTGCTCGACATCGACGGCGTGCTCGTGCGGGGTGGGGAGCCGATTTCCGGTGCGGCCGAAGCAGTAGAGGCGCTCAAGAAGAGAGGGCAGTGTTTGCTTCTATCCAACAACTCAAGTCGGTCGCGCGCCGGGGTTGCCAAGCGGCTGGAGGAGCTTGGTTTCACATTTGAGCCGGACGCGGTCGTTCCGAGTTCTTACGTGGTGGCGCGCTGGTTATCGGAGACCGAAGGGACCACGCCGGTGTGGACGATTGGAGAGGACGGGCTCCAAGCAGAACTGGAGCTTGCCGGTCATCGGATCGTTTCACCCGGCGAGGCGGCGTGGCTGGTTGTCGGGATCTGCTGGAATTTCAGCTACGCAATGCTCACCGAGGCGCTTGGGTTCCTTCTGAATGGCGGGCGCTACATCGCCACGAACACCGACGGGACGTTTCCCGCTCCCGGGGGGCCGCGGCCTGGCGCTGGCGCGGTCGTTGGTGCGATTCAGGGAATGGGATTCCAGCCGTACGCCGTGATCGGCAAACCGTCTCCGATTGCCTATCGCATCGCCCTGGAACAGGTTGATGCGCCGAAGAACGCTGTGCTGATGATCGGCGACCGCTTGGAGACGGACACCCTCGGTGCACAGAACGCGGGCATCGACTCGGCACTGGTCCTTACTGGTATCTCAACGAGGGAGGACATCGAGTGCCAAGGCATCCGTCCGACCTGGATCTCGGAGGATCTTGCTGCCCTCGCACGAGGTGAATTGCACAAGCCGTAGCTAAGTTCAACACGGCCTTTTATCCAAACGTCTTTGCCACGGGGAGTCTCTTGCGGGAAACTGTCTAGACTGGTGAAACAACCGCAGAGAAAGGATCCCTTTCTATGAAGGGTTTAAAGGGCGTCATCTTTGACATCGATGGAGTGCTGGAGTTTCAGGGCAGGGTCTATCCGGGCGCCGCTGAAACCGTCAACGGGCTGAGAGACAGGGGCATCGTTCTGCGATTCCTGACCAACAGCACGCTGAAGAGCCGAGCCTCCTGCGCCACCAGACTGAGGGAAGCGGGATTTCGCATCGACGTTGACGAGGTCATCACGGCCTCCTACGCCACCGCCGTGTATCTTGAGGAAATCAAGCCCAGATCCTGTTGGATTCTGTTGGAGCGAGAAGGGCTTGATGAGTTCAGACGCTTCAGTTACGACACGGAGAACCCCGAAGTCATCGTCGTCGGAGACAATAGAAGCCGGTTTGACTTCGATCATCTGAACAAGGCGTTGAGGCTGCTGTTGGGCGGCGCAAAGCTGGTCGGCATGACACCGGAGCTGATCGACAGCAGCATGGGCGTGCCTGAGCTCAACGTCGGTTCGTGGGCGAGGATGTTGGAGGAGGCGTCCGGGGTGAAGGCAACCTACGTCGGCAAACCGAGCCGGTACGTCTTCGATCTGACACTTCGTAGTATGGGGCTAGCCAAGGACGAGGTCATCGTGGTCGGTGATCGGGTCTGCTCCGACATCAAGGGCGCAAACGATTTTGGGATACGGTCAATCCTACTGCGAACAGGCGAGTTTGACGAGCGGGATTTGGACAGTGACGTCAGGCCGGATGTCGTATTCGACTCGATAACAGAGGTATTGACCCTGTTTGGATCCAACACCGAATCTGTCTGACGCCGTGCCTTTTCGTGTTTATGTCGATGACCGAAGTTAGTCAAAACGGCTTCACATTCTTCGTGAGCCCGTGGGAGTCGGAGGTTGACCATGCCGGAAAAGGTGCTCTTTTCGTGGAGTGGCGGAAAGGACAGCGCACTCGCGCTACGCGAAATTCTCAACAACGGCGAATTCGAGATCGCGGCCCTGCTGACGACGGTGACAGCGGATTATGACAGGATCAGCATGCACGGTGTGAGAAGGGTCTTGCTTGAGCAGCAAGCGAACTCCCTCGGGTTTCCGCTTGAGATCGTCTCCATTTCGAAGAACTCTTCCAATGAGGAATACGAGGCCAACATGCGTCGCGTTCTTTCCAAACACTTGGCGGCCGGCATCTCCTCCGTCGCTATTGGAGACGTGTTCCTGGAGGACGTGAGGCAGTACCGGGAGAACAACCTTTCAAAGATAGGAATGAAGGGGATCTTCCCCCTGTGGAAACGGGATACCCGCAGGCTGGTCCACACGTTCATCGATCTGGGCTTTGAAGCGATCATTACCTGTGTGGACTCACAGGCCCTCAGCAAGGACAATGCCGGCCGAGTTCTTGATGGGCAGTTTGTGGACGAGCTTCCTCCTTCGGTCGATCCATGCGGGGAGAACGGAGAATACCACTCGTTTGTCTACGATGGCCCAATCTTCCGCAACAAGGTCGAACACACCGTGGGAGAAGTCGTTCTCAGGGACAACCGCTTCTACTACTGCGATCTGGTTCCACAGTAGGAGAGGAGGAAATCAGGAATTACAGCGGCGAGAGAGTCTACCGTACTTTTGTTGTGTTTATAAAGAGGAGTCTGACAAAACGAATGTCTTTTTTGGACAAGTCTGGGAAAGATCACCGCGTCGCCGAGGAATTCGACCGGCAGGCATCGAGGTACGATCGTTCGCTGACGGTGAGACGCTATCAGTCCCGAACACAGGCCCTTGTGCTCGATCACCTATCGCTCAGACCGGGAATGTACGTGCTCGATCTGGGTTGTGGGACAGGCACGGCGAGTCTTGCTGTTGCCTCCAGATTGAACGGCACAGGGAAGGTTGTTGGTGTTGATGTTTCGTTGAAAATGCTGCAGGAAGCTCGGCAGAAGCTTTCTCGAAGCGGGCAAACCAACGTGGAGTTTGTGCTTGGAAGTGCCCACGAGTTGGAGTACGAGGCCACATTCGACGTGGTCTTTTCCACCAACACCTACCATCATTTTGCCGACAAAACTGATATCTTCCGCCGCGTGTGGCGGTCCCTAAAGAGTGGCGGCTGCTTCTGGGTCCAAGACTTCTGCAGTGACTTTCTCCTGATGCGCGGTTTGGACCTTCTGGGAAAACTAGGGGAGCGGGCTCACGTTGGGACAACCACTTCCCACCACCTAAAGACGCTCTACCAAAGCACAGGATTTGTTGATGCGGAAGTCACCCCCCTCAAGCTGAATTGGCTCTGGGGAATCATGATCGGGAAAGGGGTCAAACCGCAGCCGGAGAATTGAAAGGAGAAGCGATGGTCAAACCAAGGGTTATTGAGACAACGGAAGGAATTCAGGGCGAATTCGATGTCATCGCCTACGACCGAATGATGCGTCGCCTGCGCGATCGCGGGTGGATCGAGACCGCGGAGATTCTTAAGACCGGGATTACCAACGGGGTTGCGCTGGAGATCGGCCCTGGTCCGGGGCATCTTGGCCTGGATTGGCTTTCCAAGACCGAAGAGACGAGTCTCGTAGGGTTGGAGATCAGCGCCAACATGATCGCGATGGCAGAGCGAAATGCGCAGGAGGCAGGCTTGAGCGAGCGAGCCGAATACGTGCATGGCGACGCGTGCAAGATGCCGTTCGAAGATGGAATCTTCGACGCCGTGTTTACCAACGGTTCGCTGCACGAATGGGCTGAGCCACTAGCGATCCTCAACGAAACCGCCCGCGTTCTGAAGCCCGGTGGTCGCTACTGCATCTCCGATCTGCGGAGGGACATGAATCCGCTTCTGAAAGCACTGATGCGGGCTTTCACGCGCCCCAAAGTGATGCGTGCTGGATTGATCTCCTCGATCAACGCTGCCTACATCGAACGGGAACTACGCGATTTGGTCGCTCGGTCCGAACTTGACCATCCTCAGATCAAGAAAAGCGTGATCGGACTAGCTGTGATCGGCAAGAAAGGAGACTCTTAACGAAACGTCGGTAGATCAGCGTAGGGGGGCTTGCTCTTGCATAGATTATCCGGCGACCTCACCGCGAAACATGGAATAGGTAAAAAAGGCATAGTAATCGGATAGATTCAGGATGAAATCAGGCGACTCAGGTCGGAAGAGGCGCTGATACTTTGCCCAATCCTCCGGTGTGAGTTCTGATTGTGGATTCCCCCAACGCATCTCAAAGAGTGAGGTTAGGGCTGCGCGAATCTCATCGCTCAGCGGGGCCTGTACTTCACCGACGAATGTCTGGGCCGTAGGCTCTTTCAACCCGGCCTCACGAAACCAGTGAAGCGCGCGAAAATGGTGACGCTCCGGTTTCGTACCAATGGTGAATGGAGCAATTCCCGCAGTGGTTGCATTTAAGCGAGCCTCCAATAGAGGATATCCCGGCAGCAGCTGTTGTGAAGACCAGAGGAGGATGGCGACACTGCCACCCGGTTTTACCACCCGGACTAGTTCCTTCAGCAGAGACACAGGGTACGCGGGAATCATTCCCACGCAGTCCACACTCCATGCCCAATCGAAGGTATCCTCATCGAGGAGAAGGTCGCTAACGTCTCCCTGCTGAAAGGAAATTCGTTCTGCCAGGCCGGATTCCTTGGCGGTCTTTGTTGCGTGGGCGAGAAACACGGGATTCATATCTACACCAGTGACGTGTCCGGTTGGCCCCACGGCATCTGCCAATAGGAGAGCCAGGCTGCCGGCTCCACATCCTGCATCCAGCCCTAGACTACCCGTGGGAAGTTGCAGGGCCTGGATCGCTGCCCGCATCACCGGCTGTCTCAGAGGATCGGACAGAAGCAATTTGTGCAAATAGTCTTGCGTCGTGGGCATTTCCTCCTCGCCGGCAAGTTCTGGGAGTAGACGAGCTGTTTTCCTTACAACGCGAGGGCGATCATTCCTGTGCCGAATACCAGTGCGCCCCCACCGCCGATCCAGAGGCTCGTGCTTAGTGGGCGAATCACCGGAACGCGCGCGCCGACCACTGCCTCTACCGCCACACCGGGCGAAGCTCCCCTGTGCCGAGTACGTACGCCACGAGGCGATAGGTTTCATCTTCGCTCTCAATGGCGAGCCCCAGCGTCTCTTGATCGATCCAGAACAGGGCCGCTGCCCCCTCGCTTCCGCGGACGCGACGGGTGTTCCATGTTTCCAGATCGAAGAGGAAGGCAGCGTTTGTGTCTTCCTCGATTGGGCCGATGTAGGCGAGAAGAGTACCGCCCGGAGAAAAGGTCGGTGCCACACCCTCTGTCGTGAGCCGCTCGGCCGACTCCTGGTCGACATCGATCAAGTACAGTGAAGGTCCGTCCACCTCGGCCTCTGGTGTGATGAGGACCTGATCGAACAGGGCCAAAGAAAGCCAACGGCCGGAGGAATCGATGTCCCACAGGAAAGAAGAAGGGAAGAGGAGGAGCGTTTCCTCCATCTCGTTGCCGAGGAAGAAGGAAGCAATCTCCTCGATACTGCCCGTGCTTGGGTCGTACGTAGCCACGTGTGCCTTGCGCAAGGCTCCCTCATCGGCACCCCGGATGATCGTGAGGGTCGATCCCGGTCTCGCTGGCCGATAGCTCAGGACGCCCTCAAGCAGCTGGATGTGCGTATTGGTCTCACGGCTGTAGCGCATGAGATGTCCTGTTGCCTCCTCGTCCACGCGCAGGTAGGTGATGTCTCCCTCAGGGGTAAACGCAGGATCGATGATTGCTTCCTCGGAATAGAGGAGCATCGCGGGCTCGCCACTTGGCTCTACCTCAATCACCCACAATGTCCAGGAAAACGGATCTCCCCAATACCCTGACTCGGTTTCGAGGTACACGAGCTCTTTCCCATCCGGCGACCACGCCAACGCTCCGGCATCTCCAGCGGTGGGCACTCCCTCCAACCGGCGGAGGTCGCCATCCTCTACGAGGGCAAGGGTCGCTTCAGTAGGAAGGAGATTGTATGCCCCCTCCTCATCGAGAAACAGGGCGATCGTGCCGTCCGGTCCAACGGCCGGGCGATTGAACGGCAGTCCGCAACCGGTCAGAAGCACCAGCAAAGCCAGCAACAAGATTCTCGCTTTCATGCCTGCAGTCTAGGGGGCTATTGACTAGAAATCAATCGGTCCGGTTGAACCTTCAACGCGCTTGGGGCTCTCTATCCTTGAGAAGGTGCGAGGCAACCTGGCTGGCCTTCAGATTCGCTACGTGAAGGGCAGCGTCTTCCAAGAGGCCCACAACGAATCCGGCTGCAAACGCATCCCCGGCACCGGTCGAGCTCGTGCATTCGATGCCCTCCACTTGGCAGCGATCGCGCTCGGCCCCTCGCCAGGCGAGCGAGCCTTGTTCGCCCAAGGTCAGTGCGCCCGCTGAGAAGTGGACAGCGAGGGCAGCGGCGATTCGTTCCGGCGTCTCCTCGCCCGACAGGGCTCGGCCCTCTTCAAGGTTGGGGAACAGCCAATCAACCGGCGCAAGCTCCTGCAGAAAGGTCGAAACGCCGAATGCGCGGATCAGGTCGGCCGGTGGGGGATCAACCGAGATGGTCATTTCGAGGGCACGGCCGATGTCGATTGCCCTGTGTGCGGCCTCTCGCTGGGAGGGGGAGAGGAACGCGTAGCCGGAGACATGCAGGTGCTGCGCACCACAAAACCACTCCTGCTTCACCCACGAGGCTTCGATTCCGTCGTTCGCACCGCGGGAACACAGCATCGTACGCTGCCCGCCCTGCTCCAGCGCGACGATGGTCCCGGTGGGAGAATCCACGCGCTTGACGTGCGGTCGGATGTTCTCGTCCTGCAGGGACCGAATGAGAAGCTCCCCTGCGAGATCGTCTCCCACGCAGCCGATGAACGTCACCTCGGCCCCTTGGCGGGCCGCAATGCGGGCGAAGCGCCCGGCCGAGCCTCCCGGTACCGTTTGAACCGGCGTGCGAACTTCTTTCTGTTGGGAGAATGATTCAGGCAGCGTAGCCAGAACATCGAGGTTGAGGTCCCCGAGGACGACGATGCGGATCATTTGCTCTGTCGCAGTCCGGCGATCGCCCCGGCCAGTGCGCAAACCCGTTGCGGATCGATCGATGCGTCGAGCATGCCGTTTTCCTTGAGAGATATCCCGACGATGAATCCGTCCGCCTCGCGGAAGGTGGAGAGATTGTCCATCCTTACCCCGCTTCCAACGAGAACCGGAAGTGGGGTCGCTTGTTTCACCGTCTGCAGATCCTCCGGCGTGGTGCGCTTCCCTGTCCCGATCCCCGATACGATCAGCCCGTCGGGGTGATTTCTCGTTGCATCAATCGCGGCCTCTTCGATCGTCGTTGGATGGGCCGCGTGTTTCACGTGCACATCAGCGAGGATCTTCACATCGCAGCCGAGACGCTTTCGCAGTTCGAGAAGTGCGTGGGCCTGCCCCTCGATGAGTCCCTGATCGCTGAAGGCGACACCACAGAAGACGTTTACCCTGATGAACGATGCGCCGGTGGCCGCAGCGATTGCCAGTGCCGCTGCAGCATCGTTTCGAAGCACGTTGACCCCGATTGGGATGTGTGCCTTTCTCGTGATTTCTTGAACGATCACCGTCATCGCCGTGATCGTCTCTTTCGCAGCCGTCTTAGAAAGCGGCGCATCCCTTAGGTTCTCCACCAGCGCTGCGTCGGCACCACCGGTCTCCAATGCGCGCAGGTCCTGCAGGGCAGCATCGAGAATCGGGGCAAGCCCCTTCCCATCATAGTCGACGCTACCCGGTAGGGGGAGAAGGTGAATCATTCCAACAAACGGCTTGTCGATATCAAACGGTTCCATCGTCCCGTCATTATACACTCCTCCCCTGTTGAAGGGCCGTGCCCATGGACGCAGAAGATGATGCCTTCGTATGCAGGTGCGCTGCGATTGTGTCGGACGCTTTGCCTTTCGCGCCTTGACAAGACCTTCGAAGTCGGGTAGTCTTTGGCAATGGCAGTATTACAAATTCTAAGATAGTGTTACCGATATGACAGGACTTGTTCGCTTCACCGTTTCAATCGAGGAAGGGCTCCTTGCCGCTTTTGATGCGCTCATTCGGAGCCAGGGCTATCAGAATCGCTCGGAAGCGATCCGCGATGCCATTCGGGGCCGGCTCATCGAGCAGGAATGGAAGGCGGGCGACGAGGTTGCGGGTGTGATCACTCTCCTCTACGACCACCACCGACCCGGTGTTGCCGAGACGTTGACCGAGATCCAGCATCGCGCATTGGCCCACGTCATCGCAAGCACGCACGTTCACCTCGACCACTCAAACTGCCTGGAGTGCATTGCCGTCAGGGGGGAGGCGCGAACGATTGAGGAACTCGCCCATCGGCTGAAGAGCTTGAAAGGGGTCAAACACGGGGCACTCACCGCGACGTCCACCGGGAAAAAACTCAGCTAAGTCCTGAAGGAGGCTGTTGTGAAAAAACTGTTGATGGTTGGAATCTCATTGTTGGTCATTGCCAGTCTTGGGATGGCTGTGCTGGCGAAACCGAGCGTCGTTGCTACCCATGCCGTCCTGGGCGAGTTTGCACAGATCGTTGGCGGAGAATTGATCGAAGTGACGACGATTATCCCCTCGGGGTTCTGTCCCGCTTTCTACGATCTGTGTCCGAGTGACGTGGCCGCAGTGAGCCGGGCGACGATGGTTCTGTATTCGGGGATCGAGCCGTGGATGGATTCACTGTTGGACGCCGTCGGAGCAACGGCCGGCGTGGTCCGACTGACGGGGGCGTGGAGCACCCCCGACGCCGCAGCGGCTCAAGTGGAAGCGATCGTCACCGCACTGAGTGAGCTTCTGCCTGGGGATGCGGAAATCTTCGCTGCGAATGCGGCTGCCTACAAAACCGAGCTTGCTTCGTTGGGGATCTCTCTCAAGGCGAAAGCGGCAACACTCAACGTGGCCGCCGTTCCCGTGATCTCGATGGCCTGGCAGGAGATGTTCGTGGCGTGGCTCGGTTTTGACGTTGTCGCCACGTACGGGATACCGGGAAATCTGTCCCTCCAGGATCTCGTCGACCTGGCTGCGGTAGGCGTGGCCGATGAGGTGGCCGTGGTTATCGACAACCTGCAAAGCGGCGTGAACTTCGGGGCAAAGCTTGCTCGCGAGGTCGGCGCAATCCATGTCGTGCTGTCGAATTTCCCCGGGGCGATGCCAAGGACAGCGACTGTGCTCGATCTGTTCGCACAAAATGCCGAAGCGCTGTTCTCCGCCGTCGAGCCGCTTTCATAGACAAAGGAGGACGCGTGGAAACACTCTCCATTGACCCGCGAACGGCCAATATCGACGAACTGATCGAGCGGGGAACCCATCTACACGGCCACCTTGGGCCGTTCCTGATCGCGGGCATCCGCATGGGATTGCTCGCGCTGGAGCTGCTCGACAGCCGCGGCTATTTCGGCATCCAGGCCGAATCGCAGACAGGGACGATCACGCCCCTTTCTTGCCTCACCGATGGGGTACAGATCGGAAGCGGTTGCACCCTGGGTAAAGGCAACATTCGTGTGACGGATGAGCGCCGCCCTCGGGTGCATTTCTCGAACGAAGCGGGCGAGCGGATAATGATCGAACTTCGCCCGGATATCTACCACGGGTTTTCCGACGGCACGTTGGCCGAACAATGCGCGATTGCGCGCCAAAAAAAACTGGAGGAGATGTTCATTTGGAGCACCCCTCAATAGAGCTAGTAAATGTCACTGCCGTCTACGAGGGTGAGCGGATACCGGCGCTGCACGGGATCAGCCTCGCGGTTGAGCCCGGTGAACTCGTCGGGGTCATTGGTCCGAACGGGGCGGGCAAGACCACGCTCCTTGAGGTAATCAACGGTCTGCTCCCAATCACTAAAGGAACCGTTCGTGTTCTCGGAGAGCCGGTCAGTCCCTCCAGCCACAATCTCCGGCAACAGATCGCCTACCTCCCTCAGGATCTGTTCTTTGATCCATCCACGCCGTTTCTGTCAAGGGATGTGGCCTTGATGGGGCGATTCGCGGTGATCGGTGTGTTCCGTTTTCCGAGCAAGGCCGATCACGCTCTTGTCACCGAAGCGATGGCTGCGGTGGGGATTGGCGATCTGGCCGCAAGACCGATCGGCCGCCTCTCCGGCGGGCAACAGCGCAAGGTCCTGCTGGCGCGGGTTCTGGCCAAGCGCCCGCAGATTCTCTTACTCGATGAGCCGACAGCGAACCTTGATCCGGAATCCAAGGAAGAGATTTCCCACTTGGTCCTCCAGATCCGTCATGAGCTCTCCCTGGCCACCCTGACGGTGTCGCACGAATCCGGCCCACTGCTCGATCGGGCCGATCGCGTGCTCACCATTGAGAGAGGGCGCCTCGTCTCCGACGCGCCTGGAAACGGTGCGGCCGTCCCGATCGCTGCGCAAGCTCAGTGCTCCTAAACATGTTTGGCATTCCGATCCACATCGTTCTGCCGACGCTGCTCGGAAGCCTCCTCGGCGGACTACTCTGCAGCCTGATGGGGGTTTTCGTTGTACGGATGAACCTCTCGTCGCTCGGCTTTGCAATGTCCCATGCCGCCTTTGCCGGTGCGGCACTGGGGTTGGCGGTTTCCGTGCTTGATCCGTTGTGGATGGCAATCGTGTTCGCCGTGGTGATCGCGGCGATCCTGGGACCGCTGTCCCAGGTTTCCCGACTTGAGCCGAACACGATCATCGGTGCGAGCTTCCCGGTGATGATGGCCCTCGGACTCATCTTCATCAATCTCGCGCCCAGCGCCTCAGTCGGAAGCGGCGCGCTCTCGCTTCTGTGGGGAAGCGTGCTCGGCATCACCATGGCCGACGTGCTCAAGCTGGGGATTCTTGCTGTGGTGATGATTACCGTTCTCGTCGGCTTCGGCAAGGAGTTCCTGGCGATTCTTCTCGATCGCAAGCTTGCCGCAGCCTCAGGAGTCAATACTCGCATCTACTACTATCTCGTCCTCTTTCTCACCGCGGTCACCGTCGCCCTTGCCCTGCGGATCACCGGCGGGCTTCTCATCTACGCGTTGATGATCCTCCCCTCGTCCGCCGCCTATCAGCTGCTCTACGACATCAAGAAGGTCTTCTTCCTCGCACCGTTGTTGGGTGTGTTGTCCGCTCTCGGCGGCTTTCTCCTCTCCCTGGCCGCCGATCTTCCCATCGGTGCCTCGATCGTGCTTGCGGCAGCGGCCATTTTCTTCGCCTGCGTCGGCCTTTCCCCAAAACGACGTCGCTGCCAGCAAAGGGCCGACTAGGTTCTGTTCCGGCGATAGAGAGTAAGTCGGAAGTCTCTCAGGCACACCAAGGAGAGGTACTACATTTAGGGGGAGGCAAAACGAACTGATTCACACCATGGGATCTAGGAGCTTTGCGCCCAGAAATCGGCCAAGAGAACCGTTTTGGAGGGGTGTGATTGGCCCTAGGAAGAGACCGAGGAGCGAAATAGCGGGGCTCTGAGTGGGTCGGAGAGATGAAGAGCGCGCTCACGTTCTCTTGTAGTGCCATCGCTGACAAGACAGGCAGAGAGATGCCTGCTTCTGGAAAAGCTAGAGTGTATCGACTTTCGCCTTTATGACGTCAAGCATGTCGCTCATGACGTCAAGGAAGAACAGGATATCATCCAAAATCCATCTCTGTTTCTCGAAGAGCCGGTCTTGTTCCACCAAATGTTCAGAGAAGTCCCCGTGCATCTCCCCGTGAATGGTTTCTATCTCTTATTTAAGCACCTCAAGGCGATTTTTCCCATCCTCAGTAAACAAGAGGGTGTAAATGTTCTCCAGGGTGACAGTCTTCTCTGCTTCGGGCTGCGCAGCCGAGGAGGCAACGAGCAGACCTATTCCCAGGCTTAGTCCTGCAAGCACAATCACCCAACAATTCCTTTATTTCATCATTGATCTCCTCTCTTGGCGATCTCCAAATGGCTTTCGGGTCCACGCGCTCCGCTGAGGGTGTACCCACGGTTTGGCATCTCACCTACGAAGACGCACGTGTACTCTTGCTGCAGCAGCACCAGATATCTGCTAGTTCCCATCTTGCTTGCTAGCATCACACCCGCCTGTTATACAATTCTGACAACAACAGAAGCCCAACGTTGCGCGGAAGACGCCTTTTGGTACCGGTATGAAGCGTTTAAAATTAGCGGTTGCACGACCCGGTACCAGCCGATTAGCCTTGACGCGATTTTCTTTGCTGACAGTGGTAGGTGAAAATCTCTCCCTGTGTCCCTATTGTTTCTTCTCGATTTCGGCCTTAAATTCTTCATGCTCAAGTGCCAGAGGAGATGCTCTCTTTGTCTGATCCGACCGGATCAGTGACGTTCAGAGTGGCTGGGGCTGTCCTTCTCCTGGTTGCAGTTGCAGCCATAGGCTTCTTGCTTGGGGTCTACGGAATGAAGATGGTAAACCTCGATTAGGAACTCTCACAGTCCCGAGTGAAGATTACCCGTCTGGAGGACGAGCTCCAACATGCAGAGAGGAAATTCGATGAGCAGTTCTCAACTTGCCAGACGGGGCTCACGGACCTTGGATCAGAACTTGAACCGCTTCGGCAGGAGGTCTCAAAAGACATAGGGGCGCTGGATGCAAAACCAGAAGAGCTTCGTGACCCCGCTCTCTCCTTACGCATCGCCTACATCAACGCAGAGGAGGCATTCTCAGTCTTCACCGAGGCAGTAGCAGACCTGCGCGAGAAAGCGATGGACAAGCAAAAGGAGTTGCTGGAACTCCAGCAACAGTATCTCGCCAGCACTGTCTCCAAGGAGGAATAC
>Ga0180432_10008436_pt1 | contig 12827 bp, 8 predicted proteins | sample SS_ome_10_FD_132414 | JGI IMG/M metagenome (GOLD analysis project Ga0180432, IMG submission 132414) | Hypersaline lake sediment archaeal communities from the Salton Sea, California, USA - SS_1_MS_2 metaG | ecosystem: Environmental > Aquatic > Non-marine Saline and Alkaline > Hypersaline >...
AGCCGGAAGAGCGCGGCGGGGATCTCGTCAATGCTCCGGACCCAGGTCATGCGAAGGCCGAACCGGCGGCGCTCGCCCGCCTCGAGCGTGATCGAGGTGTTCGGGTTCGGTCCGGGCTTCCAGCCGGCGATCTCGGCCGAGGCGGCCGAAAAAAGGTGGAGGTTGCGCAGACCGAACCAATCGGGGGTGCGCGGCTGGTAGGTTGCGTGCGCGGTGACGGCGACCTCCTCGAACGCGGTGCCTTCGGCGGGCACGATGAGCAGGTACGGCGGGTCGCCCAACAGCCTCTGGACGAGGACGAAGCCGCTGTGGCCGCCGATATGCGGATAAGCAAAGACGCGCTGCGTATAAACGACGTCCCGCTTCCCGATGAGACCGAAGAACGTATCGTTCACGAAGAGCGGGAGCGCGATCTCGCCGATCTCGATGGGGAAGGACTGGGCGTTCTCGACGAAGATGTCCCAGTCCAAGGTTTTTGCGGCCGGGTTGGCCCGGTAGCGTTCCCAAAGCCGGACGTTCTGGAACCCGCCGTCGGCAACATTGGACTTCTCGGCGTAGCTCACGAGCACGCCCCCCTTGTAGGGAGCGACCTGGCGCACGTCCTCGGAAAGGGCCGTGGATTCGTTCCGCCACTTGAGGCCCGAGAGCCTCGAGGTGACAAGAACGTCGCCGAAAAAAAGGCTCCCGTACTGGCCGAAGATCGGATGGTTCGTCTCGTTGGCGACGTAGTTGGTCCCCCACCGGCCGCCATCCTCAAAGAGGCCCTTGATCGCGCCGCGCCGGGCATCAATATCAACAATGAACCCGCCACGGCGCAGGCGGAACCCGTTGCCGGCATCGAAGAGCTCGTCGGGGCCCATGACGTGGAACGTAGCCGTTGCATAGGCCATGACGGCGGAACCCCTTGTGAGCCGAGCAATCACCTGGTACGTGCCGGGTTTTGCCGTCTCGAGCTTGAAGGTGTGTGACGCCAGCGTTTCCGACGAGGTGCTGAGTGTGGCCTCGGCGACAGCGGCGATTCGCTTTGGCGTGCCGCCTTTGGGACCATAGAAAAGTTCGAGGCCCCCGGTGGTCCGGCCCGCGGCCATGCCGGCCACTTCGATGAGGACGCTGTCGCCCTGCTGGAAGGGGCTCGTCGTATGGCCCGCCGCCTCGGCGTAGCCGCCGGGGCGCGATGGGCCGGCCTCGTGCAGGCGCACCCGCAACGCGGGCCAGCCCGCAAAGGCGTGGCAGAACCAGTTAAGATCGTCATAGTCATCGAGGTATTCTGTCGGGTAGCCGTGGAACGTGGCGAGGTAAGCGCGGTGTTTCGTACGCAACATGAAGACAGGCTCGATTCGGCTTGAGTCCTCGAGGCGTGTGGGCTGCCAGGCGGCGCAGTCGCGGCTGGCGCGGAGTTCCTTGACGGCCTTGGCGCTGAGCGGGCGGCCGGTCTGGGCGTTGACGACGCTGACGGTCGGGGTCGAGGGGAACGAGCGCACGCGGAAATTGTCAACGACCATCCGGGTCTGGCCGGTCAGCAGCACGATGGGGCCTGACCCGGATGGTTTCGTATCGGTCCACGAGAGCAGGAGCTTGCCGTCAACGATGAACTCGACGTCGCCGCCCCGACGCATGATGGTGACGGCGTACTCGCGCCCCGGTTCGATCGTCATGCGGTCCGTTTGGGCGACGAACACGCTGCGTCGGCGGATGGCGCTGAGTATTTCAGAGCCGGAGCCGAGCAGAAAAGAATAGGCGTTGGTAAAAAGAATGCACTGGAGGGGGTGCTTGATGGGTGAGCCCGTAGCGACGGTGAACTCGACGACGAGGTCGCCGCTGAAGTCGCGCTTCGTTCGGAGATCCAAAGTGCCGGGGCCGGTGCCCTCGGCCTTGCCCTCGTTGACGGCCCAGGTGCCGCTGACGACCGTCCATTGCGAGAGATCGCCATCGAAGGCGTCCTCGAAAAGCACGTCCTGCGCGGCGGCCGGGGCGCCGAACGCCGTAAGCGCCGTGAGCGCCGCCGCCGCGAACATCAGAAGATGCTTGACGCGAACTCGTCTCATGCTATCCTGCCGGCGGTATCGGTGGGCGTTTCCACGAACGAGGTGAGACTACACCAGACCGCATAACGATGCCATCAGGAAACCGCCCGGGCCTGGTCCGGGATGGTTTTTAGGAGAAAGTGTTTTGGCTTGAAGGCGTTTGAACCGAGGGAAAGGAGAACAAGGTCATGGCGAAAACGGTACTGAGTGGAGTGGTGCTGGCGCTGGCGCTCGCGTTGGCGGGACCGGCCGTCGCCCAGGACGAGGTGGCGGTCTCGGTCGGCGCCGACGCCGTGAGCGACTACGTCTGGCGCGGCCAGGTCCGGAACGACGACGGCGCGCTGCAGCCGTGGGGCTGCGTCGAGTACTCGGGCTTCACGCTCGACGTGTGGGGCTCGATGGACCTCGACGACCAGCCGAACGATGCGCAGTGGGAGTTCACGGAGGTGGATCTGACGGCGAGCTACGCGATCCCGATCGGGACGTACATGCTCGACGTCGGGGCCGTCTACTACAACTACCCGAACAGTGACGCCGAGAGCACGTTCGAGATCTTCGGGACGTTCACGTTCTCCGAGGTGATGTTCTCCCCGTTCGTGTCGTTGTACTACGATCTCGACGAGATCGAGGGCTTCTACCTCCAGGTCGGCGGCAGCTATGGGCAGGAGCTGGAGACCCTCGATTGGAACTTCGGCCTGTCGCTGGGGGCCGGGAGCTCGGACTACAACGAGGGCTACTACGGCGTGGACGACTTCGCGCTCAACGACCTGACGGCGAAAGTGACCGTGACGTTCCCGTTCTCGGAGGCGTTTTCGGCCTCGGCGTTCGTGAGCGGCTCGTGGCTCCTCGACGACGACGTCAAGGATGCCGTCGAGGATGATTCGACCTTCGCCTTCGGCGCGGGAGTGAAGTACACCTTCTAGTTGCCGCGTCGTTCCAGGGCAAAAACTTGCCGCCCCGGAATCCATCCGGGGCGGCATTCTTTTTTACGATGGCTGCAGCTACTCGGTGTCTTTGATTTCAGTGCCGGCGACCGGCAGTTGCTTCACAAGCCGGCGGATGATCAGCGGAAGCGGCTTCTGCTGCTCCGGCTGCGCTTTTCGGACCGGGGCTGCCTTGCTCTGAGGCTCCTTCTCGGCGTCTTCCTCGAGCTGCACCTGCTGCGTGAGCTTGTTCGAGTCGTTGTAGAACTGGAGGCGGTTGACCGCTCGGTCGTAGTTCGCCCCAGGCACTTCGACAAGGAGGCCGTTTACGTTGTTCGTCTTCGTGCGAAGCACTGTAAGCTGGCCCCCTTCCTCGACGGCGATCTTTTCGACGTTCGCCTGGTCGCGCGGAAGATCGAGCACGATGAGCTGAATGACTTCCTCGCCTTCGGTCTTTTTGCCCCCCAAGTAGGGCGTCAGACCCTCCGATTCACTCTTTGCGTTGGCCTCCGCCGCTTTCCCGCCGGCCTCGCGCTCGTAAAGCAGGGTCTCGCCGGCGCCGGCGGCATCGTCGGCGAGGCGATCCTCGTCCATATCGCCTCCTGTGCGCGACCTAAGCCTTCCGCGTTCCGCCTCCTCGTAGGTGCCGTTGGTGACCTCGAGAGATTCCTTCTTGTAAAGATCATGCCGCCTGCCGGACTCGGGCGTTCCGTGTTCCGTTCCCTCCAACTCATGGTTACGACGAAGGCGCAGCCTTCCTTCGGATGGGGCGCTTGGCTCGTCCCACCTGAACCAAGAGTCCTTCGGCTTTTCCGGGCGGGCGGTTTCGACCTCCGAGACCTCCTTGGTCGTCTTCGGCGGCAAGCTCATCATGACGGCGAATACGGCTAAGAACGCTACAATAATGACGGGGATCGCTACGGAATAGCCGGGCCGAACCGGCTGCGTCATGAATCGCCGGACCCGTTCCCACGCGCTGGGCCTCTCGATGCGCGCCCGCACGCCCTGCAAGAACCCCTCGGGCGCAGGGAGCTCGTCGAGCGAACCGACGAGGGACGCCACCTTGCGCAGCGCTTCGAGCTCGCCGCGGCAGGCCTCGCAGGACGCGATGTGTGCGCCGACCTCGGCCCGCTCGGCCGCCTCGAGCGTTTCATCCAGGAAATCCTGGAGACGCTCCTGACATTGTCGGCAGTTCATGATTCGTCACCTGTCCTTCTCTACTATGGAAACCGACCTCACCTTGTTTTTTGTTCCCGCGCAACGCATGCTCCGGCTGTCAGAGCAGGTCGCGCAGCGCCTCGCGCAACTCGAGCCGCGCCCGGTGCAGCCGCGACTTCACCGTGCCTTCGGCGCACTGCAGCACCTCGGACATCTCCGCGTACGAGAGGCCCTCGATGTGGCGCAGGATGATGGCCTGCCGATGCTCGCCGGCAAGCTGCATCAGGCCGCGCTGGATCTCCTGGCCGATCTCGCGCCCGCCGATCGCGCGCATCGGCGAGAGCGTGCGGTCCTCGATCTCTCGGGCGCCCTCGCTGTCCTCGTACTGCTTCGGGTTGTCGAGCGATACCTTTTTCGATTCGCCCCGGCTCGTGCGCCACCGGTGGCGATTCCGCGCCAGGTTGAGAATGATCTTGTAGAGCCACGTCTTGAACGACGCCCGGCCCTTGAACCGGCCAAGGCTCCTGTAGGCGCGCACAAAAGCGTCCTGAGCCACCTCGAGCGCGTCCTCGTGGTTGGCGAGGAAGCGGTAGGCGATGTTATAGGCCCGCCGCTGGTGCTTGAGCACCAGGCGGTTAAACGCCTCCTCGCTGCCCCCCAGGAACCGCGCAATGAGCTCGTTGTCCGAGGGCGCGTCCCGGGGCGCCGGGGTCCGGACAATCCGCTCGATCTCGGTCTGTTTTGACACGGCTGCCCCCGAAAAGTTCCGAGCCGCCTCGGCCGCTGCCGTTCGCCGGTTCATGCCTATGCCCATATATAGATCAAGTCCCAGACCACGCCGAAGACAAACTTGAATACGGGGCCCAGAAGTGGCACCACCACGAAAAGAATGATGATGAAATTGTACGGCGGCGCGAAAAAGCGGTCCATCTTTGACGCCGCCTCCCTTGAAAGAACGACGCCCAAAATATGCGAACCGTCCAGCGGCGGGATGGGGATCAGGTTGAAGATGCCAAGAACGATGTTCAACATCAGCAGCCGCCTCAAGAACAAGAGAAGCACCCTGGTGATGCGCAGCGCGCTGGGTCCGGCAGAGCTGCCCGCCGCGATCACGATCCAGCAAAGCACGAGCGCGCCGACAGCCAAAACGAAATTCGACGCCGGCCCCGCCAGCGACACAAGGACCTCGCCCCGGCGCATGTTGCGGAAGCGGAGCGGGTTGACCGGCACAGGCTTGGCCCAGCCAAAGAGCGGAACCCCTGAAAAAAGGACCTGCACGGCGGGCACCAGCACGGTGCCGATCGGGTCAATGTGGACGATCGGGTTGAGCGTCATCCGGCCCATGAGGCGGGCGGTGTCGTCGCCGCAGCGGTCGGCCATCCAGGCGTGGGCCGCTTCGTGGACCGAGATCGAGAGATAAAGCGCGACAAGGAAGTGAGCTACCGCTATCGGGTCAATCTTTGAGAATTCGAACAAGGCCAGGAGCGTGTTGCCGTTCACGTGGTTGGCCTCTCAGCGGCTCACGGTTGGTTTGCCCCATCAGCATATCGGCACGAGTGCACCAAGGTCAAGCGCTCCCCCTGCAGCGTGGCGGTATGATAGATGCACTCGGCTTCGGGGGCCATAACCGGTGACGTAGTGGCTGCACCGACGGTTCCCGTGGCCACTAGGCGCCGAACTTGTCGAGGCGGCCGGCGTTGGCGAGCAGCACCGGCATAAGCTCGATCATCGGGAAGATGCCGAGGCTGCCCGAGTTGCATTCTTTTTCAGTGAAGCGATCGAGCCGGTCGGCGCCGCAGACCCTCGAACGCACCATGACCGGCACGGGATGCCAGCTATGCGCCTTGTTCGCCACGGGGGTCGAGTGGTCACCGGTCACGCACAGGACGTCGGGCTCGCGCTGGAGCAGCGTCGGGAGCGCGGCGTCCGTTTCCTCGATCGCGGCGACTTTGGCATCGAAGTCGCCGTCCTCGCCGGCGGCGTCGGTCGGCTTGACGTGGAGGAAGACGTAACCGTACTGCGCGGCGTCGTTGAGGCAGGTCTTGAACTCATCGGCGATGGTCTCGCCGGTCGGGAGCACGTCGAGGCCGAGGAGCTTCGTGATGCCGCGGTACATCGGGTAGGTGGCGACGGCGGCGCTCGTGAGCTTCCACTTCTCGGGAAACGGTCGAATGGCGGGCGTCTTGGAGAAGCCGCGCATCATGACGCCGTTGGCGGGGCGCTCGTTCTTGAGCAGGGCGTTGGCGCGCTTGATGAATTCGTTGGCGATGCGCGCGGCCTTCTTGCCCTTGGAGCTCGACGGCTTCACCTCGAGGATTGGCGAGCCTTCGTGATGCGGGTCGGCGTCGGTGAGGTCGCCATCGAGGCCGTCGCCGCGCAGGATCGCGACGAACCGGTGCCCCTTGCCCGCCTTAAGGACGATTTCGACGTCCTCGATGCTCGAGATTTCCTTCGCGAGCTTCGCGGTGAGCGCCTCGCATTTTGCCGTCGGGATGCGGCCGGCGCGCCGGTCGGTGATGATGCCCTTGGCGTCGTAGGTAGCGAAGTTCGCGCGGGCGCAGACGTCGCGCGGCGTGATCTCCATGTCGAGCCCCGCGGCCTCGAGAACGCCGCGGCCGATCTCGTGCTCGACGGGATCGTAGCCGAAAAGCGCGAGGTGGCCCGGCCCGCTGCCGGGCGTGATACCGGGCGAGACGGGCACGCCGCGACCGCAGGCCGATTCCTTGACGAGCGCGTCAAGGTTCGGCGTTTTCGCCGCCTCGAGCGGCGTGCGCCAGTTGTTCGCGGCGGTCGCGGTGTCGCCGGGACCATCCATCACAAGGAGGACAATCGAGCCCCCCTCGTCGAGGATCAGGCCATCAAGTATTTTTTCGGGGAGCATCGGTGGTTCTCCATTGCCGGTGATGCCTGCGCGAGCCTATAGCACACCTGCTCGACGAGCCGCAAGGCAAATCGCGGGATGGACCGCCCCAGGTTCATGAGGCCGCGTGGCGGCAGAGCGCCTCGATCGCCGCGCCGATTTGGAACGTGCGAAAGCCGTGCGTAATGAGCACCGTCGGCGAGCGCTCGAGGAGCTCCGCGTCGAGCGGGTTGCGGGTGAACACGACGGCGAGCCGGTCCTCGAACGCCTCGAACGCGCCGAGTACCTCCCGCTCCCGCGCGTACGCCATCGCGTGGTGGCAGACGAGCACGATCGCCTCGTACGCCGCAGCCGCGTGAAAAAGCTTCCGCACCTCGTCGGCGTTGCCGTCAAGCCGGTACGGCAGCAGGCTCGGCGTGATGCCATGCGCCTCGAAGCGATCGGCAATGAACCCTCCCATGTCCACGACCTCATCCTCGACGAGAACACTGCCGATATCGTCGAGGAGCGGGTAGACGACGGCGACGTTGAGCCCCGGCGGGAAGGGCACAAGCTCGCAGGCGCCCTGGCGGACCTCGATCGCGCGTCGCGCAAGAAGCTCCTCGAGCTGCCGAGCGCCCCGTGAATCGGTTTTTTGGAGCCGCGGCGACGCGCTCGAGAACGCGGCCAAGGCTTCAACCCGCGCATCGCTCTCGGCAACGAGTTTTGGGGCAAAGCGCCCGGCATCGTATGCCTCGGCAAGCGCCCTGTGCGCGGCGAGCATCCGCTCGCGGTCGTGGCAGACGAGCAGGAGGTCGTGCCCGGCTTCGACGGCACGCACGGCCGCCTCCTCGATCGGCCAGTGCTTGGCGACGGCGCCCATGTCGAGGTCGTCGCTGATGAGGACGCCTTTGTGACGCAGCTCCAGGCGCACGAGCTCGGTGGCGACCGTGTGCGAAAAAGTCGCGGGGATCGTCTCGTCGCGTTCCCACGCCGGCACGACGACGTGCGAGGTCATCATGCACGCGACGCCCGCCTTCGCCGCGCGGCGAAACGGCCGCAGGTGCTTTTCGGCAACAGAGCGGTCGAGCTCGATGAGCGGCAGGTCGTGGTGCGCGTCCACCGTGGCGGCGCCCTTGCCGGGGAAGTGCTTGGCGCACGCAGCGAGGCCGGCGCCCTGCATGCCGCGGACCATCGCCTCGCCGAGCTCGCCGACGCGCTCCGGATCGTCGCCGAAGGAACGGATGGTGATCCCGGGGTTGTACGCGGGCGTGAGCACGTCGAGGACGGGCGCGAGGTTCACGTCGAACCCGACTGAGCGCAGCTCCTCGCCCATGACGCGGCCGACGCGTTCGGCCTCGTTTGGCTTCGCGGCCGCCCCGAGCGCCGAGTTGCCGGGAAAGAGGGTCACGCCGCGCTTGAACCGGACGACGAGGCCGCCCTCGTGATCGATTGCTGCAAAAAACGGGCGGTCGAGCGCGGCGCGCAGGTCTGCAATGAGGCGCTTCGTCTGCTCGACCGACTCGACGTTGCGCGCGTAGAGGATGACGCCGCCGGCATGGATCGCGCGCAGGAACGCGACCGTCTCGTCGGTGGCCTCGGTGGCCTCGATGCCGACGACGAGCCGCCGCCCGGCGAATGCCTCAGCGTCACGCGCGCTCATCGGTCTCACGCTCTCGTGGGAAAATGGCGGCGAAGCCAAACGTCCAGAGCGTGCCGATAATGATCATCCAGTGCCACGCAATGCCGAGGCCGCTACGGAAGAAAATCACGACACCGATGCTCGAGACCATCGCGATGATGTTGGTCACGTTCCGGCCCCGCCTCGTAAGCAGGCCAAGCAAGAACACGCCCAAGAGGCCGCCGTAGGTGTACGAGACGCTCTTGAACGCAAGCGTGAGCACACCATCAATGTCCCTGAATATCCATGCGAACGCCACGAGTGCTGCCGCAAACGCTACGACGCATAGGCGTGACACCATGAGGTAGTGGCGGTCGGACGCGCCAGGTACGACGTAGGCCTTGTACAGGTCCACGACAGCGCTCGACGAAAGCGCGCTGAGCGCGGAGTCGAGGCTCGACATCGCTGCGGCAAACACCGCCGCCAGCATCAACCCCTTGAGGCCGACCGGCAGGTACGTCACGATAAACGTGGGGAAGACGTGGTCGGTGTTCTCAATGCCGGCGGCGAACCCGGACGACTGGTTGAACGCGTACAGCGCGAGGCCGATCAGCAAAAAGGTAAAGACAACGGGAAAATCAATGAGACCAGTCAGGATCAGCCCACGCTTGGCGAGCGACGGCTTGCGGCATGTGAGCATGCGCTGCGTCATGTCCTGATCGGTTCCGAAAGCTGCCATGCTCTGAAACAGGCCGCAGAGCACAGCGAGCCAGAAGACGGCCGTGCCTTTGCCCAAATCGAACGAGAAATCGAACACCTGGGTCTTGTCGATCGCCACACCTTTTTCCGTCACAGCGTTCCGCGCGACCTCCATCATGCCGGACCAGCCGCCGGGAATCTTGCTCAGGAGCACACCGAACGCAAGCCACGCGCCCCCCATGAAGACCACGAACTGCACGACGTCGGTCCACATCACCGCACGGATACCGCCGAAAAAGGTGTAGGCCGTCGCGATGGTTGCCACAAGCGCAAGTGACACCGCGAAGGGAAGGTGGACGACGAGGCTCAGCACCTTGGCCATGATGCAGAGCCGCACGCCGCTGGCGAGCAGCCGCGTCACGATGAAAAAGGCGGAGCCCGTCCCGCGCGTCGCCTCGCCGAAGCGGTGCTTGAGGAATTCGTACACGGTCGTGACGTTGAACTTGTAGAACGCGGTGAGGAAAAGTGTGGCCACGATGATGCGCGCGGCGAGCGAGCCGATCGCCATCTGCGCGTACCACATGTTGCCGCCGAACGAGTCGCCCGGGCCGCCGATGAAAGTGACCGCGCTCGCCTCGGTCGCCAAAAACGAGAGCATCGCGGTGGTCCACGGCATGCGCCGGCCGCCGAGGAAGAAGTCGCCGGTCGTCTTGCCCTTGCGGCCGGCCCAGACGCCGATCCCGGCAATGACGGCGAAGTACAGCGCGATGACCGCCCAGTCAATGCCCCCGAGCATCCCAGCCTCTCTCCCAAAAGACCCGTCCTGCTCGACGAGCACCCTACGGTGAACGCGCGACGGTGTCAAGCCCGCGAGCGCCGACCGGTTGCAGCGGCCGCGGCAACCTGCTATCGTTGTATCGAGGCTCCACAGGGACGTCCGGATCCCCAGGGGAGGAGGAGGCGTGAGCCGCGAAGCGATCGTGTGCGAGGGCGACGGCAAGCGTGTGCAGATGCGCCGCGGCGCGATTTCGCTCGACTACGATCTGCACAGGGGCCGGTACGCCGTCGTCCACGGCGAGGCCTGCGCGATCGAGGGAGCCGAAGCGGTCTTCGTCGCCGACGGGCGCACGATCGCCTCGTCGGCGTCCTTGCCGCATCGCTGGCGCATCCAGCACCCAACCGACCCGCTCAAGCCCGGCACGTCCCTCATCATCGAGCCCGCCGAAGCGAACGACCCCGTTCGCTGGTCGCTCTCGTTCTCGCTCTATGAGGCCTTCGACGCCGTGGCGATCGGCGCCGCGATCGAGAACGCTTCCGACGAGGAGATCGAGCTGCGCGAGGCCCGGCCCCTCGTGACGGGCGACGAGGGCTCCCTGCGGCTCGGCCGCGGCCTCAAGACGACGCGCTTCCTGCCGAACGCGTGGGAACACAGCGCAGCCGGCACGACCGCCCGAGCAATCGAGCCCGGTTTTTCGGGCGAAAGCCCGATTTCATTCGTCATCGTGGACACGGCGGCCGGAGCGGCCTTGGCAGGCGGCGCGCTCGAGCCCGCGAAATCGTTCGCCAGCTTCCGCGTCGAGCTCGTGAAGGCGAAGCCGCCCACGTACCGGCTCGAGGCGATCCAGGCGACGCCGATCGGGTGCGGTCGGACCTCGGGCGTGACCCTGCCGCCACGCGCACGGTTTGCGCCGGAGCGGATCGTCCTCGTCTTCGGCGAGAACGGCCACGACGCCCTCGAGCACTACGCCGAATGCGCCGGCCAAGCGGCCCAGGCGCCGAGACGTGCCGTCCCCTGCGGCTGGAGCTCGTGGCCCTACTACCAGGGCAATGTTTCCGAGACGGAGGTGCTGCGCAACGTCGAGTGCCTCCAGAAGACGCTCCAGCCCTACGGGCTCGAGACGATCCTGACCGACGCCGGTTGGCAGGTGCGCGGCCACGTGAGCGGCGGCCCGTGGCGCGCGGGGCACGCGTTCCCCCACGGGATGCGGTGGCTTGCGGAGCAGGTTCGCGACCACGGCTTTCGGCCCGGGCTGTGGCTCAGGCCGCTCGAGGTGGATGGGCTCCGGCTCGACCCGTCGAGCCGGTTCACGCACACAACGCTGCGCAACGAGGCGCGCCGCCTCGCCAAGGACGGCGGTTTCGATTTCCTCAAGATTGACCTCCTGCACGACGACGCGTTCCGGCGCGACGACTCGTTCCTGCCCGACGAGGCGACGATCACCGCCGTCGAGGCGCTTCGGCACACCGTGGCCGCGATCCGCGAGGGGCTCGGCGAGACGGGGTTTCTCAGCGCGGGCGGCCTGACGCTCGGCGCCGGGCTCGGCCTCGTGGACAGCAACCGCACGGGCGGCGACGTCGCCGCCGACGACTGGCGCCTCATCAAGGAACACGGCGTCACGGGCCTCGCCGCCCGCTACGCGCTGCACGGGCGCTGGTGGGCCAACGACCCGGACTGCGTGGTCGTGCGCCCGCCACTTACGCTCGGGCAGGCGCGGGCGTGGGCGTCGCTGTGCGCGCTCGCCGGCGGCATGGTCATGGCCGGCGACCGGATGTACGCGCTGCCCGCCGAACGGCTCGACGTGCTCAAAAGAGTCATGCCCGCGTACGGCGGCGCGGCGCGCCCCGTCGACCTGTTCGAGCGCGAGCACCCCGAGGTGTGGAACCTCCGCGTCAAGGTCAGCCGTGAGCGCTGGAACGTCATCGGGCTGTTCAACTGGGACACGACGCCGCAGGAAATCAAACGCACACGCGCCCGCATCGTCGAGGAGAACGTGCACCGGCTCCGCGCGAACGACGCGATCGAGAAACGCCGCCGCGCACGTGCTGCGCTCGAACGCATCGCCTCGACAAATCGGCTCATCCACGACGAGAACAAGCGCCTCGAGCGCCGGATGGCCGAGGACGCTTTCGGCCACCGCCAATTCGAGCTGCTCGAGCCGCTCCGGCCGATCCGCGCCTCAGCCCGGTTCAAGAACATCATGCTCCACTTCGATCGGCTGGGCCTCGAGCCGGGCCAGGGCTACCTCGTCTACGACTTCTGGGACGACCGCTTCCTCGGCCTGCACGGTGAGCACCTCAAGGTGCTCGTGCGGCTGGCCGACTGCGTGGTGCTCGCCGTGCATCCGGCGAAGGGCGTACCCCAGCTCGTGAGCACGAACCGCCACGTCACTCAGGGCGGCGTGGACCTCGAACAGATCGAGTGGGACGCCGAGACGTGCACGCTCATCGGGACCTCGCGGCTCGTCGCCCACGACGAGTACGTCGCGACGATATACGTGCCGCGCGACTTCGAGTTCCTCAGCGCCGAGGCGGACATCGGTAACGTGCGGACGCGACACGACACGCCCACAACGGTGCGCCTCACGCTCCAGAGCGCCGCGACGAAACCGGTGCGCTGGCGGCTCAAGTTCGACCGTACCGGCTCGCACTGAGCCCCCGGAACCCCGGATTTTCGGATAAGGGGGAGAGGAAAGCCTCCCGATTGCTTGGCGACCCCTGTAGCATAGGGGCGAACAAACAAAAACAACCCATCACCCGATGGGTGAGCCAAACAAGCAGGAGGC
>Ga0180432_10008437_pt1 | contig 12827 bp, 11 predicted proteins | sample SS_ome_10_FD_132414 | JGI IMG/M metagenome (GOLD analysis project Ga0180432, IMG submission 132414) | Hypersaline lake sediment archaeal communities from the Salton Sea, California, USA - SS_1_MS_2 metaG | ecosystem: Environmental > Aquatic > Non-marine Saline and Alkaline > Hypersaline >...
CCTGGCGCGTGACAGGAAAGGAAGGCTCGGCAGCTTGACGGGCAGGCTGCGCTCCCTGGACCGCGGCTCGGATGAAGCCTGCGTCGGCGGGGCCGTAGTCGCTGTGGCGGTCGACGACGCTGTCATGAGAATGGGAGTGTGTCACGAGCATCGCCGGTCCACACGGTGATGCGCAACTGTACGAGAGATGAGGGATGGCCCCTCGGAGCCGGCGATCAGGAGCAGGCTCCAAACCGCTGCAAGCTGCTGTCGTCAAAAGCGATGGTGGTGAGCGTTGCAGAAAAGTCGAGACACGATCTCGGCAGGTGAGATGTGGGAAGGCGAACGCAAGTGAACCGTCGCTGAAGCGTCGAAAGCTGATTAGACGACGTCGAAACCGGGGGCTTCCCATTCTCCCGGGACAAGCTCGGAGGATGCCTTGATACCGACCGAGCGGCGTCCGGCGTGAAGACGGCGCGAGCCCACATCAGGCTTTCGTATGGAACGTGAGAACCTGTCGTTCCGATGCCAAGGGAGACGTCCAAGTGGCTAAATCCACAAGGGCCAGAGTACCGATGCGGAGCACAGGGGCGGAGCGATCCGTAGTAGGTAGGAAGGCTCTGTAATGGAGCTGGACCGAAGGGATCGCATTGTTCAGCTGAGCTCATGCGCCAACCGGCAACGGGATGAGCGCATGGACGAGGCAAAGCCGTTCTCGATCTCGAAGCGCGAGGTCTGGGAAGCCTTCAAGCGTGTGAAGGCCAACCAGGGAGCGGCTGGAGTGGACGGACAGTCGATTGCGGAGTTCGAGGCCAACCTCGCGGGTAACCTCTACAAGCTCTGGAATCGCATGTCCTCAGGGAGCTACTTTCCTCCGCCGGTGCGGCGGGTCGACATTCCAAAGGCGAATGGCGGGACACGGCCATTGGGGATTCCGACGGTCGCCGATCGCGTCGCACAGGAGGTTGCCCGTCGCTTTCTGGAGCCGATCCTGGAGCCGGTCTTTCATGACGACTCCTACGGCTACAGGCCGCGCAAGTCTGCAATCGATGCCGTGGCCAAGGCCCGCGAGCGGTGCTTCCGCTCCGATTGGGTTCTCGACCTCGACATCAAGGGCTTCTTCGACAACATCGATTGGGAGCTGATGCTCAAGGCGGTTCGGGCTCATACCGACTGCCCGTGGGTGCTGCTCTACATCGAGCGCTGGCTGAAGGCACCCGTGCAGATGGAGGATGGTCGCATCGTCGAGCGCACGGCGGGTACGCCGCAGGGCGGGGTAATCTCGCCGCTGTTGGCGAACCTGTTCCTGCACTACGCATTCGATGCGTGGATGACGCGCGAGTTCCCGCGCATCCCGTTCGAGCGTTACGCCGACGATGCGATCTGTCACTGCCGAAGCGAGGCGGAGGCGTGTGCCCTGTGGCGCGCGCTCGAGGCTCGCATGTCGGCGTGCAAGCTGACGCTGCATCCGGAGAAGACGAAGATCGTTTATTGCAAGGATGCCAACCGGAAAGGCGACTACCCCAACATCTGCTTCGACTTCTTGGGCTTTCAGTTCCGTGCCCGGAAAACGGTGTGGAGAGTGCATGGGGAGCGCGTCTTTACGCACGGCTTCTTGCCTGCGGTGAGCCCGACAGCCTGTGTGCGCATCACTCGGGAGATCCGCAGCTGGGCACTGCATCAGCGCACTGACAAGTCCCTGGAAGAGCTGGCCGCGATGTACAATCCGAAGATCCGCGGCTGGATCACCTACTACAGCCACTTCTATCGGACGCAGTTACGTCCGGCGCTGAGACGTATCAACGCCTATGTCGTTCGATGGGCCCGCCGCAAATACAAGCGGATGGGGCACCGGCCAAAGGGAGCGAAGGACTGGCTCGTTCGGCAGCGCCGAGCAATGCCAAGACTCTTTGCCCATTGGCCGCTATGTCATGGCAACGGCTGAGCATCGGGAGCCGTGTGAATCGAGAGGTTCACGCACGGTTCTGGGAGCAGCCGGAGGTGAAATCCCTCCGGCTGACTCGCCTTTTGCTGGCCCCCCAAAAAAACACCGGGCCGCGCTGGTGCGCGGCCCGATGCGGTTCGGCTTGTCGTGGGACGGGAGCGGCCGCCGCTCAAACGCCCTTCAGCACCGTGCCCGCCCACAGCAGCGCATAAGCCAGCAGCAGGACGAGGAACGTGTTGGAGGCGACGACCGGGCCGGCGACCGGGATCATGGCGGCGACGCCGCCGTAGGTCACCGCGATGACCAGGCCCACGAGGATCGTCGAGATCAGCCACACGATGAACGTCGGTCGAGAAAGTGCCATGGTGAGGTTCCCCAGGTTTTTGTCGGTCCTCGGTACCTAGGCGCCCGCCCTGCCGTGACAAACGCCGACCGCGACAGAACAGTTGCCGGTTCCGGGACCTTGATCGACGCGCGAATCACTAGGGCTGATTGTTAACAGTGTTTGAGGCTTTCGTCAGGCCCGTGCGCCCCTCGGGCGTCGTGCGCGCCCGCCGCCGCGCCCCGCCGCTCTCCACAGGCCGCGCGCGCGGGCGGGTGGCGGCCATCGCTCCGTGTCAACCGCATCGGTCTTCGTGCTAGTGTGCGCCTCGCATCAAGACCCGCCGGTTGCCGGCTCGAAAGCGAGGGGGAACGCCCGTGAGACATGTCGCCTGGATTGCAACGGTTGCCGTAATGGTTGGTGCCCTGGCCGTCGCACTGGGGGCATCGCCCCCCGCGGCCCTGGCCGCCGACGCGTTGTGTCAGAAGGCCGAGGCGCGCGCCCAAGCCGTCCGCGCCAAGGTGCCCGTGGAGGTGGATTCGGTCACCAACACCACCGACGCCGCCGCCGACTGCGGCGCGAGGCTGTTCGCCGTCGCCCGCGAGATCGACCTCAAGCACGCGCGCATGGAGGCCGATTTCAAGGATTTCCTCACCAAACAGATCACCGAGCACGCCTGCGCGGACGCCACCGAGCGCGCGCTGGCCGATGCGGGCTGGATGGTGCGCTACGCCAACGCCTTCTCCGACGGGCCCGTCGTCAACGTCGACGTTGCGTGCAAGTGAGGCGCGGGGCCAGGTGATGTCGCGTCCCCCGTTGGCGTCCCTGAAAATACTTCGCCGATCGATAAAATTGCAGGCTTTGGCGTAAGCGCGCGTTAGTCCGACAGCGCCTAAATTTGTATTCAAATGCGAGGCGGAGCACGAACGAAGCACAAAGGTGCGAGATGGTCGGGCAGGCAATGGACGCGCAAGTCAGCACCGAGGGAGCCGAGCGGCGGCGGTATCCCCGCCGCCCCGTGGTCCGTGCCGCCGGCATCCGACGGGCGTGCGCGGAGACGTGCGACAGCTGCATCGTCAAGGACATCTCCGAAGGCGGCGCGCGCCTCTTCGTGCACGACGACTTCGCGCCGGGCGAGCTGGTCGAGGTGGAGATCTACCGGGATGATGTGCGCGCGTGGTGCCGGGTGATGTGGCGCAGCGGCGAGCACGTCGGCGTCGCTTTCGTCGGGACGCAGCAATAGCTGCTTCGGTTGGCGGCATGTGGGGCCCCGGGGCCGCGGCGGATTGCCAGCCGCTGCGGCCTTCGACGTCGCCGCTCAGTTCGCGCCGTCCAAAAGGCGCCGCGCGATGACATTGGCCTGGATCTCGGCGGCGCCCTCGAAGATGTTGAGGATGCGCGCGTCGCACAGCACACGGCTCACGGGATACTCGAGCGCGAAGCCGTTGCCGCCGTGGATCTGCACCGCGTTGTCGGCGTTGGCCCACGCGATCCGCGCCGCCAGCAGCTTGGCCATGCCCGCCTCCAGGTCACAGCGCCGGCCCTCGTCCTTCTCGCGGGCGGCGAAGTAGGTGAGCTGGCGCGCGATCATCGTCTCCACCGCCATCGTCACGATCTTGTCGGCCACGCGCGGGAAGGCGTAGATCGGCTTGCCGAACTGTTTGCGATCGAGCGCGTAGTCGAGCGCCAGATCCATCGCGCACTGCGCCACGCCGACGGCGCGCGCCGCCGTCTGGATGCGGGCCGCCTCGAAGGTGCTCATGAGCTGCTTGAAGCCCTGGCCCTCCACGCCGCCCAGCAGCGCATCGGCCGGCACCTCGAAGCTGTCGAAGGAGATCTCGAACTCCTTCATGCCGCGATAGCCAAGCACCTCGATCTCGCCACCCGTCATGCCCTTGGCCGGGAAGGGATCGGCGTCCGTCCCGCGCGGCTTCTCGGCCAGGAACATCGACAGGCCCTTGTAGCCGGGCTCATCCGGGTTCGTGCGTGCGAGCAGCGTCATCAGGTCAGCCCGGACGGGATGCGTGATCCACGTCTTCTGGCCGGTGATGCGGTAGACGTCGCCGTCGCGCACGGCGCGCGTCTTGAGGGAGGCGAGGTCGGAGCCGGTGTTGGGCTCGGTGAAGACGGCCGTCGGCAGGATCTCGCCGGACGCGAGGCGAGCCAGATACTTGTCCTTCTGCGCCTCGGTGCCACCGTTCAGGATCAGCTCGGCGGCGATCTCCGAGCGCGTGCCAAGCGATCCGACGCCGATGTAGCCGCGTGAGAGCTCCTCGGAGACGATGCACATGCTCTCCTTGCCAAGCCCCATGCCGCCCCGGTCCTCCGGCAGCGTCAACCCGAACACGCCGAGCTCGGCGCACTGCTGGACGATCTCGAGGGGGATGTAGGCGTTCTGCAGGTGCCACCCATGGGCGTTCGGCGCCACCTCCGCCTGCGAGAAGCGGCGCATCTGCTCGTGGATCTGCGCCAGCGTTTCGTCGATGCCGGAATGGCCGTAGGTCGTCGCCCCATGTTGCTCGCCGATCAGGGCCGCGAGCCTGGCGCGCAGGCTGCGAGCGCTGCCGGCATCGATGAGGGTGCTGGCGGTATCCTCGAAGGCGCGGATCTCGCCGCGCGCGACACCCAGTGCCGCAAGTCGCACCGTCTCGCCCTGGCTCATCGGGATGCCGCCGGCGATTTGACCGGCGTATTCGGCGAACGCTGCCGCCAGCAGGCCGCGCTCCAGGGAGCGCAGGTTGCCGCCACCGTGCAGGCGGTCAGCCCAGCCCGCCATCTGCCGCAAGGCCTCGACCGTGGTGGCAAGCCAGGCCAGGCCGTGCGCGGCGTGCTGTGCGGCTTCGAGACCGCCGGCCTCCGCGATCGCCCCGCGAACGCCGGTCTTGGCGAGCCCGAGAATGCGCTCGGCCGCGCTGACCGTCTCCCGGCAGGCTTCGAGGAGTGCCGCCGGATCGCCGGAGAGGGCCGCCTCATCGGAAAGAACGGTGCTCGACATGGGCGCGCTCCTTTCAGTGATCAGGGCATGAACGGGCAAGGACCGGCCCGCTGCGGAAGTCCGCACATGTTGCAGTGCAAGATAACCGGTTCGGGCCGAGCCACAATGGGCCAATCGGCGGAGGAGATGGCGGCCGACCAAGGCATCCGGACGCGGCAGACATGTTCTGCGCCCGCCGCCCGAGGTGGTTGCGCCTTTCTCTCACCCCGCTCGCCAGGCCGTGCGCGGTGGGCGGCTCAGTCGTTCTTGCGCATCGTGCGGGGCCGAGGGCCGCGCGGGGGAATGGACCAGCGCGTATCTGGCGTGGTGTCCTCGGTGCGCCGGTGCACGATCTCGACCGCTGCCTCCTCGATCTCGCCCTGGAATGGCCGGTACAGGCTTTCCTCGGTCGTGCCAGACGCTTCCTCGTCAGCTTCATCTGCGGGCGGGGCGGCATCCGCTTGGGAGCCCCGTAGCGACGCGGGCGCCGCCTCGCGCACGACGATCTCCACATCCGCTTCGAACGCCAGATCGTCGTCGTAGGCCTGCGCATTCATCACGCCTGAGCGATCTTCTTCGGCAAAGCCTCGCGCTGGCGTTGCCACGTGCTCCGCGCTCCGGCTCTGCTTCGGCATTGCCAGGTTTTCGCGTCGCGTTGTCGGTGGCGGGGGGAGCCGCGGGGGCGTATGCAATTCACCAGAAAGATCCGGCAGGCGGCCGGTGGCGAAAACCGGCGCGGCGGGATCGCGCTCGGGAGGGGCGCCAAACTGGCTGCGTGCCGTCTCGATCCACTCCGCCGGGGGCGTGGGCGCCTTGCGCGGAGATTCAGGACGCGAGGTGACGAGCCGGTCGGCAAGCCGGCCCGCGCTGCGGTCCGCCGAAGCCTTTTCGGCCGCCTCGATGGCTGCGAGCAGCGAGCGCCGGTGCCCCCCGATGGGGGCGCGCGCAAACATTGCAGCTGCCGCCGGCTCGGGCTCGCTGATGCGCTCGAGGCGTTGGGCGGTTGTTTCCTGGCGGGTCTCGCTTTGGGGCGTTGCGCCTTTCTCGACGGTCTGCGCCGGCTCGACGATGGCATCGTCGTTGGCTGGCACGGCCTGCGCCACGGCGGCGACCAGCGATCGCGGCATCACCATCGGCGGTGGCTCTGGATCTAGGGCTGTTCCCGCGTCATCCTGGGCGGCCAGGGGCGGATCGGCCTGCGCCGCTGGCTCCATCGCAGATGGTCTCTCGCGGTCCGCTTCGCCATCCCTCGCGCTTCCATGATCCGGTTCGGCCGCTGGCAGTGAAAGGGTGGGTCCAGGTGGCGCGATTTCGATGCGCGGCGGCCTGGCGAGCGTGGCTTCGGCGTGCGTATGCTCTTCGCTCGACGCGTTGCCGACCGGCACTGTCTCGGCTTCTTGCGCGAAGGCCGTAGCGAAGGCCGTCTCGACGCCGCTCGAGAGCATCGCTGCCTGCTCGATCCACTGGTTCTGAGAGATGCGGCGGCCGAGGCCGAGTGTCTTGCGAAGGCGGCGCACGTCGGCGGCGGTCCATGCGGCGACCTCCGCCAGACCCTGGACGCCTTGCCCCGCCAGGGCTGCTGCCGTCTCCGCGTCCATGCCACGCAACTGCATCAGAGACTGGGCGGCTTCGGCGGCTTCGGGTGTCAGGTGAGACAGCTGATCTTCCGGCTGCGGTGCGTCAATCTCCATGACCTCGGGAGGGCTGGCCGTTGCGGCGTTGCCACCGGCTGCATGCCGCGCCCGGTCCTCGGGCGTCGTCGTCGTAAGGGCGCGGCTTTCGACGCGAGCCGCTGCCCGAGGCCCCTCTTCATAGATCGCCGGCGTGGCAAGTCCAGCATCGACAGTGGCTTCGCGCAGGATGGTGGCGGCCTCGCCGATCTTGCGCCAGGCCTGATAGATCTTGTTGCTCTCGAGCCGTGCTTCGAGAATGCCCCGCTGCTCGAGCGTGATCGCCGTCTCCGGCGCGCTGACCAACTGACGCAGCGCACGCCAATTCTCGTCCTTGACCAACAACGTGGCCAGACGCTCGCGTTCGCGCTCGAGCGCTGCAAGTTGGCCGTCGGGTTCCGTGACCATCGAGCCCCTCTCGGTGTCGTCCATCTGATGATATGGGCCAAGTCTTACCGTTTCGCCACATTCCTCAGACAATACAGCAGACTAGGTATACGATTTGCCGTGGGCAAGTGGCCGCCGTGCCCCGTACGTCTCTGGGCCACGCGCCAGCCCAATGACGTGTGGGCCCTCGCGCCCGCTTGGCCCGTCGGGCGGCCGAGATTGCAGGGTGCGCCAGCAAACCTGGGCCATCGGTGTGCCAGAACGCGCGGCCGGCTCCAGATGCGGTCGGCGATAGCCTCCGCGTCGCCTATCGCGTACATGTGGTAATTTTGCATCACGCGTTGCGCAGCGTCCTCTCCCATGTGTGGCCGTTCCCAGAAATGTCGCATAGTTTTCCGGCATTCATGCGAACGAGGACACGGCGGTGCAGCAGTACAAGACCCTGCTCAAGGCCCTTTACCGGCTTTACGAGCACTCCGGCTTCACAATGGCTGGAGCGGTAGCATTCTCCTTCGTGCTTTCGCTCTTTCCCTTCTGCATCTTCCTTGGTGCGCTGGCCGGCGTGTTCGGCGGGCGGGCCTTGGCCGAACGGGCGGTGGCGCAACTGTTCCTCGTCATGCCCGAGGCGGTCGCCCAGGCGCTTGCACCCCAGGTGAACGCCATCATGGGGGCCACCCGTATCGATCTCTTGACCATCGGCGGCGCCATCGCGCTGTTCTTTGCCACCAACGCGATCGAGACCATGCGCGCGGCGCTCAATGGTGCCTATCGCGTGATGGAGACGCGGCCCTATCCCCTGTGCCTCATGATTTCCATGCTGTTCGTCCTGGTCAATGCGCTCTCCAGCCTCGTGATCACCTGGCTGCTGGTCGTCGGTCCCGCGATCGCCAGGGAGTTCGAGCCGGACTGGATGCATCAGGTCACGGAATCGAGCCTGTGGACCTCGGGCTGGCGCTATGCCACAGCAGCCGCCGTACTCGCCGTTGAATTGTTCGCTTTCCATCTTTGGCTGGCTGCCGGCCGGAGGCGCGTACAGGATGTCTGGCCCGGAGTGCTGCTCTCCGTGCTTCTCTGGCTCCTGGTGGCAGGGCTCTATTCGTTCTACCTGAGCTTCTCGGACTACACGCGCTTCTATGCCGGCCTGTCCCAGCTCATGGTGGCGCTGATCTTCTTCCAGGTGACGGCGGTCATCATGATCCTCGGCGCCGAGCTCAATCGCGGCATCATGGAGATCAAGCGCCTGCGCAATGGCGATACCTCGTCTTTCGAGTGAAGCGGTCCGCTGTCGGCGCACACATGCTCCAGGTGCGGCTGTGAGCGGTGCGTTCAAGTGAAGTTGAGTGGCTCGTGTTCGCGTGGTGTGGAATGGGGTTGCGGTCCAACACACCAGGAAGCGGATCTTGCGATGACACATGGGCTGTTGCGGGCACTGATCGTTGCGGCGGCACTCGGCATTGCCGGCCTGGGCGACGCGGCGCAGGGCGTTGCCGGCGAGCGGCCCGGTGCACTGGCCGATTTGCGCGTCGCCAAGGGTGAGCGCGACATCGCGGAGGTCTGGCTGGCTGGGCCGACGACGCGCTATCGCCACTATGTGCTGGGCTCGCGCTACGAGGCTTCGCGCGTCGAGGTGCGCCTGGCGGATGGCCGGCGGCTTGCGTACGTGCTTCCCGAGGATTCGGTCTTCGAGGACCGGCAGCCTCGATTGGCCGACCTCGACGGTGATGGCCGCGACGAAATCGTGCTCGTGCGAGCCGACATCGAGCGGGGCGCGTCGCTTGCCGTCCTCGGCGTCGACCGCGGGCGGCTTGTCGTCATTGCGCAAGGGCCGCCGACCGGCCGCGCGCATACCTGGCTCAATCCCGCCGGCATAGCCGATTTCGACGGCGATGGATCTGTCGACATCGCCTATGTCCAGATGCCGCACATTCTCGGCAGGCTGCGCATCTTCACGCTGCGTGAGCGCAAGCTGGTTCAGATCGCAACGCTGCCGGACACTTCCAACCACGTTGCCGGCTCGCCGCAGATGGGTTTGTCCGCCGTCGCCGACTTCGACGGTGACGGGATAGCGGACCTGGCCGTCCCGAGCCTCGATCGCCGCACGTTGCGTTTTCTCAGTTTCAAGGGCGGCAAGGTGCGCGAGTTGAAACGGCAGGTGCTGCCCGCGCCTGCGGTGGCCGATTTCACGCTCGAGCGCCGCAGCGAGGCTATTGCCGTCGGCGTCGGTCTCGGCAACGGGCGGCGCATGCGCGTCGTCTACTGAGCTGGAATGCGCCCGGCTGCAAACGGGCGGCATTCCTGCCATGATGGGCACAACGGCCCAGCCCAATCGGGCCGCTCCTGGGGAGGCCCGACATGCCCGATCTGTCACGCACCGCATTGAACATCGAGGAGTTGAGGCGGATGGCGCGCCGCCGCCTGCCGCGCATGCTGTTCGATTTCGTCGACCGCGGCAGCGAGGACGATATCGCCCTCAACCACAACCGCGTGGCGCTGCAACGCATCAAGCTCATGCCGCGCGTTCTCAACAACGTCTCAAGTCGCGATCCCGCGATAACGCTGTTCGGCAAGCGGCATGCCCTGCCGCTGGTGATCGGTCCGACGGGCCCGGCAGGTTTCGTGTGGTATCGCGGCGAGACGGCGCTCGCGCGTGCGGCGGCGAAAGCCAGCATCCCCTTCACGCTGGCCAGCAACTCGAACACGCCGATGGAGGACATCATCGCCAACGGTGGCGGCAGCCAGTGGTTCCACCTCTATGTCTGGCGGGACCTGGAGAACTCGCTGCTGGCGGTGCCGCGTGCGCGCGATGCGGGCTTCGAGGCGCTGGTCCTGACGGTCGATTCCACCGTGCCCTACAATCGCGAGTTCGATATCCGCAACGGCTCGACGTTCCCCGTACAAATCACGCCGCGCAACTTCGTGGACGCCATCACGCATCCGCGCTGGCTCATCGGGACCATGGGGCGCTACGTGCGTGCGGAGGGGGGCTTGCCGCGCTACGTCAACATCCGCATGCCCGAGGGGATCAAGCCCTCCGAGGTGCGGACATTCCTGACAAAGAACGATACGCTCGACTGGGATTTCCTAAAGCGCATTCGGGACATGTGGCCGCGCAAGCTCGTCTTGAAGGGCGTGCTCCATCCAGGCGATGCGGCCAGGGCCGCCGATCTGGGCGTCGACGGTATCGTCGTGTCCAATCACGGCGGGATCGCCTCCGACGCTTCGATTGCGCCCATCGATGCCTTGCCGGCCGTTGTCGAATCCGTGGGCGGGCGGGTCACGGTGATGGTCGACAGCGGCTTTCGTCGCGGTAGCGATGTCTTGAAGGGGCTTGCACTTGGCGCCGACGCCGTCGTTATCGGCCGGGCCACGCTCTATGGCGTCTCGGCAGCCGGTGAGGACGGGGCCACCCGGGCGCTCGAGATCCTCGGTGCCGAGATCAAGCGGACGATGGGCGTCATGGGGCTCACGGACCTGTCCCAGATCAGCCGGGAGCATGTCGTCGTGCCCGGCGACGTGCTCTGGCAGAAGTGATGCTGTCGGATACCCTGTCGCCCCGATTGGGGCTGAAGACAGGTCGTTGGCAAGAAGGCCCACGGTGGGGCCTCACATGCTGCTCTTGATCTCCTCGATCTTGCGCTCGCGCCAGCGGGAAAAAGCGCCGGGCGCGCCTGCGAAGACGGCAAGGCCGTGGGCGAGGATGCCGATGCCCCAGCCCAGTGCCGGCCACTGCGCCCACCAGGGGGCCGCGGTCATCGCGTTGATCGCGGCCAGCAGCGCCACCACCAGCGCGTAGACCGTTAGGTGGATGTAAAAGCCCATGATGACGCGGAACTGCTTTTCGGCCCTCTGCTGTTTCTCGTCCTCGGTCATCCCGTATCCTTCCGATCCTCTCGCCCGGCTTTGCGCAGACGCGTGTATCGGCAATTACATGGTGGCTTCTGCTCGAGGCCACAATCGTGCAGGCTGGCGAGCGCAAATCATGGTTAGCGCGCGTCGGTCTACCGCCCTCAACTCAGCGGCGAGAACGGCGCGGGCAGGAAGATGTCGGATTGTTGCGAGACGATCTGGCGCGGGCCGTTCTTGGGGGGCCAGATCCCCATCTCGATCACCTCGCGACGGATGCGCATGCGCTCGTCGACGCTTGCGTAGGGCCAGATGTGGATGAGCCCGGGGGCCGGCCCGTCGCTGGTGGTCATTGCAGTGAGTGGCTTTGAGACCTCCGAGCGCGGTGGCAGGGCGGCCATCCAGGCCTCGCGCGCCTCGGCGATATACTCCAGCGACATCACGTAGGTGCGGACCTCGTAGATCGGGCCGAGCTTGCCGGGGCGGATCGGCGCCAGGCCGGGGAGCGGGCAGCATGCACGCATGGTGACGCCCGTCACGGTCTCGGGGATCCCGAACATCTCGCCGCTCAGCAGCATGGCGTCGCGGTCGCGATGCAACGTCTCCAGATCGTTGTAGCCGTGCAGCAGAAGCGTCTGGTTGATGTAGCCGATGTCCGCATACCAGCAGGCCAGGAACTCGCCCTCGAGGCGCGTGCGCTCGACCCACGTGCCGAGCTTGCCCAGTGGTCCGTGCGGCTGTCCGGCGCGTGTGTGGAGGATGGTGACGTTGTAGAGCATGGCAGGGCCCTTGGTTGGGTGGCTCGTTGCGTGCGCCACCCTAGTGCCTGATCGCACCATATGGAAGCGTGCGAACGCCCTTCGGGCGAGCGAATAAGCCTCTCGAACAACGAGATAGGCCAGCGCTCATGAGGCTGAGGCCTCGTGATCCGCGCAGGGAGTACTTTGGCGCTGCAGTGCCTGCCGCCATCCTTCGCGGCTGTCGCGAGTTGTCAGAACTTGAAGCTCAGCCCGGCGCGGATCTTCTGCACCGTAATGTCAGCCTTGGCCGTCTCGTTGCTGAAGGCCAGGGGGACCGAAACGGTCCCGAAGTCCTCGTAGAGGTACTCGGTGCGCAAGATGAAGTTGGGCGCCACGAAGGCCTCGATCCCCGATCCTGCTGCCCAGCCGACCAGTGTCATCGACTTGCCCACGCTGTCGGTGGTGCCGCCGGTGACGCTGCTGGTTTCCGTCCATTTCGCGCGCTGATAGGCCGTGCCAGCCGTGACGTAGAACAGGAGCGGACCAAGTGCGATGCCCATGCGCAGGCGTGTCGAGCCTTGCCATGTCGTCGTGAAGCGCGCCGTACGGTCCTGCAGGGTCGTGATGAATGCTTCGTTTTGTGGCGTGAAATAGGTGGCTGCGAAAGGCGAGCGGCGGCGATCGTGCCCTTCTCCCAGGGAGACATCCGTTTCGACGCCGATGAGCCAGGGGCCGGCCAACGCTATATTGAAGCCGAAGTGGGTGCCCGCGATGGCACCTCGAGCCAGGAACGTTTCCGTGCGTGCCGGCGTGGCGCCGGTCCCGCCACCCGCGCCGGGAAAGGGGTAGCCAGCATTCGAGATATCGAGAGTGCCGAGCCGATAGCCTGAGTGGACGCCGGCATATGGACCTGTCCAGCCCTGGGACACGGCCGGCGCAACCGACAACGCAGTGGCGACGAGCACCA